>Ga0210392_10000003_pt1 | contig 328467 bp, 313 predicted proteins | sample IncBWC30OmetaG_FD_161057 | JGI IMG/M metagenome (GOLD analysis project Ga0210392, IMG submission 161057) | Forest soil microbial communities from Barre Woods Harvard Forest LTER site, Petersham, Massachusetts, United States - Inc-BW-C-30-O ... | reverse complement strand
TATCAAGGGCCAAAATTGCTTGCCGCGATCGCCGACCTTGGAAAGTGGACCATTGAAATCGTCACCCGCTCGGAAAGCGTGGGAACCTTCAAGGCCGAGCCTCGACGTTGGGTCGTCGAGCGTACGTCTGCCTGGCTCGCCCGTAACAGACGGCTCGCCAAAGACTTCGAGGCATCCATTGCCAGCGCCGAAGCCTGGGTCCTGATTGCAAGCATTCGACAGCTTTCCCGCCGCCTGGCAAGAAACTGATATGCCAATGACCTATATTGAATCCGACTCTCAGGATGACGGTTGGGACAGGCGCCCACGTATGACGAAAGGTCGACCATGTTCGAAAAAAACCTGCTCGCCGACAAGCGCATCCTCATCACCGGCGGCGGCTCCGGCCTCGGGGCGGCGATGGCACGGCGCTTTGCCGAGCTTGGCGCCGAACTGATCATCTGCGGGCGCCGGCTCGAATTGCTGGAGCAGACCGCCGCGCAATTGCGCGGCGATCTCAATGGCAAGGTCAGCGCGACCCGATGCGACATCCGCGACGGTGGCGCGGTCGATGCCATGATGGACACGATCTGGCGCGAGGCGCCGCTGGATGTGCTGGTCAATAATGCCGCGGCGACCTTCATCGCACAGACCGAACATCTGTCGTTCCGCGCCGCGGATGCGATCCTCGCGCCGACATTGCATGGCGCGATGTACTGCACGCTCAGTGCGGGCAAACGCTGGATCGACGGCGCACACAAGGGCGTGGTGCTGAGCATCCTCTCGACCTCGACCATCACCGGGCGTGCCTTCACGGTGCCGTCCGCGATGGCGAAATCCGCTGTTCTCGCGATGACCAGGAGTCTTGCGGTGGAATGGGGCCCAAAAGGCATCCGCACGATCGCGATCGCGCCGGGCCCGTTCCCGACCGCGGGCGCAATCGGGCAGCTACGGCCCGAGGGCCGCGACGAGGGCCCTGCGGCCAGAAATCCGCTGGGCCGCGTCGGCGAGCACGGCGAACTCGCCAATCTGGCAAGCTTCCTGATCTCGGACCAGGCCGGCTACATCAATGGCGAGATGGTGGTGCAGGACGGCGGCGCGCATTTGCGCGGTTCCGGCGCCGAGGACCTGCTGCAATGGACCGAGGCGCAGTGGGAAAAGCAGCGCGCGGCGCGCAAGAGTTGAGGCCACCCACGACGCCGTCATCCTTCGAGGCTCGCCGAAGACGGCGAGCGCCTCAGGATGACGGTAGTATGTTGGGCCAGCTGGTGACGGATATCCGAATCCAGTACTGTCGCGCCGGGCCATCTTGCAGTCACAATGATGGGGGATCGACTTAACCCATGTCCGTGCGGGGAATGCTGACAATTTTGGCAGGCTGTGTGCTGGTGTGCGGGGTTTCCCCCGTGCTGGCGCAGAGCGCTGCGTCGAAGGGCAAGGCCGCACCCGCAAAACCCGCCGCGGCCACCAAGCCTGAGGCCAAGCCCGAAGCCAAGCCGGCAGCCGCGGGCGGCGCGGAGCCGACCCTGATCGGTCAGTTCGGCACCTGGGGCGCCTATACCGCGACCCCGAACGGCAAGAAGGTGTGTTTCGCGCTGGCCAAGCCGGCCTCGTCGAAGACCAATCCGCCAAACCGTCCGCGTGATCCGGCCTACGCCTTCGTCTCGACCCGGCCTGCGGAAAAGGTCACCAACGAAGTCTCGATCATGATCGGCTATGCGACCAAGCCGGGGTCGGAATCCACGCTCGAAGTCGGCGGCGGCAGCTACGCCATGTACACCCAAGGCGACGGCCTCTGGATCAAGAACGCCGCCGAGGAAGAGAAAATGGTCGAGGCCATGCGCAAGGCGGCCGATGTGACCGTCAAGGGGGTCTCGGCCAAGGGCACCGAGACGATAGACACCTTTTCGCTAAAGGGCCTGGCGCAGGCGCTCGACCGGCTGGCGCAGGATTGCAAGCGCTGACGCAGTCGCAATTACGCTGCCGGTTGCTATATAAAGCCGTATATTCATCGTCATGGCCGGGCTTGTCCCGGCCATCCACGTCTTGACCGGTTGAGCCAAGAAAGACGTGGATGCCCGGCACAAGGCCGGGCATGACGATCTCACTCTCTGGATCGCCAACCGATGCAACCGACTATCGAAGCGTCTCGCGCGAACGCGCCTTTGGAAAAAACCCCGCTCGAAACCTATGTGCCGCCGGCAAGGCCGTCGCTGGTCGGATTGTCGCGCGCGGAAATTTCCGGGCAGCTCGGCGCCATCGGCGTCGCACCGGCGCAGCGCAAGATGCGCGTGCAGCAGCTCTGGCACTGGATCTATGTGCGCGGCGTGCAAAGCTTCGACGAGATGACGACGATCTCGAAAGAAATGCGCGCGCAGCTCGCCGAGCATTTCACGGTGGCGCGGCCGGAGGTGGTCGCCGAACAGATTTCCAACGACGGCACGCGCAAGTGGCTCTTGCGTTTGCCGAGCGGCGACGCTGTCGAGAAGGCGCATGAAGTCGAGTGCGTCTACATTCCCGAAACCGACCGCGGCACGCTGTGCGTCTCCAGCCAGGTCGGCTGCACACTGAACTGCTCGTTCTGCCACACCGGCACGCAGCGGCTGGTGCGCAACCTCACCGCGGGCGAGATCGTCGGCCAGATCATGGTCGCGCGCGACCGGCTAAACGACTGGGCCGACCGCGAGACGCCGACCGGCAGCCGCCTCGTCACCAATGTGGTGATGATGGGCATGGGCGAGCCGCTCTATAATTTCGACGCGGTGCGCGACGCGCTCCTGATCGTCGCCGACGGCGACGGCATCGGCATTTCCCGCCGCCGCATCACGCTGTCGACATCGGGCGTGGTGCCGAACATCGCCCGCACCGGCGCGGAGATCGGTGTGATGCTGGCGATCTCGCTGCATGCGGTGCGCGACGAATTGCGCAACGAACTGGTGCCGCTGAACCGGAAATATCCGATTCAAGAATTGCTGCAGGCCTGCCGCGACTATCCGGGATCGTCCAACGCCAAGCGAATCACCTTCGAATATGTGATGCTGAAGGGCGTCAACGATTCGCTCGACGACGCAAAACTGCTCGTGAAAATGCTGAAGGGCATTCACGCCAAGATCAATCTCATTCCGTTCAATCCGTGGCCGGGCACGCGTTACGAATGCTCGGACTGGGACCAGATCGAAAAATTCTCCGAATACATTTTCAACGCCGGCTACTCCTCGCCGGTGCGCACCCCGCGCGGCCGCGACATCCTCGCCGCCTGCGGGCAGCTCAAATCCGAAACCGAGAAACTATCGGCGCGCGAACGCCAGGCGCTGCGCGCCATGGCGATGACGGATTGACGGCGCAACACGCTTCGTCATGGCCGCGCTTGTCCCGGCCATCCACGTCTTTACTTCATCTCCACGAAGCAAGACGTGGATGCCCGGGACGAGCCCGGGCATGACGGCTGAGAGGTTGGTGCCATTGCTGTTTGATAATGGATTTACACCATGTCCCTGATCGGCCGCATTTTCGTCGTCCTGCTCGGCTTCCTCGCCGCCAGCCTGGTCGCGGGCGCGATCGTGGTCGGCGCGGTGCTGTTTCCGGCGCTGAGCGATTTCGCCGACGGCCCGATCGATCCCAGCCTGTTCAACATCGTGCTCGGCTTCGGTTTCATCTTTGTCAGCGGTTTTGCGCTGCTGCCGGCGATGATCGTGGTCGCGATCACCGAGGCGTTTTATATCAGGGGCGCGCTGACCTACGCGGTCGGCGGCGGCGTGGTGGGACTGGCGTGCTATCTCGGCCTGGTGCCGTTCGATCCGGCCACCATGCATTTCGACGGCATCGTCCGCCGCCAACTCGAAATCATGACCGGCGCGGGCATCGTCGCAGGCATCGTGTACTGGATGATCGCCGGCCGCAACGCCGGCGCCTGGCGCGCGCCGCCGCGCCAATCGCTGCCGCGTTGACCGGCTACGTTTTCTTCGCCCATCGAAGCGCCTGTTCGAGGCGATCGTTGCCCCAGAACAATTCACCGTCCGGCGTGGTGAATGTCGGCGCGCCGAAGAAGCCGCGCCTCTGCGCCTCCGCCGTGGCGTCGCGCAATTCCTGCTTGACGGCATCGGTCTGGGCGCCGGCGAATGTTGCTTCCACAGGGATTGCGAGCCTGGTCAGAATCTCCGCGATGACGCTTTGTTCGGAGATCACCCGGTTCTCGCTGTATTCGGCTGCAAACACCGCGCGGCTGAAATCCTCGCCCCAGCCGGCCTTGAAGCCGACCAGCGCTACCCGCGCCGCCAGCACGCTGGATTGCGGAAACGCATCGGGCCACTTGAAGCCGACGCCGATCTCCTCGGCGCTGCGCGCCACGTCGCGGATCATGTGCCGGCCCTTCACCGGAAACAGGTTGAACGGCGAATCCTTCATGCCCTGCGCCTGAAAGATCGGACCAAGCAGAAACGGCCGCCATTTCAGCGCCACACCAGCCTGTTCCGCGAGCGGCGCAATGCGCATGGCCGACAGGAACGAGTAGGTGGACGCAAAATCGAACCAGAAATCGAGAACGGGTTTTGGCATGATTGAGAGGCTTTCAGCGTTCGCACTTTACGCGGTCTAGCACGCCCCACGCACCGCGGTCATCCTGGGGAGCGGCCACTTGGCCGCGTCTCGAAGGATGGCCAGTTGCGCTGTGGCCATCCTTCGAGACCGCGCAAGGGCGCGGCTCCTCAGGATGACGGTGGTTGTGTGTTGGGCTTTTCATCATCATCGCCCTCGGCTAAACCCCGCGCCATGAATCGAACCGGTCTCTTCATCGCGCTGGGCTTGTCGCTTGCGGTCGGACTCGCGTTCGGGATTTATCCCGAACTCGACCTGCGTCTCGCCGCATTGTTCTATGATCCCGGGGCGAAAAACTTTCCGCTCAAGTTCAACTCGCTGGCGGCCGTCGCGCGCGACGGCGCGATGTGGATCGCGTGGGGCATCGCGCTGCCGGCGATCGCCGCACTGCTGATAAAAATGGCGCGGCCCGACCGGCCGCTGAAGATGTCGGGCCGCGCCATCGTATTCCTGCTCGGCACCCTGATCCTGTCGGCGGGCATTCTCACCAACCTCACCTTCAAGAGCTATTGGGGACGGCCGCGGCCGGTGGTGGTGACGCAGTTCAACGGCGATTCGACCTTCGTGCCGTGGTGGGATCCGCGCGGCGGCTGCGGCCGCAACTGTTCGTTCTTCTCCGGCGAAGGCGCCACCGCGTTCTGGACTTATGCGCCGGCCGCGCTGACGCCGCCGGCGTGGCGGCCGTTGGCTTACGCGGGCGCGACATTGTTCGGCGTGCTCACCAGCGTGCTGCGGATGGCATTCGGCGGCCATTTCTTCACCGACGTCGCGGCGGCCGGACTGGTGACGTTTCTGGTGATCTGGCTGGCGCACGGTTTCATCTATCGCTGGCCATCGACGCGGATGACCGACGCCGGCATCGACGCCGCGCTGACGCGGGCGGCATGGCCGGGCTATCGCCTGGTGCAGCGATGGCGCGGCAGGGATGTCGGGGCGACGCTCCTGCCCGCGCGTCGTCCCCGCGCAGGCGGGGACCCATAGCACCGATGCTTGTTGCTGCACTCGCAACGGCCCCAACCTTCGCAAAACATCTGCCGGTGGTTATGGGTCCCCGCCTGCGCGGGGACGACAGTGAGATAGTTCGTCCAAAACAAAAATGGCCGGGATTTTCCCCGGCCATTTGTCACTTCGCGAACCCTCACCTCCGCGGCGGCGCCGTACCCGGCGGCGGGGGCGGCGGCCTGCTGCCGCCATTGAGTAGCGGTTCGATGTTGCGGATGGTGACGCGGCGGTTCTGCCGCTCCGGTCCCTGGGTGTCGATCTTCAGGTACTGTTCGCCATAGCCTTGCGAGGTCAGGTTTTCCGCCGGCACCTGGAATTGCTGCGTCAGCAATTCGGCGGCCGACTCGGCGCGGCGATCCGACAGCGACAGATTGTCGACGTCCGATCCCACCGCGTCGGTGTGGCCCTCAATCAGGAACACCGCGCGCGGATTCTGCGAGATCACCCGGTTCAGGCCGTCCGCGATCGCCTGCAGCTTCGCGGCCTGGTCGGGCGGAATCTCCCACGACCCGGTCTCGAAATTGATGGTGTCGAGATCGATGCTCGGCATCAGCTGACGCACCGACGCGCTGTAGCGGATCTGGTCCAGCGTATAGCGCTGCGGGATGCGCTCGACCGGCGGCGCCATCATGGTTTCGTAGATCAGATCGGGCGACGCGGTTTCGGCCTCGACGATGTAGCGGTCGCGCGGAATCCGGATCACCGGCGGCGGCAGGTCGACATAGAAGCCGGCGGCGGCAGCGCCCGGGCCGCGATAGGAGTTGTCGATGATGATGATCTCGCGGCCGCGCGGGTCGCGTCGAATGCGGCGCACCAGCTGGCCGTCGCGGCCGTTCACCGTGATGATCTGCGAACCGTCCGGACGAACCACGATGGTGCGGGTCTCGGCGCCGACCTGCTGGGTGCGGATATCGCGCGCGCCGAAGCGGAAGCGATCGACTTCGTTGTGGCGGATGAACGACTGGCCGCCGGGATCGACCACGATCACGCGGCCGGGCTCGGTAAATACCTTGCGGCCGCCCTGTTCGGTCTCACGCCGTTCGCCGCGGAATTCGTCCATGCGGCGCGGTCCCTGCGGAGCCGCACCCGGAGCGATCGGCGCCAGCGCCTGAGCCGGCGGCGGTGCGGGCGGAATTGGTGCGGTGACGGTCGGCGGTGCACGCCGCGCAAACGGCGCGCCGCCGGGCACCCCGGTTTGTCCGCCGGGTTGTCCAGATGCGGGCGGTGTACCCGGAGGGGCCGCGCCGGGAGGGGCGCCGGCTGGCGCCGCCGGAGCGGCATTGTTCGGCGGGGTTCCAAGGCGCTGTTGCACTCCACCCGGAAGCGATGTGCCGGGCGGCAACGCCGGCGAACCCTGCTGTGGAGCGGGCGACGGCGCGGCGCCCGGCGCAGATGGCGGCGCGGCGCCCGGTGGGGGCGGAGGCGGCTCGCCCGGGCGTCCTGGCCGGCCGGGAGTGCCCGGCGCACCCTTCTGCTGCGGCTGCGCGGATGGTGCGGGAGTTGGCGTTGCGGCTGCAGGCGGCGGAACGGCCGGTGGTGCAGCTGACGGCGGAGCCGGAGGCGGCGGTGCCGCGCTCGGAGCCGGCGGAGCGGCGCGCGGCGGCGGAGCCGCGGCGGGAGGTGCAGCGGGCGACGGCGGCGCAGCCGCAGGTGGCGTCGGCGGAGTCGGACGCGAAGGTGCTGCAGCCGGCGGCGGGGCAGGCGGAGTGGGACGCGGCGGCGGAGCCGCGGCAGGCGGCGGGGTCGGACGCGGCGGTGCTGCCGCCGGCGGCGGGGGTGGCGGCGCGGGACGTGGTGGTGGTGCCGCGGCAGGCGGCGGCGCGGGGCGCGGCGGAGGTGGCGCGGCCGCCGGCGGTGGAGGCGGTGCTGGACGTGGTGGCGGAGGTGCGGCGGCGGGCGGCGCGGGGCGTGCAGGCGGCGCTGCCTTCGGCGGCTGCTTGGGCGGCGGCCCCTCTTTCGACTCGCCTGCGGGAGGACCGGCCTGCGCCATCACCACCGGCGCGGTCTGCGCATGCGAAGAAAAGCTTGCGAATTGCGCAGCCGTGAGAGCCGTGGTGGCGAGCAGCACGAGGCGAAGTTTTGTCATGAAGCTTTAAGTCCCCGGAAAAATTCTTGAACGACAAACGAAGCAGCCTGCCGGCCGAAGTATCGGCGCGACGATCAGCAGCCAAGCATTAGGCCGGATTGTGGCGGCCGCCAAACGCGACTTGTTTTTATTTTATAGGCGTCAACGCCCGAATGCGCCTTTCGTTCACAGCGCATTCAGACGCTTGATTCGCAGTCGCATGCCTACATCGTCCCTGACGGAAGCTCGCCCGGAATCAGATCCGGCTCCGAACCAGGCAGGTTGGAGATGCCGGCGTCGGTCGCGGGATAGGGCGTGCGAGGTCCCTGCGGACCGCGCACCGGCAACTCGTCGGGTGTGCGGCCCGGCAGTTCCTGCGGCTGCGCCGGCTCGCCGGGCTCCCGCATCGGCGGTGGGATTTCCGGCCGCGGATTTCCCGGCGGTTCTTCCTGCGGCGGCTCGGTCGGCCGGCCCGGCTTGATCGGCGGGTCTTCGATGGGATCGCCCATCTAGATCGCTACCTTGCGGTTTTCGCCGATGTCGGGCCGCGTCCCGGTGATGGCCGCCGCCGCCATCTTCACATAGCTGATCACGGTGCCCGGCGAATCCCAGAACTCGGCCTCCTCGGGCGAGATCTTCAGCACCCGGATGTTCGGATCCTCGGCTGAATCCCACCAGGCTTTCGCCGGCGTCGAAAACAGCTGCTTGATCCTGACGCGGTCGTTGGAGACAACCGCGGTGCCGCTGACCGAAACGTATTTCTGGTCGCTCGCATTCGCAAATGACAGGTTGATGTTAGGATTGCGGGCGATCTCGTCGTCCTTGTGACGGCGCGCGTCGGTGAGGAAATAGATCGCGTTATTCTCGCGCTCGAGATACGCGCTCATCGGCCGCGCGCGCAACTTGTCGCCGTCGCGGGTGACCAGCATCGCAAAGCCGATCTTCTTCATCAGTTCCCAGGCGCGATCAATATCGCGCGCGGCGTTGTCGTTGGCCATGTTTCGCTCCATTGCTGTTGGAGCGATAACGGCTGCGGTCCGGCGATGTTCCCGCAGCCACGCAGCCCGCGTGTGTGCATCGAACCGCAGTTTACGGGATGGCGCAATGGAAACGGCCGCGGGTCGTGGAAGATTCTCCTTTGAGGCTTCGTTGCAGCGCCTGGTTGAGGACCGAAATGCGCTCCGACTAGTTCATCAAGCCTTTAAGCGCCGCCAGAATACGAGTGCCGTTTGGACTGCCGAAGCCGGTGCACGGATCCCAGCCGGCGCCCGCCCGATATGCGCCATTGTCACCTTCAATAATGTCACGAAGAACGCCTGAGGACAGATTCTTGTACAGGATCGGATTTAAAAACCCGATCGGTTGTTCCAGCAACTGGTTGAGGCGCGCGATGAGACCTGCCCACATGGGTGCCGTGGCGCTGGTGCCACCGATTCCGTTTACAGTGCCATCCGGAGACATAACCAGGACTCCCGTGTCTGGGTCGGCGATTCCTGAGACATCGGGCACGCCACGGCCAATGCGATGTCCGGGATTTACCGACGGCGGCACATTCGCGGAGTTTTGATAGGTAGGCGTCGCAAACAGTGCGCTAATGCCGCCGCCGCTCGCGCTGGTTGGGCCGTCGTTCCATACCGTTTCACGGTTGATTACCCCGTTCGCAGCAACAACACGGGTACCTCCGCAGGCCAAGACCCACGGACTGGAGGCGGGAAAATCGACGTGTTGGCGGTGGTCATGCAGGTCTTCGGTCGAGCCCTGGTCTCCGGATGCACAGCAGATGCTGATCTCGGATAGCGCCGCGCGTTGAAAGGCCTCATTCACTTTCATGATCGCTTGCTTCGTCCAGAGAATCTGGCCGGCGGGTCCATCCTCGGGGTTGCCATAGCTCACTGAGATGACAGACGGTCGATTTTGCGTTGCAGTCACAGCGGCCGTCAGAGCATCAACCCAGCCTTGTTCCGTGAACTCGGTGAAATACATCACGAACTTTGCCTTCGGCGCGGTTGCCCCGGCCATGCAGATATCCAACAGCACTTCGTCGGTTATATCCGAATCCTGGCTTCCATCGCCCGGATGGTTGCCCGGGCCGTGGATAACGACATCGGTGATGCTCGGCGTCGCCAAATGAAGCGTGTTCTTGAAGTAACTTTTCACGAGCTTCCGCGAGTAGCCGCCAAACGCTGTTTCGCCGGAATCGCCAAGGGCGCCATTGAATGCCATGATTGCTACAGTCTGCCCGGCGCCATCGGCGGCCGGAAAACTATAAAAGTCCGCAATTTCCGTGGGAAGGTAGTTTAAAGGCTGCGCGGCTCGCGACGTGAAACGATGTCGGCTGCGCTTGATGAAAGGTCGTCCCATGACCCGGTTGTCGAAGCCGAAGACTGCTTCGACGATGCTACGCATCGAGTCTGGCACGTGGACCGGTCCGGTCCTGCCGCGATAACGGCCCCCCGGATGTTCCCAGATTTGAAGATCGACGCCAAAGGCACGTGCGGCGTCACCAATCTTCCCTTCAACAAGAACACTTCGTTTTACCGAGCTCGCTTCGATAACTTTCAGATTGTTAGCTGCAGCGAACTTTTTTACTGCATTGATATCCTTCGCGTCGGCTTCAAAGGCACTCAACACCTGAGCGCGCTGCACCGAATGCATCCACTTGTACGGACTGTGGCCAATTTCCTTTAGCGACGGGACGTGGGTGTGAGCCGGACGGGATCGCAGATACATGGTCAACTTGATCGGCTGCTCCGGATCGACCGGGCCGACCACATGGGCATCCGGCATCGGCGTCCTTTCGCTACCTTCTACTCGCCGTAAGGCTCCGATGTTGTGGGGTGTCCGCGCAACGCGTGGGGCTCGTTTGGCAGGCATAATGTACCCTCCCTGATAAAATTTCCGTGTAAAAGTGACAATTTGCAACTTGAAGTAAATTTCGTCAATGTTTTTGTGGCGGCAGGGGCACGTTATGAATTTGGCCCGGTCGAAGGCGCGCATCGGCGCGCACAAACAACGGATGACTTATTTAAGCACCGGCAGCGTGTTGCTGCGGGTTCTGCCGGTCTCGCATAGCCGCGGGCGAGCCAGCCGTCGCGCGACAGATGCTCGATCGCGATTGCGGGGCCAAAGTGGCGCGTGGCATCGGATGCGGTCCGACCGCGATCACCCGTCCGTCCTGCCCGACGTGGCAAGCCAGCGGCAATGCACAGGTGCCGGCGAAGGCGGTTACGGCACGTCATAGCCCGCCGGATCAGCCCTCCACGATCTTCTCGCCCAGTTTCTGATCCACGACTTCGACCGTGCGGTCGATCTCGGCATTGGCCATGCCGAGCTGATGCGAAATCAATTTCACCAGCAGGTCGACCCGCTCGATGAAGGGCGCTCCACTGGCCACCGCGCGCGCCGCCGACGAGGGTTTTAGCAGGCTCTCCGCCGCCTTGGCGTATTTCTCGAACGGCACCTGGTCCTTCGGGTCCGCCCCCAGACGCCGGGCGATGGCGTCGACGTGGTCATAGATCGACTGCGAGAGTTTCAGGTCGCTGTGCACGGCGTCGCGGATCGACTGCGGCTCCTGCAGCGTGATGCAGCGGTAATTGCCGGTCAACAGCATCGACCATTTGGCCAGGGGTACGAACAGCGAATCGAACACCTTGAGTTTCACCGGAACGTCCTGGCCATCCAGCTTCACCGCGTCGATGTCCGCTTCCAGCTCCCGCAGCAGCGCGTTATGCTTCTCGTCCGCAAATGTCGATGCCTTGAAGTTCGTCGGCAGGCCGACGTGAAGCACATTCGGTTTCTCTTCCGGCGGACGGAACGCCTGCGGATCGGGCGAGCAGAGCGACACCAGACCCGGCTCGAACCGTTCCCATACCAGGGCATTGGTGTAGGATTCCTCGAGGTCCATGTCGGCGAGCGCCGGAATGCGTTTGAGATAGGGGAGCGGCGGCATGTTCATGATCGAAAGGCACGGCAGCTTCGCCGCCGCGATCTTGATCATCAGGACCCGGATCGTATGGTTGGTATATTGCGGCTCCTGCATGGCAAGCGCGACCAGATCGTAACGGGAAAGGTCGACCTCCTGCGGCGGGGTCGCGTCCAGTTTCCCCGGCAGATCGCGCGAAGAAATCGCGCGGTGCGCCGGCTCGTCACGCAGCTTGATACGAACTTCGGTGCCGTCGCGATTGATCAGTTCTGCAGTGCTCCTGCGGCAAACCAGGGTCACGTTGTGACCCGCCATCAGCAGCTTTGTCGCCAGCAGGGAGCCATACGAGGCTCCCAGGATCAGAACGTTGCGTGCCATGCTCTCTCTTTCACGGATGTTGCTGGATTTTCTCTACCCGCTCCGGCCCGAGCCGGGTCGAGGAGCGCCGGTGTCTATCGCGAATTAGCCGGCATCGCAATCACGCCGCCGTTCTATTCAGGACCTCGCACCAGCAGCGTGTTGCTGCGGGTCCTGCCGGTTTCGACATAGCCGCGCGCGAGCATGTCGGCGAGGCAGTCGTCGGCCCAGTCGTCGCGCGACAGATGCTCGATCGCGATCGCGCGCGGCCACAATGCGGCCGGCGCGTCGCGGAAGAAGCTGACCAGCACGCGGTCCTCGTAGCCTTCGACGTCGATCTTGAGCGAATCGACTTTCTCCACATCCGTGTACTGCAGGATGCGCAACAGCCGCATCGCCGGCACCCGGGTCGCATCGCTGCGCGCGCTGGCGTCGGGGTAGACATGGCTGGCGCCGTAGTTTTCATGGTCGGTTTCGATCATCAACTCGCCGTCGGCATCGCCGGCGGCGGCCGGGATCAGCAGCACATTGCCGCTGTCCGATGCGGCCTGATTGAAGGCAAAGCGCGCAACCATCACCGGATGCGGCTCGACCGCGATCACCCGGCCCTGCGATCCTACGTGGCGGGCCAGCGGCAACGCGTACGTTCCGGCGTTGGCGCCGACATCGACGAACACGCCGCCGATCGGCGTATGCGCGCGCAAAAAATCCAGCTCCTCGATATTGTAATCGGGATTGAGCAGCGCGCCTCGCTCGGTGGCGCTGGCCTGATGATAAAAGCGGAACGCCGCACCCTGATAGTGCACATCGACCGGTCCTGCGCGCAACAGGTTCAGCAGCCGCGACAGCATTGGGCGGAACGCGCCGCGCTTCAGCCGCGTACGTTGCGCCAGCGCGATCACGGCCTGCTGCGCGGCGTTGGGAGCGAAGGCGCCGAACGGCGAGGGCGAAGGGTCGTTGGCGGGAGTCAAACAAAGCTCCTCGGTTAAAGCGGCGCATGCTTAGCCGGTTTTGCGGGCGACTCCAACGATGCAAATACGATGCCGTCATTGCGCGCGGGGACATTTCTCCCGTTATTGCCGGACTTGACCCGGCAATCCATCTTCTTCGCAAAATGCCTTGTTACCGAAGATGGATGGATACGCGGGCCAAGCCCGCGTATGACGGTGGCGTGTACGGAAAAGCTAAGCCGCCGCCTTCTTCGCAGCTACCTTGCGGCCGCGCAAAAAACGGCCGAGCAGGCGGCGCTTGCCCTTGCGCGGAATGAGATCGATGTCGCTGACCAGCCTGGCGCCGCCCTTGCGCCGTTCCAGCACGATCTTGCGGCTGTGAAACGCTTCCAGCTCGGCGCGGTGCGCGACGCTGACCACGGTGGCTTTGGGCAGCGTTTTGGTCAGAAGCTCCATCATCTTGTCCTGGCTCTTTTCGTCGAGCGCCGAGGTCGCCTCGTCCAGCACGATGATATCGGGGTTGTGCAAGAACAGCCGCGCGAAGGCGAGCCGCTGCTTCTCGCCGCCACTCAATGTCTGGTCCCACGGCGCGTCTTCCTCGATTTTTTCGATCAGATGTTTCAGGCCGACCTTGTCCAGCGCGTCGCCGATCTGCTCGACGGTCCAGTCTTCCGCCGCACCCGGATACGCCACCGCGCGGCGCAGCGTGCCCGACGGCACGTAGGGCTTTTGCGGCAGCATGAACAGCCGCCGGTCGGCATGGAAATTGACGCTGCCGCCGCCCCATGGCCAAAGGCCTGCGATGGCGCGCACCAGCGTGCTTTTTCCCGAGCCGGATTCGCCGGCCACCAGCAGCCGCTCGCCCGGCTCGATGTCGACCTCGGTGTCGCCGACCACGGCGGTGCCGTCATCGAGCGTCACCGACAGATCGTTCAGGCTCAGCATGGTATCGCCTTCGGTCTCGCCGCGCTGGATGCGGCCGAACCCGTCGCCGCGCTCGGCGCGCTCGAGGCCGTCGAGCGACATCATCAGCGAGGCGATGCGCCGCGCGCAGGCGTTCCAGTCGGCGAGCCGCGGATAATTGTCGACCAGCCAGCCGAATGCGCTCTGCACGATGGTGAAGGCGCTTGCCGCCTGCATCACCTGTCCCAGCGTCATGCTGCCGTCGAGAAATTTCGGCGCGCACAGCAATATCGGCACCACCGGCGCGATCAGGCTCGATCCCTGCGACACCAGCGTGGTGCGCATGTGCTGGCCGGCCAGCCGCGCCCACTGCCGCAGCACGTTGGTGAAGGTCTTGTCGATGCCGTCGCGCTCTTCTTCCTCGCCGCCCAACAGCGCGATGCTTTCGCCGTTCTCGCGCACGCGGGTCAGGGTGTAGCGGAATTCAGCCTCTGCCTGGTTCTTGTCTTCCGACACCTGCACAAAGCGGCGGCCGATGGTCATGATCGAGCCGGAGGCGATCGCGGCGTATAGCACTGCCGCGATCACCAGGAAGCCGGGAATGGTGATCGCCGATCCGCCGATCGTCACTGTCAGCGCGCCGCCGATGGTCCACAGCACCACGATGAAGGTGGTCGCGGACAGAAACGCCGAGGTAACGCCGGCGGCGAAATCCACCGGCGAGTCGGTGGCGATGCGCAGATCTTCGGCGATGCGGTATTCCGGATTCTGGTGGTCGCCGCTGACCAGATTGAGCTGGTAATAACGGCCGTTGGCGAGCCAGCGCGACAACACCGAATTGGTCAGCCAGGCGCGCCAGCGGCGCTGGATGCCCATCCGCGCGAACACCTGCATCACGCCGAGCACGACGCTGCCGATCGCGAGCGGAAAGAACACACCGGTCAGATAAAACACGGTGGTGGAATCGCGCTTCTCGATGGCGTCGAAAATCGCGCGATTCCAGACATTGATGCCGTATTGAAAGCCGACATTGGCGACGATCAGGATCAACAGTCCGATGGACAGCGCCCATGCCAGCCGGTCGCCGCCCCTGGCCCAGAATCCGCGCGCACTGATCCAGAACCGCGTCAGCAGATAATCCCGGCGCGCCTCCTCGGCCTCCTCCGGCGACATTTCCGGATCGGTCTCAAGCACTTCCGGCGGCGGCGGCTCGACATGGCTGCCGGTATCCGTGACGACCTCGACGATCGGCGACTTTTTCTTCGCTGAGGATTTCTTGGCGGGATGCTTGGCCATGGCGCGATAACGCAAGGGATTTCAAAAGGTTCCCTTGGGTTCCCGCTAACGTTGCCGCACGCTGCGCCCCTTCGCGGCGTGGTGCGCTGCTATCCGGGGTCCAGCTAGTTTTAAGCGGGATCCCGGCTCTGCGGAGCGGCATGAAGAATGCCGCACCGCATCCGGGACACGTGAGCGGTCACACCTGCCGTTCGACCATCTTCAGCTTGAGCTCGGCGATCGCCTCGGACGGGTTGAGGCTCTTCGGGCAGGCCTTGGCGCAGTTCATGATGGTGTGGCAGCGGTAGAGCCGGAACGGGTCTTCGAGATTGTCGAGCCGTTCGCCGGTGGCCTCGTCGCGCGAATCCTTGATCCAGCGCGTGGCCTGCAACAGTGCCGCGGGGCCGAGGAAGCGCTCGCTGTTCCACCAGTAGCTCGGGCACGAGGTCGAGCAGCACGCGCACAGGATGCACTCGTACAGCCCGTCGAGCTTTTCGCGGTCCTCGTGGCTCTGCTTCCATTCCTTCTGCGGCGTGGGCGTGGTGGTTTTCAGCCACGGCTCGATCGAGGCGTATTGCGCGTAGAAATTGGTGAGATCCGGCACGAGGTCCTTCACCACCGGCTGGTGCGGCAGCGGATTGATCTTCACCGCGCCGTCCTTCACATCGTGCATCGACATGGTGCAGGCCAGCGTATTCTGGCCGTCGATATTCATGGCGCAGGAGCCGCAGACGCCTTCGCGGCAGGAGCGGCGGAAGGTCAGCGTCGGGTCGATGTGGTTCTTGATCCAGATCAGCCCGTCCAGCACCATCGGCCCGCAATCGTCGGTGTCGATGAAGTAGGTATCGATGCCGGGATTCTTGCCGTCGTCCGGATTCCAGCGATAGACCTTAAACTCGCGAGTATGCGTCGCCCCCGCCGGCTTCGGCCAGGTCTTGCCGCCTGAGATCTTTGAATTTTTCGGGAGTGCGAATTCAACCATGGGTGCTACTCAAGCCTTTTCGGCGCCTTGAATGATCGGCATCAAATCGTTGTTGTCTTCAATGCGCAACATTCGCATGTCTCGCACATTGCTCGCGAACCAGGGGTGCTTTGCTTTCATGTCGAGAACAGCGAGAACACATGTCACCGGCGTGACCGTATCGTTTCCGAAATAGACGCTGCCTTGCACCCAATCAAAGCCGTGCAATGCCAATACGCGCCGCATATCGGAATAGGCATTCGTATACGATGAATTCGGATAGGACGCCTTCAGCGTATCCATGTCGAGGTCGAATGTGATCGCGTACATGCTGCGGGACCGCCCTCTGTTATGGCCAATGCCAGGAGATCGTGCCGCCACGGCTGTCATCAATACACCCGCGCCTTCGGCGGGATATACTGCACGTCGTTGGTCATGGTGTAGTCATGCACCGGGCGATAATCGATCGTGGTGTTGCCGCGCTCGTCGATCCAGGCCAGCGTGTGTTTCATCCAGTTCTTGTCGTCGCGTTCGGTAAAATCCTCGCGCGCATGCGCGCCGCGGCTCTCGGTGCGGTTGGCGGCTGAATCCATCGTCACCACCGCCTGCACGATCAGATTGTCGAACTCGAGCGTCTCGACCAGGTCGGAATTCCAGATCAGCGAACGGTCGCTGACGGCGATGTCGCCGATGCCGCCATGCACCTTGTGGATCTTCTGCTGGCCTTCGTGCAGCACCTCGCCGGTGCGGAACACTGCGCAGTTTTCCTGCATCACATGCTGCATGCCGTCGCGCAGTTTCGCGGTCGGCGTGCCGCCTGAGGCATAGCGGTAATGGTCGAGCCGGCTCAGCGCTTTCTCGGCCGAGTTCGCAGGCAAATCGGGCTGCTTGCTGTTGGCCGTCAGTTTCTCCGCGCAGCGCAGGGCGGCGGCGCGGCCGAACACCACCAGATCGATCAGCGAATTGGAGCCGAGCCGGTTGGCGCCGTGCACGGAGACGCAGGCCGCTTCGCCCAGCGCCATCAGGCCGGGGACGGTGGCGTTGTCGTCGCCGTTCGATTTGGTCAGCACCTCGCCATGATAATTGGTGGGGATGCCGCCCATGTTGTAATGCACTGTCGGCGCGATCGGGATCGGCTCCCGCGTCACATCGACGCCGGCAAAAATCCGCACCGATTCCGAGATGCCCGGCAGCCGCTCATGCAGCACTTTCGGGTCGAGATGGTCGAGGTGCAGGAAGATGTGATCCTTCTTCTTGCCGACGCCGCGGCCTTCGCGAATCTCGATGGTCATCGCGCGCGACACCACGTCGCGCGAGGCCAGATCCTTGGCGGAGGGCGCGTAGCGCTCCATGAAACGCTCGCCCTCGGAATTGACGAGATAGCCGCCTTCGCCGCGCGCGCCTTCGGTGACGAGGCAGCCGGCGCCGTAGATGCCGGTGGGGTGGAACTGGATGAACTCCATGTCCTGCAGCGGCAGCCCGGCGCGCAGCGCCATCGCGCTGCCGTCGCCGGTGCAGGTATGCGCCGAGGTGCAGGTGGCATAGGCGCGGCCGTAGCCGCCGGTGGCCAGAATCGTGGTCTGGGCGCGGAAACGATGCAGCGTGCCGTCGTCGAGCTTCAGCGCGATCACGCCGCGGCAGGTGCCCTGGTCGTCCATGATCAGGTCGATGGCGAAGAACTCGATATAAAACTCGGCGGCGTGGCGCAGCGCCTGGCCGTACATGGTGTGCAGCATGGCATGGCCGGTGCGGTCGGCGGCAGCACAGGTGCGCTGCGCCTGGCCCTTGCCGTAGTCCAGCGTCATGCCGCCGAACGGGCGCTGATAGATCTTACCGTCCTCGGTGCGCGAGAACGGCACGCCCCAGTGTTCGAGCTCGTAGACCGCCTCCGGCGCGTTGCGCACCATGTATTCGATGGCGTCCTGATCGCCGAGCCAGTCCGACCCCTTGACGGTGTCGTACATGTGCCAGCGCCAGTCGTCGGCGTGCATGTTGCCGAGCGCCGCCGAGATGCCGCCTTGCGCAGCCACCGTATGCGAGCGGGTCGGAAATACCTTGGTGATGCAGGCGGTGCGCAGCCCTGCTTCGCTGCAGCCGACCACCGCGCGCAGGCCGGCGCCGCCGGCGCCGACCACGACGACGTCGTAGGTGTGGTCCTCGATCGGATAGGCGTGGCCGTTGCTGGCGGGGCCGCTGCCGTTTGCGCCATTGCCTTGAGCCATGCGTCAGACTCCAGATGACAGTTTGAGAATGGCGTAGATCGAAGCCAGCGCCACCGCGAAACAGAAGAAGTTGTTGGCCATGATGGAGACGAGCTTCAGCTTCTCGTTATGGATGTAGTCCTCGATGACCACCTGCATGCCGATCTTCATGTGCCAGGCGCTGGCGACGATGAACAGCAACAGGATGATTGCCACCGCCGGCGAGCTGAGGATTTGTGCCGCACCAGCCTGGTTGCTGCTGCGCAGCATCATCACCACCGCGATCACAGGCACGATCAGCAGCACCATCGCCACTGCGGTGACGCGTTGGCGCCAGAAATCGGACGTGCCGGAATGCGAAGCGCCGAGCGCGCGGACGCGGCCGAGCGGGGTGCGCATCGAAGCGGCTTTTGGCGGCAGGCCGTGGGATTCGTTGACGCTCATCGTCCGCTTCCCATCATGTAGGCGGCGACCCACAGCAGCACGGTGAGCGAAATGCCGCCGATCACCGCGCCCCAGGTCAGGGCTTCGCGCTCGGTGGCTTTAAAACCGTAGCCGAGGTCCCAGACGAAATGCCTTAACCCGCTGAGCAGATGGTGCAGCAGCGCCCAGGTGTAGCCGAACACGATCAGGCGGCCGACGAAGCTGGTGGTAAAGGCCTGCACATGGGCGTAGGCGCCGGGTCCGGAGGCTGCTGCGATCAGCCACCATGCCAGCAGCAGGGTGCCGAAATACAACGCCACGCCGGTGATGCGATGGACGATGGACAGCGCCATCGTCAAGGTCCAGCGATAGGTTTGCAGATGCGGCGAAAGCGGACGTTCGATCCTGGCGGTCATCGGCGGCTTTTGACGGTTTGCGGGCAGGCGAGCGGCCCGGTTCGGGGATCGCGGTACACGAATTCTATTTACGAACTCGAAACCCTCTGTGCAACGCCGAAATCGGGGTTTGCGAATGAATGTTCAGTGCTTCAGATGAGCCTTGCAGTGGTGTGCATTGACAGCGCCGCCGGCGGCTGGGACGGCAATGCTGCTGAAGCGGGATTCAGGACGGATAAACAACCCTGTCGTCATCCTGAGGTGCTCGCCGTCCTTCACGGTGAGCCTCGAAGGATGGGCCACAAGCGCTCGTGGCGATCCTTCGAGACGCCGCGCGAGCGCGCGGCTCCTCAGGATGACGGTTGAATGTGTGGCTCGGCCGCGCACGACGCAGGATTTGGGACAGAGGGCGAGGAATGCTGGTCGCAGGGTTGAACGTCTCCGAGCTGGTCGAACTCGCCGGCCTGCTGGTCGCGGTGGGGGCGCTGGCCGGATTTCTGGCCGGGGTGTTCGGGATCGGCGGCGGCGCGATCCTGGTGCCGGTGTTCTACGAATGCTTCCGGCTTGCCGGGGTGCCGCTGGAGGTGCGGATGCCGCTGTGCATCGGCACATCGCTCGCCATCATCATCCCGACCTCGATCCGTTCGTTTCGCGCCCATCACGCCCGCGGCGCGGTCGATATGGACGTGTTGCGGGTCTGGGCGGTGCCGGTGATCTCCGGCGTGATCCTCGGCAGCGTGATCGCGCGCTATGCGCCGGAGCGGCTGTTCAAATACGTGTTTGTCGCGGTGGCATGGTCGGCCGCGGCGCGGCTGCTGTTCGGCCGTGATTCGTGGCGGCTCGGCGACACGCTGCCGGGCGGTTTTCTGATGAAAGTCTATGGCAGCCTGGTCGGACTGCTCTCGACCCTGATGGGCGTCGGCGGCGGGCTGTTCTCGAATCTGCTGATGACGTTCTACGGCCGGCCGATTCATCAGGCGGTCGCCACCTCGTCGGCGCTGGCGGTGCTGATCTCGATCCCCGGCGCGATCGGCTACGTCTATGCCGGCTGGCCCGCGGCGGCGCGCTACCCGGACATCACGGCACTGCAACTGCCGTTCGCGCTCGGCTACGTCTCGCTGATCGGCGCGGCACTGGTGATGCCGACCAGCCTTCTCACCGCCCCACTCGGTGTCAGGGCCGCGCACGCGATGTCCAAGCGCACGCTGGAAATGGCGTTCGGGTGTTATCTGTTCATTGTGGGCAGCAGGTTCGTGATCAGTTTGCTGTGAAACTCACCGTGCCCCGGACGCAGCGCAACGCGTAGCTCTTGCGAAGCGGTGCGCTGCAGAGCCGGGGTCCAGCTTTTTTCAACTGCAACCGGGGTCCCGATTCTGCGAAGCAGCGCTTCGCAAGAGCTACGCGCTGCATCGCGCCCGGGACACGAAAGAGTCTACTTCGCGTAAATTCCCTTATACGCATCGCGCAGAATATTCTTCTGCACCTTGCCCATGGCGTTGCGCGGCAACTCGTCCACGAAGATCACCCGCTTCGGCATCTTGAATTTCGCCAGACGTCCGTCCAGCGCCGCCAGCACCGAAGCCTCGTCCACGCCGGCATCCTTGTCGCACACCACCACCGCGGTGACGCCTTCGCCGAAATCGGCATGCGGCACGCCGATCACCGCGGTCTCGATCACGCCCGCCATGGCGTCGATCTCGCTCTCGATTTCCTTGGGATACACATTGAAGCCGCCCGTGATCACCAGGTCCTTGCCGCGGCCGAGAATGTGCACATAGCCCTTGCCGTCGATCTTGCCGAGATCGCCGGTGATGAAGAAGCCGTCGTCGCGGAATTCCGCCTTGGTTTTTTCCGGCATCCGCCAGTAGCCCTTGAACACGTTGGGGCCCTTGACCTCGATCATGCCGATGAGTTCGTGGCCGAGCGTCTTGCCGGTTTCCGGATCGGTGACGCGCACGGAGACGCCGGGCAGCGCGTGGCCGACCGCACCCGGCACGCGTTCGCCGTCATAGGGATTGGAGGTGTTCATGTTGGTCTCGGTCATGCCGTAGCGCTCCAGCACGGCGTGGCCGGTTCGCGCAGCCCATTCGCGATGGGTGTCGGCGAGCAGGGGCGCGGAGCCGGAAACGAACAGCCGCATATGGCTGGTGGATTCCTTGGTCAGCGCCGGGCTCTGCAGCAGCCGCACGTAGAAGGTCGGCACGCCCATCAGCGCGGTGGCGCGCGCCATCAGTTTGATGATCAGCTCGGGATCGAATTTGGGCAGGAAGATCATCGAGGCGCGCGCGAACAGCACGACGTTGCTGGCCACGAATAGGCCGTGGGTGTGATAGATCGGCAGCGCGTGGATCAGCACGTCCTTGTCGGTAAAACCCCAATAGCCGACCAGCGTCAGCGAATTCGACGCGAGATTATCGTGCGTCAGCATCGCGCCCTTGGAGCGTCCGGTGGTGCCCGAGGTATAGAGGATCGCGGCGAGGTCGTCGTTGTCGCGCGCGACCGTTGCGAACTCCGGCGAGGCGCTGGCGGCAGCATCCGTCAGCGAGCCCTTGCCGTCGGCGCCCAAGGTCTCGACTTTTGCGCCGACCTTCGCGGCAATCGCGCCGATGCCTTCCGCCTTCGACGGATCGCACGCCACCAGCGACGGCTCGGCGTCGCCGATGAAATAGTCCAGTTCGTTGAGCGTATAGGCGGTGTTGAGCGGCAGGTAGACGGCCCCGACGCGCACCGTGGCGAGATACAGCACCAGCCCGGGCACCGACTTTTCGGTTTGTGCTGCAACGCGGTCGCCTGGCTTGACGCCGCGCGCAACCAGTACATTCGCCATCTGTCCGGCGCGGGCGATCAGATCGCCGTAGGAGATGCGCTGCCCGTCCATGGTTTCGATCGCGAGCCGCGAGGGATCGTCCAGACCGTCGAACAGGCGGGAAAACAGGTTGGCATTTTGTGGTGTGGTCATGCATCATTCCGAAAGGGCAGCGCGGTCCAGGCGGCCGCGCAAGTTGAATAGCAAAAACGCCCTTACCAAAGCAACGGAGACAGTTTGCATGTCAAAGGACGGGAAACGCGTGGCCTGGGTGACCGGCGGCGGCAGCGGCATCGGGGAAGCAGGTGCCGAAGCGCTCGCCGCGGACGGCTGGACCGTGGTGGTGTCCGGACGCCGCAAGGACGCGCTCGATGCGGTGGTGGCCAAGATCGCCAAAAGCGGCGGCCAAGCCGAAGCGATCGCGCTCGATGTCAGCAAGGCCGATGACGTCAATAAGGCCGCCGAACAAATCCTGGCGAAACACGGCCGCATCGATCTGCTGGTCAACAGCGCCGGGATTAACGTGCCGAAGCGCAGCTGGGCCGACATGGAACTGGAAGGCTGGGACAGGCTGGTCGAGATCAATCTCAACGGCGTGTTGTATTGCATGCGCGCGGTGCTGCCGGCGATGCGCAAGCAGAAGGACGGCATCATCATCAACGTCGCCTCATGGGCCGGGCGGCATGTCTCGAAAATGCCGGGCCCGGCCTACACCACCACCAAGCACGCGGTGCTGGCGCTGACGCATTCGTTCAACATGGACGAATGCGTCAACGGCCTGCGCGCCTGCTGCCTGTCGCCAGGCGAGGTGGCAACCCCGATCCTGAAATTGCGCCCGGTGGTGCCGAGCGAGGAAGAGCAGGCGAAGATGCTGCAGCCCGAAGACCTCGGCCGCACCATCGCGTTCGTCGCCAGCATGCCGCCGCGGGTTTGCGTCAATGAGATATTGATCAGTCCGACCTGGAACAGGGGATTCATCCAGACGCCGCACAGCCGGGATTAGAGGGCGGCGGCGCTGCCGCCGCCGTCATTGCGAGCGAAGCGAAGCAATCCAGAGAGCCGCGAAGGGAAGACTGGATTGCTTCGTCGCAAGGGCTCCTCGCAATGACGCCTTGCGTGCCCCGGGCGCAGCGCAGCGCGTAGCTCTTGCGGAGTGGTGCGCTGCAGACCCGGGGTCCCGGTTCTGGGAAGCGGCATGAAGAATGCCGCATCGCGCCCGGGACACGGCCCACGCACAAATTAGTTTCAAACAACACAATAAGTTTTTTCCGAAACCGCCCCAAATCCCTCCCGTAGCTCGGCCCAACGGCGACGCAGTCAGCCTTCAGGCGGCCAGCATCATCGTTGTTGCCATTAATCGCCGGCGGATGTCCGCCGGTCATCTCAATCCATCGGGAGACGATCCATGTCCAAGCGAATTGCACTTCTTTCGGCGGTCGCGTTCAGCGCGCTCGCCATCACTGCCAGCGTCATCGCGCCGGCCAGTGCCGAAGACAAGAAAATGATGAAGAGCGAAATGTCCGGCGAGAAGACCGTGATGGTCGGCGGCGCTGCCATGTTCCCCTCCAAGAACATCATCCAGAACGCGGTCAATTCCAAGGACCACACCACGCTGGTCGCCGCCGTGAAGGCCGCCGGCCTGGTCGATACGCTGGAAGGCAAGGGCCCGTTCACGGTGTTCGCGCCAACCAACGCCGCCTTCGGCAAGCTGCCGGCCGGCACCGTCGACACGCTGGTGAAGCCGGAGAACAAGGCCACGCTGACCAAGATCCTGACCTACCATGTGGTGGCCGGCAAGCTTGAAGCGTCCGATCTCACCGACGGCAAGAAGCTCAAGACCGTCGAAGGCGAGACGCTGACTGTGAAGAAGTCGGGCGATACCGTGATGATCGTCGACGCCAAGGGCGGCTCCTCGACCGTCACCATTGCCAACGTCAACCAGTCCAACGGCGTGATCCACGTGGTCGACACCGTGCTGATGCCGGCGTCGTAACGTCGCAGCCATCTCCGCGCGCCTGCATTGTCCCCACAGGAAGCGCGTGCGTCCCCGAGAAGGGATGCAAACAGGCGAGCCGGGGCAACCCGGCTCGCTTTTTCGTGAACGCGATGCCCCGTCATTCCGGGGCGCGCGCTTCGCGCGAACCCGGAACGTCATTGCGAGCGCAGCGAAGCAATCCAGAAAGCCATAAGCGAAGTGCTGGATTGCTTCGTCGCAAGAGCTCCTCGCAATGACAGGCCTAGAACGTATGGTTTATCCTTGGATTCCGGGTACGCCCCCACCCGGGCCGCGCTTTGCGCGGACCGGTCGGGACGCCCCGGAATGACGGGTAGTAATGCAGTAACGAAAGCCATATTTCGGCGTATAAGTAGCCATCCACCTTAGTCCGGACCAGCCATGTCGAGCATCACAGCCAATCAGGAACGCGCCGCCACCGCGGCCACCAGGGTGATCCAGCCGGTATGGGTGCGCACCGTGCACTGGATCAACGCATTCGCGATGATCCTGATGATCATGTCGGGCTGGCAGATTTACAACGCCTCGCCGCTGTTCAATTTCAAATTCGCAAGCTCGATCACGCTCGGCAGCTGGCTCGGCGGCGCGCTGCTATGGCATTTCGCGGCGATGTGGCTGCTGATGGTCAATGGCCTTGTCTATCTCGTGCTCGGCTTTGTCACCGGACGCTTCCGCAAGAAGCTGCTGCCGATCACGCCACAGGGCGTGATCGCCGACACCAAGGCAGCGTTCACCGGCAAGCTGTCGCACGCCGATCTGACCACCTACAATTACGTGCAGAAACTGCTTTATGCCGGGATCATCGTGGTCGGCGTACTGATCGTGCTGTCGGGGCTGTCGATCTGGAAGCCGGTGCAGTTGCAGTATCTGACCGCGCTGTTCGGCGGGTATGACGTCGCGCGATACGTTCATTTCATCTGCATGGCCGCGATCGTGGCATTCCTGATCGTTCACGTCGCGCTGGCGCTCTTGGTGCCGAAAAGCCTGCGCGCGATGATCATCGGCCGCTGAGGAGATTATCATGGGCCGCATCCGAAAACTGCTGATCCCCGGCGTCGACAAGCAACTCTTGATCAAGGACGCGACAAAACTGATGCCCGAATTGTCGCGGCGCCGTTTTATCGCAAGCGGAGCCAGCCTCGGCGCGCTGACGCTGCTGACCGGCTGCGACGTGTCGGACAGTTTTTCCGCCGAGAACATGCTGAAGCAGATTTCGAAATTCAATGACGGCGTGCAGGCGGCGATCTTCAATCCCAATGCCTTGGCGCCGACCTTTCCGGAAAGCGCGATCACGCGGCCGTTTCCGTTCAACGGCTATTACGACCAGGACGACGCGCCTGACATCAAGGGCGCGGACTGGAAGCTCGAGGTGCGCGGCCTGGTCGAGAACAAGAAACCCTGGACGCTGGACGAGCTCTATAAGCTGCCGCAGGTCAAACAGGTCACGCGCCATATCTGCGTCGAGGGCTGGAGCGCGATCGGCAGCTGGACCGGCACTCGCTTAAGCGATTTCCTGAAAATCATCGGCGCCGACACGCGTGCAAAATATTGCTGGTTCCAGTGCGCGGATTCCGACGGTTACAACAGCCCTCTCGACATGGCCAGCGCGCTGCACCCGCAGACCCAGATGTCGTTCAAATTCGCCGACGAAATCCTGCCGCGCGCCTACGGCTACCCGATGAAGATCCGGGTGCCGACCAAACTCGGCTTCAAGAATCCGAAATACGTGATCTCGATGGAAGTCACCAACGACTACAAGGGCGGCTACTGGGAAGACCAGGGCTACAATTCATTCAGCGGGAGTTAGTCGTCCCCGCGAAGGCGGGGACCCATAACCACCAACGGTCGTTGTTAAAACGCGACGTTCAACCACCGTCCTTATCATCGACGACGGAGGTTATGGGTCCCCGCCTTCGCGGGGACGACAGGGGAGTTTCACGTCGCGCGAAGCCTCCGCTGAAACCCCGCCGCAATCGCGCCGACCGCCAGCATCGCGGCGGAAACGTTCAGCGCATATGAAAGACTGCCCATCGCATCGGTAATCGCGCCGACCGCGATCGGCCCCAGCGTTTGTCCTACACCGAACGCAATCGTCATTGCCGCGATCGCGGTCGGCCAGGCGGCGGGCGCATAGTTGGAGCGCACGAAGGCGGTGGTCGATCCCACCACGGCGAAGAACGCGACGCCGAACACCAGCGCCGATATGCTAAGCAACAGCGGCGAATGCCCGAACAGCGGAAGTGCTGCACCAATCGCGTTGACGCCGAGAATGATCGCGGTGGTAAGGCCGCCGCGATCCATCGCCAGCACGCGTCGCCACAGCCACGGAGTCATGAACGCGCTCACGCCGATCAGGCACCAGAACGCGCTCTGCGCCGCAGGACCGCCGCCGCCGTCGCGCACATAGGCGATCATGAAGGTCATGTAGGCGATGTAGCCGGCGCCGAACAGGAAATAGCCGGCGAGATAGATCAGCACCGGTTGAACCGCAAATGCTGCCGGCGCCGCATCGGCGAGACCCGCTTTGGGTTCGACCGTTGTCAGCAGCAGCGGCAGCGTCATCGCGACCGACAGCAGCGTCAGCGCCCACCACACGATCCACCACGAGCCCGGCCCGAACGCCTGCAGCGTGAACGGCGCGATCAGCCCCGACGACAGGATGCCGAGCCCGGGCCCGGCATAAAACAGGCTGAGCAGAAAGTTCGCCCGCTCAGGCCGCGATTGCGCCACCGTCGCCGCCAGCGCAGCCCCGCCGATGAATCCGAACGCCGCACCAAATCCCGCCAGCAGCCGCGCAAAACTCAAAACGACAAAATTGCCCGACAGCGCGCACAGCGCCAGCGACACCACGCAGGCCAGCGTCCCCCGGCGCACCGCGGCGATCAGCCCGTAGCGCTTGATCAGTTTTGAGGCGACCAGCGCGCCGGCGAGATAGCCGGCGGCGTTGACGGTGTTCATGAAGCCCGCGGCGGAATACGACCAGTGCAGCGCATCGCGCATGTCCGGCAGCACCAGCGAATAGGCAAAGCGCCCGATGCCGAGCCCGACGGTCGGCGCCAGCGACAGAGTAAGGATCAGCCGCGCGGGATGCGCAATCGGCGAGGGTGGGCTTGGGGCTTGCAAGGCGAACTCCGGCAAAGCGCAATGTGGCAGGCTTCACCGCGGTTGCACAGGCCGCGGAGGGCAATGGTGTCTTGCCAATCGCGCAATGCCGCTTTAGCACTCCGCGCTGATTTAATGCTCTTCGTCATGCCCGGCCTTGTGCCGGGCATCCACGTCTTTCTTACCTTTGAAGGAAGCAAGACGTGGATGGCCGGGACAAGCCCGGCCATGACGGACAAGTTTTGAGGAAACACAATGCCCACCCACAAACTTCTCCTTCTCCCCGGCGACGGCATCGGCCCCGAAGTGATGGCGGAGGTGCAGCGGCTGATCGGCTGGCTCGATGCGCAAGGCATTGCGCATTTCGAGACCGAACAGGGGCTGGTCGGCGGCAGCGCCTATGATGCCGACAAGGTTGCGATCACCGACGCCACCATGGCGCTGGCGCAGGCGAGCGACGCCGTGATCTTCGGCGCCGTGGGCGGGCCAAAATGGGATCAGGTGCCGTATGAGCAGCGTCCCGAAGCCGGGCTGCTGCGGCTGCGCAAGGAAATGGCGCTGTTCGCCAATCTTCGGCCCGCGATCTGCTATCCGGCGCTGGCGGAATCCTCAAGCCTGAAGCGCGAGGTGATCGAGGGCCTCGACATCATGATCGTGCGCGAGCTCACCGGCGGGGTGTATTTCGGCGAGCCGAAGACCATCACCGATCTCGGCAACGGCCAGAAGCGCGCCGTCGACACCCAAGTCTACGACACCTACGAGATCGAGCGCATCGCGCGGGTCGCCTTCGACCTGGCTCGAAAGCGCCGCAACAAGCTGACCTCGATGGAAAAGCGCAACGTCATGAAGTCGGGCGTGCTGTGGAACGAAGTAGTGACGCAGGTCCACAAGCGAGAATATGCGGACGTCGAGCTGGAGCATCAGCTCGCCGACTCCGGCGGCATGAGTCTGGTGCGCTGGCCCAAGCAGTTCGACGTCATCGTCACTGACAATCTGTTCGGCGACATGCTCAGCGACATCGCGGCGATGCTGACGGGATCGCTGGGCATGCTGCCGTCAGCCTCGCTCGGCGATGTCGATCCGCGCACCAAGCGCAGCAAGGCGCTGTACGAGCCGGTGCACGGCTCGGCGCCGGATATCGCAGGCTCGGGTGCGGCCAACCCGATCGCGATGATCGCGTCGTTCAACATGGCGCTGCGCTATTCGTTCGACATGGGGGAACTGGCCGACAAGGTCGATGCCGCCATCGCCGCGGTGCTGGCCAAAGGCCTGCGCACCGCCGACATCAAGTCCGAAGGGACGACGGCGGTGAGCACGACGCAGATGGGCGAAGCGATCCTGAAAGAAGTGCAGGCGTTGCACGGGTAATTTGTCGTCCCGCGCAGGCGGGGACCCATAGCCACCGATGCTCGTTGCTGCATTCGCAGCGGCCCCCAGTCTTCGCAAAACATCCGACGATGTTTATGGGTCCCCGCCTGCGCGGGGACGACACCGGTATCAATACAGCGGGATCCCGGTCGGCGTTCCGCCGTCCGACGGCGGGTTGAGCGGCTGGCGGTCGATCGGGCGGTTGTTGTTTTCGCGCGCGAACGACGGATAACCGATCGACGGCGGGAATGCGTAGTCCTGAAATTTGCGGTCGCCCGGAAGCACCTCGGTGCCGGCGTCGAGCCAGGAGCGCTTGGTGACGTAGATGCGGGTCGGGCCCTGCTGGTAGACCACGTTGGGACCGTTCGGACCGTAATAGGGACGGCCGCGGTCGTCATATTTGCGCTTCACCTCGGCATTGGCCTGCGTGGCACCGAGACCAACCGCAACCACCGCGGCTGCCGCGAGCAACACCGCAAAGGTCTTCGCGGCAGGGAGTTTGAAGGTCATCAGGTCCTCACGGGGCGGTCGACGCAGGTTACATCCGGTTTCCGGCTATTTTAGCTGCCGCAGTTCCAGTGCCACAAGGTCAATTGGGCCACACCTCGTCACAATAATGCGCCCCAACGCGGATTGTTGCATGAAAACCAGCATCTTGGGCCGGGCAGCCGACGACACCGCAATTTCCGTCATGGCCGGGCTTGTCCCGGGCATCCACGTCTTTTTTGCTTCACCACCGTCAAGACGTGGATGCCCGGCACAAGGCCGGGCATGACGAATCGAACGGCAGTGACCCTAAAGGCTGCCTCGCAGGTTCGGGTTCTGCGCGCCGGTGACCCAATCGGCCGAGGTGACGGGGGCAGCCGACGGGGCTGCGCAGGCGCCACGCTTGAGTTCGGCATGCGCGAACAATTCCGCCAGTTTGGGCTCGTTTCCGGCCGTGAGCAGCACCAGCCGGTTCAGGATGCAGCCGATCGCGCCGCGCCGGGCCGGCAGCGTGTCGCCCTGGCAGGACCAGCCGGAAATCCGCAAATTCGCCTCGTCGAAACGCTTCATGAAGCCGAGGCACGGCCGCGCGCCGCCGTCGCGGTCGGCGAGGCCGAGCAGCGTCACCGTGCCGAATTTGCTGTCGATCACGCCTGCGGCCTGCAGTTCGCGCATCCCGTCGGGGTCCATGCGGCCTGCGATGTCGGCAGCTAGCGGCCCCGACTGGCTCAATTCGCCGCCGGGCCGGTAGATTTCCAGCTCGGCAATCGGTTTTTCGCCCGCAGCGGCCCAGCGGAACACGTCCTTGCGGCCGCCATCGGGATGCCGGAAAATCTCGTAAACCTCTGTTTTACCGGGTAAATCGAACTGGCTGACGGCGAATGCCGGATATGAGCGGGCAGCTGTGCTCCAGGCCGATTTCGCAGCGGGATCGCCGATGCCGCGAAGCGGCAATTCGTCCCAACCACTGACGCCGACAATGGCGATCAGCGCCAGCGCCCCTACATAGGCAATGAGACGGGCCAATACGCCGGTGCATTCGTCGGCAAAAGCGCGCAGCGCCGGATGAAAGTTGGCTGGATGGGCGCGGGACGATCGCATGCCAGGCTCTAAACGGTGTCGTTAACGTTGTCTTGACGCCGTTTCTCGCATAGAAGCGCTGCCTCTTCCCTTTCCGCCGCGCGCGGGAGCGAATGATTTTTATTCGGAGAGTGAACGATGGGTTACAAAGTCGCGCTGGTCGGGGCGACCGGCAATGTCGGGCGGGAAATGCTCAACATCCTGGACGAACGCAAATTCCCTGTCGACGAGGTGGTTGCGCTGGCGTCGCGCCGCAGCATGGGCGTCGAAGTGTCCTATGGCGACCGCACTTTGAAGTGCAAGGCGCTGGAGCATTACGATTTCAGCGACGTCGACATCTGCCTGATGTCGGCGGGCGGCGCCGTGTCGAAGGAATGGTCGCCGAAGATTGCGGCTGCTGGCGCGGTCGTGATCGACAACTCGTCGACCTGGCGGATGGATCCGGACGTGCCGCTGATCGTGCCCGAGGTCAATGCGGACGCGGTTGTTGGCTTTTCCAAGAAGAACATCATCGCCAATCCGAACTGCTCGACCGCGCAGCTGGTGGTGGCGCTGAAGCCGCTGCATGACAAGGCGGTGATCAAGCGCGTCGTGGTCTCGACCTATCAATCGGTGTCGGGGGCCGGCAAGGACGCCATGGATGAGCTGTTTTCGCAGACCAAGGCGGTCTACACCAACTGCGAACTCGTCAACAAGAAATTCCCCAAGCGTATCGCCTTCAACGTCATCCCCGAAATCGACGTGTTCATGGAGGACGGCTACACCAAGGAAGAGTGGAAGATGATGATGGAGACCAAGAAGATTCTTGATCCAAAAATCAAGCTCTCCGCCACCTGCGTGCGGGTGCCGGTGTTCGTCGGCCATTCCGAAGCGGTCAACATCGAATTCGAGAATCCGATTTCGGCCGACGAAGCCCGCGACATCCTGCGCAACGCGCCGGGCTGCCTAGTGATCGACAAGCGCGAGCCCGGCGGCTATGTCACGCCCTATGAAGCCGCCGGCGAGGACGCCACCTACATCAGCCGCATCCGGGAGGACGCCACGGTCGAGAACGGCCTCGTGCTGTGGTGCGTGTCCGACAATCTGCGCAAGGGTGCGGCGCTGAACGCGGTCCAGATCGCCGAATGCCTGATCAACCGCAAGCTGATCAGCGCGAAGCAGAAAGCGGCGTAGTCTCCGTTCCCCGGACGCAGCGCGCCGCCCTTCGCGGCGTGGTGCGCTGCAGAGCCGGGGCCGTAACGAGCACTATTCTCTCGTCATGCCCGGCTTGTCCCGGGCATCCACGTCTTGTTTTCTTTGCGGAGAGACGTGGATGGCCGGGACAAGCCCGGCCATGACGGTTCTGTGTTTGGTACGGTCCCGGCTCTGCGTCCGGGACACGAAACCGCCAAGTCGGAAAATGCCCATGACCGAACAACCGGCTCCCTATAAGGCCAATCCCACGCTCAAGCGCGTCGAGACCGGATTCGAAAGCCTGCTGTTCAACAGCCGCTGGCTGATGGCGCCGTTTTATTTCGGTCTCGTGGTCTCGCTCGCGGTGCTGATGCTGAAGTTCTTCATGGTGCTGTGGGAGTTCATCGTCCACGCGCCCGGCTCGAAAGAATCCGACATCATCCTTGGCGTGCTCGGCCTGATCGACATTTCGCTGACCGGCAATCTGATCCTGATCGTGGTGTTTTCCGGTTACGAGAATTTCGTCTCCAAGATCGATCCCGGCGGCCATCCGGACTGGCCGGACTGGATGACCAAGGTCAATTTCGGTGGGCTGAAGCAGAAGCTGCTGGCGTCGATCGTCGCGATCTCGGCGATCCAGGTGCTCAAGGCCTTCATGAACATCGACACCGTGTTCGATCCCAGCAAGCTCGCCTGGCTGGTCGGTGTGCATATGATGTTCGTGTTCTCCGCCTTCATGCTGGCGCTGTCCGATCGCTGGAGCGGCGGCGATCATGGCGGTGAGTAGGCGGGCGCAACTCTCACCCCGTCGTCCCAGCGAAGGCGGGGACCCATAACCACCGATGGTTATTGTTTTGCGCGTTGCTTCCGCGTGTGGCCGATACCTTCCGCATCATGGACGACGGGGGCTAAGCGTTCTCCCTCGCGCTGCGGAATTCCTTGGCGGCCTGGTCGAGCACGAACAGCGAGCCCTCGGCGACGCCGAAATAGGCGCCGTGCAGGTGCAACTCGCCCCGCTGTACCAGTTTTTGCACGAACGGAAATGTCATCAGGTTTTCGAGACTCCGGAACACCGCGGCCTTCTCGATCCGGGTGACGAAATCCTGCATGGTCTCGCGGTCGCGCTGCTCGACCTTCTCGCCGGGCTTGATGAACATCGACATCCAGCGGCCGATGAAATCGCCGGGAGTCAGCGGCTCGATATTGTCGACAAAGGCGCGGATGCCGCCGCATTGCGCGTGACCCAGCACCACGATGTGCTTCACCTTCAAGACCTGCACGGCGTATTCCAGCGCCGCCGACACGCCATGCGCGCCGCCGTCGGGCTGATACACCGGCACCAGATTGGCGATGTTGCGCACCACGAACAATTCGCCGGGGCCGGCATCGAAGATCACTTCCGGTGAGACCCGGGAATCGCAGCAGCCGATCACCATTACCTGCGGCGCCTGGCCGCGCTCGGACAACTCGCGGTAGCGCGATTGCTCGGTGGGCAGGCGCTCCGACGTGAAGGTGCGGTAGCCGTCGAGCAGATGGGGCGGAAAGGATGACATCTCAGTGGCTAACCATAAGCGGCCGGCGGGAACAAGTCTTTCGGAGCAGGGGTTGAAATGATATCGCGTGAGGTTCGAACAGCAAAAGGAACAAGACCATGATCCGTCCGCGCCGCAGCTTGCTGTTCATGCCGGGGTCGAACCCGCGGGCGCTGGAGAAGGCGCGCAATCTGCCCGCCGACGGCATCATTCTCGATCTCGAGGATTCGGTGGCGCCGGACGCCAAGGCGCTGGCGCGCGACCGGATTGCCGAGGCCATCGCCGCCGGCGGGTTCGGCAAGCGCGAAATCCTGATCCGTATCAACGCGCTGGATTCGCCGTGGTGGATCGACGACCTCGCCATGGCCGGCAAGGCTCGGCCGCACGGCATTCTGGTGCCGAAGATCTCCAGCATCGAGGACCTGTCCGCCATCGCCGACCGCCTCGGCGACATCGGCGCCGACATGTCGATCCGGGTCTGGGCCATGATCGAGACCGCGCGCGCGGTGCTGCACGCCGAGGAACTGGCGTCGGCGTCGCAGGATTCCGAAATGCGGCTGGCAGGTTTCGTGTTCGGACCGAACGATATTTCGCGCGAGACCCGAATCCGGATGCAGCCCGGCCGCGCCGCGATGCTGCCGATGATCACGCACTGCATCCTCGCCACACGCTTGTATGGCCTTGAGATTCTGGACGGGCCCTACAGCGATTTCAGCAACCTCGACGGCTTTGCGCAGGAATGCGCGCAGGGCCGCGACCTCGGCTTCGACGGCAAGACGCTGATCCATCCGGGACAAATCGAGGCCTGCAACGCCATCTTTACCCCGCCGGCCGAAGAAGTGGCGCAGGCGCGCAATATCATCGCCGCGTTCGAGCGCCCCGAAAACGCCTCCCGCGGCGCCATCCAGCTCGACGGCCGCATGGTGGAACGCCTGCACGCCGACATGGCCACGCGCACCATCGCGATCGCAGACGCGATCGCGGGGATGGGGAATTGAGCCGCCGTGTCCCGGGGCGCGATGCAGCGCTCTTCGCGCGTCCGGGGAACGCTAGAGCCGCGCAAACCGTTCCGCCGCCCACGCGTAGAGACTGCCGGCAACAGGCCGCTCGTCGCCGCGGCCCTTTGGCGAAATGTGAAAGCCGATGATGTCGGGATCACTCACCAATGCCGAAAAATCACTCGGCTCGAAAAACAATCTCGGCTCGGCGTGCACTGCATAGAACGATTTCTTCGGCAGCGCGTGATGCATCCTGCCTTCGCGGCGCGCCAGCGCGGTCAATGACGCCGGGCCGTAGAGCGCGACGCGGATATCGGAGACGCGCTGCGAGCGGCCGCGTAGCGCGCGCATCCAGTAGGTGAGGCGATGCCGCACCGACAGCCAGTCCGGCATCAACTCGTCCTGATCCATCAGATCGGTGAACGCGGCGACGATCGGATCGCGAGGCGGCAGATACAGTACCGAGTTGCCAAGCTGACGCCGCCGTTCGCGCGCGAAATACGGTTTGGCCGGATCGATCTCGACCGGTTTGAGCAGCAGCACATCGGCATCGAGCCACAGGCCCTGGTTGCGCGCCATCAGCCGCATCCGGAAAAAATCCGAAAACTGCAGCGTGGTCCAGTCGCGCCACACGCCGCCAGCGCCGGTGGGCCGCAGCTTTTCCGCAAAGGCGCGCGGCAGGATCGCCTCGGCCCCGGCATTGCCGACGCCATCCGGCAATTCCGCCAGCGGGTCGAAACTGTAGACGGTGACGTTATGGCCTGCTGCGAGCTGCGATCGCAGGCAGAGCTGCCGGAGCGGATCGAGTTTGCCATGCCAGAAGGTGACGACGTTGGGGAGCATGCGCGTCAGTATTCTCGGATGAAAGCCACAACCACCGCCGTCATCCTGAGGAGCCGCGCCCTTGCGCGGCGTCTCGAAGGATCGCTACGGGCACCGGCGCTTGTGGCCATCCTTCGAGGCTCGCCGAAGACGGCGAGCACCTCAGGATGACGGCGGAGTTTTTGGCAACTCACGCCCAGGCGCGCTCGGTCTTTGCCTTGGCCTCATACGTATCGATCGACGCCTTCTTCTCCATCGTCAGGCCGATGTCGTCGAGGCCGTTGATCAGGCAGTGCTTGCGGAACGGGTCGATCTCGAATTTCACGGTGCCGCCGTCGGGTCCGCGGATTTCCTGGGAAGCGAGATCGATGGTCAGCGTGGCGTTGGCGCCGCGCTCGGCGTCGTCGAACAGCTTGTCGAGATCGTCCTGGGTGACGCGGATCGGCAGGATGCCGTTCTTGAAACAGTTGTTGTAGAAAATATCGCCGAACGAGGTCGAGATCACGCAGCGGATACCGAAATCGAGCAGCGCCCATGGCGCGTGCTCGCGGGACGAGCCGCAGCCGAAATTGTCGCCGGCCACCAGCACCTTGGCATGACGATAGGCCGGCTTGTTGAGGATGAAATCCGGATTCTCCGAACCGTCGTCGTTGTACCGCTGTTCCGAGAACAAGCCCTTGCCGAGCCCGGTGCGCTTGATGGTTTTCAGGTACTGCTTCGGGATGATCATGTCGGTATCGACATTGATGATCTTCAGGGGCGCGGCGACCCCCTCCAGCGTGGTGAATTTTTCCATTGGCTTGATTCCCGGATTGAGGCGCCATTTTAGCCCGATCGCGGCGCGGGTCCAAGGGGCAATTATTCGTTATTGCGAGTCAGGTCACGTGTCCCGGGCGCGATGCAGCGCGTAGCTCTTGCGAAGCGCTGCTTCGCAGAACCGGGATACGGGACCAAGCCTACTCCCCCGCCTGCGCCTCGATTGCTTCCATGTCGGCGTCGGACAGGCCGAAATGGTGGCCGATCTCGTGGATCAGCACATGGCGGACGATGTGGCCGAGCGTCTCGTCATGCTCGGCCCAGTAATCCAGGATCGGCCGCCGGTACAGCCAGACCATGTTGGGCAATCTGCCGCTGTCCTCGTTGCTGCGGAACGGCAGCCCGACCCCCTGGAACAGGCCGAGCAGATCGAACTCGCTGTCCGCCTTCATCTCCTCGAGCACCTCGTCGGTGGGAAAATCGTCGACGCGCAGGATCACGCCCTCGCACAGCGCGCGAAAGCCCTTCGGCAGGCGCTCGAATATCTCGTGCGCCATGGCTTCCATCTCGGCCAGCGACGGCGCTTTCAGGGAGGTCCACATCGGGACTGTCTAGAATATCGAGGGCCGTTGGGCAAAGGCGGCCTGGCATGAGGTTGACGTTCGCCGCGCAATCGGAGACCGTAGGCCACGGGCTTGCAGTTGAGGCGGATGATGCGGATCGGATGTGCGGCGCTATCGCTGGCGGTTGCCGGAACGCTTTTGTTGCCGGCGGCTGCGGCGCAGGCGCAAACGGCGCCGCAGATGCGCGTCGCGCAGGCGGCTGGGCCGGAAGACTCATCGCAGAATCGCCGCTACCGGCGACCGCCGACCCGGATCCGGGTCTATCCGAGCTACAATCCCGACGATGTCTATCCGCGCTATTTCCCCGGCCGCAATGCGGTGCGCGACTGCACCGCGACCTATGTGCAGGAATTCCGGCCCAGCGGCACGGTCATCACCCCGCGCATGAACTGCTTCTGGCGGCCGGGCTAAGCTTTTTGGTTCACACATTTGCCACCAGTTTTGGTGATGACCCTACAACACTGCCGTCATCCTGAGGTGCTCGCCGCACTTCGCGGCGAGCCTCGAAGGATAGGCCCCGGGCGCAAGCGGCCATCCTTCGAGACGCCGCGCAAGCGCGCGGCTCCTCAGGATGACGGCTGAATGTGCGGCTCGGTCTCAACGCCGGCGCAGCGCGCCGATCAATCCGGTGCCGATCACCAGCGCCGAGGCGCCGTAGACGATCACGGCCATTAAGGTTTGGGTCAGGCTGCCAGCCGTTCCCATGCCGCCGCCGGGGCCTTGCGATGCCAGGGCGCTGCCATCCGGAAGCAGCATCGCGCATGCGGCGATGGCGAGGCGCGCGGTTCGAGATGTTGGCCGGAACATGATGATCTCCCGTAACGGTTTGTGTTCGGAGATACGGACCGGCGCAACGTCGGTTTTACGTTGCGACGTGAAATGTTCGCCATCAAGCGGGAACCCGCACGCGCGCGCCGCATTCATCTTTGCGGCGCGGGTATTCATTCCACATTCACGCCGCTCCCTCTAGCTTTCGTTTCCCGTTGTGGCGAAGCGGCGAAAATAGTTGCCGCACGACGCCGGGAAGTCACCAACCAAGGAGGATACACGTGAACGTGAAGAAGATTCTGGGCTTTCTCGCCATCGGCGGATTGCTCGTCCTTGCCGCGCCGGCCGAGCGCGCCCAGGCCTTGTCGCTGCTCAATCCCGGCGCCGCCGCCGCGGTACAGGACGACTCCAGGCTGACCACCGAGGTGCACTGGCATGGTCACCATGGCTGGCACCGCCATCACGGCTGGCACCGGCATCGCGGTTGGCACCGGCACCACGGCTGGCACCGGCATCACCGGCACCGCTGGTAATCGTCCGCGTAGACGGCGTAACATCGGACAGGCCCGTGCAGACGGGCCTGTTTTTGCGTGGCATAAGCCTGCATGATGAAGATGAGGAGCCTGCGATGAAGGGTTGGGCGGGAGCATTGACAATGGCGGTGTCACTGACGCTCGGCAGCGCGGCAATCGATCCCGCGATCGCGGCGGAGGCAACCGTCGCAAGGCAGGCCATCACGACAACGCAGCGGCACGCGCACCCGGCTTACCGGCATGTTCGCACCGCCTATCGCGCGGTTGAACAGCCGCGATATCTCGGCCGTCCCGTATATTACGTCCCCGCGCCGTTCCCGCTCGGATTCGGTTTCGGATTTTTCTGGTGAGAAGCGGAGTGGCATCATGAAAACCCTGTTCCGCGCAATTGCAGCGTTCGCTTTTCTGTTCGGCTGCGCGAACGGCGCGCTGGCGCAGGGCTGGCCGAACCGGCCGATCCGCATGATCGTGCCCTATACGCCCGGCGGCTACACCGACCTGATGGCGCGTCTGGTCGGGCAGAAGATCTCCGAGGCGCTCGGCCAGCCCATCATCTTCGAGAACAAGCCGGGCGCCAACGCAATCATCGGCACCGACGTCGTCGCCAAGGCCGCACCCGACGGCTACACCTTCGGCACCGTGATCGCCGCGCATGCGGTGAACGCCACGCTCAATCCAAAACTGCCTTACGACACGCTGAAGGATTTTTCCTACGTCTCGCTGATGAGCGTCGCCCCGTTGATCATGATCGCGCATCCCTCGCTGCCGGCCAACAATGTGCAGGAGCTGATCGCGCTTGCGAAAGCAAAACCCGGCGAGCTCAACTTCGCGTCAAGCGGCGTCGGCGCGGCGGCGCATCTGACCATGGAGATGTTCAAGAGCCGCACCGGCATCGACATGCTGCACATTCCTTATAAAGGAACCGCGGGCGCGCTGCAGGATGTCATCGGCGGCCGCATCAATGTGATGTTCGACGTGGTCGGCCCGCTGATGCCGCAGGTCCGCTCCGGACTGGCCAAGGCGATCGTCGTCACCGCCAAAGAGCGCGTCCCGGCCGCCTCCGACGTGCCGACCATGGCCGAGCAGGGCGTGGCCGATTTCGTCTCCGGCACCTGGGCCGGCATCATCGCGCCCGCAGGCACGCCGAAGGAAATCGTCGACCGCGTCTCCGCGGAAGCGAAGAAAGCGCTGGCCGATCCGGCGCTGAAGGACAAGCTGGTCGAGCAGGGCATCGTGGCCGTGGGCGGCACGCCGGAGGAATTCCGCAGTTTCGTCGCCGAGGATATCGTGCGGTGGCGGAAGGTGATTACGGATGCGGGGATCAAGATGGAGCCGTGAGCGCGGCCAGCTTCGTCCCGGAGCGTCGTGAGGCAGATCGAGCAGTCCGGCCCGGCGCTGACCTGGTCATGCTCCTGCACGCGTGAGCGGTTTGAAGATCCTTAATCCACCGACGCTTCGGTTCCGCTCGGCCAAGGCATCGCTGCGGTCATTCGCATTTCTTCAAACCGGGCACGATCATATGGAAATACTTCATAGTCTTCGGATTTGCCCATTTCGTGAAGCCGGAAGTCCTCCAGCGTTGACACGAGTCGTTTCTCTTTGGGGGTGCCCAGTGCCATCCGAATTCGACCACAGGTGGCAGTCCAGAAATAGAAGATGCTGAACATGCGGGACTGCCGGTCCAGCACGTCCAGTTGATGGCTGTTGGACAGATCTTCCAGGACCTTGATCGCATACTGTGCTCGCCCGCAGATTTCCGCATTCGACTCGCTCAGGAGACCGAGGGCGATCAGATTCATCAACAGCCGGGTGCGCAAACGCTTGAGAACCTCAATCGGCGAGCGGTTTCGTCCACCAGCCGTGTTGCCGGACGGCGCCGCCGCTATTCGATCCTCGACCTTCAACAGCAATTGGCCGTACTCGCGCGAAAGTGCGGCGAAACTGTCATCGCCGACCGGATTGGGGGGAGCACCTTTGGTTGGAAAACGAATAAACAGAAGTCTGTCCAGGCGGCACGCCAACAGTTCCGCGTCAAACCGCTCTACGGCGACATCCAGGCTGGCGTCAGCGCGCAATTCGTCTTCAAAAATCTTCTTGGCCTCGTTGACCAGGCGAGGACAGTCGTCGAGGTCGCTGATGGTTTTGGCGCTATGGCGTCGGCACGCGGCTTCAAAATAGGCCGCTTCCCGGCCGTTAGAGCCGTTTCGCTGGTCCATGTCGATCAGCCGAATTGACTCGCGCGCCCTGTTAGCGAGCAGGGCTCCGCTGCGCCAGCGCCCGCGGCCTGCGAATAGCGCGGCATGAGCCAGGTAATACGCGTAGTCGGTAGGGTCGTCCTTGCGAAGGTCCCGGATACCGCTGTCATAAGCCGCCCGGTCGAAATCATCCTGGCCCCAGGTGCCGACCATTTGTATGAAGGCCTCGGCGCCTGGCCATCGCTCGAAAAATATAGGCATGACGGCCCGCGCACGCGCCTTATGCCTCCAGCGAAAATCCAGCTCCAGGCCGAGGGTGGTCATGACGCTGATGCAGCTGTCCAGCGACTCAAGACGAGCTCTGCTTATTTCGTCGTCAAGCTTCTCTACCGCGTCTCTCAACGAATTAGCGCCATGCTGGCGAACAGTGTCGAGACCAAAAAGATCAAACGGCGTCGGAGGATTGGCTGTTACCGTGTCTCGGGTAAAGGTCGACCAGTCCGTTTGAAGCTCGGCGGCTTTCGACTCGGCGCCCCCTCCGAATTTCTTTGCAGCATCCAGAAATTGGGACGGAATTCTACTCCGCTTCCGTACGTACTGAGCGCGCTCGTCCTCCGACATCTGAAGCGCGCCAACCAGCAGGCGGAACCAGTTTGCAACGTGCCCGGACTCCGATTGCCGTTCTCGGCCGATCAGGCGAAGGACGCCCTCTTCATCAAGAAACGCACGGGGATGTCGCAGAATTTCTTCGGAAAAATGATGTTCTGACCATTTCGGCTTGTAGCAGGCGCCGGCACGAAGCAACCTGTGATCGGCGGTCAGATATAAGATTCTGTAGTTTCTGCCGCCTTTGCTAACTCTCTCAAGATCGGCCAGACGTTCGTTCCAGTATTCAAGCCGGGACAACACTTCCGCGTCGTGGTCGCGCAATTTAGTTGTCTTCCAGTGCCCGAAACGTTGAAGCCGCCGGTCCCATCCCTCGTCCTCATCGGCATCGTCCTTGGGGTTATAGCGGCTTTTGCCTTGCCGCTTTTTGCTGTATTCAACCCAGCCGTTCAGCGCCGGCGTCGGTCGCAATATCTCTTCTACTTCCTTGGGAACAGCCAGTCCGGAAAGGGTAACGGCGCGCCGTTCCCTTAGAATCTGTGACATGCGCCTGACTTTACTCGGCGTTCCAAGGTTGTGAAAAAGCAGTTCCTGGAGACGCGGAGCAATTTCCTGAAGCTGCTCGAGCGTAAAGCCGGTTTTCCCCAGGTCGGCCTCATAGGCCTTTATCTGTTCGGCTATTTCACCGTTGTTCGAAACCTCGGTGCTCTGGGCCAGGGCCAGAATCAATCCTTCGATTTCAAGATGGATCGGCGGAATGATAAGAAGGGGATTCGAGAGTGCTTTACTGAAGATGAATCCGGCAAGGCCGCGGGAGATCGCAGAGCTCAAGTCAGCCGGGTCGGACTGAAAAACCTGCCCGGTACCTAACTGAATTCGGGCTGTTTCCTCATCGACACCGCTCCTTGAAAAGGCGTCGGGATTGGCCCAAAAGGAAAGTATGTTGGTATCGATCGCATAGATTATTTTTCGGCCTTTATCGATTTGCTCCAGGTCGTTTTGTCTCGGCCGCATGTAGGCCCACTGCGTCGCAGCGTCTGCAAGATACGAGGCGAGGCCTGCTGTGGCGGAACTCTCCTTCACGCGCTTCTGCCTCTCATCGTGCGTCTGCACCTTCGTCCACGAACCTGGCGCATTGCGCCTCGGCTATGAGATCTTCACCACTGACATCGTAATTCCATACGACCGTTCCGTAAGAGGCGCTGACCGAGCCGGAGTTGGCGAGGCCCGAAAGGTTGTCCCAAAAGCGTCGGCCCAATTCGTTGGCAGACGAGGCTTCCCAGCGAGTCTCTTCTGCCACCTCCGGGGGCAGAAGCTGGATCTTTCTCCGCAGTTCTGCAAGTTCGCGCGCAACTTCATCACTCGTATTGATAGGCAGTATCCCTTCGCCCCACCAACTCAGCTCACGTCCCAATTGGGGATGCTCGACTTCCGAATTGTAGAGGTCGACCGTTTCCATCAGGACCCCTACGTCAACCAGGCGGGCGACGTCCAGGAACAGGCGGGCGCGCGCGTCGGCGAGGCTCACGCCGGTTTCCTTCTCACGCTCGACAAACATCCAGGTCAGATGCCTGGCCAGCAATTGCAGGTGGAGATCGAGGTCTTCAGGAGCCACTGAACAGAGAGCCAGAAGGGTTTTTCTTGCTGAACTGCTCCGGAACGAGGGCGAGATCGCAAGATTATAAAGTGCGTGGCGGGCATCCGTCGTCTTGCAGGCCAGATCGACTGCGGCGTCCGCGGCCGTGTCCAGCAACTCAAGCCCGGATTCGGAGTCGGCCAGCCATTCGGATTGGGGGCAAAAAATCTTTGTGGACAGAACGGAGAGTATTTCGGTGGCCGATGTCTTTTCTGCCACTCGAATTAACCGGCGGGCCGTGACGAAGGCATGCGGTTGCGCGAGATCGATTTCAGCCAGCGCCCTGGCAAGGCCGATATGAAACTTCTTCCTTTCGGCCGGCCAGAGCACATTGTGTATGGCCTCAATGTCGTCGGTAATGTCCGGAAATCTTCCGATGAACTCCCAAGCCTCGCCAAACGGAAAAAGTTCTTCATTCTTGAGCGCGAATTCCAAAAAGCCTATCTTCAGCCATTCGGCGAAGCCGGCCTCGTCAAAAGCGTGCACCTTGGGTAATTTGTCTCGTGTTACATCTCGAAGGGTCATTATTATCCGCTTGTTTATTGCAAGGGCAGGATCAGGTCGTCCAGTTTTCTATCGCGCAAGGCAACTTTAAGGAAGGCCGGATCGTCATCGGCGGCTGAATTGCCGCGAACGTTTGTGACCCGCCCGATATAGTCAAAGGCCAGCCGCTCACCGTCTTGAAAGAGGTCGCGCTGCAAGCGAAGGAGGACCCGCTCGGAACCGCCGCGAGATTCGCCTTTGGCGAAACTGTCGAGATCGACCGTTCGACCCCATGCCGAGCCGCTTTCCGGGCCGTGAATTAAGAAGCGGCGGTTGTTGATGCCTTCGATCGCGGACGGTCGCCAGTGACCTGCCTTGTGCACGACTGTTGCCGGTATATGCAGTACGAACAGATGATTTGGTAGAGATGAGCCATATACGCAGGGTCCGTGATGGATCAACCCCAGGTGATCCCGTATTTTGTCCGCCAGGTTTGCGCCGTTCGGGGTGAACGATCTCAATAGTTGTTCGAATTCGCTCCCGCGCGTAAACCAGACCAGCGGTGTGCCGCTTCCCTGGTCCGGCTTCAAATTAAACCACTTTTGCTGCGCGGGGAGCCGGGCCAGCTTCTCCATCCATGCGGCCCCTACGGCTTGGCTGTAGTCTCCCGGAACGTCTATCTGATGGTCCACCGCAAAGCGGTCCTGGTCGTCGCGAGACATCAGCCGGCAGAGCGTCGATGCCGTGATAACGGTACTCACTGTCTCGCCCAGTCCTTCGCAGCCGTCATACGAGGGAGTTGAGTAGGGAGGCACAGCAGGTCGATCCGGCGGATCCGGGGCATCCGGCCCCCAACAAACCCGCGTGAGGAACTTCTCGAACGCCCCTGCGGTTTTATTTTCAACGGGCGCGCGTTCGAACAGGGCTTCAGCCTTGCGAAGGGCCCCTGCAACGACTTCTACCTTGCACATGCCATGATCTGGCCCGTCGGCTGCGTTGCATGCCAACAACCTTCCCAAATGCAGTGTAAAGAAATCTTTCGGATCAAAAGGCATTTCTGTGTTGGCCGCCCCCCTCCGGCCAGCACTCCAATAATTCGAGAAAGTTGCATTAAAACTAGAATGCACGCAAGAGATTTTTCACCACAAGCTTGATTCGACAACGCGTCCGGCGGCCGTTTCAGTTGAAGCCGTCATTATTGGCCAACTGGACGGTCCGGCGCGCTGGCGCAGGGCTGGCCGAACGGCCCGATCCGCATGATCGTGCCCTGCACGCCGGGCGGCCACACCGACCTGATGGCCCCGGACAAAAGATCTCCAACGCGCTCGGCCAGCCCATCATTTTCGAGGACAAGCCGGGCGCCAACGCCATCATCGGCACCAACGTCGTCGCCAAGGCCGCACCGGACGGCTACACCTTCGGCACCGTGATCGCGGAGCGCGACGACGTTCGCTTCAAAAACGGCGGGCACGGCGCCAAAAACGCCTTTGCCACCCTACGGCCCTGCTCGCCGGCATCAAAAGAAGGACACAATCCATGACGCAAGTACCGCAGAAGCCTCTGGTCCCGAACAATACGCTGATGACGACGACGCCCGAGGAAGGCAGGGCCCTGGCTGTCATGCTTGCCCGCAACTCGATCCATGCCATGCAGGGCGAACTGGAGACACTGAAAACCGGCCGCGCCCAATACGCCTACGATCCTTATGGGCTGATCGCAGCGAGCCACGTTGTAGCGGTCGAGTTTGCGACCATCGCGGCAGCCAACAATTACTGGCGCTGACTTTTTTCCCGGCCGATCCACCAGCTGCTTCGCCCCGCCGCGCTGGCGTTCTCGATATCCGGAGGGTATATTTTAAGGACATTTGGCGATGGTGCGGATGTCGATTTTCGCAAGCAGGTTAGGTCTCGCATTGGGTTTGGCGGTGCTCTCTCTGGGAGGGCGAACGGCCCACGCCCAGGTCGCCGCTGTACCCTATGCAGGCTGGCCGCTGGGCTTCGGCAGCACGCTCACCGTCGCCCAGAGCGCGAATATCTATGGCAACTTTTCAGGCCTTGACGGCAGTGGCGCCGGAGCCGGCGGCCTTTCCTATCTGCGCACCCAGTTTCCGAACGGCTGGTTTGTCGGCGGCGAAACCGGCGGCACCGCGTCGGGCATCAACGGCATCAGCCAGGCCGGAGCGTTCGGCTCGCTCTATTACGAAGGCGTGCAGTTCGGCTACAACTTCCAGACGGTGCGCGGGTTGCCGCTCACGGTCTATGCCGGTTTCGACACCCCGAAATACAATACCGGCATCGGCAACCCCTTTGCCCCCTTCGACACCGTGTCCGGCACGCTGCCCGGATATCGCGCGCATGCCGGCATCGAATTCCAGCCGGCGCCGAATCTCAGCCTGTCGCTCGACGTCGGCGTCACGCAACAGCCGAGCGACCCCAACGCGCTCGCGCTGCCCGGCGCCTCGCCGTTCGGGTTCGGCGGCCGGCGGTGAGGCGGGATGCGTAGGGCGGATCAGCGAAGCGTAATCCGCCATTTTTGACGCACCGGAATCTACGGACCTGCCGTCATCCTCGCGCAACGGCTACGCCGTTGTCGCGGGAGGAGCCGCGCGCTTGCGCGGCGTCTCGAAGGATGGCCCCGGGCGCTTGTGGCCCATCCTTCGAGGCTCGCTGTGAAGAACGGCGAGCACCTCAGAGAATCTGGCCGGAAAAGCGTCCAATGAAATTGGGCCTCGCCATTTAATTCGTCATGCCCGGCCTTGTGCCGGGCATCCACGTCTTAGCGCCGCTGAAACAAGAAAGATGTGGATGGCCGGGACGAAGCCCGGCCATGACGAAAAGTGAATCGTTTTCAATCTGTTAGCGAGAGCCGGGAAACATTGGCTGCTTTTTCGGCCAGCCTCTCAGGATGACGGCAGCGCGCAGGATGGGTCTCGCAAACGCTACCGCTTCTTCTTCCGCAGCCGTAGGCCCGGCGCGTCGCCATTGGTGAACTCGACGCCGGCCTCTTCCAGCACACGCTGGATCGCCGCGAGATTGCTGCTGGTCGGGTTTCTGCGGCCCTTCTCGAAATCGACGATGGTGTTTTTGGAAACCGAAGCCGCGGCAGCCAGTTCGATCTGGTTCATGTCGAGCAAACCGCGCGCCGCACGACACAGCGCTGGCGTAATTTTCGCAGTTATTGGCATTGACTTGGTTCTTCACGATCATGCCGGCGGCGACGCCGTCGCCGAACTCGCCCACATTGCCACGGAACGGCTGCAGGTCGTGGAGGATATGTGGAACAGGTGCTTGAGGCGAGGCGGCGGGAAAGATCGTAGTAGTTCATAGGATGGGTTGAGCGACGCGATAACCCATCCTCTGATCTGCGGGCGCGCTCAGGGTGATCTGACACACGCCACTGTGCCAAGGAAGTCTTCCACAAGTTTGATATCGCGGGAACGACAATACCTCACGGCCAAGAGTGCTGGTAAGGTGCGATCGTAGGACGGGTTGAGCATAGCGAAACCTATCTTCTGGTTCGCGGCAAAGCGATGGTTTCGGAGAAGGCTCGACCTACGGGCGACATCATTCACCGTGAACGCAAGTGATTGGCGGAATAGCATGCCAGCGAAATACCTTCTCTATATTGACATACTCGGTTTCTCCGACCTAGTGCGAAAACGTGGCGCTGTGAAGAAGCTCTACGAGACTATCAACAAGCTCAATGTCCATAGGCATTACGCGTTCAAGACAATTGCCTTTTCCGATACGCTCCTAGTCTACAACATCGTCAATCCGGATGCGGGGCGTGATCGTAAGTATCTAGTCATGTACTTGTGCGAATTTGCGCAAGATCTCTTTTATCGGCTTATTGGTCGCGACCTTCACTTTCGTGCCTATCTCACGCAAGGTGATTTTAAAATCAATGAATTCGAAAACCTTAAGGCCTTTTACGGCGAGGCGCTCATTGATGCCTACGAGCGCGAGAAGGGCATCGAATGCACCGGCCTTTTCATCGACAATAACCTTTTAGATGATTGCGACATTTTCTATTACGATAAATACGACGACGCGTGTTCGTACGTTCACTTAATGCAGTCGCTGGACGGTATTACCTTCCCAGATAACAGTACGTATCCTGTAGACCCGATTTTGGTTTTCGAGACTGACGCCTCGTGGTCTCTAGCTCACGATTTTGCTTACTTGCGAAATATATATCGGCACATGAACAACACAGATCTTCCGCCTCGCGTCCGGACGAAACATGCAACGGCGTGGAACATGATTCGACGCCGCCATAAAAGACTTGTGGACACTCTCGAAGCACATGATTTGCGACCCGCAGGCGATCTGCAAGGGCGATTGGTCCGAAGAGGTCAGCCGCGTTTCCGAAGGGACTGGCCCATAGAGACAGTCGTCGCTGGCTGTCGCGCGCACGTCCTCAGACTCCAGCAGACCGAGCGATGAGCGATCACTGACGAAAGTCGGACCAGCGGCTAACCGCAAAATTCGCCAAGGTTGAAAAGGCCGCTCTCAATTCATTTTGAGACAGGGCACCCGGGCATAGCAATACGCCGGTGATCTCTCGTTCGACCACCGTCCCAACCTTTCCGCCATATGGCAAATCTACGGAAACTTTTCCGCAGAATCGTGATCCTCACTCGTTTCACGAAAATCCCGCAGCTTCACGAATCCGCCGCGAAAAAGTACGCGGTTTGCTGCAAGAAATTTTTTGCGGATTCCGTTTGCCTTCAGTTTGCCGCAAGACTCTCAGGTCGAGTTAATGTTGCGAGCGGTCGATTCCGCGCGACCCGTGCTTAAGCGCCTCATGCGGCTTTTGATTTCGGTTCAAACCGCGCGGCGATTACGCGGCGCCCGCGCGCGGACGCTTGATCAAAGTGCTTATATCGACAATGGAATCCCGTGCATCTCGCGGGCTCGCCGCCGCGTCATGGGCTTTAAGCCCTTGTACCGCCACGCATTTTCACCTGGTTCGGCGCGTCGGAAACCGCGAAAATGCGTGTTGCCACGGGTTTGCCGCAACGCGCCTGAAGTTTGCCGCAAGACTCGTCGTTTCCGCGCCGGCGGCCTGACCAAGCTCTTTAAGTCCTTGCGCCGACGCGTAATCGTCCTCGTTCGAAATCCGTTTTCGCGGCGAAAATTTTATCGCCACTCGCGAATATCGACGAAGTGCCCGGCGATCGCCGCGGCTGCCGCCATCGCCGGCGACACCAGATGCGTGCGGCCTTTGAAGCCCTGGCGGCCCTCGAAATTGCGGTTCGAGGTCGAGGCGCAGCGCTCTTCCGGGCTTAGCTTGTCGGGATTCATCGCAAGGCACATCGAGCAGCCCGGCTCGCGCCATTCGAATCCGGCTTTCAGGAAAATCTTGTCGAGGCCTTCGGCTTCCGCCTGCTCTTTGACGAGACCCGAGCCCGGCACGATCATCGCATTGACGTTGCCGTTGACGGTCTTGCCATCCACCACCTTCGCCGCCGCGCGCAGATCCTCGATGCGGCCGTTGGTGCAGGAGCCGATGAAGACGCGGTCGAGTTTGATGTCGGTGATTTTTGTGCCGGCGGCGAGGCCCATGTAATGCAGCGCGCGCTCCTTCGACAGCCGCTTGGCTTCGTCGGCAATGTCCGCGGGGTTCGGCACGCTGCCGGTGACCGAGATCACGTCTTCAGGCGACGTGCCCCAGGTCACGATCGGCGGCAGCTTCGCCGCGTCCAGCCTGATCTCGTGATCGAAATGCGCGCCTTCGTCGGAGCGCAGGGTTTCCCAATAACGCATCGCGGCGTCCCATGTTTCGCCCTTCGGCGACATCGGACGGCCCTTCAGGAATGCGTAGGCCTTCTCATCGGGTGCTACGATGCCGGCGCGCGCGCCGCCTTCGATCGACATGTTGCACACCGTCATGCGGCCTTCCATCGACAGCGCGCGGATCGCCTCGCCGGCATATTCCAGCACATAGCCGGTGCCGCCGGCGGTGCCGATCTCGCCGATGATGGCGAGGATGATATCCTTGGCGGTGACGCCGTCGGGCAATTGCCCGTCGACCACCGCGCGCATGTTCTTTGCTTTTTTCTGGATCAGCGTCTGCGTCGCCAGTACGTGCTCGACTTCGGAAGTGCCGATGCCATGCGCCAGCGCGCCGAACGCGCCGTGCGTGGAAGTGTGGCTGTCGCCGCAGACGATGGTGGTGCCGGGCAGCGTGAAGCCCTGCTCGGGGCCGATGACATGCACGATGCCTTGGCGGCGGTCGTGCTCGTCGTAATAGGTAATGCCGAATTCGCGGGCGTTTTCGGCCATCACCCGCATCTGCTCGATGCTTTCCGGATCCGGATTGGGTTTGGAGCGGTCGGTGGTCGGGATGTTGTGATCGACCACGGCCAGCGTCTTCTCCGGCGCGTGCACCTTGCGCCCCGTCGTGCGCAGGCCTTCGAACGCCTGCGGCGAGGTGACCTCGTGGACCAGATGGCGGTCGATATAGAGCAGGCAGGTGCCGTCATCGGCCTCGTGCACCAGATGATCGTCCCAGATTTTGTCGTACAGCGTGGAGGGCGATTTGGATTTGGAATCGGACATGATGTTGGGCCTTGGGTAGTCTCGGAATGAAGATGCGAATGCGCGCGTCCGCGCGCGGCGCGTCAAATCAGGCCGTAAGCGCCGCCGTCGTCAGCCGCCCGAAGAACCGCCACGGCAGGCGCGAGCGGTCGTCAAGCACGATGCGTGCGGCGGTGATCGGGCGGTCTGGAAACATTCTACCCATATAGCACGTCGCACGCCCGCGACAATGCAGGCGCGGCGCAACAAAAAAGCGCGGGGTGAGCCCCCGCGCTTTTCGTAAATCCTCTGCAGCGAGAACTACTCGCCGACGGCGGCGGCGCGGTCCTGCTTCTTCTCGACAATGCGGGCCGACTTGCCGCGCAGATTTCGCAGGTAATACAGCTTGGCGCGGCGCACCTTGCCGCGGCGCACCACCTTGATCGAATCGATCATCGGCGACATCACCGGGAACACGCGCTCCACGCCCTCGCCGTAGGAAATCTTGCGCACGGTAAAGCTCTCGTTGAGCCCGCCGCCGGAACGGCCGATGCACACGCCCTCATAGGCCTGCACGCGGGAGCGGTCGCCTTCGACCACCTTGACGTTGACGATCACGGTATCGCCGGGTCCGAACTCAGGAATTTCCTTGCCGGCGGCCAGCTTGTCGAACTGCTCTTTTTCGAGCTCTTGAATGAGGTTCATCGGGTAATCTCCATCGGCGGCGCGTCGCAGCCCTCAAGGCGCGATCTAACGCGGTCGTCCATCTATCCTGTAGCGCGTATTCCGCAAAAGTGGATACCGGTTTTGCGAAAAGAATACGCGCAATTAATTAGTTAGAGCATTTTCTAACGGCAAACCGGATGCCACTTTGCCTGAAAATGCTCGTGCGCGGATTTGGCGCTCCTATACGGCAAAGGCAACGCGTTGTCACCCGTCCGTCGTGTTTTTTGGGCGTTTTTGGCGGACTTTCGCCGCCCACAAATCCGGTCGACGGGCCCGGGTCAAGGCCTCGGATTCGGCCCGCCGCCAGGCTGCGACCCGGGCGTGGTCGCCGGAAGTGAGTATTTCGGGGATCGGTTGCCCCTCGAATTCCTGCGGGCGGGTGTATTGGGGGTATTCCAGTAGTCCATCGGAGAAGCTCTCGTCGGCCCCGGAGGCGAGTTTTCCCATTACGCCCGGCAACAGCCGGATGCAGGCGTCCAGCAGCGCCATAGCGGCGATTTCGCCGCCGGACAGCACGTAATCCCCAATCGAAATTTCCTCGAGCCGGCGGGCGTCGATGACCCGCTGGTCGATGCCCTCGAACCGGCCGCAGACGATCAGCGGCCCCGGTCCGGCCGCGAGTTCCATCACCTGCGGCTGGGTCAATGGCCGACCCCGCGGGCTCATCAGCAGGCGCGGCCGGTCGGGAGCGATGCCAGAGGCATCGATGGCTGCGCCGAGCACGTCCGCGCGCAATACCATGCCGGGGCCGCCGCCCGCCGGGGTATCGTCGACGCTGCGGTGGCGGTCAGTGGCCGAGTCCCGAATATCACGGGCCTCCAGCGCCCACAGCCCGGACGCCAGCGCTTTGCCCGCGAGGCTGACGCCCAAGGGACCGGGGAACATCTCCGGAAACAGCGTCAGAACCGTCGCGCGCCAAACCATGGCTTTTCATCGCGCGTCCGGATCGGGCCGTCAAACGGATCGCCGGACCACTTATTGCTTGCGGCCGTACTCGATGAGTTCGAGGGTGTTGCTGACCCGCAAATGCTTGTCGGTTCGCGAGACAAACGTGCGTTTGACCCAGTGATCGATCGCAGGCGCGTACCAGGTCTGAGCCGTCACCTCGGCCTTCCTGGTCGGATCATTGACGCTTCGTACTGAATAACTGGTTTCGATCTTGAATGTCTCGAACGTGCCGGCCCTGGTGGTCAGGCTTTCCTGGCCGACGACCTTTGAAGTGCCCGATCTCTTTCCAATGTTCCCGTTCGCCGCATTGACGTCGCTGGACTGAAAGCTCCAGGTCTTGCCGACCGCGAGAGGCGCCCGGATTCCCGAACCATCGTTAGGTGAATATTTCCAGGGTCCGTTGCTTATCAAATTCCAGGACCGGTCATAAACGTTGAAGCCGCCGTTTGAGGTGCCCTGGATGCTGAAACGTATGCTGATTTCGGCCGGGGTCACCTCGGTGACGACGTTGTTGCGGGTGGCGGTTACGTTTCCGGTAATCTCGTCGCGCACTTCGTAGGTCCAGCGGTCGCCCGGCAACGGTTCTTCCATCGCGACAACGGCTTTTGCAGGCTCTGTCGCAGCGGTCGAGGGAGGCGGAGATTGTTGCGCCGCCGCGCCGCTGGACAGGACAGCGATCAATCCAGCAACAGCATAGCGAAGCATCGAAACCTGCGGACTATCGGCGGCCATATTCGACAAGCTCTATCGTGCTGTTTTCGCGCACATGCCCGTCCGTTCGGGATGTGAAAACACGTTTGACCCAGTGATTGATGACAGGCGCGTACCACATCTGGCGCAAGATCTGCACCTTCCTGGTCGGATCGTTGCTGCTGCGCACCGAATAGGTTGTCTCGATTTTGTAGGTATCGAACGTCCCGGCCCTGGTCGTCAAACTTTCCTGCGCGACAACTTTTGAACTGCCTTTGCGCCTGAAGCTGAGCCCTTTTTCGGAATTGAAGTCGGTGGACTGAACCGTCCACGTCTTTCCTGCGACAAGCGGCATCCGGACGCCGGTGCCGTCATTGGGATTATACTTCCACGCGCCGTTGCTCTTCAGGTTCCATGACCGGTCGTAGGTAAGATAGCCCGTATTGGAATTGCCGAGCTGACCGAGGCGGACGCTGATTTCCGATTCGGTCATGTCGGTCACGATGCTCGTTTCCGTGCTTTTTACCTCGCCGCTGACTTCATCCCTGTATTCATAGGTCCAGTGATCGCCGAGTTGCGCTTCTTCCATGGCATCGGGACTGGCCGGAGACTCGACCGGGGCCAATGCCGATGCAGGACCCGCGTCCTTTGCCGGCTGCGCGGATAAAGGTCCCGCGACCGCGAGAAGGCCGATGGTAGCCAGAAAAACGCAGCGCAACATGGAGATGGCCCGGGCGTTTAGCGAGGCACGCTTGGTGGCGAAATATCAGGCAATCTGAACGTGCCCGAGCCGACATTTCCACGCAAGTGTTTTGTAATTTCAGTCACGGCCGCGCGGGTTGATCGCCGATGAAATTTTCGTCATCGCCCTCGATTTCCGTCGGCAGTTCGATCGTGACCCTGCCACCGGAAACATCCACCACAGGCACCACCGCATTGGTGAACGGCAGCAGCATGGTCGCACCATTCGGCGGCGCGATTTCGATGATGTCGCTGGCGCCGAAATTATGGATCGCGATCACGCGGCCGATCGGCTCATTGGCGGAATTCACCGCTTCCAGTCCGATCAAATCGGCGTGGTAATATTCATCCGTGCCGGTCGCCGGTAGTTTTTCGCGCGCGACGTAGAGCTCGATGCCATTCAAGCGCTGCGCATCTTCGCGCGTCGCGACGCCTTTCAGCGTCGCGACCAGATGGCCGTTTGCCTCGCGGGCGTGCGTCACTTCGAACTGGCGCGCGCCGTCCTTGGTCGCGAGCGGGCCGTAGCGCTTCACCGCGAGCGGGTCTTCGGTAAACGTCCACAGCTTCACAGCGCCGCGCACGCCATGCGGCGCGCCGATTCTCGCGACGCAAATGGGCGCTGCCATCGCCGCGCGCCGCCGCGCTTACTTCTTGGCGGCGGCGGTAGCGGCGGTGGCGGCGGCTTCGGCGTTGGCCTTGCGCTCCTTGCGCGGCACGGCCTTCTCCGGATTGTTGCGCGCGGCGCGCTTCTTGACGCCGGCGGCATCGAGGAAACGGGCGACGCGATCCGACGGTTGCGCGCCCTTGGCCATCCAGGTCTTGACCTTGTCGAGGTCGAGCTTGAGCCGGGCTTCGTTGTCCTTCGGTAGCAGCGGATTGAAGTGGCCGAGCCGCTCGATGAAGCGGCCGTCGCGCGGATAGCGCGAGTCGGCGACGACGACGTGATAGACCGGGCGCTTCTTGGTGCCTGCGCGCGCGAGGCGGATAACGACTGACATTGAGTTCTCCTTTGAGTGTTCGTTCGAGTGTGTGTGAATTGATGGCGGTTATTTCTTTTTCCCGAATCCGGGAAAGCCGCCGAGACCGGGAAGCGTCGGCTTGCCGCTGAGCCCCGTAAGTCCGGGCAGGTTCGGCAGGCCGGAACGCAAGCCCACGGGAAGATCTTTCGGCAGCGCGGGCATGCCGGCCGCGCCGCCCGGCATTTTTTCCGCGAGCGCCTTCATCTGCTCCGGCGACGGCATGCCGCCACCAAAGCCCATCGCCTGGGCGATGCCGGCCATCGGGCCGCGCTTGCCGGATCCCATCGCCTTCATCATGTCGGCCATGTTCCGGTGCATTTTCAGGAGCTTGTTGACTTCCTCGACCTTTTGGCCAGCGCCCGCGGCGATGCGCTTCTTGCGGCTCGCTTTCAGGACGTCGGGGTTCTTGCGCTCCTGCCGCGTCATCGAATCGATCACCGCGACCTGGCGCTTCAGAATCTTGTCGTCCAGCCCGGCATTGGCGATCTGGTTTTTCATCTTGGCGATGCCGGGCATCATGCCCATCAGCCCGCTGATGCCGCCCATATTCGCCATCTGCATAAGCTGCTCGCGCATGTCGTTGAGGTCGAACTGACCCTTGCGCATGCGCTCGGCGGTGCGCGCGGCCTTTTCGGCATCGATATGGGCGGCGGCTTTCTCCACCAGCGACACCACGTCGCCCATGCCGAGAATGCGCCCGGCGATGCGGCTCGGATGAAAGTCTTCCAGCGCGTCGGTTTTTTCCCCGGTGCCGATCAGCTTGATCGGCTTGCCGGTGACCGCGCGCATCGACAGCGCCGCGCCGCCGCGGCCATCGCCATCGACCCGGGTCAGCACAATGCCGGTGAGGCCGACGCGCTCGTCGAACGCGCGCACCAGGTTGACCGCGTCCTGACCGGTGAGCGAATCGGCGACCAGCAGCACTTCATGTGGATTGGCCGCGGTTTTGATTTCGGCTGCTTCCGCCATCATCTCTTCGTCGAGTGTGGTGCGGCCGGCGGTATCGAGCAGCACCACGTCGTAGCCGCCGAGTTTGGCCGCTTCCAGCGCGCGCTTGGCGATCTGCGCCGGCTTCTGGCCGGCGACAATCGACAAGGTTGGGATATCGAGGTCGCGGCCGAGCACCGCGAGCTGCTCCATCGCCGCCGGACGATAGATGTCGAGCGAAGCCATCAACACCTTGCGCTTGTCGCGCTGGGTCAGGCGGCGCGCCAGCTTGGCGGTGGTGGTGGTCTTGCCGGAGCCCTGCAGGCCGACCATCATGATCGCCACCGGCGGCACCGCGTTGAGGTCGATGCTCTGGCCGTCGGAGCCGAGCGTGGCGATCAATTCGTCATGGACGATCTTCACCACCATCTGGCCGGGGGTGACCGACTTGACCACGGTGGCGCCGATCGCCTGCTCGCGGACTTTTTCGGTAAAACTCCGGACCACGTCGAGCGAGACGTCGGCCTCCAGCAGCGCGCGGCGCACCTCGCGCATCGCCGCATCGACGTCGGCTTCCGTCAGCGAACCACGCCGCGTCAGCCGATCGAGAATGCCACCAAGCTTTTCCGACAGATTGTCGAACATCAGCACTAACCCAAGAACGGCCTTTCGGTGAAAGGCCTATGCAAACGCTTTTGCGCCCGAGGGCGCATCGCGCTGTCGGGCGTTGACCTCCGGCCTCACGGACCGGGCGGCGGGTCGAAAAGAACGTCTTTCCGAGAAGTGCGCGGATTTACAGTGGATGAAGGCGATAAGTCAAGAAACGTTCGCTGCGACTGAATCCCTGTCTTCCGCTAACATACTCAAAATACTCAGAATTTCTCCTCGCCGCGATGCCGCATCGGGTCCGGAAAATCGCGGTACAGCGCGAATTGCACGTTCTGGACCAGCGAATTGACACCGAAATGCACGGTTTCGACCGGCTCGCGGCGGCTGCCGACCCGGGTGAACGCCTGGTCGAGCTGCGCCATGCCGGTGAATTCCATCATCAGATGAAATTCGCCGACCGAGGCTGCGCTCAAGCCCAGCTTGCGCCGCATCAGCCGCCAGCCCTGCATCAGGCTGTCGTTCTTCAGATTGTCCATGTAGGCGGTCAGCCGGTCGGAGAATTCCATGTCGGAGACACCGGGCTTCAGATCGAACCACGCGTTGTAAATGTCCATCGCCAATCCCATTTTGTGCTTTCGCCAGATATACAACGCAAAGCTATCGTTCTCCCACCCGATTTGTGACGCTTCGTGTCCCTCACCCGCCGTCGGCTTCTCTCCGTATTCGCCGGCCTTGCCGCGGCGGCGGGACTGTCGGCTTTTTGGGCTTCCCGCATGCGCAATTATGAAGGCCCGGTCTCGGATCATTTCGACGGCACGCGTGTCTTCGATCCGGGCGGTTCGCCTCCGAGAAGTTTTGGTCAACTCCTGCGTTGGCAAATCGGGAACGACCGGCAGCGGCAACCCTGGCCGGAATGGGCGCCGAGCCCTTACGCCGACACGCCGCCGCCACGTGTGGATGGTGGAAAGGTACGGCTGTCGTTCGTCGGCCACGCCAGTTGGCTGATCCAGACGTCAGGGCTGAATATTCTGATCGATCCGGTGTGGTCGGATCGCGCGTCGCCCTTCGCATTCGCAGGACCGAAGCGGTGCAACGCGCCGGGCATCGCATTCGACGCGCTGCCGTCGATCGATACCGTGCTGGTGTCGCATGGGCATTACGATCACCTCGACCTCGCAACGCTGTCGCGGCTTGCGGCAAAATTCTCGCCGCGCGTCATCACCCCGCTCGGCAACGATGGGACCATGCGCAGCGCGGATAACGCGATCCGCGCCGAGGGGTTCGACTGGCACGATCGCATTGAACTTGGCAACGGCGTCGCGGTGACGCTGGTGCCGACGCGGCATTGGTCGGCGCGCGGCTTTTTCGACCGCAACAAATCGCTGTGGGCAAGCTTCGTACTGGAGACGGCTGCGGGGAAAATCTACATCGTCTGCGATTCCGGTTACGGCGACGGCAAGCATTTTCGCAACGTTCGCGATCGGCACGGCGCCTTGCGGCTGGCGATCCTGCCGATCGGCGCCTACGAACCGCACTGGTTCATGAAGGATCAGCACATGAACCCGTCCGAAGCCGTGAAGGCGCTGGCGGATTGCGGCGCGGCGCAGGCGCTGGCGCATCATCACGGCACGTTCCAGCTCACCGACGAGGCGATCGATGCGCCGGTCAATGCGCTTAAGGCGGCGCTCGATGAAGCGAAAACTTCTGGCGAACGTTTCGTGGCGCTGAAACCGGGGCAGGTGCTGGAGATCACTGCCCCGCCGGCTTGATCGCCCAGGAAACGCTGACCGTGACGTGCAGCGTTTCTTCGCCCTGCGCGACCGGCGCGGACGCCGCCATGCCGGCGGCCATCCGGCGAAACGGCATGGGTCCGGGTGAACCTTCTTCCGAAATGCTGACGGGCGAGCCAAGCGTGACGCCGGCCGCCCTCGCGTAAATCTCGGCCTTGCGGCGCGCGTCGGCAATCGCCTGTTCGCGGGCGTCATCGAGCAGCTTCGACGCTGCCGACACCATGAAATTTATGCCGCCGATATTGTTGGCGCCGGCGGCGACCAGTGTGTCGATGATGCCCGCGACCTTGGAGACGTCGCGCAGCCTGATGGTGACGCGATTGCTGGCCTGGTATCCGGCGACGGCGTTGGGGCCGCTGCGGTTGGGCGCGTATTGCGGCTGCAGCGACAGCCGCGAGGTCTGGAAATCCTTCTCGTCGATGCCGGCGCTCTTTAGCGCCAGCAGCACCTTGCCCATCGCGGCGTTGTTGGCGTCGGAGGCCTCGCGCGCGGTTTTGGCCTCGGTGCTGACGCCGGCGTCGATCTGCGCGAGATCGGGCGGGACCGACACACTGGCCTCGCCGGTGACGGAAATCGTCGCAACAGGTGTGTCCTGCGCCAGCGCGGGTGCGGCGAGCAGTCCGCCTGCGAATGCAATGGCGATGACGACAGCGCGATGGCTCATCTGGCCCTACTTCAGCGGCACATAGACATTGATCACCAGCTTGTCCTCCGCCGTCTTCAACGGGTCGGTGATGTATTCCTCGATGAAGGTGTCCTTGGCTTCGAGTTTCTTGTCGTCGAGGTGGTTGGTGATGGCCTCATAGGTGTTGTCCATGTTGTCGTAGGAGCCGCGATGGACGAATTTCAGGGCCTTGCCGTCCGGAGTCTTGCCCATGCTGACATCCTTGGGCAGGTTCTTCGGTTCCTGATCGACCGGAATTTCGGCCTGGAAGGTAAAGCCGTTATCGTCGGTTGAGGTGTAGACGATCATTGAATTGCCGGACGCCTTGATGCCCTGCTTGTCGAGCAGGCCTGAGATCTTTTTGAATGAATCGGTCAGCGTCTTGAACGCCGAATCCCAATTGGCGCTGCCCTTGAAGATAACAGCCGTTTTCGGCGTCAGCGTGATCTCGTCGCCGAACGGATCGGCGGTCTGGACCGGTGCGACGGCCGGGGCTTCCGCGGCCGGCGGAGTTGCCGGAGCGGGTGTCGCAGGTGCAGGCGCTGCCGGGGCAGGCGCCACGGGGGCAGGCGTTTCGGGCACTGGCGTCGCAGGAGCAGCCGGGGTAGTCGCCGCCGGAGGCGTGGGGGGCGACTGCGCCAGGGACCCTGCTGAAATCAGGGCCGCCGGGATCATCGCGACCAGGGCAAGGCGAAAAAAGCGGGGGCGGTTCATTCGACGGTCTCCATGAAACACGTCCATGTTAACACGCAGGTCCGGCTTTCGTCCCATGACAGATGCGTCATGGGCCAGTTTCCGTCGTGAGGGTTGCCGGGCACAGATTTGCCGCACTGGCCAATCCGGCGCCGTTCGCCATATAAGGCTCAGGTAAACGGGAAATGACATGAGCGCGCTGGCCAACCACGCATTTGCCAAGATGAACGGCATCGGCAACGAAATCGTCGTGGTCGATCTGCGCGATGCGCCCGTGGCCATCACGGCGGAGGAAGCGCGCGCGGTGGCACAGCCTGCCGGCGTGCATTACGACCAGTTGATGGTGTTGCAACCGCCGCGCCTGAATGGCACCGAGGCCTTCATCCGCATCTACAACAGTGACGGCTCGGAGGCGAACGCCTGCGGCAACGGCATGCGTTGCGTGGTGCGCCGCCTGTTCGAGAAAACCGGCCAGACCGCCGTCACCTTCGAGACCAAGGCCGGCCTGCTGAACTGCTGGCAGGGGCCGTCTGCCGATCTCTATACGGTCGATATGGGTCCGCCGAAATTCGGCTGGAAGGATATTCCGCTCGCCGAGGAGTTTCGCGACACGCGATACATCGAATTGCAGATCGGGCCGATCGACGCGCCGATCCTGCACTCGCCGTCCGTGGTCAATATGGGCAATCCGCATGCGATCTTCTGGGTCGAGGACATAAACGCCTACGACCTCGAGCGGGTCGGGCCGCTGCTTGAAAATCACCCCATTTTTCCGGAGCGGGCCAACATCACATTGGCGCATATCGTCGATCGCGACCACATCGTGATGCGTACCTGGGAGCGCGGCGCCGGGCTGACCAAGGCCTGCGGCTCGGCGGCGTGTGCCACGGCGGTGGCGGCGGCGCGATTGAAGCGCACCAACCGCATCGTCACCATCACGCTGCCCGGCGGCGATCTGGCAATAGAATGGCGCGAGCGTGACGATCACGTGCTGATGACGGGCACGGCGACGTTCGAATATGAAGGCCGTTTCGATCCGGCGTTGTTCGCCAGCGTCGCCTGAGATGAGCGTCGACGTCGTCACCTTCGGCTGCCGCCTCAATGCCTTTGAATCCGAGGTGATCCGCCGCGAGGCGGAAAACGCCGGCGTCACCGACACCATCGTCATCAACAGCTGCGCGGTGACCAATGAAGCCGTAGCGCAGGCGCGGCAGTCGATCCGCAGGCTGAAGCGCGAGCGGCCCAATGCGCGCATCGTCGTCACCGGCTGCGCGGCGCAGACCCAGCCAAAAATGTTCGCGGAGATGGCCGAGGTCGATCGCGTCGTCGGCAATGACGACAAGATGCGCGGCGATGCATGGCGTGCCGCGCGTGCCGCGTTCGATATCGACAGTAGCGAAAAAATCGCAGTCGCCGATATCATGGCCGTGCGGGAAATGGCGCCGCATCTCTTGGAGGGATTTCAGCGCGGGCTGCCGCGGGTATTCGTTCAGGTGCAGAATGGCTGCGACCACCGCTGCACCTTTTGCATCATCCCGTATGGCCGCGGCAATTCGCGCTCGGTGCCGATGGGCGCCGTGGTCGAACAGGTCCGCGCGCTGGCCGAGCGCGGCCATGCCGAGATCGTGCTGACCGGCGTCGATCTCACCAGCTACGGGGCCGATTTGCCGGGCACGCCGAAGCTCGGCGCCCTGACCAGGCAGATTTTGCGGTATGTGCCGGACCTGAAGCGGTTGCGAATCTCGTCGATCGATTCGATCGAGGTGGACCGCGATCTGCTGGATGTGATCGCGGACGACGAACGGTTGATGCCGCATCTGCATTTGTCGCTGCAATCCGGCGACGACATGATCCTGAAGCGGATGAAGCGGCGGCACTCGCGAAGCCAGGCGATCGCGTTTTGCGAGCAGGTGCGGCGGTTGCGGCCCGACATCGCGTTCGGCGCCGATATTATCGCCGGTTTTCCGACCGAGACCGAGGCGATGTTCGCGCGTTCGCAGGATCTGGTCGAGGAATGCGACCTGACCTTCCTGCACGTGTTTCCTTATTCGCCGCGGCCGGGCACGCCGGCCGCGCGGATGCCCCAGGTGCGCGGCGATGCAATCAAGGATCGCGCGAAGCGATTGCGCGCGACGGGAGAAGCGGCGTTGCAACGGCGGCTGGCGGCGGAGGTAGGTTCGGTGAGGCAGGTGCTGATCGAGAGCGCGACGCAAGGCCGCACCGAGCATTTTGTGCCGGCGGCGGTTGCGGGAGATACGCCGGGCGCAGTGCGGACGCTGATGATGAAGGGGCATGACGGCGCCCGGTTGATGGTATGAGTTCCCTTCCTTCTCCCTCAAGGGGAGAGGGGAAGGAGGCGCTACTCCCCGTTCCACCCGCACGCCATGAGCCGCTGGTGCAGATGCGCCGGTGCCGGCGCGACCACATGCACCGGCTCCTTGTTCTTTGAAATCGGAATTCCGATCTCGCGGGAATGCAGATGCAATGTCGGCTCGCCGAAGCGCGGACCATTGCCGTAGATGTTGTCGCCGACGATCGGCCAGCCCAGCGCCGCGCTGTGGACGCGCAGTTGATGGGTGCGGCCGGTGACCGGTTCGAGCGCGAGCCAACTCAGCCCATGCCCGCGCCCCAGCACTTTCCAGTTCGTAATCGCGCTCTGTCCCTTCGGGTCCGGCTTCTGCCACCAGCCGCGTTCTTCGTTGAGGCGGCCGAGCGGCATGTCGATGATGCCTTCATCCTCAGTAGGCCCGCCTTCCACCACCGCCCAGTAGGTTTTGGAAATCTTGCCGTGCTTGAACAGCAGCCCCAGCGACGCGGTCGCCTTGCGATGCCGCCCCAGCACCAGGCACCCCGAGGTGTCGCGGTCGAGCCGGTGTGCGAGAACCGGCGGGCGCGGCAGCCCGAATCGCAGCGCGTCAAACGATGCCTCGAGGTTGGCGCCGCCCTTTGGCCCGCGATGCACCGGGAGGCCTGCGGGCTTGTCGATCACCAGCATCAGCCCGTCGCGATGGAGCACGCGGGCCTGGATTTCTTCGGCGGTCAATCCCGGTATATCGATGCGTTCGTTGTGGCTTTCGCTCATGGCGCGAAACCGCTAACACACCCCCATCATGAGCGATACCACTCCGGAAAAGACAAAATTGAGCTGGTGGCGACGGCTGTCCAGCGGCCTGAAACGCACCTCGAGTTCGCTCGGGACCGCGGTCGCCGATCTCGTCACCAAGCGCAAGCTCGATCGCGCCATGCTCGACGATATCGAGGACGTGCTGCTGCGCGCCGACCTCGGAACCGAAGTCGCCGCGCGGATCTCGGCGGCGGTCGGCCATGGGCGCTACGACAAGGCGATCTCGGCGGACGACGTGAAGGCCGTAGTCGCGACCGAAGTCGAGAAAGTGCTGTCGCCGGTTGCGAAGCCGCTCGTGATCGACCCCGCGCAAAAACCGTTCGTGATTCTCGTGGTCGGCGTCAACGGCTCCGGCAAGACCACCACCATCGGCAAGCTCGCCGCCAAATTGAGTGCCGAGGGCCGCAAGGTGATGCTGGCGGCCGGCGACACCTTTCGCGCTGCCGCCATCGAACAGTTGAAAATCTGGGGCGAGCGCACCAGATCGCCGGTGATTACGGCAGCGCAGGGATCGGATTCTGCGAGCCTGGCCTTCAATGCGCTCACGGCCGCGCGCGAAGGAAAACTCGACGTGCTGCTGATCGACACCGCGGGCCGGCTGCAGAACAAGGCCGAACTGATGAACGAGCTTGAAAAGGTCGTGCGCGTCATCAGGAAAGTCGACGCGTCGGCGCCGCACGCGGTGCTACTGGTGCTCGATGCCACGGTGGGACAAAATGCGCTGTCGCAAGTCGAGGCGTTTCATCGTACAGCGGGCGTCACCGGCCTTGTCATGACAAAACTCGACGGCACCGCACGCGGCGGCATCCTGGTGGCGCTGGCGGAGAAGCATAAACTGCCGGTGCACTTCATCGGCGTCGGCGAAGGGATCGACGATCTCGCAGCCTTTACCGCGCGAGATTTTGCCCAGGCGATTGCAGGGATTGAAAGCTGACATGGACAAGAAACAGCCGCACCCGCTGTTCAAGCTTGCGACCGAACTCGGTCCGCTGATGATTTTTTTCATCGCCAACGCCAAGGCGAATTTGTTCGTCGCCACCGGCGCGTTCATGGTGGCGGTGGTTATCGCGATGGTCGCGTCCTATCTGGTGACGCGCCATGTGCCTGTCATGGCGATCGTCACCGCCGTCGTCGTCATCGTGTTCGGCACCCTGACGCTGGTGCTGCACGACGAGACCTTCATCAAGGTGAAGCCGACCATCGTCTATACGCTGTTCGCGGCAATCCTCGGCGGCGGGCTGCTGCTCGGCCGCTCCTTCATCGCCATCATGTTCGACCAGATGTTCAACCTGACCCCGCAGGGCTGGCGCGTCCTCACCTTGCGCTGGGCGTTCTGGTTTTTTGCGATGGCGGTGCTGAACGAGATCATCTGGCGCACCCAGTCGACCGATTTCTGGGTGGCGTTCAAGGCGTTTGGCATGGTGCCGCTGACCATGCTGTTTGCGGTGACGCAGATGCCGCTGATCAAGCGCTATCACCTCGAGCCGGCGACGCTGGAGCAGAGCGAGGCGGAAGCGGGCGACGTGACCAAGGGGTGATCTTCTCCCTCGCCCCGCTCTTCGCGGGGAGAGGGCAGCGGCGGCCTACGGCCGCCGTTCTTGATCCAAGAACGCCGATGCGAAGCATCGGCTATGGTGGGGTGGACCCGCAAATTCCGGTGTTGAGGTGAGCGCCGTGCCTCGCCCCTCACCCGTCTCGCATCTGACGATGCGAGACGACCTCTCCCCGCAAAGAGCGGGAGAGGTAAAAAGATCACTTCTGCTTGGCGATGATCTTGTCCTTGATTTCGGCATATGTCTTTTCCGGCACGATGTTCTTCTGCACCAGTTCGTCCTTGCCCTTGTACGGACGGCCCGCGATGATCTTGGCGGAATAGGCGTCGCCGATACCCTTCAAGGCCTTCAACTCGTCGGCGGTCGCCGAGTTGATATCGAGCAGGTCGGCCTTGGGCGCCGGGGCCATCTTCTCCGCAGGCGCCATCTTGGCACCGGGAGCCATTTTCCCGCCAGTTGCGGGCGCTGGTGTCTGGGCCATCGACGGCGTGGCCGCGAGCAGGCCGAGGGTGAGCGCGGTGACGGCAAGTGAAGCGAGCGTGAAATGACGCATTGGGTGTGTCCCTCCCAGGACGGTTTGTAAAACGGAGTTAAGCTAGCTTCGAATTCGTGGCGGCGCCATGGCCGCGAAATGAACGGCAGATAAAAAGCGCGAAATTATTTCGAGCCGTCATTCCGGGCGCGCCAAGTGGCGTGTCCCGGAATGACGGGTGAGTTAGCTCCCCGCCTTCATCACCTTGTCGATCTCGACCTTGAGCACGCTGTCGAAATTTTCCGGCGTCACCGGGCCGACCATCTTGTAGACGATGGCGCCGTCGCGGCCGACCACGAAGGTTTCCGGCACGCCATAGACCCCCCATTCGATCGAGGCGCGGCCGTTGCCATCGACGCCGACGATCCCGAACGGATTGCCGTAACGGCCGAGAAAGCGCCGGGCATTGTCGGGCGCATCCTTGTAATTGATGCCGACGATCTGCAGCCGCTTATCCCGGCCCAACTCGGTCAGCAGCGGCGCCTCCTCATGGCACGGCACGCACCATGACGCCCAGACATTGACGACGCTGACCTTGCCCTTGAACACTGCGGGGTCGAGCCCGGGCACCGGCGTGCCATTGCTGGTCAGGCCTTGCAGTGGCGGCAGCGTAGTTTGCGGCGCCGGGCGGCCGATCAGCGCGGAGGGGATTTTCGACGGATCGCCGCCGTGCAGTCGCGCCAGGAAGATTGCGGCCAGTGCTATGAAGCCCAACAGCGGCAGCGCCACCAGCCAGGAACGTCGCTTCGGTGCGGCGGTGTCGCTCATCCGATGTCCGCCGCGCCGCGTCCGGAACGTCTCACCACGCCCGAGGCCTCAAGCTCGAGCAGCCGCTCCTTCTGGCGGCGATAGTCGATCGCCACCCAGACGATGAGGATCAGCACCACGGCTGCGACCAGCACGTAGGACGTGACGATGAAGGACGCGTAGGGACCGAGCGCCATGGTGCTCACGCCGGCCGCCCGCTTGCTTGCAGCATCTGCAAGGCGCGCACGCGACGGCGCAGGATTTCGTTGCGCATCGCGGCCAGATGCAGCGTGACGAACAGCAGCGAAAACGCAATCGCCATCACCAGCAGCGGAATCAGAAACGCGCGATCCATCGCAGGTCCGCCCATCCGCAGCACCGAGGCCGGCTGATGCAGCGTATTCCACCAGTCGACGGAGAATTTGATGATCGGAATGTTGATGGCGCCGACCAAAGTGAGGATCGCGGCGGCCCGCGCGGCGCGCGAGGGATCTTCCACCGCGCGCCACAGCGCGATCAGGCCGAGATACATCAGGAACAGGATCAGCACCGAGGTCAGCCGCGCGTCCCATTCCCAATAGGTGCCCCACATCGGCCGGCCCCATAGCGATCCCGTCACTAGCGCCAGGAACGTGAACGCAGCACCAATCGGGGCGGCGGCCTTCGCGGCAACGTCGGCCAATGGATGCCGCCACACCAGTGTGCCGAGGGCCGCGACGCTCATCACGCCCCACACGAACATCGACAGCCAGGCATTCGGCACGTGGATGAACATGATCTTCACGGTGGCGCCCTGCTGGTAGTCGTCGGGCGCCAGCGCCGACTGCGTGAGACCGATCAGCAGCAGGATCGCGGTTGCCGCCGCGAGCCACGGCAATATCCGGGCCGTCAGCGACAGGAATCGTGTGGGATTGGCGAGGTCGATCAGCGTCATGGCGTTCCTAGCGATTGAAGGCCAACCGCAATTCAGTTCAACAGTCAATATTGACTTATGTTTAGCGGACTAACGGCGGAGGGCCAAACATCAGTCCAATCCATGCCGCAGGCTCGCGGCCGCCGCGAACGGCCCGATCACCAGGCTTATGAGCGACAGCGCGCATAAAATTGAAAACGGCGTCCCGAACGACAATGGTCCAGAGATCGCGGCCTCGGAGGCTGCGACGCCGAAAATCAGCACCGGGATCGACAGCGGCAGCACCAGCACCGCGAGCAGCAGTCCGCCGCGATGTAGCGTAACCGCGAGTGCGGCGCCGATCATGCCGGTGAAGGTCAGCGCCGGCGTTCCCGCCAGCAGCGTCAGGGCGACCGCCAGCGTTGATGCGCCGTCGAGATTCAGCAAAAGCCCCAGCACCGGGGTCGCGACAATCAGCGGCAGACCGGCGGCGAGCCAGTGCGCCAGCGCCTTGGCCGCGCAGGCAATCTCCAGCGGCGTCCGGCTCATGACAATGAGGTCGAGCGAGCCGTCGTCGTGATCGGCTGTGAACAACCGGTCGAGCGTGAGCAGGCTCGCGAGCAACGCGCCGAGCCAGAGAATCGCGGGGCCGAGCCGCGCCAGCAGCGCCAGGTCCGGCCCGACCGCGAACGGCATCAACACCACCACGGTGAGAAAGAACAGCACCCCGATCAGCGCGCCGCCGCCGACGCGCAGCGCGATCTTAATATCGCGTTGAATCAGCGCTGCCAGGGCGGTCATGCGGAACCCCGCCGCGAGTCGTCCCCGCGAAGGCGGGGACCCATAACCACCGGCCTCTCGATTGAAAGAAGGTCTCTGCGCCAGTGATAAAACGAAGCACGGAGTGTATGGGTCCCCGCCTTTGCGGGGACGACGTGGAGAGATTGTGCGACAATTGCTGGTGCGCTCATGTCGCGTTTCCAATCCGCAATTCGCGCGCGCCAATCCCCAGCGGCGTATGCGTTGCCGCCACGATCATCCCGCCGCGCGCAAGATGCTCCTGCATCAGCGCGGAAAACATCGCCTGCCCGGCGGCGTCCAGCGCAGAGGTCGGCTCGTCCAGCAGCCAGATCGGCCGCCGCACCGTTAGCAGCCTTGCGATCGACAGCCGCCGCCGCTGCCCGGCCGACAGATAGGCCGCTGGCAGATGCGCGGCATGGTCGAGACCGACTGCCGTGAGGCTCTCGCCCGCGTCAAAAATCTCGCCACCGAGAAAATCCCGCCAGAACGCAAGATTCTCCATCACGCTGAGCGAGGGTTTGAGCGCGTCGCGGTGGCCGAGATAGTGTGCCTGTTCAGCCAGCGTGAGTTCGTCCTCACCGCCGTCCAGATCGATCGATCCGCCGGATAGCGTCAGCAGGCCCGCGATCAGCCGCAGCAGGGAGGTTTTCCCGGCGCCATTGGGGCCGATCACGGCCAGCGCTTCGCCGGCCGAGGCGTCGAAATCGAGGCCGGAAAATACCGCCCGCCCGCTCCTGATACACCCAACGGCGCGTCCCGAGAGCCGCATCTTGCCCTTACCTAGCCCTCTAGAGCAGGTGATACCGCATTGCTGCGACACGATTGTCGTTGTGGCGGCGGCTCTGGAAAGATTCTATAAGCCGGAACTTGATGCAGCACACAATCCGCGCCTGCAAGCCACTCGGCCCAGCTTCGCTGACGGTGTTTTGATACCCTTTGCCGGGTGTAACGATCAACTGGGATTGCCTCACATGACCTCGCTCGACAGCTTCAAATGCCAAAAGACCCTCAAGGTCGGCGGCAAGTCCTACGTCTATTACAGCCTGCCCACTGCCGAGAAAAACGGCCTGAAAGGAATCTCCAAGCTGCCCTATTCAATGAAGGTGCTGCTGGAAAACCTGCTGCGCAACGAGGACGACCGCACCGTCAAGAAGGACGACATCCTAGCCGTGGCGAAATGGCTGAAGAAGCGCGCGCTCGAACATGAGATCGCGTTCCGACCGGCGCGGGTGCTGATGCAGGATTTCACCGGCGTGCCGGCGGTGGTCGATCTCGCCGCGATGCGCAACGCGATGCAGGCGCTCGGCGGCGATGCCGAAAAGATCAATCCGCTGGTGCCGGTCGATCTCGTGATCGATCACTCGGTGATCGTGAACTTTTTCGGCGACAACAAGGCGTTCGGCAAGAACGTGGTCGAGGAGTACAAGCAGAATCAGGAACGCTACGAATTCCTGAAATGGGGCCAGAAGGCGTTTTCGAATTTCTCCGTCGTGCCGCCCGGCACCGGCATCTGCCATCAGGTCAATCTGGAATATCTCGCGCAGACGGTGTGGACCCGCAAGGAGAAGATGACTGTCGGCAAGAAGACCGGCACCTTCGAGGTCGCCTATCCGGACTCGCTGGTGGGTACCGACTCGCACACCACCATGGTCAACGGCCTTGCCGTGCTCGGCTGGGGCGTCGGCGGCATCGAGGCGGAAGCTGCGATGCTCGGTCAGCCGCTGTCGATGCTGCTGCCGGAAGTGGTCGGCTTCAAGCTGAAAGGCTCGCTGAAGGAAGGCGTCACCGCCACCGATCTCGTGCTCACCGTCACGCAGATGCTGCGCAAGCAGGGGGTGGTCGGCAAATTCGTCGAGTTCTTCGGGCCCGGCCTCGATCACCTTTCGGTTGCGGACAAGGCCACCATCGGCAACATGGCGCCGGAATATGGCGCCACCTGCGGCTTCTTCCCGGTCGATGCCGAGACCATCGACTATCTGAAAACCTCGGGCCGCAAGGCCGACCGTGTGGCGCTGGTGGTCAAATACGCCAAGGCGCAGGGCCTGTTCAGAACCTCGGCTTCGCCTGATCCGGTATTCACCGAAACGCTGACGCTCGATCTTGGCGACGTGGTGCCGTCGATGGCAGGGCCGAAGCGGCCCGAAGGGCGCGTCGCGCTGCCGGCGGTGGCCGAAGGTTTTGCCGCGGCGATGGCGACCGAATACAAAAAGGCCGCGGATGCGTTGAAGCGCTATCCGGTGGAGAACCGCAATTTCGATCTCGGCCACGGCGACGTCGTTATCGCGGCGATCACATCCTGCACCAACACCTCCAATCCCAGCGTGCTGATCGGCGCGGGCCTGCTCGCGCGTAACGCGGCCGCAAAAGGCCTTACTGCAAAACCCTGGGTCAAGACATCGCTGGCGCCGGGCAGCCAGGTGGTTGCGGAATATCTTTCCAATTCCGGCTTGCAGCTCGACCTCGACAAGGTCGGCTTCAACCTGATCGGCTTCGGCTGCACCACCTGCATCGGCAATTCGGGACCGTTGCCGGAAGAGATTTCAAAATCGATCAACGACAACGGCATCATCGGCGCCGCGGTGCTTTCCGGAAACAGAAATTTTGAAGGCCGCGTCAGCCCGGACGTGCAGGCCAATTATCTGGCGTCGCCCCCGCTGGTCGTCGCCTACGCGCTGGCTGGGACGGTAACGAAAAACCTCGCGCTCGAACCGATCGGCAACGGCAAGGACGGCCAGCCGGTTTACCTGAAAGACATCTGGCCGACCACCAAGGAGATCAATGCCTTCATGAAGAAATTCGTCACCGCGGCGATCTTCAAGAAGCGCTACGCCGACGTGTTCAAGGGCGACACCAACTGGCGCAAGATCAAGACCGTCGAGAGCGAAACCTATCGCTGGAACATGAGCTCGACCTATGTGCAGAACCCGCCTTATTTCGAAGGCATGAAGAAAGAGCCGGAGCCGATCGTCGATGTCATCGACGCCCGGATTCTGGCGATGTTCGGTGACAAGATCACCACCGACCACATCTCGCCCGCCGGCGCGATCAAGCTGACATCGCCGGCCGGAAAATATCTGTCCGAGCATCAGGTCCGTCCGGCCGACTTCAATCAGTACGGCACGCGGCGCGGCAACCACGAGATCATGATGCGCGGCACTTTCGCCAACATCCGCATCAAGAACTTCATGCTGAAGGGCGCCGATGGAAATATCCCTGAGGGCGGCCTCACAAAACATTGGCCCGACGGCGAGCAGATGTCGATCTACGACGCCGCGATGAAATACCAGGCCGAGAAAGTGCCGCTGGTGGTGTTCGCCGGCGCCGAATACGGCAACGGCTCCTCGCGCGACTGGGCCGCGAAGGGCACAAGGCTGCTCGGCGTCCGCGCCGTGATCTGCCAGAGCTTTGAGCGCATCCATCGCTCCAATCTCGTCGGCATGGGCGTGCTGCCTCTGACCTTCGAGGACGGCGCGTCGTGGACGTCGCTCGGGCTGAAGGGCGACGAGACGGTGACGATTCGCGGCCTGCAGGGCGACCTCAAGCCGCGCCAGAAGCTGACCGCGGAGATCGTGTCCGGCGACGGCACGCTGCGCCGCGTCTCGCTGCTGTGCCGGATCGATACCCTCGACGAGCTTGAATATTACCGCAATGGCGGCATCCTGCATTACGTTCTGCGCAAGCTCGCGGCGTGATGCGAATTGTGATCGATGCGATCGATGCCTCACTGCGAAGTGAGTGGCGGGTGAACGGAAGGCGGCCTATGAAGGGCCGCCTTCTCCGCGTTCGAAGGTCGGGATATATCAACGGTGGCGGCGCGTGTGTCGCGGTTTCAACGTGGCAGCAATGATGGCCTGTAATTCTGTTTCGCGATGGTCCGGTGCGCTAGGTGTCTGCGCCATCGTCGCGATCGTCCGTCCGGCGCATGCCGATCCGCACGCGGTGGTGGAACTGTTCACGTCGCAGGGATGCTCGTCATGCCCCGCGGCTGACAAGGTTCTCGGCGAACTCGCCAAGGACCCGAACGTCATCGCGCTCAGCCTGCCGATCGATTACTGGGATTATCTCGGCTGGAAGGACACGCTGGCGGATTCGCGGTTCAGTGCCCGTCAGAAGGCCTATTCCAAAGTCCGCGGCGATCGCAACGTCTACACGCCGCAGGTTGTGGTCAACGGATCGACGCATGTGATCGGCAGCGACCGCGCCGGTATCGAGGGCGCCATCGACACCACCAAGAAAGCCGACGGTGTGATGTCGGTGCCGGTCTCGATGACTCTCTCCGGCAAGCAGATCAACGTTTCGGTCGCTGCATCCGGCAAAGGTCCCGCCGCCAGGCATGGCGAGGTGTGGATTTGCTCGGTTTCGAAATCGGTACCGATCAAAATCGGCCGCGGGGAAAATCGCGGCAAGGAAATCACTTATTACAACGTAGTGCGCAACTTGCTGAAGGTCGGCGACTGGAACGGCAATGCCGTCAGCTGGACCGTGCCGCTGGAAAATATTTCCCGCGAAGGCGTCGATGCCGCAGTGGTCTATGTGCAAGACGGCAACCGCGAAAGCCCCGGGCCGATGCTTGGCGCGGCGTATACGTCGCTGCACTGAGTTTGCTGCACTGAATTTTGTTTTTCATTCGTCATTCCGGGGTGCGCCAAGTGGCGCATCCCAGAATGACGAATGACGAATGACGAAGTGCGCTTTATGCGCGCTACACTGCTGGAATCAGCATCGTCCCAAAAAGAAAAAGGACCAACTCACGTTGGCCCAAAGGGTAACAATTAACTTCTGCGAACAGGCCCGATCCCGACGACCCCGGGGGGCTGGGGGCTGAGGAATCCGGAACCGAAAGGACCGGGCCAACGCAGTAGTTTCTTCTCGCAATCCAGGTGGGCGGTCGCTTGTCGGAAATTGGGCCGTATTATGATTCCGCTAACGATCCCGTGACGACGATTTCGCCGGTGAATTTATGCATTCCCGCCACGGCCCCCTTGCAGCCGCACGCAGTCGGCGCAATCATGTCGGCTGCGGCGTGATTTCGAAACGCGGAAGGCGATTTTCGGAGAAGATCATGCCTGAGATGACGGGAGGCGTAGCATGGATTTGATGTCGGGGGAGGCTGATCCAAGCGAGATGGGCGCAGCGGAGCGCAATTCCGCTGCGAGCGGGCCGCCAAGCCGGGTAACATTCAACCGTTTCGAACTCAGTCGCATCCTCAATCTGTACGGACGCATGGTCGCCGATGGCGAGTGGCGCGATTACGCCATCGATTTTCTGAAAGACCGCGCGGTATTTTCGGTGTTTCGCCGCGCCTCCGAAGTGCCGATCTACCGCATCGAAAAAGATCCGCGGCTGGCGCGCAAGCAGGGCGTCTACAGCGTGATCTCGGCGAGCGGCTTGATCCTGCGCCGCGGCCACGAACTCGACCGCGTGCTGCTGGTGATCGACCGCAAGCTGGCGGTGGTTTGATTCGCACAGAGGTCATCGCCTGGCTTGACCGGGCGACCCAGTACTTGGCGGCGTTGCGATTGATCACCATCGCCTCTGGAATACTGGATCGCCCGGTCAAGCCGGGCGACGACACTAAGTGTCCGGCAGCGTCGCAGCACCCTCGCCAAGCGCGCGCTGCATCATCACGGTGTCGAGCCAGCGGCCGAATTTGAATCCGACATTGGGATGGGTGCCGATCATCGCAAAGCCGTTTCTCAAATGCACGCCGATCGAACCGGCATTGGCGGAATCGCCGATCACCGCGATCATCTGGCGATGGCCGCGCGCCTCGCATTCCACGATCAGCCTTCGCAGCAATTGCGTGCCGATGCCGCGGCGATGAATCGAAGGCGCCAGATAGACCGAATTCTCGACGGTGAAGCGATAGGCCGGCCGCGGCCGATAGGGCCCGGCATAGGCATAACCGATGACGCGGCCATCGAGCCCGGCTGCGAGATAGGGAAATCCACCGTCCGTCAGCGCCTTGAAGCGGCGGGTCATTTCCGCAAGATCCGGCGGAATCAGTTCGAAGGTCGCGGTGCCGGTGCGAACCGCGTGATCGTAGATGTCGGTGACGGCGGCAAGGTCGGGCTCACTGGCGGGGCGGATTTCGAGAGTCATCATGACCGAATTGTAGAAGCGGCGGTCATTGGTGAAAAGATGGAATCGGAGGACTGCGGCACCCTGCGTTCCCCGGACGCAGCGCAGCGCGTAGCACTTGCGAAGCGGTGCGCTGCAGAGCCGGGTCCAGCTTGCTAAGCGGAAACCGGGGTCCCGGCTCTGCGAACCGGCATGAAGAATGCCGCATCGCGCCCGGGACACGAGGCAAGTCCTCAGCACAAACAAAAAACCCCGGCCTTAAGGCCGGGGCTTGGATTTATCGCGCGAGGCGATGAGCGTCAGTCGCGCTGTCCGAGCAGCTGCAAGAGCAGCGTGAACAGGTTGATGAAGTTCAAATACAGCGACAGCGCGCCGGTGATGGCCGCGCGTTCGGCGATATCGCCGCCCTGCGAGGCGTAGCCGTAGATGTAGTCGTTCTTCAGCCGCTGGGTATCCCAGGCGGTCAACCCCGCGAACACCAGCACGCCGACAACCGACACGATGAACTGCAGCATCGAGCTTGCGACGAAGATGTTCACGACGCTGGCGATGATGATGCCGAACAGGCCCATCAGCAGGAACGAGCCCATGCCGGTCATGTCACGCTTGGTGGTGTAGCCGTACAGGCTCAGCGCGCCGAACGATGCCGCGGTGATGAAGAACACCCGGACGATCGAGGTGTGGGTATACACCAGGAAGATCGACGACAGTGAGATGCCCATCAGCGCCGAAAACGCCCAGAACAACATTTGCGCCGTGGCGGGCCGCAGCCGGTTGATGCCGAAGGAGATGACAAACACCATCGCCAGCGGCGCCAGCATGAACACCCATTTCAGGGGGCTCACAAACATCGCGTAGCCGAACGGCGTCAGGAACGCGTTGCCGATCTTAGCGGCGCCGGCCGACGGATCGCTGGTGACGGCGGCCATGTAGATGCCGAGCGCGGCGAGGCCGGTGATGGCCAGCCCGATCGACATGTAGTTGTAGATGCGCAGCATGTAGGCGCGCAGACCGGCATCGACGGCTGCGGCGTCAGTACGCCCGGCGGCCCGGCCGAAGGGCGAAGCGTAGTTACGGTCTAGGTCCGACATGGTCGAATTCCCGTTGGTTGTCTGGCAAGCCGCAAAGGGTTCTGCGCCGCCAGTTCTAAATCTATCCCGGATACCGGCACTTGTTGACATTAATTTTGCGTCATCAAGCCCGGCGTCCGACCCAGGCTGGTATGTGGGAAACTAGCACATTCGCCGCAACCCGCCATGCGCGGCTGAATGTCGCTAGGTATGAGCATTTATGGACGAAATAAACGCCGATTGGCTGAAGGAAAACAGGCTTTTCTTAAGGGTCGGTACGAAACCGGACGCGGCGGCGCAGCCTGCTACATATTGTCATAAATTCCGCAGCACGGTCGCCGGCTTCTGGTTTAGCGCCACCAGCGTGCCGGCTAATCCCAGGCCCACCGTGACGAGAAGGGCCGCGGCGACGACGGCCGCGGCGCTGCCGGCCTGCCAGATGAAACTGAGTGTCATTAGCCGGGTCACGATCAGCCATGCCGCGACGGAGCCGGCCAACACGCCGAAGATCGCGGTGGCAAAGCCGATCATCAGATATTCCAGCGCGTAGGCGCCGAGCAGCCGTGCACGGGTGGCGCCCAGGGTTTTCAGGATCACCGCATCGTAGACCCGGTGGCGGTGGCCGGCGGCCAGCGCTCCGCCCAGCACCAGAATGGCCGAGATCAGCGTCACCGCGCTGGCGCCGCGGATCGCCAGCACCAGATTGGTGATCACCGTCCCGATGGTTTCCAGCGCCTCGCGGACTCGCACGCTGGTGACCATCGGGAACGCGTCGGCCACCGACTTGATGATTTTGGCGTCGCCGGCAGGGTCCGGATAGGACTCGGTCAGGGTCGCGATATGGGTATGCGGCGCGCCCTTGAAGGCGTTGGGCGAAAACACCAGCACGAAATTGATGCCGAGGCTTTGCCAGTCCACCGTTCGCATATTGCCGATGGTCGCAGCGATGTCGCGGCCGAGCACGTTGACGACCACCTCGTCGCCGATGTTGAGCTTGAGCCCCTCGGCGAGCTTCTTCTCGAACGACACCAGCGGGGGTCCGTCGTAGTCGGGACCCCACCATTTGCCTTCGACCACCTTGGAGCCCTTGGGAATCTCGCCGGTATAGGTCAGGCCGCGGTCGCTCTGCAGCACCCATTCGGCATCGGACGAGGCTTTAAGATCTTCGGCCTTGACGCCGCGGGCGGCGACGATGCGTCCGCGCAGCATCGGCACGTCCTCGACGGTCGACTGCGGCGCCTGGCTTTTCAGGAACGCGCTGAAGTGATCGGCCTCGGCGGTGGGAATATCGATGAAATAGAACGAGGGCGCTTTGTCCGGCAATGCTGCCATGAACTGCCGCCGCAGATTGCCGTCGATCTGGGTGATGGTGACCAGCACCGCGAGACCGAGACCCAGCGACATCACCACCGAAGGCGTCAGTGCTCCCGGCCGATAGATATTCGCGATCGCGAGGCGCAGCATGGTGATGCGTGGCCGCGGCAGCCGGCGCGCCAGCGCCATCAATCCGGCGGCAATTGCGCGCAGCAGCGCGAACACCACGATGGAAGAAGCGACAAACGCCGCGGCGACGCGCTTGTCGTAGGAAAGCCCGATCGCAATCGCAATCAGCAAAACGATCACCACCGCCATCAGGGCAAGATAGCGCCAGCGCGGGCGGTGCCATTCGCTGGTCACCGCTTCGCGAAATAGCGCCGCCACCGGCACGTCGTGCACGCGGCCGAGCGGCCATAACCCGAAGGCGAGCGCCGTCAACAGGCCATAGATCAGCGACAGCGCCAGTTGGTCGGAATGCAGCGCCGGCACCACCGGCAGCGGCAGCACCTTGCCGAACACGCCGACCACCAGATAAGGCAGCGCCGCACCGGCGGCGAGCCCAATCAACGATCCGACACAAGCGAGCACCACCACCTGCGTCAGGTAGATCGCGAACACGTCGCGGCCGGTTGCGCCCACGGCCTTGAAGGTGGCGATGACGTCGCGGCGGCGATCGATATGGCTCTTCACCGCATTGGCGACGCCGACACCGCCGACCAGAAGGGCGGCGAGGCCGACCAGCGTCAGAAATTGCGTGAAGCGGCTGATGGTGCGCTCCAGCTGCGGCGAGGCATTGCTGCGGGTGCGGATTTCCCAGCCGGCCTCCGGCCAGGCCGTTCGCGCGTCACCGGCCAAGGTCTGCGCGGCGCGGTCGCTGGCCGCGTTGTCCGGCAATTTCACGCGATAGATCCAGCGCACCAGGCTGCCGGGCTGCAGCAGTTCGGTCGCGCGCAAACCCGCTTCGCTGACCAGGAATCGTGGTCCAAAACCGACGCCGCCGGCGAGTTTGTCGGGTTCGGCGCCGACTGCGCTGCGAATCTGGAAGCTCGCGCTGCCGACACTGACGCGGTCGCCGATTTTAAGATCGAGCCGCGCCAGCAAGGTGGCGTCGGCGCCGGCGCCGAAGGCGCCATCGCGCTCACTAAGCAAATCGGCCACCGGCATTTTAGGATCGAGTGTCACCTCACCGAGCAACGGATAGGTGCTGTCCACCGCTTTGAGTTCGACCAGCGCCAGTCTGCCATCTTGCGTGCGCGCCATGCCGCGCAGCGTCGCCGCCACCGAGACGGTTCCGCGCGAACGCAGGAACGCGACTTCCTCTGGTTTTGCTTCGCGCTGGATCAGCGAAAACGCCGCGTCGCCGCCGAGCAGGGTGCGGCCCTCGCGCGCGAGCCCTTCGCCCAGGCTTGCTGCCACCGAGCCGACGCCGGCAATCGCCATCACGCCGAGCGCGATGCAGGCGATGAACACATAGAAGCCGCGCAAGCCGCTTCGCAATTCGCGCAGCGCGTAACGCAACGCCAGCGCCGAGGCGCGGCCTTGCGAAAGCTCCAATGCGAGGGTCATGATTCTATGCCGGCCGGTCGATATGGCCGGAGCGCAGCCGCACCACACGGTCGCAGCGCTGCGCCAGCGAAGTATCATGGGTCACCAGCACCAGGGTCATGCCGCGCTCGGCGTGCTTGGTGAACAGCAGATCGACGATCTGCTTGCCGGTGGCCTCGTCGAGATTTCCGGTCGGCTCGTCGGCGACGAGAATCGCAGGGTCCGGCGCCAGCGCGCGGGCAAGGGCTACGCGCTGCTGTTCGCCGCCGGACAATTGGGTGGGATAATGATGCAGCCGGTCGCCGAGCCCGACGGATTCCAGTTCATGCGCGGCGCGCTCAGACGCATCGGGATTGCCGGCCAGTTCCAGCGGCACCGCGACATTCTCCAGCGCGGTCATGGTCGGGATCAGATGAAAGGACTGGAAGACGATGCCGACATGGCGGCCGCGAAACCGCGCCAGCGCGTCCTCGTCGAGGGCATTGAAAGGGGTGCCTGACACCACCACCTCTCCGCTGTCGGGACGCTCCAGTCCCGCCATCACCATCAACAGTGTGGATTTCCCCGAACCTGAAGGTCCGATCAGGCCGATCGCTTCGCCGGGTGCCACCCGCAAGCTGATGTCCTTGAGAATGTGAACGCGCGCCGCCCCGCTACCCAGCGAGAGATTGACGTTCGAGATGGAAATGGTGTCCGGCTCATGGCTTGTGGAAGAAGGGCCTGCCAATGACGAGGGTTCGATGAGACTATCCATGCCAAGCTCATATGGCATTTCCTTTGCGGCGGTCGAGAGGCCAGCGCGTGCCTTTCTGTGCGTGCTGGCTTTTGCACTGTCGGCGGCGCTGCCCGCATCGGCGCAGGCTCAGACGGCCAGGCCGATCAAGATGGTCGTGCTCGGCGATTCCTTGAGTGCGGGCCTCGGTCTGCCGGCGTCCGCAGCATTTCCGGCCCGGCTGCAAAAATCCTTGAAAGCCAGAGGGTTAGATGTCGATATGATCAATGCCGGGGTGTCCGGCGACACCTCTTCCGGAGGCCGCGACCGGCTCGATTGGTCGATTCCGGAAGGCACCGAAGCGGTGATCCTCGAGCTCGGCGGCAATGATGCGCTGCGCGGCCTCGATCCGAAGGTGACCCATGCCGCGCTGACGGACATTCTGACTCGGTTGAAGGCGCGCAGAATCGCGGTCCTGCTCTGCGGGATGGTTGCGCCGCCCAATTACGGCGCCGATTATTCGCGAGCCTTCAGCGCGATCTATCCGGATCTGGCAAAAACATTTCAGGTGCCGCTGTATCCATTTTTCCTGGAAGGCGTCGCCACCGAGGCAAAGCTCAATCAGGCCGACGGGATACATCCGACCGCGGAGGGCGTCGATATGATCGTGAAGAATATCCTGCCCGCAGTCGAGGCATTCCTTGGTACGATTTCCGGGCAGCGAAGTTGAAAACCGGGCAGCGATAACCCTAACGACGCGTTTTCCCGCAAGCGTTCCGCATCTGAACCCCGGATGCTTCGCAGCGTTACATAATTACGCTAGAAACGAATATCGGTGATTCGTTACCGGAATCTGCATCGGGAGTTTGCGATGCCGCGTTTGTTCGCTGGACTGGAAATACCGGCCGAGATCGGCCAGACGCTCTCCAATTTGCGTGGCGGCCTGCCAGGCGCGCGCTGGATCGACCCCGAAAATTATCACGTCACCCTACGCTTCATCGGCGATATCGATGGCGTCGCCGCCAACGAAATCGCCTCGCTGCTGTTCCGGATCAACCGCAAGCCGTTCGATGTGGCGTTGCAGGGATTGTCGAGCTTCGGCGGGAAAAAACCGCGCGCGGTGGTCGCCTCGGTGGTGCCGAGCCGTCCCCTGATCGAGTTGCAGGCCGAACTTGAGCGGCTGATGCAGCGGTTCGGGCTCGATCCGGAGGGGCGCAAATTCACCCCGCATGTGACGCTGGCGCGGCTGCGCGATGCTTCCAACCAGGATGTCGCGGATTATCTGTCGGTGCGCGGCTATTTCCCGACAAGGGTGTTTACGGCCTCGCGCTTCGTGCTGTTCTCGTCGCGCGCATCGACGGGCGGCGGGCCTTATGTGGTCGAGGATTCCTACGCGCTGAGCGCGTGAGACGTGGATGAGCCACAATTACAGCGGTCGTCCCCGCGAAGGCGGGGACCCATAACCTCCGATGATTGTGATTTGGTAAAGCAGAGCCACGGCCACTTGGGCTAACATTGACGACGGTGGTTATGAATCCCCGCCTCCGCGGGGACGACGATGGTTTTGGTGCGGCGCATACCCCCTCCCACCAATTCACGGCTTGCAATTTGCTTCGCGCTAGGGCCGTAAAGCGTACATGCTCCCGCCCACATCTTTCCGCACTCATTATCAGGCTCTCGTCGCCTCCGGCGCGATCGAGGCCGACCCCGCGCAGGCGCGCGCCGTCGAGGCGCTCAGCGCGCTCGAGCAGCGGCTTTCGCGCTACAAGCCGGTGCGAAAGCAGGGCCTGCTGGGCCGGCTGTTCGCCGACAAGGACGAGGCGCCGCGCGGCCTCTATGTTCACGGCGAAGTCGGCCGCGGCAAGACCATGCTGATGGATCTGTTTTTCCAGCAAAGCCCGGTCACGCATAAACGCCGCGCGCATTTCCATGAATTCATGGCCGACGTGCACGAGCGCATCTACGGCTTTCGCCAGGCCATCGCGCGCGGCGAGATCGCCGACGGCGATGTGATCGCGCTCACCGCCGCATCGATCTTCGACGAGGCGTGGCTGCTGTGCTTCGACGAATTTCACGTCACCGACATTGCCGATGCGATGATCTTGGGGAGGCTGTTCTCAAAACTGTTCGAACTCGGCACCGTGGTGGTGGCGACCTCCAACGTCGCGCCCGAAAATCTTTACAAGGACGGGCTCAACCGCGCGCTGTTCCTGCCGTTCATCGCGCAGATATCAGCGCATATGGACGTGCTGCGGCTAGACGCCCGCACCGATTTCCGGCTGGAAAAGCTGGCCGGCGTGAAGATGTGGCTGGTGCCGGCGGATTCCAGAGCCGATGCCGCGCTCGACAAAGCCTGGGCGAAAATGACCGGCAGTGCGCCCTGCAAGTCGCGCGATATACCGATCAAGGGCCGCATTCTGCGGGTGCCGTGTTCGGCGCATGGCGTGGCGCGGTTTTCGTTCGCCGATCTATGCAAGAAACCGCTGGCGGCTTCCGACTATCTGAGGCTCGCGCATGATTATCACACTATCCTGGTCGACCGCATTCCGGTGATGGATTACGCCGAGCGTAACGCGGCCAAGCGCTTCATCGCGCTGATCGATACGCTCTATGACAATGCCGTGAAGCTGATGGCATCAGCCGAAGCCGATCCAATCTCGCTCTACCGCGCGACCGAGGGCTACGAGGCCAACGAATTCAAGCGGACGTCGTCGCGGCTGATCGAGATGAGTTCGGAATCCTATTTAGGCCTGCCCCACGGCCGCAAGGATTCCGCGGCCAGCGGATTGAGCACGGGACTGGTGGAGACGTAGCTGGCTGTGTCCCGGACGCGATGCGGCATTCTTCATGCCGCTTCGCAGAGCCGGGACCCCGGTTTAGCGAAATTAGCTGGGCCATAGCGCGTAGAAGACGCGCGTAACCGCGCTTATGGCTCTGCGGCGCACCGCTCCGCGAAGAGCTGCGCGCTGCGCCGCGTCCGGGGCACGGCCGCCAGTGGCCAACAATTGAGCGCGGCCTCACTTGAACGGGTGCGTCGAAAGGGATAACCAGCCAGTCAGCTTCTCCCACCTCCCTCTTCCTTCGGGTTCAAAGGACGGATTCCCCATGGCGCGTGACAAGATTGCTTTGATTGGCTCCGGCCAGATCGGCGGAACGTTGGCTCACCTCATCGGCCTGAAGGAGCTGGGCGACGTGGTGATGTTCGACATTGCCGAGGGTATTCCGCAGGGCAAGTCACTGGATATCGCGCAATCCTCTCCCGTGGACGGCTTCGACGCGCATTTCACCGGCGCCAACTCCTACGAGGCGTTGGACAACGCCAAGGTCTGCATCGTTACCGCCGGCGTGCCGCGCAAGCCCGGCATGAGCCGCGACGATCTGTTGAGCATCAATCTCAAGGTGATGGAGCAGGTCGGCGCCGGCATCAAGAAATATGCCCCCGACGCCTTCGTCATCTGCATCACCAATCCGCTCGACGCCATGGTGTGGGCCCTGCAAAAAGCCTCCGGCATGCCGCACAAGAAGGTGGTGGGCATGGCCGGCGTGCTGGATTCCTCGCGCTTCCGCTATTTCCTTGCCGACGAGTTCAATGTCTCGGTGGAAGACGTCACCGCCTTCGTGCTCGGCGGCCACGGCGACACCATGGTGCCGCTGGTGAAATATTCCACCGTAGCCGGCATTCCGTTGCCCGACCTCGTCAAGATGGGCTGGACCTCGCAGGCGCGCATCGACGAGATCGTCGATCGCACCCGCAATGGCGGCGCCGAGATCGTCAACCTCCTGAAGACCGGTTCGGCGTTCTACGCGCCGGCGGCCTCCGCGGTGGCGATGGCGGAGAGCTATCTGCGCGACAAGAAGCGCGTGCTGCCGTGCGCCGCCTATCTCAATGGCGAATACGGCGTGAAGGACATGTATGTCGGCGTGCCCGTTGTGATCGGATCGAAGGGCGTCGAGCGGATTGTCGAGATTGAACTCGCAGGCAGGGACCGCGAGGCGTTCGACAAGTCGGTCGGCGCAGTGCAGGGTCTGGTCGATGCTTGCAAGAAGATCGCGCCGGATCTGCTGGGTCGCTGATCGCCGCGGGCTGTCAACCGATCATCGCGCCAAAGCGATTTGCAGTTTTGGTGGTATATGGTATGCCAGCCGCAAAACTAGCGTTAATCGCTGCACGAGATTCGGGGAACGTCCAGATGAACATCCATGAATATCAGGCCAAGGCGCTGCTGCACGAATTCGGCGTGCCGATCTCCAGAGGTGTGCCGATCTTGCGGGCCGAGGATTCCGATGTCGCGGCGAAAACGCTGGGCGGTCCGGTCTGGGTGGTGAAGAGCCAGATCCATGCCGGCGGCCGCGGCAAGGGCAAGTTCAAGGAAGCTTCCGCCGGCGACAAGGGCGGTGTCCGCATCGCCAAATCGGTCGCCGAGGTCAATGAGTTCGCCAGGCAGATGCTGGGCGCGACGCTGGTCACGATCCAGACCGGGGCGCACGGCAAGCAGGTCAACCGCCTCTACATCGAGGAAGGCTCCGACATCGACAAGGAGTTTTATCTCTCGGCGCTGGTCGATCGCGAAACCGGCGAGGTGGCGTTCGTGGTCTCCACCGAAGGCGGCGTCAACATCGAAGACGTGGCGCACAATAACCCTGAGAAGATCGTGACCTTCTCGGTCGACCCGGCGACCGGCATCATGGGTCATCACGGTCGCACCGTCGCCAAGGCGCTGGGCCTCTCCGGCGATCTCGCCAAGCAGGCCGAGAAGCTGGTGATGCAGCTCTATACGGCGTTCACCGCCAAGGACATGGCGATGCTCGAGATCAATCCGCTGGTGGTGACCAAGCAGGGTGATTTGCGCGTGCTCGACGCCAAGGTGACCTTCGACGGCAACGCGCTGTACCGCCATCCCGAGGTGGCGGCGCTGCGCGACGAGACCGAAGAAGATCCGAAGGAAATCGAGGCGTCGAAATACGATCTCAATTACATCACGCTGGACGGCACCATCGGCTGCATGGTCAACGGCGCCGGCCTCGCCATGGCGACGATGGACATCATCAAGCTCTACGGCATGGCGCCGGCCAACTTCCTCGACGTCGGCGGCGGCGCCGACAAGGCCAAGGTGACGGCGGCGTTCAAGATCATCACCGCAGATCCCAATGTGAAGGGCATCCTGGTCAACATCTTCGGCGGCATCATGAAATGCGACATCATCGCCGAGGGCGTGGTCGCAGCGGTCAAGGAAGCCGGCCTGAAAGTGCCGCTGGTGGTGCGGCTCGAAGGCACCAATGTAGACGCCGGCAAGAAGATCATCCGCGAATCCGGGCTCAACGTGCTGCCGGCCGACGATCTCGACGACGCCGCGCAGAAGATCGTCAAGGCTGTGAAGGACGCGGCGTGATGCGCCGTACGCTTTTTAGTTCGTCATGCCCGCGCTTGTCGCGGGCATCCACGTCTTTCACTTTCAAACAAGACGTAGATGGCCCGGACAAGCCCGGCCATGACGTCGGGGGTTGCTGATGTCCGTCCTGATCGACAAAAATACCAAAGTCATCTGCCAGGGATTCACCGGCAAGAACGGCACGTTTCATTCCGAAGCCGCGATTGCCTACGGCACCAAGATGGTCGGCGGCACGTCGCCGGGCAAAGGCGGGTCGGTGCATCTCGGGCTGCCGGTGTTCGACACCGTGCAGGAGGCGAAGGCAAAGACCGGCGCCGATGCATCCGTGATCTATGTGCCGCCGCCGGGGGCGGCGGATGCGATCTGCGAAGCCATCGATGCGGAAATTCCGCTTATCGTCTGCATCACCGAGGGCATCCCGGTGCTCGACATGGTGCGCGTAAAACGCTCGCTGTCGGGATCGAAGTCGCGGCTGATCGGGCCGAACTGCCCCGGCGTGATGACTGCGGGCGAGTGCAAGATCGGCATCATGCCGGCGAACATCTTCAAGCCCGGCAATGTCGGCATCGTGTCGCGCTCGGGCACGCTGACTTATGAGGCGGTATTCCAGACCTCGCAGGAAGGGCTCGGCCAGACCACCGCGGTCGGCATCGGCGGCGATCCGGTCAAGGGGACCGAATTCATCGACGTGCTGGAGATGTTTCTGGCGGACCCGAAGACGACGTCGATCGTCATGATCGGCGAAATCGGCGGCTCGGCCGAAGAGGACGCCGCCCAGTTCATCCGGGACGAGGCCAAACGCGGCCGAAGCAAGCCGATGGTCGGCTTTATCGCCGGCGTCACCGCGCCTCCCGGCCGCCGCATGGGCCATGCCGGCGCCATCATCTCCGGCGGCAAGGGCGACGCCGCATCCAAGACCGCGGCGATGGAAGCGGCCGGAATCACGGTATCGCCGTCGCCGGCGCGGCTCGGCAAGACACTTGTCGAAAAATTGAAGTCCTAATTCAATTCTTGGTTCTTTTCGGCGCGAACATTCGACCTAAATAGGGTAAAACGTGCCCTAACAGGCCGATCCGATGCTGGATCGACCACCTACCCACGTTTTCCGAGCGACGCCCACATCACAGGACGTAATCATGTCTCGCCAGGACGCGAATGCAGCATTTGCCCTCTCCTCGTTCCTCCAGGGCGCCAACGCCACCTACATCGACGAACTCTACGCCCGCTACGAGAAGGACCCCGGTTCGGTCGATGCCGAGTGGCAGGACTTCTTCAAAAGCCTGAAGGACCCTCCCGCCGACATCCTGAAGAATGCCGACGGGCCGTCCTGGGGCCGGGACAACTGGCCGCTTAGCCCGCGCGACGATCTTACCTCCGCGCTCGACGGAAACTGGGCCGAAGTCGAGAAGGTGATCGGCGGCAAGATCGCCGCCAAAGCCCAGGCCAAAGGCGCCGAACCCAGCTCGGCCGACGTGCATCAGTCGACACGCGATTCGGTGCGCGCCTTGATGCTGATCCGCGCCTACCGCATGCGCGGCCACTTCCACGCAAAACTCGATCCGCTCGGGCTGGAGCCGCCGCGCGATCACGAGGAACTCGATCCGCGCTCTTACGGCTTTTCCGAAGCCGATCTCGACCGCAAGATTTTCCTCGATCACGTGCTCGGCCTCGATTACGGGACGCTGCGCGAGATCGTGGCGATCTGCGAGCGCACTTATTGCCAGACGCTCGGCGTCGAATTCATGCACATCTCAAACGGCGCGCAGAAGGCCTGGATTCAGGAACGCATTGAAGGTCCGGACAAGGAGATCAGCTTCACCCGCGAAGGCCGCCGCGCGATTCTCAACAAGCTGGTCGAAGCGGAAGGCTTCGAGAAATTCTGCGACCTGAAGTTCACCGGCACCAAGCGCTTCGGACTGGACGGCGCCGAATCGCTGATCCCGGCGCTGGAACAAATCATTAAGCGCGGCGGCAATCTCGGCGTGAAGGAAATCGTGGTCGGCATGCCGCATCGCGGCCGCCTCAACGTGCTGACCCAGGTGATGGGCAAGCCGCACCGCGCCCTGTTCCACGAATTCAAGGGCGGCTCGGCCAACCCCGATGCGGTCGAAGGCTCCGGCGACGTCAAGTATCATCTCGGCACGTCGTCGGATCGCGAGTTCGACAACAACAGGATCCACCTGTCGCTCACCGCCAATCCATCGCATCTGGAGATCGTCGATCCGGTAGTGCTCGGCAAGGTGCGCGCCAAGCAGGATCAGCATGGCGATCCACCGGATCAGCGCATCTCGGTGCTGCCGCTGCTGATGCACGGCGACGCCGCGTTCGCAGGACAAGGCGTGGTGGCGGAATGTTTTGGGCTTTCCGACCTGAAAGGTTATCGCACCGGCGGTTCGCTGCATTTCATCGTCAACAACCAGATCGGGTTCACCACCTATCCGCGTTACTCGCGCTCGTCGCCCTATCCTTCCGACGTGGCGAAGATGATCGACGCACCGATCTTCCATGTGAACGGCGACGATCCCGAAGCGGTGGTGTTCGCCGCCAAGGTCGCGATCGAGTTTCGGCAGAAGTTCCACAAGCCCGTCGTGATCGACATGTTCTGCTACCGCAGGCACGGTCACAACGAAGGCGACGAGCCGATGTTCACCCAGCCCTTGATGTACAAGAAGATCGCGACGCAGCCGACCACGCTCGATATCTACTCCAAGCGCTTGATCGCCGAAGGCGTGATGACCGAGGGTGGGGTCGAGAAGGCGAAGGCGGACTGGCGCGCGCGGCTCGACGCCGAGCTGGAGGCCGGCTCCGGCTACAAGCCCAACAAGGCCGACTGGCTCGACGGCAAATGGGCCGGGTTCAAAACCGCCGATCAGGAAGAAGATCCTCGCCGCGGCGTCACCGGCGTCAATATTGCCGAACTGAAGGATATCGGCCGCAAGATCACCAAGGTCCCCGACGGTTTCCGGGTACATCGCACAGTGCAGCGCTTCCTGGAAAATCGTTCCAAGGCGATCGAGAACGGCGTCGGGATCGACTGGGCCACCGGCGAGGCGCTGGCATTCTGCACCTTGCTGGAAGAGGGCCATCACGTTCGGCTGTCCGGCCAGGACAGCGAGCGCGGCACATTTTCGCAACGGCACTCGGTGCTGATCGATCAGGAAGACGAGACCCGCTACACGCCGTTCAAGCATCTCAAGCCCGATCAGGGGCGCTACGAGGTCATCAACTCGCTGCTATCGGAAGAGGCGGTGCTTGGCTTCGAGTACGGCTATTCACTGGCCGAGCCCAGCGCGCTGACGATCTGGGAGGCGCAGTTCGGCGATTTCGCCAACGGCGCGCAGGTGCTGTTCGACCAGTTCATCTCGTCGGGCGAGCGCAAATGGCTGCGCATGTCGGGCCTCGTCTGCATGCTTCCGCACGGTTATGAGGGGCAAGGGCCGGAGCATTCTTCCGCGAGGCTCGAGCGTTTCCTGCAGATGTGCGCGGAAGACAACATGCAGGTGGTCCATGCCACCACGCCGGCCAACCTGTTCCATGTGCTGCGGCGGCAATTGAAGCGCGAGATCCGCAAGCCGCTGATCATGATGACGCCGAAGTCGCTGCTGCGCCACAAGCGCGCGGTGTCGCGGCTCGACGAGATGGGCGCGGACACCACGTTCCACCGCCTGCTCTACGATGATGCGCAGATGCTGCCGGACGAGAAGATCAAGCTGGTCGCCGACGACAAGATCCGTCGCGTCGTGCTGTGCTCGGGCAAGGTCTATTACGACATCTATGACGAGCGCGAGAAGCGCGAGATCAATGACATCTACATCATGCGCGTCGAGCAGCTTTATCCGGTGCCGCTGAAGGCGCTGGTGCAGGAACTCGGCCGTTTCAAGAGCGCCGAACTGGTCTGGTGTCAGGAAGAGCCGCGCAACATGGGCGCGTGGCATTTCATGGAGCCCTATCTCGAATGGGTGCTGAACCAGATCAACGCGCCGAACAAGCGACCGCGCTACGCCGGCCGCGCGGCCGCCGCGGCCACGGCGACGGGGCTGATGTCGAAACATCTGGCGCAGCTCAAGGCGCTGCTGGATGAGGCGCTGAACTGACGGCTTCTTGGAAGCCGTCATGCCCGGGCTCGTCCCGGGCATCCACGTCTTCCTTTTTGGGTAAGATCAAAGACGTGGATGGCCGGGACAAGCCCGGCCATGACGCCAGAGGGAAGAGACCATGACTGAAATCCGCGTTCCCACGCTCGGCGAGTCCGTCACCGAGGCCACTATCGGCCGCTGGTTCAAGAAGGCCGGCGACGCCGTCGCGGTCGATGAGCCGCTGGTAGAGCTTGAGACCGACAAGGTCACCATCGAAGTCCCCGCACCTTCCGCCGGCACGCTGGGCGAGATCGTCGCCAAGGACGGCGAGACCGTCGCTGTCGGTGCCTTGCTCGGGCAGATCAACGAAGGCGGCGCCGCCGCCAAGCCAGCCGCCGCGCCCGCGAAAGCTGCCGACGCTCCGCCCAAGGCCGCCGCTCCTGCGCCTGCCGCCGCTGCGCCAGCCGCCGCGGCCGCTGCCGCACCGGTTCAGAAGACACCGCCTGCCGATGCGCCGCTGGCGCCGTCGGTGCGCAAGATTTCCGCCGAGAGCGGCGTTGACGCAGCCACCGTGCCCGGCTCCGGCAAGGATGGCCGCGTCACCAAGGGCGATATGCTCGCCGCGATCGAGAAGGCCGCATCCGCGCCGACGCCGGTCAATCAGCCTGCGGCCGCGGTACAGGTGCGGGCGCCGTCGCCGGCCGACGACGCCTCGCGCGAGGAGCGCGTGAAGATGACGCGACTGCGCCAGACCATCGCGCGGCGGCTGAAGGAAGTCCAAAACACCGCCGCCATGCTGACGACCTTCAACGAGGTCGACATGAGCCACATCATGGCGATGCGGTCACAATACAAGGATGTGTTCGAGAAGAAGCACGGCAGCAAGCTCGGCTTCATGGGATTCTTCACCAAGGCCTGCGTGCAGGCGCTGAAGGACATCCCGGCGGTTAACGCCGAGATCGACGGCACCGACCTGATCTACAAGAATTACTACCACGTCGGCGTCGCGGTCGGCACCGACAAGGGCCTGGTGGTGCCGGTGGTGCGCGACTGCGACCACAAGTCGATCGCCGAGATCGAGAAGAGCATCGCCGACTTCGGCAAGCGCGCACGCGACGGCCAGCTCAAGATCGACGAGATGCAGGGCGGCACTTTCACCATCACCAATGGCGGCATCTACGGTTCGCTGATGTCGACCCCGATCCTGAACGCGCCGCAGTCCGCCATTCTCGGCATGCACAAGATCCAGGAGCGCCCGATGGCGATCGGCGGCAAGGTCGAAATCCGGCCGATGATGTATCTGGCGCTGTCCTACGACCACCGCGTCATCGACGGCAAGGAAGCGGTGACGTTCCTGGTGCGGGTCAAGGAAAACCTCGAAGACCCGGCGCGGCTGGTGCTGGATTTGTGATGACTGCTTCGCGGAGCCTGTCATCGGGCGGCGCTTTGCGCCGGCCCGTTGGCTCGCAATGACGACAGGATAGGATATCATGCAGCCGCTGCCGACCGAAATTGTCATGCTTGGCATCGGCGTGGTGTTGCTGATCGTGCAATTGTTCCTTCAATCGGTTTCCTCGGCCTTCGAGGTGGGCGGTGAATACAAAGCCGGATCGCGCGACGATACGCGCGTTATCCGGGGAAAGTTCGCAGGCCGCGCCGACCGCGCGTTTCGCAATCTGCTGGAAACCTTTCCAGCGTTTGCGGCGCTTGCGCTGGCATTGACGGTCACCGGAAGGAATGGCGGCCTCGGCGCGCTCGGGGCAGAGGTTTGGGTCGTGGCGCGCATTCTCTATGTACCGCTTTATCTGTTCCACATTCCGTTCGCGCGCAGCCTGGCATGGTTCGTCTCGATCTTTGCTCTGGTCGCAATGCTGATACGGTTGTTCGAGTAGCCTTGCAGGCGTTCAGGGGGTTTGTTTTGACAGATAAGGTTGTGATCGTCACCGGCGGCAGCCGCGGCATCGGCCGCGCCGCCGCGATTGCCGTCGCAGCACGGGGATTTCGCGTTTGCATCGGCTATGCCGCCAACGAGGCCGCGGCGCGCGACGTGGTCTCCGCCATTGAAGCCAAAAACGGCAAGGCCATCGCGGTCAAATGCGACGTCGGCAGCGAGGCTGACATCCTCAACCTGTTCAAGGCGGCCGACGAGTTCGGGACGCTGGGCGCGCTGGTCAACAATGCCGGCATCATCGGGGTCACGTCCCGCGTGGACGAGATGTCCGCCGAGCGCATCCAGCGCATGATGGCGGTCAATGTCACCGGCAGCATCCTGTGCGCGCGCGAGGCGGTGAAGCGGATGTCGACGCGGCACGGCGGCAAGGGCGGGGTCATCGTCAACCTGTCGTCGGTGGCCGCCAAGCTCGGCGCGCCCAATACCTACGTCGATTACGCCGCCTCCAAGGGCGCGATCGATTCCTTCACGATCGGGCTTGGTCATGAGGTCGCCGGCGAGGGCATCCGTGTCGCGGCGATCAGGCCCGGCCTGATCGATACCGAAATTCACGGCAGCGGCGGCGACCCGGACCGCGCCCACCGGCTCAGTCCCATGGTACCGATGAAGCGCGTCGGCACCGCGGACGAAATCGCCAATGCCATTGTCTGGCTGATGTCGGAGGATGCCTCCTACGTGACCAGCGCGATCCTTGATGTGTCGGGCGGGCGGTAATACCTGTCACAGTATTCAGCTACAGGACTCCCATCATGGCCACTTACGATCTCGTTGTTATCGGCACCGGTCCCGGCGGCTATGTCTGCGCGATCCGCGCGGCGCAACTCGGCATGAAGGTCGCGGTGGTCGAGAAGTGGCCGACCTTTGGGGGCACCTGCCTGAACATCGGCTGCATTCCGTCGAAGGCGCTGCTGCAGGCATCGGAGCGTTTCGAAGAAGCGAGCCACGCGCTACCAAAGATGGGGGTCGTCGTCGGCAAACCAAAACTCGATCTTCCGACCATGATGAAATTCAAGAGCGACGGCGTTGATGGCAACACCAAGGGCGTCGCCTTTTTGTTCAAGAAGAACAAGATCGATCCCTTTTCCGGCACCGGGCGTATCGTCGCCGCCGGCAAGGTCGAGGTGAAATCGGCCGACGGCAAGGTCGAGACCATCGAGACCAGGAACATCGTCATCGCCACCGGCTCCGATGTGGCGAAACTGAAGGGCATCGAGATCGACGAGAAGCGCATCATCTCCTCGACCGGCGCGCTGACGCTCGACAAGGTGCCTGAAAAAATGCTGGTGATCGGCGCCGGAGTGATCGGCCTCGAGCTCGGCTCGGTGTGGCGGCGGTTGGGGACGGAGGTCGTCGTTGTCGAATTCCTCGACCGCATTCTTCCCGGCATGGACGGCGAGGTCGCAAAATCCTTTCAGCGCATCCTCGAAAAGCAGGGCATCGTGTTCAAGCTCAGCACCAAGGTGACGAGCATCGACAGTTCGGGAAAAATGCTGAAGTCGCAGGTGGAGCCCGCCGCCGGCGGAGCGGCCGAGACCATCGACGCCGATGTGGTGATGGTCTGTATCGGACGCGTGCCCTACACCGACGGGCTCGGGCTGAAAGAAGCCGGCGTGCAGCTCGACCAGCGCGGCCGGGTGCAGACCGACGGTCATTTCGCCACCAATGTGAAGGGCATCTACGCCATCGGCGACGTGATCACCGGGCCGATGCTGGCGCACAAGGCCGAGGATGAGGGCATCGCGATCGCGGAAATTCTCGCAGGCCAAGCCGGCCATACCAATTACGACGTCATTCCCGGTGTGGTTTATACCTCGCCCGAAGTCGCAGCCGTCGGCAAGACCGAGGAAGAATTGAAGGCGGCGGGCGTGGTCTATAACGTCGGCAAGTTCCCCTTCACCGCGAATGCGCGGACCAAGGTCAACCAGACCACCGAGGGGTTTGTGAAAATTCTCGCAGATGCGAAGACGGATCGCGTGCTCGGATGCCACATCATCGGCGCCGAAGCCGGCGAAATGATCCACGAAGCAGCCGTATTGATGGAGTTCGGCGGTTCCGCGGAGGATCTCGCGCGCACCTGCCACGCCCATCCGACCCGTTCGGAAGCCGTCAAGGAAGCCGCGCTTGCGGTTGGCAAACGCGCCATCCATATGTGATCATCCGGTACGCCGGATGGTGGACAATATTATGCTGCGCCGCATTCTCCAGCCGCTGTGGGTTCTGCTCGCGCTGATCTTCCTGGTCGAAGCGTGGCTGTGGGATCACCTTGAGCCGATCGTCGCGCGCGTCGTGGCATGGATTCCGCTGCGCAGGTTCAAAGTGTGGCTGGCTGAACGCGTCGACACGCTGTCGCCGGCGATGACGCTGATCGTGTTTGTCGTGCCGCTGATCCCGCTGTTTCCGCTGAAGCTGGTCGGCCTGTGGCTGCTCGCCAATGAATACTGGGTCAGCGCGATTCTGATCCTCGTCTTCGCAAAATTCCTTGGCGTCGGCGTCGCCGCTTTCATCTTCGACGTGACGCGGCCGAAACTATTGCAGATGGCGTGGTTCGAAAGACTTTATGACTGGGTGATAACGATGCGGGCAAAGGCCCACGCGATTGTCGATCCCATCAAGACGCGAATCAAGGAAGCGATGGGCGCCGATCGCGGCGGCTGGTCGTCGCGGCTGCTGCGGATGGTCCAGCAGTTCCGCAAGCGCGTCCACGAAGCGCGGTAATTGCCTTGGCGCAGCCGGCTCGCATTCGAACCTCCGTGCTCGATGTCGCTTATGAGCATAGCGGCCCGGACGATGCGCTGCCGGTTCTGCTGCTGCACGGCTTCCCTTACGATCCGCGCGGCTTCGATGAGGTGGTGGCAATCGTCAACGCCGCGGGCTTCCGCACCGTCGTTCCCTACCTGCGCGGCTACGGCGGAACGCGGTTCTTGTCCGCGGATACGCTGCGTTCCGGCGAACAGGCAGCACTTGGGCAGGACCTCAGGGAGTTGCTCGACGCGCTCGGGATCGCCAAGGCGGTGCTGGCCGGATATGACTGGGGCGGACGCGCGGCCTGCGTGGTGTCGGCGCTGTGGCCGGAACGTGCCGCCGGGCTTGTCAGCTGCACCGGCTACAATATCCAGGATATTCCGAATTCTCATAACCCCGCCGATCCCGGGCAGGAGGCGCGGCTGTGGTATCAGTATTATTTTCACGTCGATCGCGGCCGCAACGGGCTGATCCAGAAGCGGCGCGAGCTGTGCCGCTTGCTGTGGAAGATGTGGTCGCCAACCTGGGCGTTCGATGATGCGACGTTCGATCGAACGGCGGCGTCATTCGACAATGAAGACTTTGTCGATGTCGTCATCCATTCCTATCGGCATCGGTTTGGCAGCGTCGCCGGCGATCCGCTCTATGCGTCGATTGAAGCGCAATTGGCCGCGCAACCGAACATCAACGTTCCGACGATCAATCTTCATGGCGCCGACGATGGGGTGATACCGAACCGGGCTTCAGAAGCGCATCGCAAGCATTTTGCCGCGAAGTACGAACGCCGCGTGCTGCCGGGTGTCGGCCACAACGTGCCGCAGGAGGCGCCGCAAGCCTTTGCCGACGCGGTCCTGGAGCTTTGCAGGAATATTGCCGCATAATCCCTGTCGTCCCCGCCGACGGGTCCGGCTATTGCCGGCCCGATGACAGGCTCCGGCGGGGACCCATACGCCCAGGATTTTCAATTGGAATGAGAAGTGCAACAGTCGTTAGTGAGCCGCGAGCACGGTGGTTATGGGTCCCCGCCTTCGCGGGGACGACGGCGGTAACCTCACATCAAATGCACAGCGTGCGGCGCGAACAGGCCGATCAGCGTAAAGGCGATGCCGGCCAGCGCCAGCGCACCGGATACCCATGCCAGCGCGATCATGCCGGTAATGATGGTCGCCGATGCCAGCACGATCCCGATCTGGAACGCCGCCGAGGCTACTTCGAAGTGATGATATTTGGCCATTGCGAGGTCGCGCTCGTGCTCGGCGTGCTTGGCGCGCTCGGATAGTTGCTCCGAGCCTTCACCGGTTTCCGGCTCCGAGCGGTAGCGCGCGGCGGTCTTGTTCCAGTCGTCGATCTGCTTCTGCAGCGCCGCCTTGGCGGCATCGTCGCCGGCCTGCCCGAGGCTGAGTCTCGCGTGCTCCGCGGTGGCCTGGACCACGGTGCGGCGAATGCTCTTGGCCTGAAAGAACGCCCAGAGATTGGAAGCTTCGACGTTCTTGCTGATGGATTCGGTCTGGGCGCCCTTGCCCAGCGTTTCCGAGAGCGCAAGAAACAGCGCAATCACCGCGATCAGCAATGCGATCTTCTTGTTGGAGCCGGCGGCATGCTCGGCATGCTCGACGTGCTCCATGCTTTCATGTGCGCTCATGATTCCCTCCCTGCGAATATCGGCGAGCATTGGCCGATAGGCTTGTTCCGTGCAAGGGGAATGTATCGATCCACGCCCGTCAGTCCGGGTTCACGCGCTTCGCAAGTGCGCCGGAATGGCGACAGGATTCAGGCGCGGGGATGCGCGGTGCGGTAGACCTCGAACAGCCGTTCGGTGTCGATGCCGGTGTATATCTGCGTGGTCGACAGCGAGGCGTGGCCGAGCAATTCCTGGATTGCGCGCAGATCGCCGCCGCGGGTCAGAAGGTGGGTGGCAAAGGAATGCCGCAGCGCATGCGGCGTCGCACTGTCGGGCAAGCCCAAGGCGCCGCGCAGCCGCTCCATGGTGAGCTGGATGATTCGCGGGCTTAACGGCCCGCCGCGCGCGCCGACGAAGACCGGCCCGTCGGCCGGGAGCGGGTGCGGACAGGTCGCGGCATAATCCTGGATCAGCGCCAGCACGTTTTGCAGCACCGGCACCATCCGCGTCTTGTTACCCTTGCCGTTGACGATCAGCACATCGCCCGCGCCGGGTGCGGGCACGTCGCGGCGCTTTAACCCCAGCGCTTCGGAGATGCGTAGGCCGGAGCCATACAGCAGCGCCATCACGGCGGCGTCGCGCGCCCAGATCCAGGGCTCGCGATTTTCGCCGGCGCGCTCGTCGGCATCGGTGAAACGTTTCGCCGCGGCCATCTGGATCGGTTTGGGCAGGCTTTTTCCCACCTTCGGCGCGCGGATCGCTGACAGGGCGCCGACCTTGCCCTTGCCTTCTTGTTCGAGGAAGCGTCCGAACGAGCGCAATCCCGCCAGCGCCCGCATCAGCGAGCGTCCGCCGATGTCGTCGGCGCGGCGCGATGCCATGAACGCCCGGATATCGCTGGCCTCAAGTGCCGCAAAGCGTGGCAGCGTCACCGGTGTACCCCAGTGCCCACACAGAAACGTCAGGCACTGCCGGAGGTCGCGGGCATAGGCCTCCAGCGTCTTCGGCGACAGCCGCCGCTCGGCGCGCAGATGCGACAGCCATCGCGCCGTCTCCGCCGCGATGTCGTCGGCCGCGCAGGCGATGTCGCTTTGCGGAACTGGCGAAGCGGATTTGGCCATTGGTTCTCGAAGCAGGAGCGAATGAGCCAATACTATCACATCCGGTTCGTTTACCTCTGGTGAACCGCTTGAATTTGCCTTGGCTACACGCGGGTGTCGCTGGCCCCGGGCTGCGCGCGCCCTTAAGTTAAGCCCGGCCCCACTTCGAGCCTGATTCTTCGATGGACAAACCCACGCCTGCCCGCACGTCACCTGCATCATCGGCCACGCGCGTGGTCGATGTGCTGGTGCCGGTCGCGCTCAATCAGGCCTATTCCTACCGCGTGCCGCGAGGCATGGAGCTTAAGCCGGGCGATGTGGTGTGCGTGCCGCTGGGTCCGCGCGAGGTCATCGCCGTGGTGTGGGCGGAAAACGCCAACCCCGATCCGCGCCTGCACAACCGCCTCAAGGACGTCTCCGAAAAACTCGACGTGCCGCCGCTGCGGCAAGAACTGCGCAGTCTGGTCGACTGGGTCGCCAATTACACGCTGTCGGCGCGCGGCATGGTGCTGCGCATGACGCTGCGGATGGGCGAGCATCTCGGGCCCGAGCGGACGCGGATGGGCGTGCGGCTGGTGGACAAGCCGCCGCAGCGGATGACGCCGGCGCGGCGCCGACTGATCGAGATCTTGTCGGACGGATTGCTGCACGGAAAATCCGAAGCCGCGAAGGAGGCCGGTGTCAGCGCCGGCGTGATCGATGGGCTGGTCGATGAGGGCACGCTGACCACGGAAGCAATGCCGCGTGCGCTGGCGCCGCCGGCGCCCGATCCGTCGTTTGCAGAGCCGGATTTTTCGCGCCAGCAACGCACCGCGGTGGATGCGATGCGGGCGCTGGCGGCGAACGGCAGCTTTCATGTCGCACTGCTCGACGGCGTAACCGGCTCCGGCAAGACCGAAGTCTATTTCGAGGCGGTCGCGGAAGTTATCCGGCGCGGAAAACAGTCGCTGATTCTGATGCCGGAAATCGCGCTGACCGGTCAATTTCTCGACCGCTTCGCGCGGCGTTTCGGAGTGCGGCCGCTGGAATGGCATTCGGAACTGACGCCGCGCACCCGCGCGCGCAACTGGGCCGCGATCGCCGCCGGCGAGGCGCAGGTCGTGGTCGGCGCGCGCTCGGCGCTGTTTCTACCCTACGCCAATCTGGGACTGATCATTGTCGATGAAGAGCACGATCAGGCCTACAAGCAGGACGAGGGCGCGCATTATCATGCCCGCGACATGGCGGTGGTGCGCGCGAATATCGCAAAAATTCCGATCGTGCTGGCATCGGCGACGCCTTCGGTCGAAACCGAAGTCAATGCGCGCAAGGGACGTTATCAGCGCGTGGTGCTGCCGGCACGGTTCGGCGGCCAGCACATGCCACATATCGAGGCGATCGACCTGCGCCGCGAAGGCCCGATGCGCGGCCGTTTCATCTCGCCGCGGCTGGCGGAGGAAATCCGGATCGCGGTCGAACGTCGCGAGCAGGCGCTTCTGTTTCTCAACCGCCGCGGCTACGCGCCGCTGACGCTGTGCCGGACCTGCGGACATCGCTTCGCCTGCACCATCTGCGATGCCTGGCTGGTCGATCACCGCTTCCGCCAGCGTCTGGTCTGTCATCACTGCGGCTTCTCGATGCCGCGGCCGCAAGTCTGTCCGCATTGCGCGGCGGAGGAATCGCTGGTCGCGGTCGGCCCCGGGGTCGAACGCCTGCAGGAGGAAGCCGCAGCGTTGTTTCCGGGCGCGCGCAGCATGGTGCTGTCGAGCGACCTGATCACTTCGATCGAGACCATGCGCAGCGAACTGAACGAAATCGCGGAGGGGCGCGTCGATATCATCATCGGCACCCAGCTGGTGGCGAAAGGCCATAATTTTCCACGCCTCAATCTGGTCGGCGTGGTCGATGCCGATCTGGGCTTGAGTAATGGCGATCCGCGCGCCGCCGAGCGCACGTTCCAACTGCTGAACCAGGTGATCGGCCGTTCCGGACGCGAGCAGGGCCGCGGCGTCGGTTATTTGCAGACCCATCAGCCCGAGCATCCGGTGATGAAGGCGCTGGTGGCCTGCGACCGCGAGGCGTTTTACGCAAGCGAGATCGAAGCACGCGAGCGCTCGGGATATCCGCCGTTCGGCCGGCTGGCGAGCCTGATCATTTCCGCCGGCGATCGACCGACGGCCGAGAGTTTTGCGCGCCGGCTCGCAGCCATCGCCCCGATCGATCCGCGAATGCAGGTGCTGGGTCCGGCCGAAGCGCCGCTCGCCGTGATCAAGGGCCGCTACCGTTTCCGTCTGCTGGTGAAATCTGCGCGCGGCGTCGACCTGTCGGCCTATTTGCGCGAATGGCTCGCCGCGGGGCCGAAGACCAAGGGCAACCTCAAGCTCGAGATCGACGTCGATCCGCAGAGCTTTTTGTGATTCCCTGCGGGCATGTCCGAACTGATCGTCAGAACCGCCACCGAACATGACCTGGTTGCCGTCAACCGGCTGCTGGTCGAGACATGGCATGACACCTACGATTCCCTGCTTGGCGCGGAAAAAGTTACGCAAATCACCACGGCGTGGCACGCGATTGCAAAACTGGCGGAGCAGATCGCGGCGCCGAATTCATCGTTTCTGGTCGCTGAACAGCAGGGCAGCATCATCGGGCATGCGGTGGGGCATGTTCGCCCGCATCATACGATGATGCTGGCCCGGCTTTACGTGCTGCCCGCACGGCAGCGCCGGGGCATCGGCGCGCGGCTGTTGGCCGAACTCGTGGCGAGGCAACCCGGCTGCGCGCGCATCGTCGCCGACGTGGAGCCGGACAACGTGAAAGCCGTGTCGTTTTATCGCCGGCAGGGGTTTGTCGTCGAAAGCGAAAGCTCGATCGAGGGCATGAAGACGCTCCGCATGGTGAAGGCGTTGTGATGGCGCGCTAGTCTGGCGCACCCATACTGCCGTCATCCTGAGGTGCTCGCCGTCTTCGGCGAGCCTCGAAGGATCGCCTCGGGGGCGCTTGTGGCCTATCCTGCGGCGCTCGCCGCCAAGGGGCGGCGAGCGCCGCAGGATGACGGTGGAATGTGTGGCTCGGTCGGAGGTCGAACGTATTATCGCGGCTTGACGGCCCGTTTCTGCGAGGCATCTCGCCGTACCGATGCCGGCGGCCGTCCCATGTTGCGAATGAAGGAACGCCGCATCCTTTCGCGGTCGCCAAATCCAGCCTCGTCCGCGATGACTTCGATCGGCAGCCGCCCCTCTTCCAGCATTAATCGCGCTGCTTCAACCCGAAGCTGCTCAATGGCTTTGGCCGGGGATTGCGACGTTTCTTCGTGGAACGCGCGGCTGAACTGACGCGGACTAAGCCCCGCGATGCCAGCGAGCGCCTTGACGGAAAGGTCCTTCTTCAAATTTACCCGGGCATAGATGACAGCTTTCTGGATACGGTCGGTCTTCGGTTCCAGGTCGAGAAGGGCCGAGAATTGCGACTGGCCGCCCGCGCGGCGTTGATCGACGACCATCTTGCGCGCAACGGAGCGCGCCACATCGGCGCCATGGTCGCGCTCGACCATCGCCAGGGCAAGATCGTTTGCCGCCGTCATTCCGGCCGATGTCCAGACTGATCCGTCGACCATGAAGATGCGGTCGTCCTCCACGTAAACCTCGGGAAAGCGGGTCTTTAATTCGCGGGCGAAGGCCCAATGCGTCGTCGCGCGCCGCCCGTTCAACACGCCCGCTTCGGCCAATATGAAGGCCCCTGTGCATGGAGCGGCGAGCCGACGCGACGTCTTCAATGATCGGCGCACAAATTGAACCAGACCCGCGCTTGGCCATGCAATCTCGAGCCCGGCCGCAATCATCACGGTGTCAAAGCGCGAATGACTGAGAGGTTCGGCTTCGACATTGAAACCCGCCGAACACGGCACAAGTCCGCCGCCCTCGGCCATGACTCGCACGCTATAGGACGGCTTACCCGTAATGAGGTTGGTCACTTCGAAAACGGTGACGACCGCGAGGCTCACGACCTGAAAGCCCGGAAATACGACGAAACCGACTTTGTGCATGGAAACGCCCCCTTGCACCAAAACATAGCGGTGTCCTGAAAAGTTGCAACAATGACATTTGAGACATTGGCCTTCCCACCTACATCTCCCGCCAGCGGGGCAGCCCGCGTGATCAAGTCAAAGGAGAAAGGCCATGAATGCGATATCCACCACCATTGGGGACGACCGGTCCGCCAAAAGCCATGAATTACCGAGGACGCGGCTCAGCCTGTATTATCTTGTCGGCTACACGCTTCCGGTTGGCGTGGCGCTGATGTTCGTTCCGCAGACGACGATGAGTTTGTTGTTCACCAACCATGCCTACGATGACCTCGGTCTTCGTATGTTCGGGGTACTTCTTTTTTCGCTAGGTATGATCGCGTCCGGGATGATCATCAATAACGCGTCTCGCGTTTATCCGGTGACTCTGTTGGTGCGCGGCTTCATCATCGCGGCGTTGTTCGTGCTTTACACCCAGTACGGCGATCCTGCGTTGCTTGCGATTAATCTGGTTGTAACCGTGGGCTGGGCACTGACATTCCTCAGCTGGCGCAAAGATAAGGCTGAGGAGCTTGGGTAGCGCTTGATCGACCTCGTCATGCTCGCGCCAAGCGCGGGCACGACGCGGAGAGGGGTAGGCAATGACGGCGCACAAAAAAGCCTGCCGTCATGTGCTACGGCAGGCTCCTTGCGGCATGCGGAAAGAATCCGCCGCCGGACTAAACGCAACGCTTACTGAGCTTGCAGGATCAGGAAACCACCTCGGCGGTGACCCGGCCGACGCCGGCGCCGGTGAGGCCGACGGCGCGAGCTGCACCCGTGGAGAGGTCGAGCACCCGGCCGCGGACGAACGGGCCGCGATCGTTGACGGTGACGACGACGCTGCGGCTGCCATGGGTGACCCGAAGCTTGGTGCCGAACGGCAGCGAGCGGTGGGCGCAGGTCATGGCGCTCTGGTTGAAGCGCTGGCCGGAGGCGGTCCGGCTGCCGGACTCGTTGCCGTAATAGGACGCCATGCCGGAGAAGCTGTGTCCGGAACCCGAACCAATCGAGGCGTTGGCGTCGCGCCAGGACGAATTGCTGGCGTGATGGCCGTGGTGGTGACCATGATGGTGCCTGTGCGATTTAGCCGAGGCTTCGGTGATGCCCCCACCGAGCAGAAGGGTTCCAGCGAACAGTGCGATCGCCGTGCGCGACCGGGTTACAGTTCCCGGTGCCGACTTCTTGAATTTCAGCATATACCAAGTCCCTCAAGATAGTATTGCCACATATGTGGCAAGTGGAACCCCCGTCCCAGTTGAGTGATGCACCGTTGATGGTGCAATAAGGCGTAAACTTGACGAGAATTTCGTTCCAGTCTTGGATGAAATATCTTGTGATCAGATCGGATGTTGGTCAATTCCGTATCGTTAACCAATTATTAACTAATTCTATACTTCTGGATGCTTGAAGATGCTGTAAAAGCAAGTCGTCATTAGGCATGCCCAGCATTCATCAAGTAACGCGGCAAGTGGAATGACTCCAAGAGTTGCAGCGTTCCTGCGTCCGATGCATGGAGTGCATGCAATCATGGGCGGAACGATTTCAGGTTGAGGGATGCGCGGCCCGTCACGGCCAGCGCAACCCATCCGAAAGATCGGCGCATTCGCCGGCCCTGAAAGCCTGCCATTTGTCACAGAGGGCGCGACCTTCGCGCCGGCTGCGACAAGGCATCGCCGCTCGCCTGCCTCATGTTGCACCTGCGCTCACGCTATGTTAGCAAAGCCGCGATTTTAACGATCCCAGCACAGCCTGTGCTGGTCGAAAATCGAAGTCCCGCTTGAATTCCAAGGACTTGGGCCGCTAGGCGCCGCATTGTGGCGATGGTTTTCCCCTTGGCGTTTGACAGCTAAAAGAGCGCGCTTGTGGCAGCTGAAGATCCGTCCGTTTCGGGAGTGTCCGGTCGTTATGCAACGGCTCTGTTCGAACTGGCGCGCGACGAAAAATCCGTCGACGCGGTGAAAGCCGATCTCGATAAATTCGACGCGATGCTGAACGACAGCGCCGACCTGGCTCGGCTGGTGCGCAGCCCGGTTTTCTCGGCGAATGAACAGTCCAAAGCACTGACGGCGGTACTCGAAAAAGCTGAAATCGGCGGCATCCCGGCAAATTTCCTGAAAGTTCTCACCGCCAATCGCCGGCTGTTCGCGGTGGCCGACGTCATCCGCGCGTTCCGCGCGCTGGTGGCCAAATTCAAGGGCGAAGCCACCGCCGACGTCACCGTCGCCGAGGCGCTCAGCGACAAGAATCTCGACGCTCTGAAGACCGCGCTGAAATCAGTGACGGGCAAGGACGTAGCGCTCAACGTGAAGATCGATCCGTCCATCATCGGCGGGCTTGTGGTCAAGCTCGGCAGCCGCATGGTGGATAGTTCGCTTCGCACCAAACTCAATTCGATCAAGCACGCGATGAAAGAGGCAGGCTGATGGACATCCGCGCCGCGGAAATTTCCGCGATCCTGAAGGACCAGATCAAGAATTTTGGCCAGGAGGCTGAAGTTTCCGAAGTCGGACAGGTGTTGTCCGTCGGCGACGGCATTGCCCGCGTCTACGGCCTCGACAACGTACAGGCCGGCGAGATGGTCGAGTTCGAAAACGGCACCCGCGGCATGGCGCTGAATCTCGAAACCGACAATGTCGGCATCGTGATCTTCGGCGCCGACAGCGAGATCAAGGAAGGCCAGACCGTCAAGCGCACCCGCGCCATCGTCGACACGCCGGTCGGCAAGGGCCTGCTCGGCCGCGTCGTCGATGCGCTCGGCAATCCGATCGACGGCAAGGGGCCGATCCAGGCGACCGAACGCAAGCGCGTCGACGTCAAGGCGCCCGGCATCATTCCGCGCAAATCGGTGAACGAGCCGATGGCGACCGGCCTCAAGGCCATCGACGCGCTGATCCCGATCGGCCGCGGCCAGCGCGAATTGATCATCGGCGACCGCCAGACCGGCAAGACCGCGATCGCGCTCGACACCATCCTGAACCAGAAGCCGCTCAACGCGCAGACCGACGAGAAGATCAAGCTGTATTGCGTCTATGTCGCGATCGGCCAGAAGCGCTCGACGGTGGCGCAATTCGTCAAGGTACTGGAAGAGCAGGGCGCGCTGGAATATTCCATCATCGTCGCCGCCACCGCATCCGATCCGGCGCCGATGCAGTACATCGCGCCGTTTACCGGCTGCACCATGGGCGAGTATTTCCGCGACAACGGCATGCACGCCGTCATCATCTATGACGATCTGTCGAAGCAGGCGGTGGCCTATCGGCAGATGTCGCTGCTGCTGCGCCGTCCGCCAGGCCGCGAAGCCTATCCCGGCGACGTGTTCTATCTGCATTCGCGCCTGCTCGAGCGCGCCGCGAAATTGAACGACGCCGAAGGCAACGGTTCGCTGACGGCGCTGCCGGTGATCGAAACCCAGGCCAACGACGTGTCGGCCTACATCCCGACCAACGTGATCTCGATTACCGACGGACAGATCTTCCTCGAGAGCGATCTGTTCTTCCAGGGCATCCGGCCCGCGGTGAACGTCGGCCTGTCGGTGTCGCGCGTCGGATCGTCGGCGCAGACCAAGGCGATGAAGAAGGTCGCCGGCAAGATCAAGGGCGAGCTCGCGCAGTACCGCGAAATGGCGGCGTTCGCGCAGTTCGGCTCCGACCTCGACGCCTCGACCCAGCGCCTGCTCAACCGCGGTTCGCGCCTGACCGAACTTCTGAAGCAGCCGCAGTTCTCGCCGCTGAAGATGGAAGAACAGGTGGTGGTGATCTGGGCCGGCACCAACGGCTATCTTGATCCGCTCCCCGTCGCCAAGGTGCGCGCGTTCGAGGACGGTCTGCTGTCGCTGCTGCGCGGCAAGAATGTCGAGATCCTCGACGCCATTCGCGACAGCCGCGACCTTTCCGACGACACCGCCGCCAAGCTGAAGGCGGTGGTCGAGGATTACGCGAAATCGTTTGCTGCTTAAATTTTCCGTCATGGCCGGGCTTGTCCCGGCCATCCATGTCTTCCGGGGACGTGGGCGAAATCAAAGACGTGGATGCCCGGCACAAGGCCGGGCATGACGAAGGAGAGGCTTGCGGTCGGATCGAGAATCGGATCGCCGGGGTGAACTGAGAGATGGCTTCACTTAAAGACATGCGTGTCCGCATCGCCTCCACCAAGGCGACGCAGAAGATCACCAAGGCGATGCAGATGGTCGCGGCGTCGAAACTGCGCCGTGCGCAGACCGCCGCAGAAGCCGCGCGGCCCTATGCCGAGAAGATGGATGCGGTGATTTCCAACATCGCCAGCGCCGCCGCGGCTTCGCCGGGCGCGCCGGTGCTGCTGGCCGGCACGGGCCGGGACCATGTCCATCTGCTCCTGGTCTGCACCGGCGAGCGCGGTCTTTCCGGCGCGTTCAACTCGTCGATCGTGCGTCTGGCGCGCGAGCGCGCGCTGTCGCTGATGAGCCAGGGCAAAGAAGTCAAATTCTTCTGCGTCGGCCGCAAGGGCTACGAGCAGCTGCGCCGCAATTTCGAGAAGCAGATCGTCGAACACGTCGAACTGCGTTCGGTGCGGCAACTCGGTTTCGTCAACGCGGAAGATATTGCGAAGAAAGTAATCGCGCGTTTCGAGGCCGGCGAGTTCGACGTCTGCACGTTGTTCTATTCGCGCTTCAAGTCGGTGATCTCGCAGATTCCGACGGCGCAGCAGATCATTCCGCTGGTGGTGGAAGCGCCGGCGGCGAATGCCGGGCCCGCGACAGCTTACGAGTACGAGCCTGAAGAAGACGAAATCCTGACCGGCTTGCTGCCGCGCAATCTCGCGGTGCAGATTTTCCGCGCGCTGCTTGAGAACAACGCATCGTTCTACGGCGCGCAGATGAGCGCGATGGATAACGCCACCCGCAACGCCGGCGACATGATCCGCAAGCAGACCCTGATCTACAACCGAACCCGCCAGGCAATGATCACCAAGGAGCTGATCGAAATCATCTCCGGCGCCGAGGCAATCTGAGGAGGCTAACGATGGCATATGTCACCAAGGCTACGACATCAGGCGGACGCAACGGCCGCGCGGTTATCGAGGGCGGCGTTCTCGGGCTGGCAATGGCGTTTCCGAAGGATCTCGGCGGCGCGGGCGACGGCCACAATCCCGAGCAGCTGTTCGCGCTGGGCTGGTCGGCCTGCTACTGCCAGGCCCTGATGCTGATCGCGAAGAAGCACGGCATCGATGCCCAAGCCGCCAAGGTGACCTGCGAAGTCACGCTGAATACCGAGGGCGGCTTCAACCTCGCCGCCGAATTGAAGATTTCGGTTCCCGGCGCCGACAAGGACAAGGTCCAGGCGGCCGCGGACGAAGCTCACACGGTGTGCCCGTACTCGAAGGCGACCAAAGGTAACATTCCGGTCAAGCTGACCGTCATTTAGTCGGGCATGATCTTTCCGAAAACCGGTATCCACTTTTCGGGATCATGCCTTAAGTTTCGGACTTCAAGGAGAGAGTTTTATGGCTACCCCTGCCAACCAGACCGGACGCATCACGCAGGTCATCGGCGCCGTCGTCGACGTGCAGTTCGAAGGACATCTGCCGGCGATCTTGAACGCGCTCGAGACCCAGAACGGCGGCAATCGGCTCGTGCTCGAGGTTGCACAGCATCTCGGCGAATCCACGGTGCGCACCATAGCCATGGATACCGCCGAAGGTCTGGTCCGCGGCCAGGAAGTCGGCGACACCGGCAGTCCGATCATGGTCCCGGTCGGCGTCGGCACGCTCGGCCGCATCATGAATGTGATCGGCGAGCCGGTCGATGAAGCAGGACCCATCACATCGGAAGGCAACCGCGCCATCCACCAGCCGGCGCCCGCCTACACCGACCAGTCGACCGAATCGGAAATTCTCGTCACCGGCATCAAGGTCGTGGACCTGCTTGCGCCCTATGCGAGAGGCGGCAAGATCGGCCTGTTCGGCGGCGCCGGCGTCGGCAAGACCGTGCTGATTCAGGAACTGATCAACAACGTCGCGAAAGCACACGGCGGCTATTCGGTGTTCGCCGGCGTCGGCGAGCGCACCCGCGAAGGCAACGACCTCTATCACGAGTTCATCGAATCCGGCGTCAACAAGAAGGGCGGCGGCGAAGGCTCCAAATGCGCGCTGGTGTACGGCCAGATGAACGAGCCGCCGGGCGCCCGCGCCCGCGTCGGCCTCACTGGTCTCACGGTCGCCGAGCATTTCCGCGATCAGGGCCAGGACGTGCTGTTCTTCGTCGACAACATTTTCCGCTTCACGCAAGCCGGCTCCGAAGTGTCGGCGCTGCTGGGACGTATTCCCTCGGCCGTGGGTTATCAGCCGACGCTCGCCACCGACATGGGCGCGATGCAGGAGCGCATCACCACCACCAACAAGGGTTCGATCACGTCGATTCAGGCAATCTACGTTCCGGCCGACGACTACACCGATCCGGCGCCCGCGACGACGTTCGCCCATCTCGATGCCACCACCAACCTCGATCGCGCGATCTCGGAAAAGGGTATCTATCCGGCGGTTAACCCGCTGGATTCGACCTCGCGCATGCTGTCGCCGCTGATCGTCGGCGAGGAGCATTACAGCACCGCGCGCATGGTTCAGCAGATCCTGCAGAAGTACAAGTCGCTGCAGGACATCATCGCAATTCTCGGCATGGACGAACTGAACGAAGAGGACAAGATCACGGTCGCCCGCGCCCGCAAGATCGAGCGCTTCCTGTCGCAGCCGTTCTTCGTCGCCGAAGTGTTCACCGGATCGCCGGGCAAGTTCGTCGACCTCGCCGACACCATCAAGGGTTTCCGCGGATTGTGCGAAGGCAAATACGATCACCTGCCGGAGCAGGCCTTCTACATGGTCGGCACCATCGAAGAGGCGGTCGAGAAGGGCAAGAAGCTGGCTGCGGAGGCGGCGTAAATACAAGCTGCGCCGTCACCCTGAGGTGCGAGCGCAGCGAGCCTCGAAGGGTGATTGTTTCCATCCTTCGAGGGCCGCGAGAGCGGCCACCTCAGGATGACGCCTGGTGTTGTTGAAAGACGGACTATCTGATGGCCACCTTCCACTTCGATCTCGTCTCGCCGGAAAAACTCGCCTTCTCCGGAGAAGTCGATCAGGTTGACATTCCCGGCGTCGAGGGCGATTTCGGCGTGCTCGCCGGACATGCGCCGGTGGTGGCGGCGATCCGGCCGGGAATTCTTACCGTGACCGTCGGCGGCACGCATGAGAAGATCATCGTGCTCGGCGGCCTTGCCGAAGTCTCGGACAAGGGCCTCACCGTGCTGGCCGACGTCGCGACCTCGCTGCAGGATCTGGACAAGACGGCATTCGCGGACAAGATTTCCGGCATGGAAGAAAAGCTTGCCGAGAAGGAAGGCTCCGAACTCGACCGCGAGATCGAGCGGCTCGATCATTTCAAGAGCATCCAGAGCCAACTCAATTCGACGGCGATGCACTAGCAGCCGTCATTCCGGGCGCGAGTGAAACGAGCGAGCCCGGAATCCAGACCAGGGCGCTATGTTTCTGGATTCCGGGTCTGCGTGCTGCGCACGCATCCCGGAATGACGGCGTTTTAGACATCTGGCTGAAAGCCGGTTGCGCGCTGGAATTTATGGCGGCATTCTGTGGCGGCTGTTTATTGGCCAGGCCGCCATTTCATGAAACGCAAGATCGCAGCCATTTTTGCCGCTGATATCGCCGGCTATTCGAGGCTGGTTGCGGAGGACGAAGAAGAGACGCTGCGGCGCCTGGCGTCCTATCGGTCCGTCACCGACGACTTCATCGCCAGGGCCGGCGGACGCATTTTCAACACCGCCGGCGATGCGGTTCTCGCTGAATTCCCAAGTGCGGTCGAAGCGGTGCGCTGCGCCATCGACATCCAGGAAAGTCTGCGTACCCGCAATATGGCCTATCCGGCCAGCCGCCAGATGAGCTTTCGCATCGGCATCACCATCGGCGACGTGGTCGAACGCGATGGCGATCTGCTCGGCGATGGCGTCAACATCGCCGCGCGTCTCGAAGGCCTGGCCGAGGTCGGCGGCATCTGCATTTCGCGCGCAGTGCACGAGCAGGTGGCCAACAAATTGTCGGTGCAGTTCGCCGACATCGGCGCGCAGGAAGTGAAGAACATTCCGACGCCGGTCCACGCTTACATGGTGGCGATGCGGCGCGAGGACGGTACCTACACGGTGCCGCAGATCAAGAAGAAGCCGGCTCCGGCGGCGCCGAACTGGATGTGGCCGGCGGTTGTCGCGCTGGTTTGTCTGGCAACGATCGGCGTCGGCGGATTCCTGTATTTCAACAAGGTCGAGAAACCCGGCGCACCGAATGTAGCTTCGACCGCCGCACCGGCGCCGGCCACACCGGCGGTTGAGCGTGCGCCGCCGTCTCCGGCGGCAACTCCGGCCGCAGCCGTCCCTGCGGCGCCTCCGCCGCCTTCACCGCCGCCTATCCCGCCGGCCGAAAAATTCGCGGCCGAAATGGTGCCGCTGGTGACCGACCGGACGCGACTGACGCTGGCGCGAAACTATGTCCCCGCTCCCGATCACAAGGCGCTCGCGATCGCCATCGGTTCGGCAAACGCTTTTGTCTCCAACATGGAGAGCGACGACGCCGCGAAAACCGCCGCGCTCGCAGAATGCCAAAAGCGCGCAGATGCCGCGCAGCCGCCGCGGAAATGCGAAATCTATGCGGTCGGCGATACCGTCACCTACCCGCATGGCCGGCCGCCGATGCCGCCCACGCCGTGGGTCTCGCATGATACGTCGATCGAGCGGCCGTTCGTTGCTCAGGACGTTCCGCTGATCCGCGAAATCGGCAGGTCGAATCTTGAGAAGAACTATCTGGCCGGCCGCAAGACCAAAGCGATCGCGCTTGGCCCCGGCGGGCAGTTTTTCTTTTATTCAAACCAGGAATCGCCGGAGGAAGCCACGCGCCGAACGCTGGAAGCGTGCGGCGCCGTCTCCGGCGTTGCCTGCATGATCATCGCGCTTGACGACGTCTTTGTCGTTCCGGTGCCGACGAGTTTGAAAGTTACCGGCTTCTTTCGGGCGGCCACCGATCCCGCCATTGCATTGGATGCAAGGGACGATGTGGCTCGCCGTCTCGCCGCTGCAAACACCGGCTGGAACGCCGTCGCTGTCGGCGCCACCGGGCGTCCGGGATTGGCGCTCAAGGCTTCGAGCGAGCAGGATGCCGTCAATGACGCGCTCGGCGGCTGCGTCAAGCAGGATCGCGATTGTCATGTCATCGCGATCGGGCCGTTTCTGGTCGGGCCGCGCTGAGATCGAGGTCAGACGAACCGCGCAAAACTCCGTGCCACGGTGCGATAAACCTCGCGCCGGAACGGCACCACCAGATCGGCGACGCGGTCAAGCTGCTCCCATCGCCACTGGCCGAATTCCGGCGGCTGGGCATTGCGCGGCGTCAGCGGATCGACCTCGTTGTCGTGTCCGGTAAAGCGCAGTGCGAACCACTTTTGGCGCTGGCCGCGGAATTTCGCGAGCCGGTGCGACTGCGGTCCGTCGAACGGCGGGAAGTCGTAGGTCAGCCAGTCGGTTTCACCGAGGTGGATCGCACTGGTAACGCCGGTTTCTTCCCATAATTCGCGCATCACGGCTTCGCGCGGATTCTCGTCCGCATCGATTCCGCCTTGCGGCAGCTGCCATTCCAGTCCGGGAAGAATAATCTCCGGCCCATCGTCCCTGAAGCGCCGCCCGATCAACACGCGGCCAGCCGGGTTGAACAGCGCGACGCCGACATTTGGGCGATAGGGCTTGTCGTCGCTCATGCAGGTTAGTTGCCCGCGAGCTCTGCGAATTCCTTCACCACGCGCTCATAGACCGGGCGCTTGAACGGGACGATCAGGTCGGGAAGATTCTTCATCGGCTCCCATCGCCAGCTGACGAATTCGGCCTTGTGACCGCCGCCGGGGTTGGCGACATTGATCTCGGCGTCCTTGCCGGTGAACCGCACGGCATACCATTTCTGGCGCTGGCCGCGATAGCGGCCCTTCCAGGTTCGCCCCGCCACCGTGCGCGGAATATCGTAGATCAGCCAGTCCGGCACCTCGCCGAGCTTTTCGACCGAGCGGACGCTGGTTTCCTCATAGAGCTCGCGCTTCGCCGCCGTCCAGGTGTCTTCTCCGGGATCGACACCGCCTTGCGGCATCTGCCAGACGTGGGACTCATCGACGTGTTCGATGCCGCCGGCGCGGCGGCCGATGAAGACCAGCCCCGCCGCGTTGATCAGCATCATGCCGACGCAAGTCCGATAGGGCAGTTCCTCGTAGCGCGCCATTCCGTCGATGCCTCTCGTGCCTATTGCAGCCAGTCCGGACAGGCAAAACCGCCTGGCCCGAGTATATGCCGACTGTTTGGATCATGCTCTAGCTTGATTTTGATTTCAGCATCGCGGTTGTCAATGGCACAAGCATGATGCCGCGGCTCTCCAGCGACCTGGTCCAGGCGCCGATCCGCTCGATCGAGATCGGCAGCGCCGAAGCAATGCCGATCGCGGTCCCGCGCTCCTTCGCGAGACTCTCGAGTTTCGCCAGCGCGCGGTCGATTTCCACCGACGTTGGCACAGCGTCGATGCTGAAGTCGACCTTGGCGAAGGGCATCGCCTGGCCTTCCGCCAGTGCGGAGGCGACGCTGCGCGGCGCCGAGCCGTCGTCGAGGTAGCCGAGCCCGCGTTTGGCGGCTTCGCGAAGGACGGGCTGCATTACGGCATCGGTGACCACAAAGCGCGCGCCCATGAAATTGGCGATCCCGGCATAGCCCTGGAACCGGCTGAGGTGCCAGAACATGCGGTCCAGGTTCTGCTCGGCATTCAACGTCGTGAGCAGGGTTTGCGGCCCGGGGTCGTTGTCGGGATAGTCGAACGGCTCCATCGGAATTTGCAGCAGCACCTCGTGGTGCTGCGTGCGGGCGCGCTCCACCAGTCTGCCGGGATCCGAGCCGTAGGGCGTGAACGCCAGCGTCACGGCCGGCGGCAGCTTCATGATGGCGTCGCTGGTCTTGGCAGCGCCAACGCCGAGGCCGCCGATCACGATGGCGATAACAGGCGTTTTGGCGGCGCGAGCCCGGTCGGCGTCGGTTCCCCCGGCATAGGCGGTGAAGGGTTTCAGTCCGTCGGCAACAACGGGAATCATGCCGTAGCGTGATTTTTCCAGCAGGCGCTGATCGATCCCGGCCATGAGTGCCGGTGCGGCGGCGTCGCTCTCGACCTTGTCGGATGCATCGCCGGACAGCACGACATCGTGGCGCGCGCCGCTGGAACCGTCGATGATGGTGATGGTCTTCTTTCCGGCCGGATCGGCTGGCTTGGCCATCTCGGTCGCGGACTTGATGACCGGCGGTACGCTGGCCGGCGCCGTGGCCGATTTTTCGTCCGGCGGCGCGGTGCGGATCGCGACGCGCGCACGTGGTTCGCCGCCCAGTGGATTGTCGTTGAAAAGGGCGAAGCCGAGGAAGCCCAACAGCAGCAGGCCCATCAGCACCGCGACCGCCTGGGTCGCGGTAAACGGCAGCCGGTAGCGGCGCGTCTTGCGCACCGTTTCCTGTCCGAGCGGAGTGCTCAGATCGTCCGCCGTCTCTGCCATGTTCCTCCCGGACCTTCCCGAATCAGCCGGTCTGACAATACCACGACGAATCAAGGCCGCGGCAGACCGAGCGCGGTTCCAACGCCACCCGATTGTCATCGCCCGGTGCCTGTCCCCGACTTGGTCCGGGATGACCTGGCGACCCAGTATACTCTGGCGTCGGTGATCAACCGCAAGGCCTCTGGAATACTGGGTCCTCCGCTTTCGCGGAGGATGACACGTGAGTTCTGGTTAGGATGCCGGTCACCTCAAACAAAAAGGGCGGCCCGAAGGCCGCCCGATTCGTGAAAGCTGTTGAGATGGATCAGTTCGCCACCTTGTTGGCAGGCTTGTCGATCGCGGCCTTGTCGCCGGTGGCCGGCGCATTGGCATTGACCTTGACGCCGTGCAGCAGATCGGCCGCCATCTTCAGCGCCTTGTCGTCCTTGGCGTCCGGCGGCACGTAGGATTGCGAGCCGGTCTTCTCGTCGCCCTCGGACTTCAGATGGCCGCGCAGCGAGGCTTCGCCCTTGGTGTCGGTGCGTGACTTCAATTCATCCGGCACGTCCTGCAGCACCTCGATGTCCGGGACGATGCCCTTGGCCTGGATCGATTTGCCTGACGGCGTGAAGTAGCGCGCGGTGGTGAGACGAAGCGCGCCGTTGCCGGAGCCGAGCGGGATGATGGTCTGCACCGAGCCCTTGCCGAACGAGCGGGTGCCGACCAGCGTCGCGCGCTTGTGGTCCTGCAAGGCGCCGGCGACGATTTCCGATGCCGACGCCGAGCCGCCGTTGATGAGAACGATCACCGGTTTGCCCTTGGTGAGATCGCCGGGATGTGCGGTGCGGCGCTGGGTTTCCTCGGCGTTGCGGCCGCGGGTCGAGACGATTTCGCCGCGTTCGAGGAAGCTGTCGGAGACCGTCACCGCTTCTTCCAGCAAGCCGCCGGGATTATTGCGCATGTCGATGATGAAGCCCTTCAGCTTGTCGGCGCCGATCTGCGTGGTCAGCGCGGCTACTTCCCGCTTCAGCCCTTCGGTGGTCTGCTCGTTGAAGGTGGTGATGCGGATGTAGGCGATATCGTCGCTTTCGACGCGCGCGCGCACCGAGCGGACGCGGATGTTGTCGCGCACCAGCGTCACGTCGATCGGATTGTCCTGGCCCTTGCGGATGATCTTCAGCCGGATCTTGGTGTTGACCGGGCCGCGCATCTTTTCGACGGCCTGATTGAGGGTAAGGCCCTGCACCGCCTCGTCATCGAGATTGGTGATGATGTCGTTGGACATGATGCCGGCTTTCGATGCCGGCGTGTCGTCGATCGGCGAGACCACCTTGATCAGCCCGTCTTCCATCGTGACTTCGATGCCGAGGCCGCCGAACTCGCCGCGGGTCTGCACCTGCATGTCGCGAAAACTCTTGGCGTCCATGTAGCTCGAATGCGGATCGAGGCCGGTCAGCATTCCGCTGATGGCGGACTCGACGAGCTTGCTGTCGTCGGGCTTCTCGACATAGTCGCTGCGGACCCGTTCGAACACGTCGCCGAACAGATTGAGTTGGCGATAGGTGTCCGAAGTCGCGGCACGGGCGCTCGAGCCCATCAGCACCGAACGCGGCTGTGTCACGAAAAGCATCAAAGCCGCGCCTGTGGCGGCGCTGAGAAGAACCATCGAAGTCTTGCGCATCATCCGCGAACCTTTTCGCCTTCATTTGCGGCCCACCATGGGCCTGGATCAATGGGAGTGCCGTCCTTACGGAACTCGATATAGAGCACGGGCTGACTCGCGTTTGCCGCGATTATCGATGCAACCTGGGACGTCGTTCCCATGGTTGCGACCGGCTCCCCCGTAAGTACAAACTGGCCAATGTTGACCGAAATGCGCTCCATCCCGGCGATCAACACATGATACCCGCCACCGGCGTTGAGGATCAAGAGTTGTCCGTAACTTCGGAACGGTCCGGCATAAACAACCCAGCCGTCACACGGGGTTGTGACCTGCGCCCCGGGCCGGGTTGACAAGGAAATGCCCTTTTCTACGCCACCGACGCCGTCGGAACCGCCAAATTCGCGAATCTTGACCCCATTAACCGGCAACGCGAATAAACCCTTGGCCGACGCAAAGGCAATGGCCGGGCTGAGCCGGCCGGGGTCTTTCAAGGCCTTCAGATTGGGTTTGCCGTTGAGGGCTACGGGAGTGCCCTTCAGGCTGGCCGTTTCGGCCGCCTTGGCGGCGCTTTTGAGGTCCTGCTCCATCTTGGCGATCAGGCCTTGCAGGTTATCGACCTGGCGTGACAGCGTCAGCGCACGCGCGCCCTCCGCCTCCATGTCCTTCTCGATCGCGCTCTGCTTGCGCTGCCGCTCATCGACCAATGACGCAAGCTGGACCTGGTCGCCCTTGAGCTTGTCGCGATCGACCGCGAGCTGATCGCGTTCGGCGGCGATCGTCTTGCGCAAGCCGATCAGTTCACTTAGGTCGCCCGCCAGCCGCTCGGCCTGCGCCCGCATCTCCGGCACCACCGATCCCAGCAGCATCGCCGTACGCAGCGATTGCAGCGCGTCTTCTGGTCGCACCAACAAGGCCGGCGGCGCGCGGCGCCCGGCGCGTTGCAGGGCGGCCAGCACTTCGACGATTTCGGAGCGGTGCGAATCCAGTGAGTTGCGGATCTGCTGCTCGCGCGCATCGAGCGGACGCAGCCGCGCTTCGGCGTCGCCGATCCTGGTCTCGACGCCGCGCACCCTTGCTGCGATATCGATCAATTGCTGATTGAGCTTGCTGCGGTCCTGGCCGATCGCCGCGATATCGGCCTTGAGCTTTTCCTGCAATTCCGCAGCACTCTTTTGCTGTGCGCGCGCGGCTTCGAGCTCCTGCTCGCGCTGCTTGATCGCATCGGGCGCGGGCGCCGCAGCCTGCGGCGTTGCCGCAGTGACCTGCGCATGGACAGGCGAAACGAACAGCGCCGCAAAGCAGGCCGTGAGCAGAATCATGGGCAGCGGAGTGCGGATTGAATGCGGCTGATCACGCCGTGCGGCGTTCGGATGCAGATTGATGTCCCGCGTTGCTTGCATCGGATCCGGTCGGCGCCTTCGCTGCTTCCGCTATGCGCGGTGATAAGGGTGGCCGGCCAAAATGGTCGCGGCGCGATAAATCTGTTCCAGAAGCATGACGCGTACCATCTGATGCGGCCAGGTCGCGGCGCCGAACGCAACCCTGAGCTTTGCCTTGCGCCGCAAATCGGGCGAAAGTCCGTCCGCGCCGCCGATCACGAAAATAGTGTTCGCGATCGACTCATCCCGCCAGCGCCCAAGATGCCGCGCAAAAGCCGCGCTGTCGACACTGTCGCCACGCTCGTCGAGCGCCACAACGGCTGATTTTTCAGGGATTTGCGTCGAAATCGCCGCGGCCTCCTCGGTCATCCGGGTCGCGGAATCCCGCGCGCGGCTTTCCGAAATTTCATGAATCTCGAGGCCACGAAAGCCGAGCTTGCGGCCGACGTCTTCAAACCGCTCGCGATAGCGCTCGGCGAGTTCCCGCTCCGGGCCTTGCTTCAGCCGGCCGATGGCAATGACGACGAGGCGCATCCACGCACGCTATCATGCGCGCAGCCGATTCTCATCGGCCTTCCAACTCAGAGCGTCTTCGCCGCCGCCGGGCTTTGCGTCCACAACCGTTCCAGATTGTAGAATTCGCGGACCTCCGGTCTGAACACGTGCACGATCACGTCGCCGGAATCGATCAGCACCCAGTCGCAGTTGGGCAAGCCCTCGACATGGATGCTTTTGATTCCGGTTTCCTTGAGACCCTTGGCGACATTCTCCGCGATCGCGCCGACGTGCCGGTTGGCCCGGCCCGACGTCACGATCATGTAGTCTGAGAATGCGGATTTGCCGCGAAGGTCGATGGTCACCGTTTCTTCCGCCTTCATATCGTCGAGGCGGGAGAGGATCAGCTTCAGGGTTTCGTCGGCATCGGGCGCCTTCGAAACCACGGCTTGCGTCGATGTTTTACGCGCGGGTTTGGGTACCTTGGGTAAAACAGACTTGGACAATACAGATGTGGCCAGGGACCATTTCCTTTCACTGTATCGCGAACGCCGAATCCCGGCGCACGATGACAATACTATGGATGTGGGGTTAATGGTTTCAATATTCCAGTGACCCCCGCTTTTAGTTCTTGAGTGAGGCTTTCCAGCCACCATCCGGGTTCCGAAGTCCGGTCGATGACAGGCTCGATTTCATGCCGGTGAGAAAAACCCAGGCCGGAGCGTGGCGGTCGGCGAGCCGTGCGGCGCCGCTTTCCCGAATGCGATAGCGCGCGAGCGCCTGGGCTGCCGGTGTTGCCAGCGCGCGAAAGCTTTGCGGCGGACGATCGATCACCGCGATCGGCAGTTCGGATGCGATGCGGCGCCAGTTTTTCCAGCGGTGAAATTGCGCGAGATTGTCGGCACCCATGATCCAGACCAGGCGCAGATCGGCGCAGCGGCGGCGCAGATAAATGATGGTATCAACAGTGTAGCGCGTTCCGATGACGGATTCGAGACAGCTCACATCGATGCGCGGATCATCGGCTATTTTGCGCGCGGCGTCGGCACGCGCCTCAAGGTCGCCTAATGCGCCGGCATCTTTGAGCGGATTGCCCGGCGTCACCAGCCACCAGACGCGGTCGAGGTTCAACCGCTTGATCGCGAACCGGCTGATGGCGCGATGCGCGGCATGCGGCGGATTGAACGAGCCGCCGAGCAGGCCGATGCGCATGCCGTCGGTATGAAACGGGATTTCATGGGAGGCATGCAGGTTAGCGAATGACGGTTGCTTCAACTCTGTCACCGCATTCGCGTTTTTTTATGACGCGTTTTCTTCACGCGAACCGGTTCCCGCTTCGCTTGAAAACGCCATGGCCTTCACGGCCGGGTCTGCCCGGTGCCGTGAATGCGGTACTTGAAGCTTGTCAGTTGCTCGGCGCCGACCGGGCCGCGCGCATGAAATTTGCCGGTCGCAATGCCGATCTCCGCGCCAAAACCGAATTCGCCGCCGTCGGCGAATTGCGTCGAGGCGTTGTGCAGCACGATCGCCGAGTCGACCTCGTTGAGGAATTTCTCTGCAGTTTTCGCGTCGTCGGTCACGATCGCATCGGTATGGTGCGAGCCGTGTCGATGAATATGCGCGATCGCTTCCTCGACGCCGCCGACCACCTTCGCGGTGATGATGGCGTCTTCATATTCGGTATCCCAGTCCTCGTCCGTCGCAGGCTTTACCCGCGCATCGGCGCGTTGCACAGTCTCGTCGCCACGTACTTCGCAGCCGGCGTCGATCAGCATCTCGACCAGCGGCTTGAGAGTGGTGGACGCGCCGGCGCGATCGACCAGCAGGGTCTCGGCCGCGCCGCAGACGCCGGGGCGCCGCATCTTGGCGTTCAGCACGATCGACTTCGCCATTTCGAGATTGGCGGCGTGATCGACATAGACGTGGTTGACGCCTTCGAGATGCGCGAATACCGGCACACGCGCCTCCGCCTCGACGCGCGCGACCAGGCTCTTGCCGCCCCGCGGCACGATGACATCGATGCCGCCGTTCAATCCACTGAGCAGCAGCCCGACCGCGGCGCGGTCGCGGGTCGGCACCAGTGTGATCGCAGCTTCCGGCAATCCGGCTTCGCGCAAACCCTGCTCCAGGCACGCGTGAATCGCGCGGCAGGAGCGGAAACTGTCGGAGCCACCGCGCAGGATCACGGCGTTGCCGGATTTCAAACACAGCACGCCGGCGTCGGCGGCGACATTCGGGCGGCTTTCGAAAATCACCGCGACCACGCCGAGCGGCACGCGCACGCGCTCGATAGTCATGCCGTTGGGGCGTTGCCAGCTCTCGGTAATGACGCCGACCGGATCGGGAATATCGCGCACGGTCTTGACGCCGTCGGCCATCGCATCGACACGCGCTTGCGTCAGCGTCAGCCGGTCGATGAAAGCAGTCGTGGCGCCGCCGGCGCGGACTTCGGCGACGTCTTCGGCGTTGGCGGCGAGGATCGCGGATGCATTGGCGCGAATGGCACGCTCCATCGCATCGAGCGCGCGGTTTTTCTGCTCGGGCGGGCCGAGCGCCAGCACGCGCGCGGCGGCGCGCGCCTGCGCGGCGAGGCTGGTCATCAAGGCCGGCAAGTCGGCCGACCCGTCAATGGCTTTAAGCGAAGCCGTCATCTCTAGTTCCGTTTCGAATTTTCACGCCCAATCTAGTCCATAAATCATGCATTTACGAGAGGTCGTGCGGCATGGCGGGCTGCTCGATCTGTCGAAACTTGACTAAAAGAACGCCGCCGACGCCTGTTTGCAACCCGCCGCTAGTAGCATTAGATATTACTTTATGCGGTATTCGGGGGATGACCATGGCAACCAGTTACAGCATTGGCAAGCACTTCGAAGCTTTCATCGAGAGCTTGATCGCCAGCGGCCGTTACTCGACCGCAAGCGAGATCATACGGGAGGGCCTGCGCATCATCGAGGAGCGCGAGCAGCGCCGCGAAGCCAAGCTGGAAGCGTTGCGCGCGGCGATCCAGGAAGGTCTCGACAGCCCAAGCGAGGAAGTCGACATCAAAGAATGGATTGAGGACGTGAAGCGGCGAGGACGTCAGCGGTTGGCGGCTGGGATCGATGGAGAGCAGGATACACCGGCGAAAGCGAGCTAAGGCCGATGTGGATTCGATCTCAGCCTATGTCGCCGCCGACAATGGCAAAGCTGCCGAAGAACTGCTTGATAGGTTTGGTACCGTATTCGAAATGCTTGTGAAAAATCCGCAGGCCGGACGTCGAAGACCTGACTTGGGACAGAACGTGCGCAGCTTTGCGGTTGACAACTACGTCATATTTTACATTCCGCAATCCGCGGGCATCGATATCATCCGCGTGATGCACGGCCGGCAAGATATCGGCCCCGCCGATTTGACCTAATCTCACCCCCGCGTCGCTCCGATCACCAGGTCGTCGCGGTGGATCATTTCGGCGCGGCCGCTGATGCCGAGGATTTGCGCGGCATCGGAAGAAGAGCGGCCCTTGATTTTCTCGGCGTCCTCGGCGTCGTAGGCGACCAGCCCGCGGCCGATCTCGTGGGTGTCGGGACCGCGTACCACCACGGCATCGCCGCGCGCGAATTGGCCGTCGACGCGGATCACGCCGGCCGGCAACAGGCTTTTTCCGGCGCGCAGCGCGGTCACCGCACCGGCATCGATGGTCAGCGTGCCCTTCGGCTCCAGCGATCCGGCGATCCAGCGTTTTCGCGCGGTGACGGGATTGGCCGGCGTCAGGAACCAGGTGCATCGTCCGCCCTGTGCGATCGCCTGCAGCGGATGCTCGATCTTGCCGGATGCGATCAGCATATGCGTGCCGGATGTGGTCGCGATCTTTGCCGCCTCGATCTTGGTGAACATGCCGCCGCGCGACAATTCGGATTCGGCAGCACCCGCCATTGCTTCGATCTCGGCGGTGACGGATTCGACGAACGGAATCAGTTTTGCGTTTGGATTGGAGGCGGGCGGCGCATCGTAGAGCCCGTCGATATCTGACAGCAGGATCAACAGATCGGCGCTCGCCATGGTCGCGACGCGCGCGGCGAGCCGGTCATTGTCGCCATAGCGGATTTCATTGGTGGCGACGGTGTCATTCTCGTTGATCACCGGCACCGCGCGCCATTCCAGCAGTTTTGCGATGGTGGAACGCGCGTTGAGATAGCGGCGGCGCTCCTCGGTATCCTGCAGTGTAACGAGAATCTGTCCGGCGCCGATGCCGTGATGCCCCAGCACTTCCGACCAGATTCGCGCCAGCGCGATCTGGCCCACGGCCGCCGCGGCCTGGCTCTCTTCCAGCTTCAGCGCGCCGCGCGGCAGTTTGAGCCGGCTGCGGCCGAGCGCGATCGAGCCGGACGAGACGATCAGCACCTCGCGGCCTTCGCCATGCAGTTTCGCAAGATCGGCGGCAAGCGCCGCGAGCCAAGGCGCGCGCACTTCGCCGGCGTCGGAATCGATCAGCAGCGACGAGCCGACCTTGACGACGATGCGACGGAAATTCTTGAGCTCGGGGCGGGCCATGGATGAACGGGTGAATGGGATGGATGCGCGGGTCAAGCCCGCGCATGACGAAGGGTGGATTGCTTCGTCGCTTGCGCTCCTCGCAATGACGGTTTTGGGTGACAACGCGAACTTATATCAGCCCATCACAAACGCATTGAGCTTGTTGCCGTCCGGATCGCGAAAATAGGCCGCGTAAAATCCGCTGTCGCCGCGCGGGCCGGGAGGGCCTTCGCAGCTGCCGCCGAGCGATAGCGCGAGTTTGTGGATGCTGTCGACATGGGCTTTGTCTTTTGCGCCGAATGCCGCCATCACACCGTTGCCGACCGTCATCGGCTTGCCATCGTATGGAAGCGCGATTCCAAATCCTGCGCCGCCGCCCGGCCCGCCCCATGCGATCAGCCGGTCGTTCTCCATGAAGCGTCCCATCCCCATTTCAGCGCAAAGCTTGTCGTAGAATGCGGCGGACTTCTTGAGATCGTTAGTGCCCAATGTGACGTAGCCGATCATCGATGTCTCCCTGCGAGTTTTTATGGAATGACGAAGTTTTACAGTTGGACGGCGCGGACGCAAGTCGCCTTCACTTCATCATCTTCTCAATCTCGTCCCGGAATGCCTGCCGTGAGGCGTCGCGCGAATAGAACATGTGGCCGCCAGGGTAGACCACGAGCTTGACGCGATCCGGCGAAGCATAGGCCGGCAGCTGGTCGAGCTGGATTTTCGAGGTGAAATAGGGCGTGGCGAGGTCGAACAGTCCGTGCCCACCAGCAGCTTCATCTTTGGGTCGAGCGCGAGGATTTGCCGCAGCTGGGAGACCGACTCGGTGGAATTGCGGCCGCCGCGGCCGAAATCCCAAGCCCGCTCGACTGAACCGTTGAGCAATTCGTAGGATCCATCCGGCCGCCAATTGAGCTTGCGTGTAATGAGGTCGACCGCGGCGCTGGTCAGCGGGGCGAGCAGGGGATCGCCGGACGGATCGTCGAATCGATAGAGGTCGCGTCCGGAGTGGGATCGAAGCCCTCGACGGAGGCGTCGTAACGCCCCGTCACCTTTGCATTCTTTCGATCGAACTCGCGGCGGAAATCGCCGATGCCGAAACGCCCGGTGAGCCTGCGGCTCAAGGCCTGATCGATGCCCGTCAGCGCCGCCACTTTGTCGGCAAGTCGCGTCGTCGCCTCGGTGTCCGCCTGGCCCCTGACGAGGTCACCGAGGAATTCGCCGCGCGCATAGGCCTCGACGTCGGCCATGTCGGCGCGGGTGACCGGACCTTTTTTTCGCGCGCCACCGCGGCCAGGTGGGAAGGCTGGCTACATATTGCAGCATGCTGCCGGAGCCGGAATAGTCGCGGAAGTCGAATACCGGCGAGACCAGGACGAGGCCTTTGACGCCGACGCCTTGCTCGGTTTGCAGATTGCGCACGATCCTCGGGCCGCGGATGCCGCCATAGCTTTCGCCGGCGACAAATTTCGGCGAGAGCAGGCGGTCGGATTTCTCCAGCCAGCGGCTGGTCGAGGAATCCGGCGGCAAGCGATGTTGCTCGGCACTGGTCTCTGAACCGGCAGTGGCGCGGCCTCTTGCTCCGCCGCCTTTCTGACCCGCGGGCGGTGTAGCGGGTTGTTGCGCCGATGGTGCCGCGTCCTGGGCCCGCGCCGTGATCAGCGGTGGGAGTGCGAGCGGCAAAATGACGACGCACGCAAGGCTCAGGGCCGAAAGCCAACTGGTCACGGGTTGATCCTCCTGCGCTAACCTGCGGGTTTGGCTGCAGTTTTCAGCTAATTTTACGCTTGGCCGCGCGCCCGAAAAAGAGCCTGCCATCCGTTTTTGCATAGTCCGCCGCCGTTGCTATGATAACCTTGATCTCACGATCGACGGTTCGGTGGGGAGTGCGTTCGTTGTCAATGGATCCCAATCGCAGTGCTGCGGCGCTGAAATCGTCTTCGGTCGTGCTGTTTCCGCAGCAGCCTGCGTTGCAGCTGATCTACGACACCGCGCCGATCGGGCTTGCGTGTCTTTCTCCCGACTGCCGCTATTTGCAGATCAACCAGCGTCTCACCGAGATTTGCGGCATCTCGGTGGAGGATCATCTCGGGCGCACGGTACGGGATTGCGTGCCGGCGCTGGCCGAGGCGGTCGAAGCCATCGTCGATTCGATCATGAAGACCGGCGATCCGGTGACCGGCATCGAGGTGGCCGGCCAGCGCGCCGACCAGACCGATGAACGGTTCTGGATCACCTATTGGCATCCGCTGCGCAGCGCGAGCGGCGAGATTGTCGGCGTCAACGTCGCGGCGGAAGAAATCACCGAGCGCAAGCGCGCGGAAGCGGCCCTCAAGGCCAGCGAGCGGCAGTTTCACACGCTGGCCGATTCCATTCCGCAACTGGTGTGGATGGCCGACGCGGGTGGCAATATCTACTGGTTCAACAGTCATTGGCACGACTACACCGGCACGCCCGCCGGCGAAATCGCCGCGCACGACTGGCAGGCGGTTCTTGGTCATCGCTGGACGCTGGCTCTGGAAACCGGGACGGCGCTGGAGTCCGAGTTGTCGCTGCTGGGAAAGGATGGCCAGTATCGCCCATTCCTGACCCGCGCCGTTCCGCTGCGCGATGCAAACGATGTGGTCTATGGCTGGATCGGCACCCATATCGACATCAGCGAGCGCAAGCGCAGCGAACAGGAGATACGCAGCGCCCGGGATGCGGCCGAGGCCGCGTTGCGGAATCTGCAGGAAACCCAGAATTCACTGATCGAAGCGGAAAAACTCGCCGCCCTCGGGCGGCTGGTGGCGGGCGTCGCGCATGAGATCAACAATCCGGTGGGCACCAGCCTGACCGTGGCCTCGTCACTGCAACACAAGGCCGAGCTGTTCGCGATGGAAGTCGCGCAAGGCAATCTCAAGCGCTCCAGCCTGAACGAGTTTCTCGAGATCAGCCGCGAGGCTTCGGCGCAACTGGTCGCCAATCTCAATCGCGCCGCCGACCTGATCCGGTCGTTCAAGCAGGTGGCGACCGACCGGAATTTCTCGAACCAGCGCATCTTCGATCTCGGCATTCTCACCGAGCAGGTCGCCATAAGCCTGCGGCCGGGCCTCGGAAAGCAAAGCCTCCTCCTTAACGTCGAATGCCCGTCCGACCTGATGATGAACAGCTATCCGGGTCCATATGGACAGGTGTTGACCAACCTGTTTCTCAATTCGGTCGCGCATGCGTTTCCCGACGGCAGGGGAGGCGCCATGAACATCGCGGTGCGGGCCTCTGGCGCCGACCATGTGGAGATCGTCTTTTCCGACAATGGCTGCGGCATGAATAGCGATATCAGGCGCAAGGCATTCGATCCGTTCTTCACCACCCGCCGCGACCAGGGCTCTACCGGCCTCGGCCTGCATATCGTCTACTCCATCGTCACCAATTATCTCGGCGGCCGGCTGCATCTGGACAGCGAGCCCGGCAAGGGAACGAAAATCCAGCTCATCCTGCCGCGCACCGCGCCGGCGGCGCCTGCGCAATGAAATAATAGCGCGCTGAGGCCTCTTCACCTCGCCCCGCTTGCGGGGAGAGGTCGGATCGCATCGTCAGATGCGAGCCGGGTGAGGGGGACTCTCCGCGAGTCCGAGTGCGTGGAGACTCCCCTCACCCGAAGCCTGCGCTGCGCTCCGGCTTCGACCTCTCCCCGCAAACGGGGAGAGGTGCGTTCTAACCCGTTTGCGGCGTCCACGGTTCGGCCTGCGCGGCGCCTTTTGCTTTCACCGAAACCGGCGCTTCGCCGATCACCTCGACCAGCGCCCGTAGTGCGTCCTTGACGCCGGCGCCTGACACACCCGACATCAGCAGCGGTGTTTTCTTGGCGGCGCGTTTCAGCCGGTCTTTCTGCTTTTTCAATTCGTCCGCGGAAACCGCGTCGATCTTGTTGAGCGCCAGGATCTCGATCTTGTCGGCGAGGTTACCTTCGTAGGCGTCAAGCTCGGTCCGCACCGTCTTGTAGGCACGGCCGGCGTGTTCGCAGGTGGCGTCCACCAGGTGCAGCAATACGCGACAGCGCTCGACATGGCCGAGGAATCGATCGCCCAGGCCTGCGCCTTCATGCGCGCCCTCGATCAATCCCGGAATATCCGCCAGCACAAATTCGCGGCCGTCCGAATTCACCACGCCGAGCTGCGGATGCAGCGTGGTGAACGGATAGTCGGCGATCTTCGGCTTTGCCGCGCTGACCACCGAGAGAAAAGTCGACTTGCCTGCGTTGGGCAGCCCGACCAGCCCCGCATCCGCGATCAGCTTTAATCGCATCCAGATCCAGCGCTCTTCGCCTTCCTGCCCTGGATTGGCGTTGCGCGGCGCACGGTTGGTGGAGGACTTGAAATGCGCGTTGCCAAAGCCGCCATTGCCGCCTTCGGCCAGCACGAAGCGTTCACCGAGATTGGTGAAGTCGTGGATCAGCGTCTCGCGGTCCTCGTCGAAAATCTGGGTGCCGACCGGCACCTTGAGCACGATCGCCTTGCCGTTGGCGCCGTGGCGGTCCTTGCCCATGCCGTTGGTGCCCTTCGGCGCCTTGAAGTGCTGCTGGTAGCGGTAGTCGATCAGCGTGTTGAGCCCGTCCGCGACCTCGACGATGACATCGCCGCCGCGCCCGCCATTGCCGCCGCTCGGCCCGCCGAACTCGATATACTTCTCGCGCCGGAACGCGACGCAGCCGTTGCCGCCGTCGCCGGAGCGGATATAGACCTTGGCTTCATCGAGGAATTTCATGAGGTATAGGTAGTGCAGGGGTGGGGACGGGGCAACCTGTTACATTCGCCGTCATGCCCGGCCTTGTGCCGGGCACCCACGTCTTTAAAACAGCGCGGCACCAAGACGTGGATGGCCGGGACAAGCCCGGCCATGACGCGGGAAAAAATGTCCTTTCTCTCCAAAATCTCTACTGCATCAGACGAACGTTCCGCCCGCCTCGCCGGCATCGGGCTGATGCTGCTCGGCGTCAGCATGTTCGCGTTCGGCGATGCGCTGGGCAAATTCATCGTTGCATCCTATCCGGTCAGCGAGTTGCTGTTGCTACGCGCCACCGTGCCGCTGATAATCCTGCTCACGCTGATCTGGCGCCATCGCACGACGCTGCCGCGGCTGGAGCGGCCATGGCTGCAGCTGCTGCGGATGGTGCTCTCGACCGCGGAGGTCGCTGCGTTCTTCGTCGCCGTAGTCTATCTGCCGCTGGCCGATGTCATCACCTATTATCTGGCAGGTCCGATTTTCGTCACCGCATTGTCGGCGATTATCCTGCGTGAGCATGTCGGCTGGCGGCGCTGGAGCGCGGTGGTGGTCGGGTTCTGCGGCGTGCTGATCGCGCTGCAGCCGTCGGCGCAGACCGTCTCGTGGCCGGCGCTGATCGCGCTCGGCGGCAGTTTTTCATTTGCGGTGCTGATGATCGCGACGCGCTCGCTGCGCGCCACGCCCGACATCGTGCTGGCTGCGACGCAGTTTGCGGGCACCTTCAGCGTCGGCCTGGTACTGGCGCCGTTCGCGTGGGTGACGCCAAGCTTGCCGGCGCTCGGCCTGTTCGTGCTGGCGGGATGTATTTCGATCGTGGCGCTGCTCTGCACCAACCGTGCGCTAAAGCTGGCGCCGGCCTCGGTGGTCGTGCCGTATCAGTATTCGATGATCGTGTGGGCGGTGATGTTCGGCTACGCCGTGTTCGGCGACGTGCCGTCGGTGGCGACGATTGTGGGCGCGGCTATCATTATCGGCGCGGGACTCTACATTTTCCTGCGCGAGCAGCAGTTGGGGCGTGGGGAGACGACGGTTAGTCCGCCGGTGTGAGGGGGGACTCGTGCCCCGGACGCAGCGCAGCGCGTAGCTCTTCGCGGAACGGTGCGCTGCTGAGCCGGGGCCCAGCTTGCTTGCTAAGTTAGCGGGATCCCGGCTCTGCGGAGCGGCATGAAGATGCCGCACCGCGTCCGGGAAACGAAGTCACCGCTCCCGTCTTGTCGACGCGCTCCAGTTCTTCAGCGACGCCCACACGCCGCGGCTGAGCTTGAAGCGGTCGACCGGCGTCGAGGATCCCAGCGCCTCGAAGCGGTGCAGCTCGACACCGGTCCACTGGAAGCCGCACTTCTCCAGGATGTTGCGCGACATTGGATTGGTCACCCGCGCGCCGGCGCAAAGGTGCTCGACGTCGAACTCCTCGAAAGTGAAATCGATCACCGCGCGCGCGGCCTCGGTGGCAAAGCCTTTGCCCCAATGCTCGACGCCGAGCCAGTAGCCGAGCTCGGGCGCGTCCGGCTCGCTCCAGTCGACGCCGACGATGCCTATGGCTGCGGACTCGCATTCGATCAGGAAACTGGTGTTGCGCGGCTCATCCGCCTTGGCGCGGATGAACGCAATCGCGTGCTCCTCGAAATAGGGATGCGGCACCCGGCGCAGGTTGATGGCGACGCGGTGGTCGTTGGCGAGGTGCGTAATCGCTTTTACGTCCGCGAGCGTCGGCCGGCGCAGCATCAGCCGTTCGGTCTCGAGGACGAAAGGTCTGGCTTCATGCAATGTGGACGGCGGTGTCGGGATGTCCTGCAACATGTTGGGCTCCTCGCGTGATGCTTTTTTTAGGCAGCAAATTTTACGCAATAAAAAGGGGAGGCCGGTTTCCCGCCTCCCCTTTGGAGCCCTTTTGTGGACTCCGCCGGTTCATCAGGACCCGGCGGACTCCAATGTGTCCACCGTTTACTCGGCCGCGGCTTCCGTCATCGGGAGTACCGAGACGAAAGTGCGGCCGTTGGCTTTCGCACGAAACTCGACATGACCTTCGACCTTGGCGAACAGGGTATGGTCCGTGCCCATGCCGACATTAAGGCCGGGATGCCACGTGGTGCCGCGCTGGCGCGCGATGATGTTACCGGGAATCACGTGCTCGCCGCCATACGCCTTGATCCCGAGCCGCTTGCCCGCCGAATCACGGCCGTTACGCGATGAACCGCCTGCTTTTTTGTGAGCCATGGCCCGTCTCCAACTTCGATACGTTCTAGATCAATTCCTTGACGGAATCATTTCACTTTTTATCACGCTTACTTTTTATCGCTCTTTTTTGCCGCGGCCTTCTTGGCCGGCGGCTTGGCGCGCGGCTTTGCCGCAGCCTTTGCAACCGGCTTCTTCGCCGGCGCCTTTTTCTTGGCGGCCTTCGGCGCGTCATCCTCGTCGCCGTCCACTGGCGCCGTGACAACCGGCTTCTCGCGCTTCGGGCGCGGGCCGATGGTCGGCTTGTTGTCGTTGGTCAGGATCTCGGTGATGCGCAGCACCGTGATCTCGTCGCGATAGCCGCGCTTGCGGCGCGAATTCTTGCGGCGGCGCTTCTTGAACGAAATGATCTTCGGACCGCGCTTGTGCTGCAGCACTTCGGCCGCAACCGAGGCTCCTGCCACCGTGGGCATGCCAAGCACCGGCGATTCGCCGCCGACCAGCAATACTTCGCCAAGCTGCACGATCGTTCCGACATCGCCGGCGATCTTGCCTATCTCGAGCACATCATCCGGAACGACACGGTATTGCCGGCCGCCGGTTTTGATGACTGCGAACATCGTTTTATTCCTTCGTGTTCGATCCCGGCCTCGGATCGCTCCGGGCCGGCTTTTTGGTCAGTCGTTATGGGTTCAATCTTTGCGCAAAGCGCAAAAACAAACAGCGCGAGAAAAATCCCGCGCCAGGTTGGCCGGACTTATAGCCGGTGGAAGGCCTGAGTCAAGGCAAACGGCCCCAAAAATCGGCCAAAAATGAATGATTTGGCGGGTTTTGGCCGGGTTGGCGGCCGCGGCGGCTTGCGGCAACAGCCCATGAAACCAACGGGTTCCCTCGCCGTTGTCCCGCCGACTCCGACCGGGCAAGGGCAAAAATGGCTGACGAACTCCTAACCACCACCGGCATCGCCCGGCATGGCGCGACCCGCCTGCCGTCGGTCGATGTCGACAGCTTCAATATCGAACTGAAAGACGACGACGGTTTTCTCGGCGACCGCGCCAGCAAAGGCGCGTTCCGCAAGATTCTGGACGGCTTGCGCAAGCCGCTACGCGGCAATGGCGACGACCCGTTCGGCAAGAAAGCCTCCCAGGATCTCGCCAAGAGCGCGCTGGATGAAGCGCTGATGGGCGAAGATATCGCCGCCGCGGCGCTGGTGCATGGCGCGATCGAGGCATTTGCCGAGGAACTGGCCTTTGTCACGCGGCGCTTCCTCAAAAGCAAGGCGTGGGCCGATACCGAGCGCATCGTGGTCGGCGGTGGTTTTCGGCAGAGCCGGGTCGGCGAGCTCGCGATCGCGCGGACCGACAGCATTCTCAAGGCTGAAGATTTCAAGGTCGATCTGGTGCCGATTCGATTCGATCCCGATGACGCCGGCCTGATCGGCTGCCTGCATCTGGCGCCGTCATGGATTTTCGAAGCCCACGACAGCATCGTCGCGGTCGATATCGGCGGCACCAACATCCGATGCGGCGTGGTGGAGACGCGCTGGAAGAAGGCAAAGGACCTGTCGAAGGCGGCCGTGTGGAAATCCGAGCTTTGGCGTCATGCCGACGATGAACCGACGCGCGAGGGCACCGTGAAGCGGCTGGTGAAGATGCTCAAGGACCTGATCACCGCGGCCGACGCGGAGGGCTTGAAGCTCGCGCCGTTCATCGGGATCGCCTGTCCCGGCGTGATCAACGACGACGGCTCGATCGAAAAAGGCGCGCAAAACCTGCCGGGCAACTGGGAGAGCAGCAAATTCAATCTGCCGGCGAGCCTGGTCGAAGCGATCCCGCAGATCGGCGATCACGACACCGCGGTGCTGATGCACAATGACGGCGTGGCGCAGGGCCTTTCCGAAGTGCCGTTCATGCAGGACGTCGACCGCTGGGGCGTGCTGACCATCGGCACGGGGTTGGGCAATGCGCGCTTTACCAACCGGAAGCGAGAGAAGAACGGCAAAGGAGAAAAGAAGGGGAAAGAGTGACCACGCGTCGTTCCGGCGAACGTGATTGTGAACATTTCCGATTTCCAGATTCAAACAGCCAAGCTTCTGCATTCTCGCGGCGCAATGCGTCCGAGGTTTGCTGGTCCCTCGCGAATTGCGCGAGGGGGTGGAGCGGCGGGAGGCGCCAGAGTGCTTGCGAGGCACCCTTGAGACGAGGAACGCCTCGCCTCGCACGGCTGATAACGCCAGCCATGCGCGCCCAGTGACGTAGGACGCAGCGCCTCCCGGCGCTCCACCTTGGCCACCAGCCTGTCTGGTCGGTTCGGGGCCCCGGTCCGACCAGCTTTCGTTCTGTCCCACTTCGGTAACGCCTCTAGAAGCGCTCCCTCGTTGGGCAGGACGCGATCAGGATAAGTCAGGTTTTGGAGACGGGGATAGGTATACATTCACAAGTGCGTGAGCGGCGATTTTGCAATTCGCAGGCGGATTTGCGGCCCTACGGTTCTTCGTAGAGCCGACTAAACTCACGCGCGTTCGCCGGGACGACTCGTGGTGAGGCTACGCCAGATCACCGGCCAGCCGCGCCTTCAGCCTTGGCGCGGCGAAATCGAGAAATGCGCGGACTTTCAGCGGCAACAATCCGCCGCCGAGATAGACGATGTTGACGGGCAAGGGCGGCGTCTCGAAATCTTCCATCAGCAGCGATAGTCTGCCGTCCTTCACGGCTTGCGCGACGTGATACGAAAACAACCGGATGATGCCGGTGCCTGCTAGGGCTGCTTCGACCACGGCTTCGGCGGCGTCGATCTGCAGCCGCGACCGCACCGGCACCGAAGCCTTGGCACCCCTGATTTGAAAATCCCATGACTCGGCGTGCACGAAGCCGGTGAAAGAAACCGCATCATGCGACGCGAGATCCTTCGGCGTTTCGGGGCGGCCGCGGCTCTTGAGATAATCCGGGCTTGCACACACGACACGCCGGACCGATCCGATGCGGCGCGCGACGATGCCGCTGTCGGGTAGCGTGCCGATCCGGATTCCGAGATCGACATGTTCCTCCTGCAGGCTGATGACGCGGTCGCTCAGGCGCAGCCGCAGCAGAATGTCGGGATAGGCTTTCAAAAACGCCGCTGCGACCGGCACCACATGGACGCGGCCCAGCGCCATCGAGGCGGTGACGGTGAGTTCGCCCTGCGGTGCGCGGTATTCACCGGAGACCACCCGCTCGGCTTCCTCGACGTCGTCGAGGATGCGGCGGCACGCCTGGATGTAGGTCTCGGCGGCATCGGTCAGCGTGATGCGGCGGCTGGTGCGGTTGAGCAGCTGCGTCTTCAGATGTGCTTCGAGGTCGGAGATGCGGCGGCTGACCGTGGTCAGCGGCACGCGCAGCTTTCGCGAGGCTGCGGAGAGGCTGCCGGCCTCCACAACGGCAAGCAGCGTCGTCATCGCTTCGATTCGGTCCATCCAGGCTTCCATTATTCGGAAGGATGCTTGCCGATCTTAGCGACTTCTGCCTCGAAATGGAACGATCCATGTTCTTGGCCAGAAGGAATTCACCGATGCCGAGACTTCCCACCCCAGCCACCATCGACCAGGCGCCGACAGCCTCCCAAGCACTGCTGCAAGCCACCGAATTCCGGTTTGGCCGGGTGCCCAACCTGGCTTTGCTGCTCTCGGTCAGCCCGGCCGCGCTGCAGGGATATCTCGCATTGCTGACGGCACTTGATGGCGGCGCGCTCGACACTAGGACAGCGCAGCGCATCGCGCTCGCAGTCGCCGAGACGATCGGATGCCCGTACTGCCTGTCGCTGCACACCCACCGCGCTCGCAACCGTATTGGTCTCGATGATGCCGAGATCACGGCCAACCGCAACGGCGCCTCCAACGATCTCCAGGCCGATGTCGCCGTGCGCTTTGCCGCCAGGCTGGCGAATGCCCAAGGCGCGATCCAAGGCGGGATCGGCGACGACGATATCGGCGAGTTGAAAGCCGCCGGCTACGGCGACGCCGAGATCATCGAAATCGTTCTGCACGCCGGTCTCAACAGCCTCGCCACCATCATCACGCGAGTAGGCGAACCCGACATCGACTTCCCCCTGATCCAACCACGAAAGGCTGACTGACATGACCGCTTCCAAATCCCTTGGCACTGCCCTCATCACCGGCGCTTCCACCGGCATCGGCGCGATTTACGCCGACCGCCTCGCCAAACGCGGCTACGATCTGATCCTGGTGGCGCGCAATCGCGAACGCCTCGATACCCTGGCCGGGCGCCTCATCGGCGAGACCGGCCGCGCAATCGAAATCGTCACCGCCGACCTCAGCGACAAAGCGGATCTCGGCCGCATCGAAATATTGCTGCGCACCGACACGCGCATCACGATGCTGGTCAACAATGCCGGCGTCGCGGCCATAGCCCCGCTGCTCGACTCCGACGTCGAGAAGATGGACGACATGATCACGCTCAATGTCCGGGCGCTCACCCGCCTGACCTACGCGGTCGTTCCCGGCCTGGTTGCCCGTGGTGGCGGCACCATCATCAACATCGCCTCGGTCGTCGCCATCGCGCCGGAAGCTCTCAACGGCGTCTATGGTGCGAGCAAGGCTTATGTGCTGGCGCTGAGCCAGTCGCTGCACAAAGAGCTTGCGGCGCAGGGCGTGCGCATCCACGCCGTGCTGCCCGGCGCCACCGCCACCGATCTCTGGGCCAAGGCCGGAAGGCCGGTCGAACATCTGCCGAGCGAGATCGTGATGAGCACGGATGACATGGTCGACGCGGCGCTCGCCGGTCTCGACCAGGGCGAACTCGTCACCATCCCGGCATTGCCGGATGCCGCGGACTGGCAGGCCTATGAGGCGGCGCGGCAAAAGCTGATGCCGAACCTGTCGCGGAAGAATCCGGCGGCGCGATATCGTGCGCGCGCCGCGGCGTAACGACTTTTCCAGCAAGCACGACTCAACCTGAAAGGAATGCATCATGACCAACGCAAAAGTACTCTATACAGCCAAAACCCACACCACCGGAGGCCGCGAACACGGCGCGTCCCGTAGCTCCGATGGCCATCTGGACATCAAGCTGTCGACTCCCGGCACGGCGGGGGTCGGCACTAATCCGGAGCAGCTGTTCGCCGCCGGCTGGTCGGCCTGTTTCGAAGGCGCGATGGCGCTCGTTGCCCGCAAGATGAAGATCACGCTGCCGGCCGATCTTGCCATCGACGCCGAAGTGGACCTCAACCTTTCCGACGCAGGTTTCTTCCTTGGTGCGCGTCTCAATGTCAGCCTGCCGGGCCTCGAGCCCGAAGTTGCGAAAGCCCTGGTGAATGCGGCGCACCAGACCTGCCCCTATTCAAAATTGACCCGCAACAACATCGACGTTGCGATCAATTTGGTTCTGAATGGGACTATCACGGCCGCCGGTGTCTATCCGGCAAGCCAGCCCGATCAGCGCGCTGCCTAGTTGCAGGCGGCGTTCAGATCGCTACGTCAAGCAGGATAGAGCGGACGGCGCGCAGTCCTGCGCGCCGCTCCTCACACGCATCAAGGAGAGAAACCATGACAACCGCAGTCGAGAGCCCGAAAGCGCGAGGGATCGACATGAAGCTCGAGGTCGTCGTCATTCCGGTTTCGGATATCGACCGCACCAAGCGCTTTTACAGCAATTTGGGCTGGCGGCTCGACGCCGACTTCGCCACGGGCGACTTCCGCGTGATCCAGTTCACGCCGCCCGGCTCGGCGAGTTCGATCCACTTCGGCACGGCGCGTCCCGGAGTGGCGTCCGCCGTGCCGGGCTCGGCCCAGGGACTCTATCTTATCGTGTCCGACGTCGAGGCGGCTCGCGCCGAACTCGCGGGTCGCGGTGTCGATGTCAGCGAAGTGTTTCATCGCGCTGGCCGTGATGAGCGGTTCAGCGGGCCGGATCCGGCGCGGAGCAGTTACGGTTCGCTCGCCACATTCAAGGATCCGGATGGCAACGGCTGGCTGCTGCAGGAGGTCACCGCGCGATTGCCCGGACGCGTGGACGCTTCCGACACCACCTTTACCTCGCCGGCCGAACTCGAATCCGCGCTTCGGCGTGCGGCGGCAGCGCACGGCGAGCACGAGAAACAGACCGGCCAGCACGATACGAACTGGCCCGCCTGGTACGCCGACTACATCGTCAAGGCGCAGGCCGGCAAGGAGCTGCCGAGGTGAGCCTCATGGTCCAGCCATGTCTTTAAATGATATCTGTCGTTCAATTGACAGTTCCGGGGCCGTTTCTACTTGAAGATGGTCTTTCCCGAATGTCACGAAAAGGAGTTCCGACATGACGAAAATCTTGCTCATTGCGGCCATCGCGTCTCTATCGCTTGTCAATCCGAGATTCGCCTCGGCGCAGGCGGCTATCAGCGAGCCCGGCGCATACGCGTTCTACCATCCCAATGGTGACGTATTGCACGCCGGATCGGGCAACTATGACTCTCGGGCTGAACACCGCGATGCGACGCCGACGTCGCGCGTTGCCAAGCCTGCGCGCGGCCACAGGCAGGCTCGGACGCAATAAATCGCCGCGCGGCCCGGCAATGCCGCGCTTCGCAAATCGATTTGAAGCTTGCGGCGCGCGCATTGTGCGCGCCGCATCCCGAAACGGAATTTATCGATGAAGATAAACAAGCTCCTGGCAGCCGCAGTCCTCGCCACGGCAATCGGGGCACCGATTGCGGGCTTCGTTCTGGACAAGAACATGGCGCAGACCGAACCCCCCTCGGGGCTACAGGCGCCCTTTCTTCACGGTCTCCCCACCGGCGAGATTGCCGGCCAAAACGGGCTGGCTTCGCTCGAGCGCGCGAATGAATGGCTGAATTCGCCTGCCCTGACGCCGCAGGCGTTGCGCGGAAAAGTCGTTTTGATCGATTTCTGGACCTACACCTGCATCAACTGGCGGCGCACGCTTCCCTATGTCCGCGCCTGGGCCGAGAAATACAAGGATCAGGGGCTGGTGGTGATCGGCGTCCATGCGCCGGAATTCTCGTTTGAAAAAAACATCGACAATGTCCGCTGGGCCACCAAAGATATGCGGGTCGACTATCCCGTCGCGGTGGACAATGAGCATGTCATCTGGCGCGCCTTTGAGAACCAGTATTGGCCGGCGCTGTATTTCATCGATGCGCAAGGGCACGTTCGTCATCATTATTTTGGCGAGGGTTCCTACGAACAATCGGAAACGATCATTCAGGAATTGCTGGCCGAGGCGGGGAACGGCGGGATCGACCGCAAGCCGGTGTCGGTATCTCCGGAAGGTGCCGAAGCGGCGGCCGATTGGGACAGCCTGACGTCGGCGGAAGATTATCTCGGATATGATCGCACCCAGAACTTCGGCTCCCCCGGGGGAGCGGTTTTGAACGAGCCTCGCATCTACGAAACGCCCGCGCAGTTTCGGCTGGACGAATGGGCGCTGTCCGGCGGCTGGACGGTGAAGAACGAAGCCGCCGTGCTGAACAAGCCCGATGGACGCATTGCGTACCGCTTTCATGCCCGCGATCTTCATCTTGTGATGGGCCCTGCCGCGGGCGCTCCGGTAAGATTTCGCGTGCTGATCGATGGACGGCCGCCCGGCGCGGCTCACGGAAGCGACGTCGACGAACAAGGTGAGGGCACCGTTACGGAACAGCGGATGTACCAGTTGATCCGGCAACCCAGGCCGATCGTGGATCGACAGTTCGAAATCGAGTTTCTCGGTCCGGGCGTGGAGGCTTTTGCTTTCACCTTCGGCTGATCCGTCCTGCAATGACCAATCAGGAGGCTTCCCAATGCAACCGACCAAGATGTCCGAACCCATCAACCAGGATCGCCGCCGCTTTTTAGGCACCGCGGCCATGAGCATTGCCGCCGCCCAGCTTGTCATGAGCGGTTCGGCGGACGCGCAATCCGGCGCGGCAAAACCGGCGGATGCAGGCAAATCGTTCGGCCCGTTGAAGCAGATCGACGCCGACCTTCTCAATGTCGGCTACGCCGAAGCTGGCCCCGCCAATGGTCCGGCGGTGATTCTGCTGCACGGCTGGCCCTACGACATCCACGCCTTTGTCGATGTCGCGCCCTTGCTTGCAGCGGCGGGTTACCGGGTGATCGTGCCTTATGTGCGCGGTTATGGCACCACGCGCTTTCTTGCAACCGACGCGTTCCGCAACGGCCAGCCGTCGGCGCTCGCGCTCGATCTCATCGCCTTGATGGATGCGCTCAAGATCGAGAAGGCTGTGCTGGCCGGATTCGACTGGGGCGCGCGCACTGCCGACATTGTCGCAGCGCTGTGGCCGGCGCGCTGCAAGGCGCTGGTCTCGGTGAGCGGTTACCTGATCGGCAGCCAGCAGGCGGGCAAGATGCCGCTGCCGCCAAAGGCCGAGTTGCAATGGTGGTACCAGTTTTATTTCGCCACCGAACGCGGAAGCGCCGGCTACGAGGCCAACCGGCACGATTTCAACAAGCTGATCTGGCAGCTCGCGTCGCCGCAATGGAAGTTCGATGATGCCACCTTCGATCGTTCCGCGGCGTCGTTCGATAATCCGGATCACGTCGGCATCGTGGTCCATAATTACCGCTGGCGGCTGGGTCTCGCCAAAGGCGAGCCGAGATATGACGATCTGGAACGGCAGCTCGCCCAAGGTCCGGTTATCGGCGTGCCAACCATCACGATGGAAGGCGATGCCAATGGCGCGCCACATCCGGAGCCTGCTGCCTATGCCAAAAAATTCTCCGGCAGATATGCGCACCGGCTGATCACCGGCGGCATCGGGCACAACCTGCCGCAGGAAGCCCCGCAGGCTTTTGCCCAGGCAGTGATCGACCTCGCCGGGGTTTGATCCTCATTTCCAGGACGCGGTGCGGCATTCTTGTCGCTCCGCAGAGCCGGGACTGCACCAAAGCAAAGACCTCGTCATGCGCGGGCTTGACCCGCGCATCCATCTGCTATCGCAAAAGTCTTTCGAAGAAGATGGATGGCCCGGTCAAGCCCGGCCATGACGAACCGGGAGCCCAATTTTCACTTCCCAGCGCCTTGTCTGGCTCGCCATCCTCGCCTAGAACTCCGCCCGACCCGGGCGGGGTAACCGCCCGCCGTGGCGCCTGGAGAGGTGGCAGAGTGGTCGATCGCACCGCACTCGAAATGCGGCATAGGTGCAAGCCTATCGGGGGTTCGAATCCCTCCCTCTCCGCCAGACCTTCAACGAAGGAAATTCCTGCATTTCGAGTTTTGCGCGACCGCTGCAGAGAAACGCGGTCTCTCTTCACAAATTGGAATCCGGCACGTTCTTTCAATGGGTGACTCTGACCGGCGGAGATTCAAGGCCTTCGCCATGGGCTCAATGCAACAACGCCGCGCGGCCGTCGTGTTGACGAATGGCTTCCATGGCGTGGCAATCATGCCGGAGCTGATCGGGGAGAGCCTGCCGGGCCCCCCATCCGGCGTTTGCGTGGCTCGGCTATCCGTTGCTTCACAGCGGGTGAGCAAGCGTGCGGTGCAGTGCCGCTTGGCACCTGCACCGGCACGGCAATCGGGCAAGTCCGTTCAATGGGCTTATGCATTTTACTTGCAACTTCTGGCTATGACCTCTAATTTTTTTCCCGTTAGTCGGACGAGCGGCGGATTTCCAAATTTAGCGCACGCAGTGGACTAGGTCGCTCGTATCTGACGTTTGGTCGGTTGGGAGTTGGATCATGGCTAAAAAAGCGAAGAAGCCAGCTAAAGTTGCGAACAAACGAACGCGCGGCGTTCCATCCGCCAAGAGCAAGAAGAGCAAGCCGCAAGCAAAGCGGAAGGCCACATTCCGTCCCATGAATGTTTCGGTTGCTCGCGGCTCCAGTGCCGAGAAATATTTTCTGGGGATGGCCGCGCTGCCCGCTGTGAAAGCCAAGACGGCTGGAAAGACCGGCCTCCGCGCTGCAGCTATCGCGCCAGGATTCCCACAGACGCCGGATCATAATCTGATCAACCACGGCGGAAAGATCATCCAGGATATGGTCTACACAAATTTCTACATTGGCGGAACGGCTTCCTGGAAGAAGGACGACATCGACAAAATCGACCATGCACTGGCGGCAGCGATGTCGGACACCGGCCTGAATAACGTGATGATGCAGTATTTCAACAACAAGCCCATCACCACCACTTTCAAACCATCGCACATCCTGCCCGGCACAAAGCCGGCCGAGTTCTCGCAAGGCGACGTGGAAAAGCTGCTCAGGAGTTTGTTTCAGCAGGGCGCATTGGCCGGTTTCGATTTCGCTTCGAGCCTCTTCAATTTCCTGCTGCCGAGCGGGACAATCCTGACAACGGATACCGACACGAGCAATGCGGTAAGTCCTGCCGGAAACGCGGCCGTGATTCCGGTCGAAACCGAAGCGAGTTCTCTGGAAGGATTGGGCGGCTATCACGGCTCGATCCATGCCAGCGGCAAGACCACGCTCTATTATTCCATCGGGGTGTTCTCGGAAAAACGCCCAGATGGAAGCGACAACGGCATCGTGTCCTTTGACCAGCCGTGGAAGAACATTGTGGCTACATTCTATCACGAACTGAATGAGGCGCGAACCGATCCGGATGTCGAGGACGCCATCCGCGCCGGCAACAGTCCGAAGGCCACCAAATTTCTCGGCTGGACCTCGCGGCAAGGGGAGGAATGCGGAGACTTTCCAATGACCGAGGCCGGTCCAAATCTCAATCTCGTCATGAAGGAAGTAAAACTCTCGGACGGCAGCGGTACGGTTCCGGTTCAGTTCCAGTATTCCAACGCCGTGCGAGGTCCCGAAGGCCCGATCGCAAGTCCGCACACCTGATCCCGGCAATTTGCCGCGCCGGTGACGAACGCGTTGTCTTCTTCGGCAACGCCTTCGCTCCTGCGCATCAGGAAGCAGTCGTAACGCTCCGGTTTGGCGGTCACAGGGTGCGCCCGATCGCAGTTGATCGCCCGGCTGCTTTCTGATTTCTCCCGTGAGAATCGCTCGCGCCATCTGCTGGCTGTCTCGCCAGCGAGCATCGGCGGCGGCTGCGCCGCGGCGGCGGAACGACCATCTTTTGCCACAGCTAGTCATGATCCGTGCTTCGGTGCTTGACGCTCGGAGCGTGCGAATGCATGCAGGATTGTTTGGTAAGCTGCGCGGCGATTTCAGCCGCAACGGAGAACAACATGGCCACCCAGGTAAGTCCGCTTGCCGGCAAGACCATCGCGGCGTCGATGCTGGTCGATGTGCCGAAATTGATGGCGGCGTATTTTGCAAACAGGCCGGACCCCGCGGTGCCGTCGCAGCGCGTCGCCTTCGGCACTTCGGGACATCGCGGCTCCGCGTTCGGCAATTCCTTCAACGAAGCGCATATTCTCGCGATCAGCCAGGCGATCTGCGAGTACCGCAGCGTGGCCGGCATCGACGGTCCGCTGTTCATCGGTATCGACACCCACGCGCTGTCGGAACCCGCGCTGCGCAGCGCGCTGGAGGTGTTCGCGGCCAACAATGTCACGACCATGGTCGACGCGCGCGATGGCTTCACGCCGACGCCGGTGATATCGCACGCGATCCTTACCGCCAACAAGGGCCGCGAGCGCGGTCTTGCGGACGGCGTGGTCATCACGCCGTCGCATAATCCGCCGGAAGACGGCGGCTTCAAATACAATCCGCCGAATGGCGGGCCGGCCGATACCGGCATCACGTCTGCCGTGGAGCGCAGAGCAAACGCGTTGCTGGAGGACGATCTTCGCGGCGTGAAGCGAATCCCGTATGAGCGCGCACGACAGGCCTCCTGTGTGCATCGCCATGATTACATCGGCCCCTATGTTGCCGATCTTGCCGAGGTCATCGACATGGACATCATCCGTTCATCGGGCGTGACCATCGGCATCGATCCACTGGGCGGGGCCGGCGTGCATTTCTGGCAGCCAATCGTCGAGCGTTACGGCATCGCGGCCACCATCGTCAGCGATGCGGTCGATCCGACGTTCCGCTTCATGACCGCGGATTGGGACGGCAAGATCCGGATGGATTGCTCGTCGCCCTACGCGATGGCGCGGCTGATCGGCATGCGCGACAAGTTCGACATAGCTTTTGCCAACGATACCGATGCAGACCGGCATGGCATCGTGACCCCGTCGAAGGGACTTTTGAATCCGAACCATTTTCTCGCAGCGGTCATTTCTTATCTGTTCGAGCATCGCCCGGACTGGCGCAGCGATAGCGCGGTCGGCAAGACCATGGTGAGCAGCGCGATGATCAATCGCGTCGCAGCCTCGCTCGGCCGCAAACTGGTCGAGACGCCGGTAGGCTTCAAATGGTTCGTCGACGGCTTGGGCGACGGATCGTTCGGATTTGCCGGCGAGGAAAGCGCCGGCGCGTCGTTTCTTAGGCTGAACGGATCGGCCTGGACTACTGACAAGGATGGAATCATTTTGGGGCTGCTCGCCGCCGAGATCACCGCGCGTACCAAGCAGGATCCCGGCCAGCGCTTCGATAAGCTTACACGCGAATTGGGGTCGCCGTTCTATGAGCGAATCGATGCGCCGGCGTCGGCGGAGCAGAAGAACCTGCTGAAATCGCTCACCCCCGAGCGGCTTGGCATCACCCAACTCGCCGGTGAACCGGTCTGTGCCACCCTGAATGCCGCCCCCGGTAATGGCCAGCCGTTCGGCGGCATCAAGGTGGCTGCCGAGAGCGGATGGTTCGCGGCGCGGCCCTCCGGCACCGAGGATGTCTATAAAATCTATGCCGAGAGTTTCCGCAATGAAGCGCATTTGCGGCAGATCCAGCAGGAAGCCCAGCACGCCATATCGGGCGTGTTTGTCAGCGAAAAGGCGCGTTAATCCCTCCAAGGCATCGAAATCGCTGACTTTTTTGCACGATTCGGGCCGGGAACCGGCGGAAGTTTGTTGCTTTGCAGCGCCATTGTCATTAAAAGCCGGGTCTTCCACGGAGAAACGAGACGATGGCGCACAATTACGCGATCAATGACGATGTCCACCACCAGCTTCAGGGCCCGCAAGGCCGCGCCGTCACCAAGCAGCGAAGCATCTATACCATCGTCAGCCGCCTGCCGATCGAGGCCGACGGCCGCCCGCGCTACCGCATCAAGAGCAAGACCGAGAACGTCGAGCGCGTGGTGACCGAGGAACAGATCAGCCGGCTGGGATGATTGGGTCGGGCGTGCGTTTGCCGCGCCGTCCGGATTATGCGGGCGTGTCCTGGGTTGAATTCCGGTCGAGGAATTTCACCATCAGGACCTCGTCGTAGTATCGCCCGTCCTGTTTGAGCGCTCGCTTTTCAACGCCGTACTCGACAAATCCCAGGCTGCCATAAAGCCGGCGGGCAGCTTCGTTCTCGCTGACCACGGCTAGCTGGAGCGCCTCCACGCGCTCACGCGCATGGTCCAGAACGACTTCAACAAGCCTCTTCCCCAGACCCGAATTTCGCGCTGTGGGGCGAACATACATGCCCCACAGCACCGCTTTATGCGCATGCTTTGGAATTTCCCGCGCCGCATATCCGGCCATTCCGGCCAACGTTCCTTGCAGGAAGGCGCCGAAGATATCTCGCTCTCTCACGTCAGCTTCGAACCACGATGGTGGTTTATCCTTTTCTCGCTCGAATGTACTGCCGAAAGCCTCCGGATTTTGCTCGAGAGCCTCCAGCCGAATCTCCCGGTAAAGTGCTGCATCGGCAGTTTCCAGGCGGCGAATCTGCGAATCGGAATGTTTTGCCATCTTTGCACCTTCGGCCGTTTCTCTCTCGGATATGCATATCGCTTGCTAAATCCGGCGCAATGGCGTAAACGCCGCCCATTCGAATAGACGATCTGCCTTGTTGACCGCGCCGAACCGGCTCTACTCCCCAAGACATCGCTGAAATCGGATCAAGCCCGCGCGAACGTCGTGCGGGCGCATCGCGCATTTGCGCATCTTGGAGAAATGAAATGACTACCGGAACAGTTAAGTGGTTCAACGCGACCAAGGGCTTTGGCTTCATCGCGCCCGATGACGGCGGCAACGACGTGTTCGTGCATATCAGCGCCGTCGAGCGCGCCGGCATGGGTTCGCTCAATGAAGGCCAGAAGCTTTCCTTCGAATCGAAGGTCGACAGCATGCGCGGCAAGACCAGCGCGGAAAACCTCCGCGCGGTCTGACGCTGGTTCGATTTGGGATTGCCACGGATGTACTGGGATCTCTGAATCGACGGCGCCCGTCTTGTTGACGCAGGCCAAATGAGAATCGAAGCCCGCCGGTGCGAACCGGCGGGCTTTTTAGTTGTGTGGATCATTTGCAAACCGCAGATATCATGAGCCCATGGCTCGGAAGGCGGGGACCGCATATGCGGACATAAAATCCCGAGACTTCGATCGCTGTCGAAACATCCTGCCGAAACGATGCGATAGGTGTCTCGATGACAGACGTTTCATTTGGCACCCGAACTCGGCGATGCGACCGGCGCCGTGGGCAGGAGAGCATCGACTTCCTGCAGCGGCGATTACTCCGGTAGACTGATTTTTCGGAAGCGGCTCGTCCGCAATTGGAGAGCAAGATGAAAAGAGAAGTCATCCGCGTAGAGCCGTTGTCCACCTGGCTGGAAAGGTGGAAAGCGCCGACCTCGGCGGTCACTCGGCACGGCGACACGATTTACGTTTCCGGATTTCCGCCGTTCGATCCCGAAACCGGAGAGATCGTCGACGCCCCCATTGAACGGCAGACCGAACTTGTGCTGGAACAGCTAAAACTCTGTGTCGAGACCGCCGGCTCGTCGCTGGAGAACGTGCTCAAATGCAACGTATATTGCACGTCGGTCGAAAAGTTTGCGGCGGTGAATGCGATCTACGCGCGTTACTTTCCGAGGAACCCGCCGGCGCGGATATTCATTAATGTTCCGGCGTGGCCGGGACATTTCGATATCGAAATCGATTGCATCGCGGCAGCGTTGTAAGGGAGCAATCCATGTTTTCTGTTATTTTCGAGGTCCATCCGAAGCCGGACCAGTGGGATGCCTATCTCGGTCTCGGCAAGATGCTCAAGCCCGAACTGGAGCAGATCGACGGCTTTGTCGATAATGTCCGCTATCGTAGCCTGCGGCACGATGGCTGGCTGTTGTCGCTGTCGGGCTGGCGCGACGAGAAGGCGCTGGTGCGCTGGCGCACCCAGGCGCGGCATCACGTGGTGCAGGAGCGGGGCCGCTCCGAGATCTTTCTCGACTATCATCTGCGTATTGGCCAGGTGACGCAGGATACCAAGCCGCCTGGGGGCCATGCCCTGCATGAGCAGCGGCTGGACGAGACCGAAACCGGCGACGCCACCACGATAAGCCTGATCGACGCAAAGCGGCCGACCGAATGGGTTAAGGAAACCAGCCCGAATGAGGTTGCCAAATGGCTGGGGCTTCCGGCCAATACGCCCGACCTGATCGCATGGGACGTGTTCGATGCCGTCCTCACTCCGGGCGATATTATCCTGCTGGTATCGTGGCGTGACCGCGCCGCTGCCGAGGCCTTCGAGAGCGCGGTCTCATTGCAGGATGGCGCGAGGCTTCGCCGCGTCCGCGTGGTGCGCGACTACGGCATGTTCGATCGCCGCGAAGCGCCGCAGTTCTATCCCGACGCCAAAGGCAAGGAGACGAAGCACGCGTGATGCGGGCTATGGGGTCAGCGCTTTCCAGTAGGAATCCTGCAGATGATCGCGGATCGGCATTGGAAGGATTGGAAACAGCGGTCCAAACGTGCCTGGTCCACAGGGCCTAAAACATGTCCTGAAAAAAGCCCGGTGAGGCCGCGTTCGAGCATGTTGAGTATTGCTCCCGAAAGGTTGGGTTCGTCCAAACCTGTCGTTGAAGGCGGACGCGTTTTGTCGAATTTCGCGCCGGCGGCGCACTGCAACACGCGGCCGACGTGGTGAAATCCGGTCAACAATCGCTGCGGCGGTACGCGCGCGACCAGGTCGTCGCCGTGCACCAACCGGTAGGTAACGTCACCCAGATCCGCATCATAATCTGTCCTGAATTGCGGGCCGCCGACCGCGGCATGCCGAACCCATACACCGCGCCGGGCTTCGCCGAGGCGGCTGAAGCTTGCTGGGCCGCCAGCGCCGCGAGCGCGGCGCCCAGGCTGTGTCCGGTGATAAAGAGGGGCTTTCCAGTCCCGTTACTAAGCGCAATCGCCTTGGCAATGTCCTGCCTGGCGGCTTTCGCGGCCACCCGGAAGCCGTTGTGGATGTCGGAGCCGTCCTGCGGCAACGGCGTGAAATCGGTTAAGAGGTTTTGCCAGACGCCGGGGTCGGTTCCGGCGAAAGCCAGGATCACCGCGTCGGCCCGCTCGCCGATCAAGCCACCGGCCTCGAAGCTCTCTTTCAGGCCGATCTTGGCTTCGTTGAAAGGAGAAGCGGACGTGAAATGCCACTTCCCAGCGCCACCGCATCGATGGTCGATGCGTCTCGTAGGCCAGTTGTGAAAACCACATCAGTGCCCGCGCGTTGTCGATCTTGAAATCGGTCGCCGATGCATCGAAGTGTTCAAAAGCATTCTTGTCGTATTCTTCCGGAAGAATTTCGACGAAGCTGGTCATGCCGTGTTCGCTCCTCGCGAACCTGCCAACGTGAATGTCGAAAGCTGCGGACCTCGAGGCCGCAAGCCAAGATAAGTTTAGATACCGTATTTGGCAATGCGTGATCGCACTGCCAGGCGGAGCCTATTGCGCCTTGTCGTGCAGCCCGATGCCGATCGCCTTGTAATCATAGGTCGGATAGAACTCGGTGCGGTAGCTGCCCCAGGCAGTGTTCTCCATGATGCGGTTGACTTCGCGCAGCCGGGACGCGGGCAGCCGCAGCGTGACCACCTGGCCGATTCCCATCATCACGTACCAGCTCACGACTTCGATGCCGGCGGGCGGAAAAGCTTTGTAAAAGCCCTGCCTGTCGAGTTGCGCCTGAAGCTCGCTCAAGGGGCGCGACTGGTCGTGTTTCAGGAATATGGTGAGCAGAACAGCATTGTCGGCGGTCGGCGCGGCGTTCTCTGTTGGTGCAGTCGCAGTCTGCGCCATGGCGCCCGAACTGAACGCCATAACGCCGGTCAGCGCCGCGATCGCTATCAGTGACTTGATTCCTCGACCCATCGTTTTTCTCCTTTGCTAGAACGTTAAACCACGTTGCAGGATCACTGCGCCGTCTGCTCCCCAATGCCCAGCACGTCGACATGGTGGCCGAAATAGGCGCGCTCCAGCCGTTGCGGCAGGTTGGCCTCGCTGGTTGGCGCCTGCAGTACGATGTGTCCCTGCACCAGCGCATAGACTCGGTCGGCGGCGGCGAGCGCCTTTTCCAGCAACTGCTCGACCAGTAACACCGCAGTGCCCTGGCTGCGCAACTGCCCGATGACGTTGAGCACGCGGTCGACCAGCACCGGCGACAGGCCGGCCGACGGCTCGTCGAGCATCAACAAGCGCGGGCGGCGCACCAGACCTTGCGCTACGGTCAGCATCTGCTGCTGGCCGCCGCTGAGCGCGCCGCCGCGCTCGTGGCGTTTTTCGGCGATCTCCGGAAAAAACGACAGCGCTTCTTCGACCCTTGCTGCGCGCTCGTTGCGCGGCAGGTCGTAGCCTGCCAGCAGCAGATTGTCGGTGACGGAAATCTGCGTGAACACGCGATGGCCTTCGATGACATGCCCAAGGCCGGCGCGGGCCGCCTCGCGCGGGGTGACACGCGTCATGTCGCGGCTGCCGAAGCGCACATGGCCGGCGTTGACCGGCAGCAATCCAGACAGCGCGCGCAAGAGCGTGGTCTTGCCGGCGCCGTTGGGGCCGAGCAATGCAACGACCTCGCCCGCCGCGACAGTGAGATCGATACCGTGCAGCACGCGGATCTTGCCGTAGCCGGCTTCCAGCGCATCGACGGAGAGCAGCGGTTCAGGCGCCGAGGTAAGCACTGACCACCTCCTTGTGGACGCGGATTTCTTCCGGCGTACCGGCGGCCAGCGTGCGGCCGAGATTGAGCACGGTGACCTGGTCGCAGATTTCGAAGATCAGATCGGCATGATGCTCGACCAGCAGCACGCCGGCGCCGCGCTTGCTGATCGTCTTGATCAGGGAAGCGAGACGTTCGATCTCGTCGCTGGAAAGGCCCGCGGCGGGCTCGTCGAGCAGCAGGAAATCCGGCTCCAGCATCAGCGCGCGGGCGATCTCGATAAAGCGCAGCTCGCTGTGCTGCAGGCGGTCGGCACGGACATCGGCCAATGTCTCAAGCCCGACCACGCCGAGCAGGGCGCGGGCTTTTGCAGCCAGCATGCGCTCGTCACGCGCGTTGCGCGGCAGCGCCAGCAGCGCTTCGACAAACGTTGCCTGTCCCTCGATGGTGCCGCCGATCATGACATTCTGCAGCACCGAGGCTTCGCCGATCACGCGTGGGGTCTGGAAAGTACGGGCGATGCCGCGAAACGCGCGCGTCGCCGGCAGGCCCGGCGGCAATTCATCGGCGCCCAAACTCATCGTTCCGGCTTTTGCCGCGTAGTAGCCGGAGATCACGTTCAGCGTCGTGGTCTTGCCGCTGCCGTTGGGACCGATCAGGCCGTGGATCTCGCCGGGTTTTACGTCGAGATCGAGGCCGTCGATGGCGCGGACATTCCCGAAGCTCAGCATAATACCACGCAGGCTCAGCGTGCGCGTGCCTACGCTCTTGCGCATGACATCACCGAGTGCGGCGGGACGCGGCACGATGGCGCGGTTGGCGGCGAGGGGACGGCGGTTGCGGAAATCCAGCAGTGCTGCGATGCCGCCGGGCATCGCCAGCACGATCACCAGCAACAGTACCGCATAGAGGAAGGTCGACCAGGCGGCGAGCGGGGCTGCGATCTCCGGCAGGATGGTGAGGATGATCGTTCCGAGCATCGGCCCCAGAATCGAGCCGCGGCCGCCGATCAGGATCGCGATGAAGAACAGCACCGAGAGGTCGAAGGTGAAGGCATCCGGCGTGATGTAGGTCTGGAGGCTGGCGAACAAGCCGCCGGCGATGGCCGCCAGCGCGCCGGCGAACAAAAAGATTGCGATCAGCATGCGCGGCTTGGAGATGCCGGTGGCTTCGGCCGCGACTTCGGCGTCGCGCACCGCGATCAGCGCGCGGCCGAACCGGCTGTGGGCGACGTTGGCGCTCATCCACGTGCAGAACGCGGCAAAGCCGATGCAGAGATAGTAATAACCCCACGCGGTGTTGAAGGGTGCCGGGAATTCCGGACCGACGATGCCGATGCCGCCGCCGGTGACGCTCTGCCACGCCAGCGCAATTTGCGTCACGATGGTGGCAAAACCGAGCGTCGACATCGCGAAATAGAAGGTGCGCAATCGCAGCGCGGGCAGGCCGACGATGACGCCGAATACGGCACCTACGCAGCCCGCGATCGGCAATGCGGCGAAGACCGGTACGGGCGGCAGCACGTTGCCGGCAACCAGCACGCTGGTGGTGTAGGCGCCCAATGTCAGCAGCGCGACATAGCCGATCGCCAGATGCCCGGCGAAGCCGACAATGAGATTGAGGCCGGAGACCAGCACCCAGTAGATCGCGGCGCGGGTGCCGATCAGGGCCCAGTAGTCGTTGCTGACGAACGGCAGGATCATCGCGACGCTGAGAATGCCGAGAAACGGCGCGAGATGTGGCAGGGCTGTGCGGAGCGCTCCGGTTTCGCTGCGTGCAGGCGTGGCGGAGATCGCGGTCATCACACCCTCCGCGCCGTCGCGGAGCCGAACAGGCCCTGGGGTGCGGCCAGCAGCACGACGATGAACAGCGTGAACACGGCGACCGAGGAGAAGATGCCGCCGACCAGGAAATTCGCGGCCTGCTGGAACAGGCCGAGCGCGAGACCGCCGATGATGGCGCCGCGATTGTTGCCGAGGCCGCCCAGCGCGACCGGCACAAAACCGTAGAAGTTCAGCAGCGCGCCATTGGCGAAAAACGCCAGCAGCAATTCGCCGCCGGAGAAGCCGGCGACGCCGCCGATCACCCCGGCCAGCGCATAGCTGGCGACGCGCAGATTGCGCTCGGGCAGGCCGAGCGCGCGCGCGGCGAAATTATCCTCCGCGATGGCGAGGAAGGCTCGGCCGACCAGGGTACGGCGATAGAGATATTCGAGCGCGATAATCGTGAGCGCGCAGGCCACAACCGGCAGCCAGAATTTCTCGTCCCAGACCCCGCTGCCCAGCCCTATCAGCCGCGGAAACGGCTGCGGCTCGGTGCCCCATTTGATCGCCGCCACCTGCTGGATCATCAGCGCCAGCGCCAGCGTGGAGAGTACATAGAGATGCTGGTCGAGGCTTTTCAGCACCGGCCGCACCGCGACGAATTCGGTGATGACTCCGATGATCGCGCATCCGATCAGGGTCAGCAGGAATCCGGCCCAGATCGGCATCCCCAGCTTCAGCATGAACATCGATCCGAATACGCCGCCGAGCATGGCGAGCTGTCCCGCGGTAAAGCTCATCACTCGCGAGGTCGAGAACATGGTGTTGTAGGTAACGCCGACGAGCGCGTAGATCGCGCCCGCCGCGAGACCAGATGCGAGGATGGAGGCGAGCATCTGACGTGCTCTCCGTCGCCTTTATGAGTAGCCCGGCGCCAGCGCGAAGGTGCCGTTCTTGGCGGAATTCGCCGCCGACATCACCACGTCTTCGGTCGGATAGCCGTTGTGCTGGGTCGGGGTGAAGGTGTAGTCGCCGTAATAGCCGGGATATTTCGACAGCGAGTTCAGATACGCGGTGATGCCGGCGCTGTCGGTGGATCCGGATACCTCGACCCCCTTGGCGAACAATTCGATGGCGTCGATGCCGCCCGCGATCCACCACAGCAGCGTGTCGTTGATTTCGACCTTGGCCTTGATCAGGCGATCGACCAGATCCTGGGTGCGGGCGGGAAGCTTGCCGGCGGCATCATAGCTGACGCTCTTGTAGCCGATGCAATAGACCTTTTCCCAGTTCGCCGGCTTTTCGACCAGGCCGGCGATTTCGCCCGACGCCAGCGAGGGGTGACCGACAAAGGCGACATCCCAGTTCATCGCCGCGCGGGTATTGAACATGCGCGCATCCATGCCGGTGGAGACGCTCCAGACCGCGATCACTTCGGCGCCGGCGTTCCGCGCGCGCAGCAGGTCCGGCGTCATGTCGGGCTGGGTGGAATCGATGTTGGCCTGGTAGACCACGTCGGCGCCGTCCTTCTTGAACGCCGCAACCGATGCGCCGACCGCGGTGACGCCATAGCCGGTGGTGTCGCCGATCACGGCGACCTTCTTCGCTTTGAGGATATTCAGGCAATAGCCACGCACCGCATCGTCCCACTGGCTGTTCGACGGCGCCATGCGGAACGCGTTCGGATATTTGGTGGTGTCGATCAGGGTTTCGACCACGCAGGGGTGGATGTTCGGCATCTTGGCGCGCGCCATGATCGGCGTGGTGGCGAGCGCTTCGCCGGAATTGACCGGCCCCCACAATCCGTGAACCTTGGCCTGACTGATCAATTCCTGGGTGGCGTTCACCGCCTTGGTGGGATCGCCCTGGGTGTCACGGGTGATGACCTCGATCTTGCGGCCCTTGACGCCGCCGGCGGCATTGATCGCGTCGACCGCGAAGATCACACCGCGGTTAAAGCCGACAGTCGGCGCCGAACTCGGCCCGGTCATCGCGGCGAGCCAGCCGATCTTGATCGGCTCGGATTGCGCAATGGCGGGTTTTGGAAATGAAAACGATGCGGCGCCCAGTGCGCCGGCGCTGCCCAACAAGACCTTACGACGTGAAATAATCATGTGATGCTCCCTGTTGTTTCCCTATGCGGCGCCCGTCGTTGCTGCGGGCGTCCGTCGCGGTATTTGCCGGTTTTGAGGCCGGAATTTCGGTATTGACGAATTTGAACTCGATATTGTCGGCTTGTCCATCCTTGGTGCTTCAGTCGCTGAGATATTCCGAAAAGCGCAGGCGGATTTCATCGAGATAGCCGAGCGTGCCCGACAGATGTTTTCGCAAATGCCGCTGCGCATCCTCCGGCTCACCGGCGGCAACGGCTTTCGCGATCAGTTTGTGATGGCGCACGATGTCCTGCGCCTTGCCGGGCGAGGGCAGATGCAGCCGGCGCAAGCGGTCGATATGGCCGCTGCGGCTTTTGACCAGCGCCCAAAGCTCCTGCTTGCCGGTCGCCGCGTACAGGCGCTGGTGAAAGTCATTGTCGGCGGTCATGAATTTCTCGAAATCGCCGGCTTTTGCGAAATGCTGCTGCAGCGCGATGATGGCATTCAACTCATCGACGAGGGCCGCGTCATGATCGAGCGCGAGCGCGCGGACGATTTCCAGCTCCAGCGCCTGCCGCAGAAAGTGCGCCTGCTGCGCGCGCTTGACGTCGATCCGGCTGACCACGGTGGCGTATTGCGGAAACACCTCGACCAGGCCTTCTTCGTCGAGCCGCATCAGGGCGTCGCGGATCGGCGTCGAGCTTAGACCGTATTGCTCGGCCAGCGCTGTGCGCGAGAGCGGCGAGCCCGGCGGCAGCGCCAATGAGGTGATCAGCTCGCGCAAGCGGTCGAACACCTGGGGTGCTGCCTGGCGGTCGCGGTCGAGCCGCTCGGTGGAGCGCGATTGCGCGCGGCGGAGAAGAGCCTGCGAAGGGCCTGCCATTGCTGTTGCCGGATCGAAATGGATGCGCACTTGACGCTATATGTACTAATGTATTAGTCCAGTCTCTCCGATGTCAACAAGGTCTTCGCAAGAACAATAAGAGGAAACGCAATGCAGGCGAGGTGGCGTGTCTACGCAGGGGCGATGGCGGTTGCCGGCCTGCTGGCTTCGGGTCTTGCAGCGCAGGCGCAGCAGAAGAGCGAGATCGCGGTCTCGCGCCAGCCCGGCATTCTCTATATGCCGACCCACATCATCGAAAAGCAGAAGCTGATTGAGAAGCACGCCGCGCTGCTTGGATTGAAAGACGTCACCACCAAGTGGGTGACGCTGAGCGGCGGCGGCGCGCAGACCGACGCGCTGCTTGCCGGCGGCGTCGATATATTGTGCACCGGCACCGGCAATTTGCTGCTGCTGTGGGACCGCACCAAGGGCGGCGTCAAGGGCATCGTCGCCACCTCGGCGCAGCCGATGAGCCTGATCAGCCGCGACGAGCGGATCAAGACCATCAGGGATTTCGGCTCCAATGACAAGATCGCGGTGCCGACGGTGAAGGTCTCGACCCAGGCGATCGTGCTGCAGATCGCCGCCGCCAAACTCTATGGCGACGATCAATGGTCGAAATTCGATGCCAATACCGTGCAGCTCGGCCATCCCGACGCCGTCGGCGCAATGTCGAATCCGACCCACGAAATCCATAACCACTTCACCATTCCGCCCTACACCTTCATCGAGTTGAAGAACGTGCCGGGCGCGCATGTGGTGCTGACCTCGACCGAGGTGATGGGCGGGCCTTTGAGCCAGGCGCAGTTCTTCACGACGACAAAATTCGCCGAGGCCAACCCGAAGATCATCGAGGCCGTGCGCGCGGCTTCCAAGGAAGCGCAGGACCTGATCCGAAGTAATACCAGGACCGCGGTGGATATTTACAAGGAAGTCACCGGCGACAAGACCAGCGCGGAAGACCTATTGGCCTGGCTCAAGGAGCCCGGCATGATGGAGTGGAACCTTCAGCCGCAAGGCACCATGAAATTCGCCGACCACCTGTTCAAGGTCGGCACGCTGAAGACGCATCCCAAAGCGTGGACCGATTATTATCTGCCGAGTTCAGCCGATCTCAACGGCAATTGACCTCGTCATTCCGGGGCGCGCCTCTTGGCGCGAACCCGGAATCCAGAAGTTGTGCGCGATTCCGGATTCCGGGTCCACGCGAAGGCGCGTGTCCCGGAATGACAGCAAACTCTATGCGTTCACAACATCTCCGGCTTGAACAGCTTGCGATATTTGCCGGTATTGGCGCCGGAGATCATGAACTCGCCGTCGCCGCGATAGTGAATCGTTTTGGGATATTTCGGCGCGGTCGCGACATGCGCTTTCACCACCTCGAACACAAACAGGCTGTATTTGCGGATCAGGCTTGAATCGGCCAGTCTGCATTCGAAATTGGCGTAGCACTGGTCGATCAGCGGCGCGCGCACATGGGTGCCGGGGCTGGCGCTGAAGCCGAATTCCGCGAACTTGTCGATGTCGCGCCCGGAGGTGTTGCCGATTCTCACCACCGTGGATGCGAGATCCTCGGTCGGAATGTTGATCACGCATTGCCTGCTGCGGCGGATCATCTCAAAGCTGTGGTTTTGGGTCCAGATATAACAGCCGATCAGCGAGGGCTCGAATTCCATGATCATGTGCCAGCCCATGGTCATGATGTTGGTCTCGCCTTTGTAAGCGGAACTGACGAGAACGATCGGGCCGGGCTCAAGAAAGCGGCGTACCCTGTCGGTGGGGAAATCTTTCTTGGTGTAATTCTGCATGGCCATCGTCACACCCCGCTTTGCCCTTCCAGCCCCACCGCCCATAGCGCGATCGCGATTTCGTCGAGCCGGTTGAAGCGCCCCGCTGCGCCGCCCGGGCCGGCGCCCAACGCTGCGTTACCCGCCCGCGCAAGATTGGTGCGTAACAGCAACCAAAGATTGTCTCATTCAGCTATCGATGATAGGTAATTTCTGGACATTTGAAAATTGCGATTGACGGGCGATGTGCAAACTTACGCATGTGCGTTTGAGCAGACTACCAGTTCCAAGCAAAGAATTGCAGCATTCACGAGGATTGAAAAAGTGACGGTCCCCGATCATGAATCTCAAGCGCCTGCTTCAAGAGCAATGGCGTTCGCCAACTTCGTCGGTCCTCTCGTCCCCTTCCTTTGGTTCGTTCTCGCGTGCATCGCCTTTCTTTTGCTGTTTCCTCTCGCAAAGCAGGTTATCGAAAGCGGGAGCCTGAATAAGGTCAGAGTTGGTTTGATTGAGTTCGAACTGACTCATGTCGTGAAGCAAGTATTCAACGTTGAAATTGCGCAGGAAGGTAGACTAGGCGAACACCAGCCAATCGATCCGCAGGAAAGTAAGCGGATTTCCGACCGGTTCGCGAGCATGGCGGAAAAACTGAGAGGTGCAACGATCCTCTGGGTGGACGACTATCATCCCCATCAAAATGTGGCCGAGCGAAGGGTTTTTCTCGCCGCTGGAATGAGCATAGATACGGCTCTCACGACGGAGGAAGCCATGCAATGGCTTGCCCGGACAAATTACGATGTGCTGATTACCGATGCCGACCGTTCGAAGTTAAAGGATCCGTCAGAACAGTGCTATCCAAATGCTGCGGAGCCTGCCAACGCTGGATGCGCGCTGCTCAAAAAGGTTGGTGGTTGTTTTGAGCGTGTTTCCCCAGATAAGGATTGTGCTCGGTTGCTTGCCCGGTCCAATGCGAGGAAGCCGATAATGATCATGTATTCCGAGGGATATCCCAAGGAGAAGCCGCCGCCATTTGCAAGCGGGGTTACGAACAGGGCCGTTGAGTTGTTTGATTTGGTACTCGACGCGCTCAATAAAAGGTAGCTTTCTCCGAAATCCCGATATATCCGCTCAGGATTGCGGATTAAGATTAAACTCGGCCGAACTCACACCCCGCTTTGCCCTTCCAGCCCCACCGCCCACAGCGCGAACGCATAGACGATGGCGATCTCATCGAGCCGGTTGAAGCGGCCGGAAGCGCCGCCGTGGCCGGCGCCCATGTTGGTGCGCAGCAGCACCGGGCCGCCGCCGCTCATGGTCGCGCGCAGCCGCGCGATCCATTTCGCCGGCTCCCAATAGGTGACGCGGGGATCGGTGAGGCCGCCCATCGCGAGAATTTTCGGATAGTCCCCTGCCGCGACCTGATCGTAGGGCGAATAGGACAGGATGGTTCTAAAATCCTTTTCGCTCTCGATCGGGTTGCCCCATTCCGGCCACTCCGGTGGAGTCAGCGGCAGCGTGTCGTCAAGCATGGTGTTGAGCACGTCGACGAACGGCACTTCGGCCACGATGCCGGCAAACAATTCGCCTGATCGATTGGCGACCGCGCCCATCAACATGCCGCCGGCGCTGCCGCCATGGCCGACGATGCGCTTGGCGGCGGTGTATTTTGCATCGATCAGCGCGCGGCCGGCGGCGGCGAAATCGTCAAAACTGTTGGTTTTCTTCTCGCGCTTGCCGTCGAGATACCAGCCCCAGCCCTTGTCCGAGCCGCCGCGGATGTGCGCGATGGCATAGACAAAGCCGCGATCGACCAGCGACAGCCGGTTGGCCGCGAACATCGCCGGCGTGGAGTGGCCATAGGAGCCGTAGCCGTACAGCAGCAGCGGCGCGGCGCCGTCGCGCTTGAGATCCTTGCGATGCAGGATCGATACCGGCACCATGGCGCCATCATGCGACGCGGCCATGATGCGGGTAGTGACGTAGTCGGCGGGGTTGTGGCCTGACGGAATTTCCTGGCGCTTTCGCAATGTCCGTTCCCGCGTCACCAAGTCGTAGTCGTAGATCTCCGTCGGCGTCGTCATCGACGAGTAGGAAAACCGCAGATTGGTGGTGTCGAATTCGTAGCCGCCGATTACGTCGAGCGAATAAGCCGCCTCATCGAAGGCGATGGCGTGCTCGCTGCCGGTCGCAAGATCGCGGATGACGATGGAAGGCAGTGCGTTGGCGCGCTCCAGCTGCACCAGATGATGGGCGAAAAGTTCGATATCGACGATGTAGATGCCTTCGCGATGAGGAATCAGGTCGCGCCAGTTGGCGCGGTCGGGCGCGGCAAGTGGTGCGGTGACGATTTTGAAGTCGATGGCGCCATCGGCGTTGGTGAGGATGAACAGTTCATCGCCACGATCGGCGACCGAATACTGCACGCCGGTTTCGCGCGCCGCCACCAGCCGCGGCTTCACGTCTGGATCGGAAAGATCGATCAGCCATTGCTCCGAGGTTTCGTGGTCGCCGCCGGCGATCACGCAAAAGCGCCCGCTGGCGCTTTCGTGGATATGGGTGAACCAGCCGGAATCCTTTTCTTCATGAACAAGAACGTCGTCCGCCTGCGCGGCGCCCAGCCGGTGTCGCCAGACCTGCATCGGCCGATGGTTGTCGTCCAGCTTGACGTAGAAGAAGGCTTTGGAATCGGCACCCCACACCACGCCACCGTCGGTTTCCTCGACCAGGTCGGCGCTGTCCTTGCCATCGGCCCAGCCGCGCACGCGAATCGAAAAATATTCGGAGCCTTTGATGTCGGCGCTCCAGGCCTCCAGCCCGTGATCCGGCGAATGCCGCGCGCCGCCGAACTTGAAGTATTTGTGTTCCGCCGCGAGCTTGTCGCCATCGAGAATGATCTCGGCTTCGCCGCCATTGCGCGGCGACCGGCCGAACAGCTCATGCTGGCCACCTTCGCGGAATTTGCGCAAGTAAGCGAATGGCCCATCCGGCGCAGGCACGCTGGAATCGTCTTCCTTGATGCGTCCGCGCATTTCCTTGACCAGCGCCGTCTGCAATCCGGCGGTGTGGCCGAGCAAGCCTTCGGCGTAATCGTTTTCGGCTTCGAGGTAGCTGCGGATATCCGGATCGAGCACCGACGGGTCGCGCAAGACCTCCTGCCAGTTGGCATCCTTCAGCCACGCATAATCATCCGTGATGGTGATGCCGTGCGTGGTGAAGGAATGCGGACGGCGCGGCGCGATCGGCGCGGTCAGTGGAATGCTGTTTTTGTTCAGTTGCGTCACTTGGTCCTCGTTCCACGAAACGGCGCTGCGAGTACAGCCTTCCGCTACCATGCCATATACGCCTGGCAGGCCTCTTTGCCAGAGCAGCGTGCACCGGACCGGCGCCCTTGTTGACCGCCGGGTTGTATGGTTAGGCTTTTCGGCGCTCACTAGAACGGTTCCATGCTCTTCAATTCCTATCCCTTCATTTTCGTGTTCTTGCCGGTCGCGCTGGCCGGCTATTTTCTGCTGGGCCGGTTGAGCAATCTGGCGCCTGTTGTGTGGCTGGCGCTGGCCTCGCTGGTGTTCTACTCGGTCAGCAACTGGCAATTCGTGCCGTTGCTGATCGCGTCGGTGGCCTTCAATTATATCATCGGCTCACTGTTGATCCGCTCGCGGCTGCGCCCGGCGTCGCGGTTCGCGGTGCTGACAGCGGGGGTCGCCGGCGATCTGCTGGTGCTCGGCTATTTCAAATATGCCGGGTTCTTTGCCGCCAACCTCAATGCGATGTTTTCAACCGGCTTCACCGTCAACGTCCTGCTGCCGGTGGGAATTTCGTTCTACACCTTCACCCAGATCGCATTCCTGGTGGACGCCTATCGCGGCAATGTCGCGCGTTACGGGCTGCCGCATTACGCGCTGTTCGTCACTTATTTTCCGCATCTGATCGCGGGACCGATCCTGCATCACAAGGACATGATCCCGCAGTTCGAGCGCGAGGCAACCAAAAGCCCGGATCCGCACCTGATCCTGTGCGGCCTCATCATCTTCGCGATCGGGCTGTTCAAGAAGACCTGCCTCGCCGACAGCATCCAGCCGCTGGTCGCGGTCGCCTTCGGTCCGGGAAATCCGTCGTTCGACCAGACCTGGATCAGCGTGCTGGCCTATACCTTCCAGCTCTATTTCGATTTTTCCGGCTATTCGGATATGGCGATCGGAATCTCGCTGATGTTCGGCATCTTCCTGCCGCTCAACTTCAACTCGCCATACAAGGCAACCTCCATCATCGATTTCTGGCGGCGCTGGCACATGACGCTGTCGCAGTTCTTGCGCGACTATCTCTATATCCCGCTCGGCGGCAACCGGCACGGCCGCGTCTTGCGCTATGTCAATCTCATGGTCACCATGCTGCTCGGCGGCCTCTGGCATGGCGCGGCCTGGACCTTCGTGGTCTGGGGCGCGCTGCACGGCGTCTATCTCTGCATCAATCATGCGTGGAGCAATTATGGCCCCGCGGTTGCGCCGCGTTTTGAAGGTCTGGCGAACGCCGCGGGGTTCGTGCTGACATTTATATCGGTCGTGGTGGCCTGGGTGTTCTTTCGCGCCGACAGCATGGCGACGGCAGTGTATGTGCTGGAGAAAATGGCCGACCCCACGCATCTCGCGCTCGGCCGCGGCGAACTCGTCAATGCGGCGTTCATTGCCGTCTACGGCGCGATCGCCTGGTTCGCGCCGAACACGCAGGAGATCATGGGTTACGATCACGCCGGCAGAACCGTAGGCGAAAATCTCGGGTCCTGGCTGCGGCGTCCGGGATTCCTTTATGCCGCCGCGGCGACGCTGGCTTTCGGCGTGATGGGAATTTCGCAGCACAGCGAATTCATTTACTTCAGGTTCTGATGAGCGCCGCATCCAAGAATCTACTCCGGTTCCTCTGCGCCAGCGCGGCCGTCATTGTTCTGGCGGCCGTGCTCAATTTCATCGTCGATCCGTTGCAGCTGTTCCGCCCCGCACGGCTGTTCCATGCGATGTATTCGCTCGACAGCCGCGTGCAGAATGCGGGACTGATCCGCAGCCAGGATTTCGACACGGTATTCATGGGCACGTCGCTGGCGATCCATTTCCGGCAAAGCGACATCGACAGGAATCTCGGCGGCAAATCGCTGAAACTGGCCATGACCGGCTCGAACTCCCACGAACAGAGCTTTGTGCTCGACGCCGCGCTGGCGCGCCATCCCAAGCGGGTGATCTGGCAGATGGATGACTGGATTTTTCGCGATGCGCCGGAAATCGATGCCGACATTTATCTGCCCGCCGACCTCTACCGGCGAAACTTGAAGGGGATCGCGAGTTATCTGTTCAGCGGCGCGATGGCGCGGGAATCGCTGTGGATACTGGCGCGGTCGATTCCGCCGCTGGCGCCAATCACCGCGAAGCTGACTACGGGCGTGTTGTTCAAGTTCCCGATCGCCGAGGTCGATGACATCAATACCCTCAGTCCGAAGATCGACACCTCGGAGATCTACAATGCACGGCAGACGATGGCGGCCTACACGCGCGGCACCGCGCCGCAGCGCCGTGTCTATATAGCCGAGGGATATGACTATGGCGCGATGATCCGAAGCTTCGAACGCGACGCGATCGGCCTGATCGAAAAATATCCGGGCGTTGAATTCGATATCTACTTTACGCCCTATTCGATTTTGCAGTTCGTGGCGATGCGGGACTTTTCCCCGGAGACGCTGCAAATCGTTTACAAGGCCAACAGCTATATGCTGCAGCGGCTTTCGCAGTTCCCCAACGTCAAGGTGTATGATTTTCGCGAGGCCAGGGAGATCACGCACGATCTCGGCAATTATTCCGACATCATCCACCACTCGCCGGCGATCGATCTGAAAGTGCTGGCGCTGATCGCCGCGGACAAATACCGCGTGGACCGCGCCGCGCCCGAAGCGTCGCTGGATCGGCTCAAGAGCCAGGTCGAGGCATATCGGGTCGGCGAAGGCGCGCGTTAGCGTGGGCTAACGACTGCGCCGGCGCACGCTGGTAGTGCGGAAGTGGCCTTCACTATTTACAACCGATGGCCGAAGCCATTAGTCTTGCTAGCGTGTGCGCGGATCGCAAATCGCAACGATTTGGGGGAGTTAAGTGTCGGATCCGAACAGCGGGGTCGTATCTTCCTCCACACCGCGGCAATGGAGCAGGGGCCGGTGGATTGCCGTCGTGCTTCTGGTTGCGGTTCTGGTCGCCGGCTTCTTCATCGTGCGGCACCTCTCGGGAATCAAACCCGCCGAGGCCCGCGCGGAGATCAGCGTCGAAGAGAGCTGGAACAAGACCATCGCCAATCTTGGCATCACGCCGATCTTTCCGCCGGAGGAGGATCTTGTCGTTGGCGACGTATTGGCGGCGGTTGTCCGGGACGTCAACATCCAGACCGATCCGGATGCGCTCGATATCGACACCGGGGTAGCGAAGAAGGCGTTCGTTAGCCGCCCGGTGAAGCTCGCCCATGTCGATGTTTCAAAGGAACTGGATGCAGCCTATGGCAATCTTCCGGTGTTCCCGGCGACGGTCGGTGCGAATCCGCCGTTTCGTACCGGCGTCGCGCGGGCCTTCTCGGATGCGGTGCTGCTCAGCAACGTGCCGCGGGCTGCCTTTCCGCGGCTCAAAATTCAGGGCGTCAGCAATGCGGCGGCCGGCGTTGCGGCGAACGGCAAGGGTTCGGCGAGTTATGCCGCCGGATCACAGGAAATCGAGGAATTCGAACTTTCCGATGTCAGAACCTACGGGCTGCCAAGCGTCGCGGCGTTAAAGGTGTTCACGGATTTTTGCGCCAAGCCGGAATCGGCGGAAGTTTGTCTGGAGGAGACGGCCCGCAAACATCTGGAACAGGTGGTTGGGGATGTCGTAAGCCGCAAGTTTCTGGACCTGAAGAGCGGCGACTACCGTTACGCCATCGAAGTCCAGATCGTGATGGTATATCGGGTGTATCTTACCAGTTCGATCGTCGACCTGCGGAGAATGGCCGCCAGCCAGAAGGGCGGCTTGATGGCCTGGTGGCCGTTCGGCTCGAGCCAGGACCCCGCGCCCGCAGCCCCCGTGTCGCCTCGAACGCCGGCCAACCCCGTGACATTGGACGGCAGCACGGCCGAACAGATGCAGGCACTGACTGAAAGGCTTGCCGATGTCGAACAAAAGCTCGCGAAGGCAAAAAGCGGCGGTGCTTTGACTTATGACTCTTCTTACGGCAGAGAATCCGCGCTAGAAGGCAAATTCGAGCGGCCGGTCGCAATCGGCTACCGCAGCGTAAAGAGGCGCTTCGCCCCGGAATCAGCACAGTAGTATCATCATGACAGCGATCAAATACGTTCTACTGGCAATCCTTCTTTGTCTGCCCTCCCTCGCGCAATCTCAGGCGCCGCCTCAGGCGGGTGGGCCGCCGCAGAGCAACAGCCCATATGTTGCATATGTCGTGTTCATTCATTGCGGTCCGAAGAAAGCGGATGATCCGGTCGTCAAGGGGGTCGCGATCATGCTCGCGAAGAAGGGCTACTCGGTGCGCGAGCCGGAGAGTGACCAGGACGTCGTCGGCGGCCCGGGCGTGGACTATTTTGACGATCAATCCAGGACCAAGGCTGAAGACGTTGCCAACGCCGTCAACGATTACCTTGGGGGCCTTACGCCGCCTCAGGATCCGGCCAGGAAATTGAAAGTGCGCCGCCAGGTCGTGAAGAGTTCTTCGTCGACCTATTTGGGCGTCTGGTTGTTCTAGCCGTTGCGCAGCCGCGCGCCGGCACCGGCGCCGAACACCGGAATCCGGTTGACGGCAAACACCACCGCGAAGGTGATGACCAGCATCGCCAGGCCCAGCACCGAAATCGCGGCGAGATCGCCGCTTTCGTTGAGGTCGTAGATCAGCACCGACAGCACTTTGGTTTGCGACGTGAACAAAACGATCGCCGCGGACAGTTCGCGCATCACGCCGATGAAAATAAAGCACCAGGTCGCGATTACGCCGGTGCGCAACAAGGGCGCCGTGATCTTGCGCAGCGATTGCAGCCGCGTCGCGCCGAGAATGCGGCTGGCATCCTCGAGCTCGGGATGGATGGTGAGGAATGCCGCCTGCAATTGCTGATAGGCCGACGGCAGGCTGATGGTGAGGAACGCGATCAGCAGGATCCACAAGGTGCCGTACAGCACGAAGGGCGGCCGGGTGTAGCTCAGGAACAGGCCGACGCCGAGCACGATGCCGGGCACGGCGACGGGTGCTGTGGCGAGAAATCCGAGCGCGCGCGAGCCGGCGATCACGCGGCGCGAGGTCACATAGGCGATCACCAGCGCGAGAATGGTGCCGATGGTGGCGGTCGCAGTACCCAATATAACCGTGTTCTTCAGCGCGAGCTGGGTCGACGACAATTCGGTGAAAACGAAAACGATATTGTGCAGCGTGAACGTTCCCGGCGTGACCAGCGTCGTCGCATTGGGCGAGAACGCCGCATTGAACAGCGCGAAATAGGGAAGGAACACCGGATTGAGCAGAATGATCAGGCAGAACGCAAGTGCTGCCCAGCGCCACGCTTTCATCTCGACGCGGCGCGGCGCGCCGTATTTGCCGCCCACGACGGAATAGCCGCGGCGGCCGAGGATGAATTTCTGCGCCTGCAACAGCACGATGGTCAGCAGCAGCAGCGGAATCGCGGCGGCGGCGGCGAGTTCGAGTTTCGGCGGATACTGGAACAGGCTCCAGATTTTCGTGGTCATGGTGTGGAATCCGGCAGGGAGCGCCAGGATCGCCGGCGAGCCGAACAGGGTCATGGCCTGCAGGAACGCGACCAGCGCGCCGGCGACCAGCGCCGGCAGTGCCAGCGGAATCGTGACGCGCCGCGCCGTGGTCCAGGCTTTGCCGCCGAGAATCGCGGAAGCGTCTTCCAGTTCGCCGGGCATGTTGTCGAGCGCGTTGGCAACCAGCACGAACACAAACGGAAAGGTGTAGCAGGAGATCACGAAGATGAGCCCGGTCAGCGAATAGATATCGAACAGATGCGCGTCGGCTTCCGCGCCGGTCAGATGACGATACAGCTGATTGAGCAATCCTGAGTTCGGCGCCGCCAGCAGTTCCCAGGCCACCGCGCCAAGAAATGGCGGCGTCACGAACGAGGCCGTCACCAGCGCGCGGATGAACTGGCGTCCCGGCATGTCGGTACGCGACACCAGCCATCCCATCGGGGCGGCGACGATGCAGCAGAAAAACGCCGATGTGGTCGCGATGATTGCGGTGGTCAGCAGCGGATCGAGGAAATCCGGATCGGTGAACAGCTTGACGAAGTTCTGCAGCGTCACATGGCGGTCGCGATCGGTCAGGCTGTAGAACGCCAGCCATGACAGCGGCATCACGATGAGTACCACGAGGAACGCCGCGAACAGCCACAGTACCGGCTTGGTCCAGTCGATTTTTGCGCGTGGGGTGTCGGCGGTGGTTAGAACGCTCATAAGTCCCTCAGTCCCTAACGCCGTCATCCTGAAACCTCTGAGGAGCCGCGCGTTTGCGCGGCGTCTCGAAGGACGGCCCCAAGCGCTTGTGGCTTATCCTTCGAGGCTCGCCGCGAAGGGCGACGAGCACCTCAGGATGACGGCGGTGTTAAACCCGAAACAGTTTCGCATAGCGTGTCTTGATTTCTTCCGCCATCGCCTCGACGCCGGCGGCGTCTTCCTTCATCAGCTTGAGTTCGGAAATTTTCCGCCGTCCCGGCTTCGATTGCACCTGGGCATGCACCGAATATTGCGCGGTGTAGTCGCAGAAGAATTGCTGGGTCTCGCGGGTATGCAGCCATGCTTGGAACAGCCGTGCGGCATTCGGATGCGGCGCGGTGGCAAAGATAGCGGTTGGTCCGGAAATGGTCGGCGTGCCTTCGGTCGGATACACCGTCTCGACCGGTTGCCCCGCTTCCTTCAGCAGCACCACGCCGTATTCGTTGCCGTCAGCCATGATAGCGCGCTCGCCCAGCGACAGCTTCTTCGGTGGATCGGTCGAGGACTGCACCTGCATCACGCGCTGCTTCGACAGTTTCTCCATGTAGTCCCACCCGAGTTCGCGAACCATCTGGAACGTCGCGGTCATGATGGTGCCGCTATAGGCGGGATGGCCTTTTACCATTTTGCCGGCCCATTTCGGGTCGAGCAGATCGGCAAAGCTCTTCGGTGCGTCTTCCGGCTTCACCAGCTTGGTGTTGTAGGCGATCGACGACAGCCAGATCCGCGACGTCGCGCTCATGCCGTCGGGATCGCGGTATTCGGGCAGAAAGTGCTGCGCGATATCCTCGGTGACGAATGGCGCCAGCCAGCCGTTCCTTTTCCAGCTGATGATGTGCGAGGCGTCTGACGTGTTGATCACGTCCACCGCGCGGATATTGCTGGCAAATTCCTGATCGACCCGCTGGAACAGCCGCTCCGAGCCGGAGCGCTCGATCTGCACGGCAATGCCCGGATATTGCGCCTCGAATGCCTTGCCGAGCTTTTCGCCGACGGGAAGGTCCATCGACGAATACAGGATCACCTTTCCTTCCTTGCGCGCCGCCTCGACCAGATCGGGCGTGATCGGCACCGGTGCCGGCGCCTCCGCCATCACGCGTGTCGTGAACGCGGTCAGCCCAAGCGCTGCCGAGCCCGCGATGACATCGCGGCGAGACAATTTCTTTCGCATCGGTGCGGCCTCTTTCAAACGCGAAAAATCTTCTGATAGCGCGCCTTGATCTCTTCGCTCGCCTTGTCGGCGCCCTCGGCGTCTTCCTTCATCAGCTTGATGTCGGCGAGCGGCTTGCGGCCGGCGTGCTCCTTGACCTGCGTATGCAGCGAACGCAAGCCCCCGGACTCGATGATGATCTGCTGCGCCTCCGGCGTGAAGCAATAGTTCTGGAACAGCTTTGCCGCATTGGGATTGGGCGCGGCCTTGAAGATGCCGTTCGGCCCGACGACGAAGGGCGTGCCCTCGGCCGGATATACCGGCTCGACCGGCTGGCCGGATTCCTTGAGCAGGAAGATGTTGTATTCGGTGCCGTCGGCCATCACGCTGCGCTCGCCGAGCGAGAGCTTCTTCGGCGGATCGGTCGCCGACTGCACCTGCATGACGTTCTGCTTGGCGAGCGCTTCGTAATATTCCCAGCCGATGTCGCGGACCATCTCGAATGTCGCGGTGAGAATCGTGCCGCTGTAGCCGGGATGCGCCTTGACGATCTTGCCCTTCCATTTCGGGTCGAGCAGATCCTTGAAGCTTGTCGGCGCGTCCTCCGGCTTCACCAGCTTGGTGTTGTAGGCGATCGGCGAGAGCGTGGCGCGGAAACCTGCATAGGTGCCGTCGGCATCGCGGTGCTCGGGCTTGTAGTATTTCGCGACGTCCTCCGGCACGTAGGGCTCGAGGATGCCCTGCCGCTTCCAGGCCAGCAGATGCGCGGCGTCGGAGGAATTGGCGACATCGACGGCATGGACGTTGCTGGCGTATTCCTGGCCGATGCGCTGGAACACCCGCTCGGCGCCGGTGCGTTCGGCGCGAACCTCGATGCCGAATTTCGCCTTGAACGTGGCGCCGATTTTTTCCGACACTGAAAGATCGATCGAGGTGTACCACACCACCTTGCCTTCTTTTTTCGCGGCCTCGATCAGTTGCGGCGTGATCGCTTCCGCCGGGGGCGCGGCGGCAAGGACTCGTGACGTGAACATGGTTCCCAGCGCCAGCGCCGTGGAGCCTTGCAGAACGGCGCGCCTCGATAGTTTTTTGTTTTGCATCGCGGTTCTCGCTTCTTGTTATCGGGCCAGTGCGCGGCAACGCTCGGGCGGCAGTACCAGCCAGACTTCGCCGCCCTTTGGAATCGCGTTTTCCGTCGGCGTGATGATCCGCAGCGTGGTGCCGTCGGCGACCTCAACCATATAGTCGCGGCTGGCGCCGAGAAATACCTGACGCGTCACGGTTGCCTTGACGGCGTTCTGCGTGGTCTCCGGCGGTGTCGTCGAAAGCTGGATGTCGTGCTGGCGGATGGCGACCGCGGCACTCTGGCCCGGGTCAAGTCTTGCGCCGGTGGTCTGCAACGTTGCGCCGGCAAAGGTAACATGGTTGCCGTCAAGCGCTTTGCCCTTGATCACATTGCTGGCGCCGATGAAGCGGGCGACGAATTCCGATTGCGGCCGGTCGTAAATGTCTTCCGGGCTGCCCAGCTGATCGATCACGCCTGAATTCATCACCGCGATCAGGTCAGCGGTGGTCATCGCCTCCGACTGGTCGTGGGTGACATACACCGTGGTGTAACGGTATTCGTCGTGCAGCCGTCGGATTTCGAAGCGCATTTCCTCGCGCAGATTGGCGTCGAGGTTCGACAGCGGCTCGTCGAGCAATAGCGTCTCCGGCTCGACGATCAAGGCCCGCGCGAGTGCCACGCGTTGCTGCTGGCCGCCCGACAATTCGCCGGGATAGCGCTGCGCCAGCACTTCGAGTTTTGTCGTCTCCAGAATGGCCTTGAGTTTTCTTGCGATGGTGTCGCGATCCATTTTACGCAGACGCAACCCGTAGACGATGTTTTCCGCGACCGTCATATGCGGCCACAGCGCGTAGCTCTGGAAGATCATCGACATCTTGCGCTGCTCGGGCGGCAGGGTGCGCGCCTTCGAGGACACCAGCCGGTCGCCGACGTGGATCTCGCCGTCGGTGGGTTCCAGGAAGCCGGCGATCAGCCGCAGCGTCGTGGTTTTGCCGCAGCCGGAAGGGCCGAGCAGGCAGACCAGCTGGCCATGATCGATCCGCAGCGAGACGTTATCGACCACCGCGAGCTCACCAAACCGCTTGGTCAGGCCGCGCAATTCAACGGACGCCAATCAATCTCTCCCTGTCTTTTCTTTGCGCCTGTTCAAGGGCATGTTTTGCGGAATACGCGGTCGTGCCGTTGGTAGCCTGTTATTTATCGCTGGATCAATATAAGCACTAAAAGCAGCGGCGCGGAAAGCCCTTGCGGCCTCGCCGGGATAGTTATCGAGGCTCCTCATTTATCCAGTGCGCCGCAAAAATAACCCCGATAAATCTGGCTTGTGGCACGTTAAATGGCATGAACGGTTTCTCTTCGCTGCCGGAAAAAAACTCCATGATCCGACACTTGGCCGACTGTGCCGTTCTGGAATCGAATTTCAATTGAACTATTGAAGACTTGCTGCCGGCCCATCCTCTGTCACCAAGTCCAAAATTCGATATGACGACATGAAAGTCGTTGCCGTTCCTTCCATAGCGATAGCTGACCTCGAAGAGCGTCTTGCGTCCCTCCGCTTCGATAGTGAACAGGCGAATCCCAGTCTCTTCAGCGCCTCGAACGTAAGCTTCGAATTTTATCGGCGCGTTCTTAAAGTCCATGCGGTCCCAACATCCGATGATCCCGGACAACGCCTTATGCCCTCAAGCGCTTACACTTTCGCCCAGCCACTCGATCGCGGCCTCGGTGCCGCCCTTGCCATGCGGGATTCCAAGGGCATTGAGGCCGACCTCGATGACACCGAGGGTGCCCAGGATCATCGGCGCATTGATGTGGCCCATATGGGCGATGCGGAACGCTTGTCCTGAGAGTTCGCCGATGCCTGTGCCCAGCACCACGCCGCATTTCTCCTTGCAATAGGCTTGCAGCGCGACCGGATCGTAGCCGTTGGACATCATGACGGTGGTCACCGTATCGGACCGCTCGCCGGGCTCCGCGATGTTGAAGCCGAGCGCCTGGCCTTCGGACCAAACATCGACCGCGCGGCGCACCGCCTCGCCGAGCAGACGGTGGCGCAGGAAGACATTTTCGAGTTGCTCCTCGAATATCATGTCGATGGCCTGACGCAGCGCGAACAACAGATGCACCGGCGCGGTGCCGGCATATTTCCGGTAATGCTCGATGCCTTCGCGTTCGCTCCAGTCCCAATATGGCGTGCGCAGGCCCGCGGTCTTGTGCACCTCGCGCGCGCGATCGTTAGCGGCGACGAAGCCCAAGCCCGGCGGAGACATCAGGCCCTTCTGCGAGCCGGACATCGCGACGTCGATCCCCCAGGCGTCCATCTCGAACGGCATGCAGCCGAGCGATGCCACCGCATCGACCATGAACAGCGCCGGATGCCCCGCGGCCTTGATCGCCTTGCCGATCGCCTCGATGTCGTTACAGGCGCCGGAGGCGGTATCGACCTGCACCGCGAGGATCGCCTTGATGCTGTGATCCTTGTCGAGCCGCAGCCGGGCTTCGACTTCCGCTGGACGTATTGCGCGCCGCCAATCGCCCTTCAGCACCTCGACATCGGCACCCATCGCGGCCGCGGCGTTGCCCCAGCCGATGGCGAAGCGGCCGCTTTCCAGCACCAGAATCTTGTCGCCGCGCGACAGCACATTGCTGAGCGTCGATTCCCAGGCGCCGTGGCCGTTGGCGATGTGGATGTAGCATTGGCCCGTGGTGGCGAACATTTTGGAGAGATCGCGCAGCAGGCTGTCGGTCAGTTCCACCATCTGATCGGAATAGATGTCGAGTGCGGGGCGATGCATCGCCCGCAGCACTTCGTCGGGCATGTTGGTGGGCCCGGGAATCGCCAGAAACTCCCGGCCCGCGCGAACGACCATTGTTGTTTTCCTTGTTGAATCCGGGACCATGGATGCAGGGTATGGCCGCGAAATTCAACCCGTGCGGCCGTTATTTTCCGATTGCATTGGCAACCGCGGCCCAGATTTGATCCTTGATCTCGGTCGCCGGCGGGCTTGGAATTGTTTCGGCGGGGCCGTCCCGTTTCTTGCACGCCTCGACCAGCCGCAGCACCCAGACCTCGCCGTCGGTGTAATAGAGGTCGCCGCCGCCATTATGCCCCGCTATGGTCGGGCCCACGCCGGTCACCTGATATTTGGCGTCCACCATTCCGGCGGCTTCCAGATCGCCCGCGAGCAGCGCGCGCTCGGCGTCGATATCCGGGCCGATATGATGCGTGACGGCGCCGGTATATTCGCTGACGCCGACGCTGCGATCGAAGGTCGCATCGCCGAGCCATACCGGCCGGCCTTCCTCGCCCTTGTCCAGCACCTTCCAGTAGCGGACGTGGTTGCGGTGGTCGGCGCTCTTGCCCACCGGCTTTTCGAACGCGAGATCCTCGCGGCGGCCGAGATAATACAGGTTGCTGACCGGCGCATCCTTGTACTGGCGCTCGAGCAATACGCTGCCGACGATTTCGATCGATGATCTGAGCGTGATCGGATCGGCGGGAAACCAGCCGGCGGCGTGCAGGGCGCAGACGACATCCGCCTTGTCGCCGATCAGGCCGACATTGATCGCGTCCCCAGGAATGCCCTGGCCGGTCAGCGTTACCATCGGCAGGTTGGCGAGGCCCTTCTGGTGCTCGTGATGGGTCCAGAGCGCCGGCAGGACGATATAGGCGAGCAGCCCGTAGACGCACAGGACGATCAGCAGGATCAACGCGGCGCGGCGCAACAGAGAGCGCCTCGGCGAGGCCGGGGGAGGGTCGCCATCTGCAACGTCGGACACGGTGCATTCCTCGCGAGTCACGCCGCGAGGTTAGCACGATGCAGCCACCGTACTAGCGCCTGGTCTCGCGGCAGCCGGCGGCTTCGGCGTCTTCCACCGAGCAGAACCAGCGCGTGCCCTTGACGACGTTCATCTCGATCTTCGCGTACCAGCGGCTGGTCGGCTGATGATAGATGCATACGCCGGATCGATTGACATTGCCCTTGATGGTGCAGTCGGGCGAGGGCGCGACCGGTCCCGAGGCGGACGCCAGCAGGATCGAATTGGCATTCTCGGGCGGCTTGGCGGCGCCGAGAATGGTGGTTTTCTTGTTGCGGACGCGCCAGTCCCACGGCGCGATGAAGGCGCCCTGCCACATGCCGGCCTTGGCCTCGCGCGCGGCTTTTTCGTCGGCATCGTAATCATGCGAAAAACGGACGTAGGCCAGCGCCCATCCGTTCTTCACCATCCATTGCTGAATGTCCTCGCCATCGACCTCGCACCGGGCCACGGTCCGGCCGCGGCGATCGGTCTGGCGCGCATGGCAGGTCCAGGGCTTGTTGCCGACGTGGCGAACCAGTTCCTCGCGCGCGGCGACGCCGCAGGTCCAGCGCTCGCCATTGTTGTTGAGGCAAAGCTGGTCCGATGACGGCGCGTCGATGCCGCCGAGACGGATGCGGGTGCTGCCGATCACGACCTGATCGCCATCGCGGATCTTGGGAACGCCGGTGATATCGGCTGCGCTGGCCAATGCGGGCAGCAGCAGAACCGGAATCGCGAACAGGAGCTTTTTGAGCGGCATTGGCAAATCCCGGCGCAGAATAAGTGTTTGGAGTGTGCTGAAAATTTAGGCGACGTACCAGCACCGAAGGCGCCTTTGCTTTCAACTTTACGCTACCGCCCCATCATCGCCCGGCGCGCCAGCGCCAGGCCCATTAGCACGAATGCAGACGTCACCTCGGGTCCGCCGACCAGGATCCGCGTCGGCGTCTTCATCTTGTTCCATTCGTAGGCCTTGAAGGGCCCGTGACGCCCGCCTTCGCCGAGATGGCCGACGATGCAGTGCAGCGCCGGGGTGAAGCTCTCCGCTTCCGCGCCGAGATGGCCGAGCGCGATCAGCGCCAATGCGGCGTCGAATACATTCATCTCGGCCGATATCAACTCGTCCTGCACATAGGCGAGGATCCGGGCGCGGATGAAAACAAAGGCCCCGCCGGGATCGATCGCCTCGCGCGCCGCGCGGGGCAACGCACAGAAAGCCGCATAGCAGCGGCCGAAATAGGCGCAATAGAGTTCCGGCAGATAATAGATATGGGACCGAGGATCGCTGAATGCGCCGCTGGCCGCGAGCCGCCGCTGAAAGTCGATGATGTTTCGCAACGTCTCCAGCCGCCGCGGCGTCTCGACGATCCGCCATCGCGCGCAGTTGCGGAAACTGACCTCGAGGATGTCGAGATTCAGGGTCGGATCGAGGTCGTTGCCGAACGGGCGTTCGCCTTTGAGGTTGTCGATCCAGGTGACGACGCCGCCGGCATAGTCGATGTTGTCGTTCAGCGGCACGGTGACACGCGGTTCGTTGTCGCCGGCGCCGACCTGATAGCCGGCATAGAAGTCGAGCAGCGGCTGGTCGAGGATGGGGTCGGTCGAGCCGGCTTGCGTCGCGGCTGAAAATGAACATGCGGTGGTGTCGCAATCCGGCACGTAGATGCCGAAGCCGAGGTCCTGCTTGATCTGTGCGAAGAAGCGGCTGAAGCGGGGATGCGGCAGCGGCGCAAGAGCGGTGATGACGCTGATGGTGCTGCCGTCCAGCGCATGCACGTCCTCGTGGCTGGTGGTGAGGCAGAACGCGACCATCCCTGAGATCGCGCGGCGCGACGACGCGGCCTGGTCCGCCGATGCAAGACCGGTTTCGACGAAGCTGAGCAACGCTTCGGTGAAGAACGCGTCGTAATAGGCCGAGCGGTGGCGGATCTGCATCGGCTGCCACATCGGCTCGGCGATCCCGCTCCAGTGCGGATTGATCAACTCGCCGGCGGGCGAGCGCGCGATGAAGGTCCGCGCCAGATTGAACAGCAGTGTCGAGTTCTTGTAGCCGCGCGAATTCAGCCCGGTCAGCGCCATCAGGAATTCGCGGCCGCGCACGTCGGGATCGCCGATCAGGTTGAAGGCGGCGTAGGTCGGGATAAAACCGTTGTTGCCGAACGAGCGCAGCAGATGCGCGGCGCAGACGCGGATGATTTTTTCAATGTCCGAAAGCTTTGGCGGGTGCGCGGGCACGGCCACCGGTTTTGGCTTGGGATGCTGCAGGCGGATGGTATCCAGCAGCTCCGCCACCGGCTGGCCGATCGCGGCCCAGTCCGGTGTTGCATCGTCGCGCGCCTGGGTCAACGCATTGCGCAACTGCTCAAACCGGGATGGATCGCGCAATTCCGTTAGCCCCGCGCGCCGTAGCAGCGGACGCAGCGCCGGGTTGGCCAGCGCAGTCTTGTAGAATTTGCGGAGATGCGGGTCGCCGCCGCCGCCGTTCAGAAGTAACGGATCGCAGACGTCGTAAAGCGACGGACCGTCCTTGGGGAACGTCAACGCGCGGTAGGCGGCACCGGCGAAAGTCTGAAATGTCATTGGAATTTCTTTCCGCGCGAACTTATCCGCACGTCCGACCAAGTTGGTCGCTTGTCCCCAAAAACCTGCAAGCCCTTGAAAAAACTACACGGAACGCGAGGAAATACAAATGTGACTAAAGTCACAGTGGCGTCTGGCCGCGCTGGGCATTGTGCTGCAGGGCGTTTTTCGAAAAATGACGGGTAAGTTGTTGCACTGCAAACGGCAGGCGGTTAATACTTCCTTATGGTGCGGTGCCGCAAAAGGGTCGTAATTCACCCCCACAGACCGGCACCCCTCAAACCTAATTGGCTTTGGCGCGACTAACAGGCGCGCCCCGCAAGATGGCTTGGAACGAAATCGCATGAATCTACGGCAGCTTAGCGTATCCCGCCGCTCGCTCACCGTCGCCACCGTTCTGGTCGGCCTGGTGTCGTTGGCGATCGGCGCCCATGCGGCGCTGAACAAGCGGTCGCTGGATGCCGTCAGGGCCGCCGAAGCCGCACAGCTGAACCAGGCCGCCAGGCCTTCCCGCGTTGCGCTGGTGATCGGTAACGGGCGCTATCCCGACGCCAATGCACCGCTGACCCAGCCCATCAACGACGCGCGGGCATTGACGGCGGCACTTCGGCGCGAAGGCTTTGACGTCGATGTCGTTGAGGACGCCAGCCGCGACGACATGCATCGCGCGCTCGGTCGACTGAAGGCCAGGATCAGTTCGGATTCCGTGGTGATGCTGTTCTTCGGCGGTTACGGCATTCAGGCCGGTCGCGAGAGCTACATGATCCCGGTCGATGCGGCGATCTGGAAAGAAGCCGATGTCCGGCGCGAAGGCGTCAGCATCGAATCGGTTCTGGAGACGATCCGGGAGCGCGGCGCGCGCGCAAAACTTGCCGTCATCGACGCGTCGCGGCGCAACCCCTATGAGCGCCGCTTCCGCGCGTTCTCGCATGGCCTCGCGCCGATCGCCGCGCCGGACAACGCGCTGATCCTGTCCTCGGCCACACCGGGGAAAGTCGCCGACGATTCCAAGGGCCCGAACAGCGTGCTGGTGACCGAACTGTTGAACAATATCGGCTCGAAAGCGGCCGGCGCCGAAGCCGTGTTCAGCAAGACCCGGATTGCGGTGTCGCGCGCCTCCGACGGCGAGCAGGTCCCGTCGGTATCGTCGTCACTGCTGGAAGACGTCAATTTCGCCGCCGGTGCCGACCCGAAAACCGGCAGCTAGATAACGTGCACCGTCATCCTGAGGAGCCGCGCCCTTGCGCGGCGTCTCGAAGGATCGCCGCCTGCGCTCACTTCCATCCTTCGAGGCGAGCACCTCAGGATGACGACGATTGAGATAGCTATTTCGGATCGGCGCTGGCGGTGATCGGCCGCACCGGGTCGCCTTCGCGCAGCAGCGCTCCGGCCCGCGCCACCACGATGTCGCCCTCGACAAGTCCTTTGCTGATTTCCACCTGGCCCGCGGACATCAATCCGACTTCGACGCTCCGGGTTTCGACCCGGTCGCGCTTCACCACCTGAACCACCGTGCCGCCGCTGCCATAGAGGATGGCGGTCAACGGCACCGACACGCCGCAGCTCTGACCGGTCTTGATCAGCGCGCGCCCGGACGAATTTGCCAGCAAGCGCCGGGTCGAACTCAGCGCGACGAACACCTGGCCGAGCTGGCTGTTGGGCTCGACGGTGGTGGCGACCCGACGCACCTTGCCGTCGACCTCGCCGGCGCCGATGATTTTTACGCGCGCCGCCTGGTTGACCGCGAGCTTGGAGAGGTCGCGCACCGGCACCAGGCCGACCAGATCGAACTCGCTGCGGGGAATAATGCTGAACAACGGCTCGCCCTTGCCCGACGCCAGCGCGCCGATCACAGCCGTTGAGCTGTTGACGAGGCCGGCGACCGGAGCCTGGATCACGATCATGCCGCCCTCGGGCAGCGTCAGCCGCGCCAGCGTTTGACCGGCGGTCACGGTTTCTCCGGCGTCCACCAGCACTTCCGCCACTTTTACGCCCTGGCGGTCCGGCCGGACGAAGGTCTCTTCCTTTGGAAGCAGGATGCCGGAAACTTCCACGATCGCCGAAAAACATTGTTTCGCCGCCTTGAGCACGGTGACCGCAGCTCCCTTCGGAGCGTCGGCATCGTCGGCGGCGCGGCACGGCTGCGACGTCAGGCAAAACCCCGTCAGCAGGCCCGCGAGAACACATTTGTTTGCCGAAATACGGTTCATCGAAATGCCAAATTCCGCTTCAGAGCCATCGATACCAGAAGGCCGGCTCCGGAGCCAAGGGACATCATGTCCCGGACGTTCCCCGGATGCTGCGCAGCACGCCGCTCTTGCGGCGTGGTGCGCTGCTAAGCCGGGGTCGCCACGAATTCGGAGCTTGGTGCGGTCCCGGCTCTGCGGAGCAGCGTGAAGAACGCTGCGCCGCGTCCGGGACACGAACTTGTCACGCCGGAGGCTTGCGCCGGCGGCGGGCTTCGGGGATGGGCATCTCGATCACATCGGCCTGTTCGCGCCAGCGCAGGATTTCGACCGCCAGAATCGGATGATTGAAACCTTTCAGGTTCAGTTCGTCGAGCGGCGCCGCCTCCGCCCATTCTTCGACCATGGCGTAGGCGCGTTGGCTGGCTACGATCTGGCCGGCCTTGGCTTCGTCGCACAGCCGCGAGGCCAGATTGGTGACGCTGCCGATCGCGGCATATTCCAGCCGCTGCTCGAAGCCGATCTGGCCCAGCGTCGCATAGCCCAGCGCGATGCCGACGCCGAAACCGAGACTATGTCCGCGGTTGCGCCATTTCCGGGTCAGCACCCCGATGCTGTCGCGCATCTCGACCGACATCTGCACCGCGCGCCTGGTGTGATCGGCAAACTGGATCGGCGCGTTAAACAGGATCATCACGCCGTCGCCGGCGTAGCGGTCGAGCGTGCCTTCGTAGCGGAAGATCAACTCGCCCAATGCTGCGTGATATTCGCGCAGCACCGCCATGGCTTCTTCGGGCTCGGTGCTCTCGGTGAACGCCGTGAAGCCGCGCAAGTCGCAGAACACCACGGTGACTTCGCGGCGGTGGCTGTCGAGCAGCGAATCGTGACCGTCCGACGATGCGATGAGTTGCGCCACCTGCGGCGCGAGAAAGCGTTCCAGCCGTTTGGTGCGTTCAAGTTCGGCCATCTGCTTTTCGACCCGCTCTTCCAGCGACTTGTTCCAGTTCAGCAGCTGATCGGTCTGCTCCTGCAGCTTGGCCGCCTGCTGCTGAACGGTGCCGTGCGCGGTTGCCAGTTCGCGGCCCTTCTGATCGACCTCGGTGAACAGCCGCGCGTTGCGCATCGCCAGCACGGATTGGTGCGCGAACGTCTTCATCAACCCAATCAGATTTGGTGAAAACGCGCCGGTGGTTTTACGCAATACGATCAGCGAACCCAAAATGCCCTGCTGATCGACCAGCGGCACCACCAGCACGGAATGAAAACCCGCCGCGACGGCGACATCCCGCAGCAGATGATCCGCGGCATCGGTCAGATCGGAGATCGCGATCGGCTCGCCCGATGCCGCGGCTTCACCGAGAACGCTGGCGTCCTGGTCGATGCTGCGATGTTGCCCCTCGGCGATGTTATCGATGCCGATGGCCTCGACCAGATTGAACTGATGTTGCGCCGCGTCGCAGCTGTAGATCAGCACCGCATCCGCACGGGTGATTTCCAGCGCGCGGGCGGCCACGGTCGGCAGCACGGCATTGAGATCGAGCGACGAGGCGACCGCGCGGCCGACTTCCTCCAGAACCTTGAGCTCATTTATCGATTGGGCGAGGTCGCGGGTGCGTTCCTCCACCTTGCCTTCGAGGTCCGCATAGGTTTCGTGCAATTGGCCGGCCATGCTGTTGAACTGCTCGGCGAGTTCCTCCAGTTCATCCGCGGTGTGCACGTCGATGCGATGGCCGAAATCGCCGGCGCCGAGGCGCCGCGCGCCGGCGCGCAGCGCGGTGATCGGAATCAACATCCGCCGCGCCAGCAAGGTGCCGGCCAGGATCGCGACCACGAGTCCGAGTAGCAGCAGCAGGGCGATCCGCACCAGCGAATCGCGGATCGGCGTCAGCGCCTGACTCAATGGCTGTTCGTAGAATACGAACCAGCCAAGTTTTGGAATGGCACTTGACGAAGTCAATACCGAATGGCCGTCGGCATCGGTCCCGTCGGCGAGCGATTCACTGTCCGGCTTCAACGCCGCCGCGATCTGAGGCAACGCCGAAAGATCTTTCCCGGTGGCCGGGCCTCGCAGCGAGCTTGCGAGTACCTGGCCGCGAGGATCGACGATGTAAGCGAAACCGACCTTGCCGACCTGGGCTTCGCTGACGAAGTCGAGCAGGAAGCGAAGGTCGATTTCGGCGACAGTGACGCCGGCCCGGTAGCCGGAATGCGATACCGCGATCGACATATACGGCCGCGAGCCGCTGAAATAGGCCGGGGCGAAACTGACGCCTTGGGCAACGGTCTGGGTAAATCTCAGATCGCGGGAGTAGTCTGTCGCAGCACCTTCCGAAACCTGGCTGCGCGTCAGGCGAAGCTGCTCGCGGCCGTTGCCGTCGAGCTGGAATAACTGGCCGACGGCCGGTAGCTGATTCATCAACTGCGCATAGTCGGCGCGGCGTTGTTCGACCGACGCGCTGGCGCGCGTCACCCAGCTGATCTGCCGCTCCAGTTCGGCCATCTGCTGCTCGACCCGGCGCGCGGTGGCGTCGGCTTTCTCAGACAGCGCGCTGGCGATGGAGGCCTTGGTCTCGCGAAAACTGATCCAGGTTTCGAATGCGCCGTTGACGGCAAGCACGAACACGACGAGGCCGACCAGCGAGACCACGTATTTGGCGAACAGGCCTTGCTTGAGAAACCAGATCTTGTCTGCCGCCCCGCTCATCCGGATCCAAGCCGCGTTGGTTCATGGCCGTTTCGGCCAAGACCTAGCATAATTCCGGGAAGCCGGGCGGGGCGTCTGCCGGCTTGGTTAGCCGGGATTTTGGGCAGTCACCTGCCGAACAGCTGCTTCATGACACCGTCCATCGGCGATTCCTGTTCTGCAGGTGGCGGCTTGAGCTGATCGGACGGCAACGGAGCCGGCATGGCCGGAGCGGTGCTGCGGCTGCCCAGACCCTGCTGCAGCAGGTTGCCCAGGGTTTCGCCAAGCTTGCCGGACATGCCGTCGCCACCGCTGATGCCGCCGCCAGATAATCCACCTTGCCCGAACAGGCCCTTGCCCATCTCTTTAAGTTTTGCGTAGGCGGCATCGGGATTATCCAGCATGCCGGCCATCTCGGGATAGATGCGGGGCTCGGCCCATGGGCCCTCGATCGCGACGGGAATGCCGAACCCGACTGGGCTGGCGGCGCTTCCCTGTCCTTCGGTGGTCATCACCAGTTTCGGCTCGACCCGGAACGCCAGCGATTTTGCGGGCAGATCCACGGTGCCGGTGCCGGTCATGCGCACCAGCGGGCCGACCATCGTGAGATCGCCGGTGGTGGCCTGCCCCTGTTCGACCCGGAACGAGGCGCTGAGCTGGCTGAGGTCTGTGCCCTGATCGTGGCCTTGCTGCCAGCCGGACAGCGTGCCTGAGGTGAGCGAGCGGATCATCTTCGCAATATTGAGATCGCGGATCGCGCCGTCCTGGAAAACCACGAACGCCGTTCCGTTCAGGCTTGAGACGATCGCGCGCTGGCTGGCGCCGCTGGCGCGAAACGCCAGCTTGGCCTGCATCTTGCCGTCGATCTTGTCGAAATCGGCAAGGCCCGACAAAAGCGGCAGCGCGCGCACGCCGGCAAGGTCGCTGCGCAGGATGTAGCTCGGGTTGCTTGCAGACACATCGACGGTGAGTTCGCCGTCGGCCTCGCCGCCATAGACGCCGAGATGCGAGAATTGCGCCTTGAGCACGCCGCTGCCGAGCGCGGCATCGACCGCCGCCGGCGCGAAGCGCGCGTCGCCGATGTTGAGTTCGGCCGCCGAAATCCTGATCTGGGCATCGACGTAATTCAAACCCGCAAGATTGATCGGCTCGTTGCTCCAGGGTTTTCCGGATTGCGATGTCGATGGCCTGCCACGGGATGGCGTTCCGAGATCGAAACGCTGGAAGTCGAGATCGACCTTTACCAGCGGCTTGGTGGAAAGGTCGGCCGAAGCCCAGCCGTTGAATTGCACGCCGTCCAGCGTTCCGCTCACGCCGTTGATCGCGAGCATGGTGTCGCTGGCGCGCACTTGCGCCTTGGCGGACAACGATCGCCCCAACAAGCCCGGCGAATCCAGCGTCAGCTCGACCGGAATGTTCTGGCGCTCCAGCGATCCGGCGGGCAACGCCGCATTGATGTCGAATTTCAGCGGATGATCGCCCGATCGTGCGCTGCCGGCGAAACTCATCTGCCGATCGGCGCCGACCAGAATATCGGCGTTGATGCCGTCGATGCGATTTTCCACGCGGTCGCGCAAATTGGTAAAGGCGACAGCGCCATCGACGATCTTCACATGGTCGATGGTGAAACCGTTGGCGACAGCGGCACCGGACGGCGCCGCCGGTTTGGGAGTGCCGTCGGCACGTGGATCACGCTCGCGCCGCAAAGGCACATACAGCACCGGCTTGGTAAGAACGAGTTCGTTCACTTGCGGATGCCCCGACAGCAGGCTTCGCAACGGAATGTCGGCCTGCACACTGCCGATGGTCAGGCGGCTATCGGCGTCGCGGGCCTTCGGGTCCTGTACAGCGATGTCGTTCAGCGTGACGTTCAGCGAGGGCCAGATGCCGAGCCTGGTCGCGCCGCTCACGGCGAGCCTGTAGCCGGTTTCGCGTTCGACCCGGTCCTGGACAGCCTGCGTCACGAAGCCGGACGGAATCCCGATCATCAGCAGCAGCGCCGCGACAACCATCACGGCCAGGACGGCGGCGCCGGCGATTTTCAAAACTCTCATCTCGACATTCCAGATCGTGCCCGCGGGTACGAGGTTTCGGACAACGCGAGCTGGCGCGTCGCCGGTGCCGCGACTTTAGCTGCGAAACCGGAAACCCGCTTGGCGTAAGCAAAAATAATCCGGGGAGGCTGCAAAGTTATGTGACTTATGACACACTTCCCGCAGGGCGGATTTTGTCCGGTTCGGTTCTGAACCGGCGGAAGGCATTGCAATGAGCAAACAGGCCGAATTTGCGGTTATTCTGAAGATGAATCCGATGTTCGCAGACCTCGGCGCCGACGAACTGCAGCGCATCTCCGGCCTGTGCCAGACCCAGCAACTCGGCGCCGGCGAGGTGCTGTTCCAAAAAGGCGATAGCGGCGACGCGCTGTACGGTGTCCGGCGCGGCCAGATCCGGATCGAAACCGGCGCTTCCGACGGCAGCCGCCTGACCCTGAATTTCCTCGGCCCCGGCGACCTGTTCGGCGAGGTCGCCGTACTCGACGGCCAGAGCCGCACCGCGGATGCCACCGCCGGCGAGCCTTCCGAATTATTCGTGCTGCGGCGCGAGGATTTCCTCAGCTTTCTCGAGCGCGAGCCGCGCGTCGCGGTTAAGCTGATCATGCTGCTGTGCCAGCGCATCCGCTGGATGAGCGAGCGGATGGAGGAATCCGTGCTGCAGCCGCTGCCGGTCCGCCTCGCGCGCCGGCTCTGCGCGCTGGCCTCCGATTTCGGATCGGAGGTGCACATCTCGCAGGAGCAGCTCGGCGTCTTCGTCGGCGCCGCCCGCGAAAGCGTCAACCGTCAATTGCAGCACTGGCGCAAGGACGGAATATTGGACCTGCAGCGCGGGCGGATCCTGCTGCTGAACATGGGGCGGCTGACGGCGGTGGCGCGGAATGAGTGAGGGAGACGGTTCAAACTCCGCGATACGCGAATCAGGCCGCCTCGGGAACGTAGTGTAGAGTGAGCAGCTCGGTCAGCGGGCAAGGCGCGACTGCATAGGCGTGGCCCTGCTCGTCGCTAAACTCCACGAGCGAAATGTTTTCATCCAACTGCTCGACAATCGTCCCGACCTGCCCACGCGTAAGCCGCTGTGCCGGAAGGTCCGACAGCAACGCCACGACATCAAGAAGCGAAGGCCCTTTCCTGGTCGCACCCATCATAGCCCCATGTGACAAACGTTGGCCGGCTTTCGCCGGTTTACTCCGCCGCCGGCGTATGCACGATTCCGGGTGGTGGCTTGTGATCGGCGCCGTGATCCCCCACCGGGTGCTCGGTCTCGCCGCTTGACGCCAGCAGTTTCTTCCCAAAACGCCACGACAGTTCGCCGAGGTCGTCCATCATCATGAACATCGCCGGCACGAACACCAGCGATAGCACCGTGGAGAAGAGCAGGCCGCCGATCACCGCCAGCGCCATCGGCGAGCGGAATTCGCCGCCGGCGCCGAAGGCCAGCGCCGATGGCATCATGCCGGCGGCCATGGCGATGGTGGTCATCACGATCGGCCGGGCGCGCTTCATGCCGGCGTCGATGATGGCCTCATGGCGCGGCTTGCCCTCGCGGATGGCTTCGACCGCGAATTCGACCAGCATGATGGCGTTCTTGGTGACGATGCCCATCAGCATGAGTATGCCGATCCAGACCGGTGTCGTCAGCTGCTTGCCGGTCACCAGCAGGGCGGCGATGGCGCCGCCGATCGACAGCGGCAGCGAGAACAGGATGGTGATCGGCTGCAGGAAGGTGCCGAACAGCAGCACCAGCACCGCATAGACCATCATAAGCCCGGCGGTGATTGCGGTGGCAAAGCCCTCCGAGAGCTCGTTGAGGCTTTCCGCGTCGCCGGACGGGCTGACCTTGACGCCCTTGGGCAGGCTTTTCATCACCGGCAGTTCGTAGATCTTCTTGGTCGCATCGCCGAGCGCCGCGGTGCCGACCAGATCGGCTGCGACGGTAGCCTGGCGTTCGCGGTCGTAGCGGTTGATGCTGGTCGGACCCTGGTCGAGCTTGATGTCGGCGACGACCGATAGCGGCACGCCGCCACGGCCGCCGCCCAGCGGCACCCGCAACTGCTCCAGGATCGGCAGATCCGCGCGCGCGGCATCCTCGAGCTGCACCCGGATCGGCACCAGCCGGTCGCCGGCGTCGAATTTCGCAAGCGCAGGACCGACGTCGCCGATGGTGGCGACGCGAATGGTTTCCGACAGGCTTTCGGTGGAGACGCCGAGCCGCGCGGCAAGGTCCGCGCGCGGTTGAATGCGCAACTCGGGCCGGTCGAGCGACGTTTCCGAAATTACATTGGCGATCAGCGGAATCCGCTTCATCTGGCTCGCCAGTTCGGCGGCGACGTTGGCAACGATGTTGCTGTCATTGCCGGTCACGACCAGGGAAATGGCGCGCAGGCCGTTCTCGTCGAGAAACCAGAAGCGGATATCCGGAACGTTTTCGAGCTCCTTGCTGATATCGAGTTCGAGCAGGCGCTGGGTGTGTGCGCTGTCGCGGCCATGCTTCGGCGTGTAGTTGATGATCAGCGCCGCGCGGCGCACCTCGAATATCCCCGGCGGCACCCGTCCGCCGTCGACGAACACGCTCGTGACCTCGGGCCGCTTGCGCAAGCGTGCGACGATTTCCTCGGTGGTCTTTTCGGTAAAGGCGAGTTGCGTTCCCGGCGGCAGCTCCATCGCCAGCAACGAGCGCGCCGAATCCTGTGCCGGCAGGAAGCCTTGCGGCAGCAGCGTAATGCTCCAGATCGACGCTGCGAAAATGCCGAAGCCGATCAGCACGGTGATGAAGTAGTGCTTCACCGACCACGTCACGAGGCCATTATACGCCTTCAACACGCGTCCCGGCGGTGGATCGTGGTGGTGCTCGTCCTTCAGGAAATAGGCGGCCAGCACCGGCGTGACGAAGCGCGCCGCCAGCAGCGAGAAGAACACCTGCACCGAGACGGTGATGCCGAACTGCTTGAAGAACTGCCCGGCGATACCCGACATGAAACTCGCCGGCGCGAAGATCGCGATGATGGTCAGGCTGATCGCGATGACGGCGAGGCCGATTTCATCGGCTGCTTCCAGTGCCGCGCGGTAGGGCGTTTTCCCCATCCGCATGTGGCGGACGATGTTCTCGATTTCGACGATGGCGTCATCGACCAGAATACCGGTCGATAGCGTGATGGCGAGAAAGCTGACGAGGTTGAGCGAGAATCCCAGAATATCCATCGCCCAGAACGCCGGGAAGATCGACAGCGGCAGCGAGATCGCGGCGATGATGGTGGCGCGAATGTCGCGCAGGAACAGGAAGACGATGATCACGGCCAGGATCGCGCCCTCGAACAGGGTCGAGATCGCGGCCTCGTAATTGCCCTTGGTGAAATCCACCGAGGTATCGATCAGCTTCAGGTCGACGTCGGGGTAGGCGACCTTGAGCGCGTCGATGCGCTTCTGGACCGCGGCGGCGACCACGACGTCGCTGGCGCCTTTCGAGCGCTTGATGCCCAGCGCAACCACGGGTTCGCCATTGACGCGTGCGAAGGTGCGGCGGTCGGCGATGGTGTCGGTCACCGTTCCGAGATCGTCGAGCCGGACTTCGCCGCCGCCGGGCAGGCTGATCATGGTGCCGGCGAGGTCGTTCAGGGTTTTTGCGCCGGCGAGTGTGCGGATTGCCTGGTCGTTTTTGCCGATTTCGGCGCGGCCGCCGGCGAGATCGACATTGGTGCCGCGCAGGCGCCGTGAGACATCGACCGCGGTCAGGCCCGCGGCCTGCAGCCGGTCGGGATCGAGCGAGACCAGAATCTCGCGCTCGACACCGCCGATGCGTTCGACCTGGGCGACGTTGCGGACGCCCTGCAGCGCGCGTTTGACCACATCATCGACGAAATAAGACAATTGCTCCGGCGTCTTGCCCGGCGAGATCGCGGCGTAGGTGACGATGGGCAGGCCGATCACGTCGACGCGCTGGATCAGCGGCTCGCTGACGTTCTGCGGCAGGTTGCTGCGGACGCGGGTGACGGCGTCCTTGACGTCGTTAAGCGCGCGGTCGGTGTTGGTCTCGAGCGCGAACTGGATCGTGGTCAGCGACAGTCCGTCGGTGATCGAGGATGAGATGTGCCGCACGCCTTCGACGCCGGAGACGCCGTCCTCGATGGTCTTGGTGACCTGCGATTCCAGCTCGGCCGGTGCTGCGCCGAATTGCGAAACCGCGACCGAAATCACCGGAATATCCGCGCTCGGAAGCCGCGTCACCGCGAGCCTGGTGAAACTGACCCAGCCCAGCACCAGCAGGATGATCGAAAACACGATGGAAGGAAGCGGATTACGGATCGACCATGCGGAGATGTTCAGCGCCATTAGCGTACCCGCACGCGATCGAGTTCATCGGCGAACATGGTCTTGATCTGGTCGCCATCATGCAGCGACGTGCCGGCGTCCGCCACGACAATTTCGCCGACATCGAGACCTTCGAGAATTTCGGTCGACGTATCGGATACAAGCCCGACTTTGACTTTCCGGGTCTCTACCGTATTGCCCTTGACCACCTGCACGGTCAGATGGTCGATGGCGGAGCGCGGCACGGCGATGCCGCAACTGCGCTTGGCGTCGATGCTGGCGCGGGCGAACATCCCGACCTTCAGCGACGGGTTGTTGCTGAGCGATATCCGGACATGGCCCAGCTGCGTTCCGCGATTGATTTCGGGCGAGACCAGCCGGACCCGTCCGACCAGATCCGACACGCCGTCCCTGCTGATCCGCGTCGTCGCTCCCGGATTGATCTTCAACACGTGAACGCCGGGCACCTCGGCATCGAGTTCGATTTCATTGTTGACCGCGATTCGAAACATCGGTCCGGCCTGCGGGGATGCGGGCGCGCCGACGATGGTGTTGACCTGGGTGATCAGCCCGGCGGCGGAAGCGCGCAGCGAAACCGGTCCCTTTGGCGCGTTGGGATTTTGCGGGTTCGCGGGTGGCGCGCTCAACCGCGCCAGTTCCTGGTTCTCGGTAACGATGTCGCCCTCGCGCACATACAGATCGGTGACTTTCGAGCCTTCCTGGTCGGGACCGACGACGGCCTCCCGGCGCGGCACCACAAACCCGGTGACCCGGACCAGATCGGAGAAACAGGCGTTGACGGTCTTGGCCACGATGACGAGAGCGCTGTTGGGAACGACCTTCTCTTCCGCGCGCGGGCGATGCTCCAGCCAGTAATATCCCGCGCCCAGCGCGACAAGGGCGACCGCTCCCATGACAGGCTTGAGGTATTTGGTCAGCATCATCGCGGGATCGATCCACAGGCCGGCTCGCACGCTCCCGAACGAACAAGCGTCCCGCTGGCATGCGGAACGCTTGTTCGTTCTGACGCTGTGGCGTGAATCACGGCCGGTTCACTTGGAAGCGGTGGTCTTGTTCGCCATGTTCACCACCTGAACCCTGCGGTTTGCCGGGTCCAGCGGATCTTTGGTATCCTTGGGCTTGCTCTTGCCATAACCGACGGTCACCAGATCGGTGCCGGAAATACCGAATTTCTCGGTGAGGTAGCGCTTGATCGAATCGGCGCGACGCTCCGACAGTTCCTGATTGTAGCCTTCGCCGCCGGCGGCGTCGGTATGTCCGGCCACGATGAAGGTCGAGCCCTTCAGGTCCGGATTGGTAAGGGCCTTGCCGAGTGCCTGCACGGCGGGCAGCGACTTGGCGCTGATGTCGGCCGAATTATAGTCGAAGGTGATTTCGAGATCGATATTCGGCTTGTCCTTGGCGAGGGTAGCGATTTCCTCGCGCTCGCTGACCGACAACGAACGGGTGGTCCGGTTGCGGATGGTCTGGACGAATTTGCCTTCGGCCGCCGCCGCCGCCGGGTCGGCCTGCGGGCCGACCGACAGGCCGCGGGTAAGCGGCTTCTGGGGCGGCGGCGCCAGCGCCTTGACGATCTGGTCCGCGGTGACGTCGTCGCCGGCATAAGCCATGCCCGCGGGCATCGACAGCATCGCGCCGACCGCGATCAGCGAGCTGATCGCATTGAGATTTGTCCTGGACATTTTTTTCATCGCCGGGTCCTCCTGCGCGCATCAGGCGCGGGTTCAAATGCATTTGCAAAATGGCGGTCTGAAATCAATCAAACGCGCCGGCGGTTCAGTCAATCAACGCACGCCGTAACTCGCGAACTCCTTCGCAATATTCGGATCCATCGCCTTGGCGTTGGATATATCAAGTTCGCCTTCCGAAATCGAGCCATTACGCTGTTTTGCCAACCCGCGTCCGTACAACGACGAGGTCAGTCTCGGATTGATCTTCAGCGCGGCGTCGAAATCGGCGATGGCGTTCTTGGTCTGCCCGCTCTTGAGGTTGACCAGGCCGCGGCTATCGAGGGCATCGACAAAATTGGGCCGCAGCCGCAGCGCTTCGTTGCAGTCCTTCAACGCCGACTGCAGGTCGCCGATCACGGTGCGTGCCCAGCAGCGGTTGTTGTAGGCTTCCACATCCTTGGGATTCAGGCGGAGCGATTCGGTGAAGTCGTTCACGGCCAGCAAATAGGCGCCCTTGCTGGCGTAAACCTGTCCGCGCCGGTACAGCGCGCTGGCATCGTCGGGATTGTCGACCAGTTTGCTGGTCAGCGACTTGATGGTCGGGTCGTCGGCGAGGCTGGCCACGGTAAGGTTTTCCTCCTTGGCCGCCGGTGCTGCCACCACGGCAGGTGGCGCTTCGACCTTGGGCGGCGGCGGCGGAGGAGGAACATTGACGACCGCGGGCGGCGGCGCGTCGTTGCGCGGTGCCGAGATCGGATCGGGGCGCGGCGGCGGCTTGGCGACGGCGACGGGCGTCGAACCTTGCGGCCGCGCGCCCGGGATAAACGAAAAATCCTCGGCCAGCGATGACGAAATCCACGGCACCTGCTCGCTGCGCGACGCCCTGGTGACGCCGACCCGGGTCTTGTTGAGGGTTTCCTCCGCCATCAGATCCGGAACGCGGATCTCTTTAAGCAGTTCGCTGACGAACAGGCTGTGGGCGCCGCCGGTGTCGCTGACGACGGAACTGAGCGCCGCCGAATACATCACCAGCGTCCCGTTCGGCGCGATCACCGGCGCGAGGCCGGCGGAAAAGCTGCGGAACCGGCGTTCGAACGGGTTGCGCCTGGAGGCATCGATCAGCGCGATCTTGACGCCCGCGCCGCGGCTGTTGATTTCACCCAGGATGGTTTCCAGGCTGAAGCCGTCGCGGCGCACATCCGGCTCGGTCCAGATCTGCGCGTCGACCGGAATCATGTAGCTCTGGCGCGCGGACTGCACGCCGAACCCGCTAAAGAAAACCAGCGCGACGGACCCGGGTTTGACGCGGGCGTACAGCCGGTCCAGTGCGCGGCGCATGGCGTCGCCGGTGAGATTCTCGCCGGTCTCGACGTCGAAGCCGTCGCGCTTCAACTCGTCGGCGATATCCCTGGCGTCGTTGATGGGTTCTTTCAGCGGCGCTTCGGCGTCGGGATATTTTGCATTGCCGATGACGAGCGCGAATCTGTCGCCCGCCGCGATCGCCCGGGCGACGGGCATCAACGAAACGATCAAGATCAGCAGCAATGCGAGACGGAATTTCATACGACGCCGGTCCAGCCAAAAGGGCGCCGATCCCAAGCTCGCGCCCCGGCGACCTTACTCCACGCAAACCGCATTATCAAACGGGCCACGGTGCCGCTGTCAACACTCGTCAAGATGCTTAACCGCCGCGACAATTGACCGCAAAAGCACCGGGTTCCGTAAGCTTCCGCCACGTCATCCTGAGGTGCTCGCCGTCTTCGGCGAGCCTCGAAGGATAGGCCGCACGCTGTGGCTCATCCTTCGAGACGCCGCGCAAGGGCGTGGCTTCTTAGGATGACGTCTGACCAGTCTACTTCGACGCTTCCTCGCGCTCGGCCATGTTGACGATCTCGACGCGGCGGTTCTCGGCCGCGTAAAGGTCGTTCGGATTCTTCGGACCGTTCTTGCCGTATCCGGCGGTGACCAGATTGGCCGCGGGGATTTTATAGGTTTCGATCAGAAAGTGTTTCACGGTTTCGGCGCGGCGCTCCGAGAGGCCCTGATTGTATTCGTCGCTGCCCTTGGCATCGGTATGGCCGCCGAGCATGACGACGGAACCGGCAAGCTCGTTGCTGGTCAGCGCCTTGCCGAGACTGTTCAGCTGCGGCTCGGCCTTCGGCGTCAGCTCGGCCGAGTTGTAGTCGAAGTTGATTTCCAGATCGACCTTGGGCCGCTTGGTCGCGATCACAGCCATCTGCTCGCGATCATCCAGCGAAAGCGACCGGGTCTGGCCACGAACGCGCTTGACGAAGGCGAGGTCGTCGGAGGAAAGCTGCGGCCGGTCGGTCGCGGTCAGGCTTCGCGTTACCGGCGCCTTCAGGCGCTCCTGGATTTGCCTGGCCGAGAGTTCTTCGGCGAGCGCGGACCGGCTGGCGGCCGACAGCGCGAGACCGCTGGTCAGACAAGCCAGTGCAAGTGCTCTGGTCAGGGTTTTCCGCTGGATCTTCATCGTCGCCTCCATCCTCGGCACTGTAATCCGCGCCCTGCGGGCTCCATTGTGACGTAGATCACAATCAGCCAGTAAGCCGGTGCCGGTCCTTGCCCATTGGACGTTGGCCGGTCCCGTCAGGTTCAAGATTCTTGAAGGCCGAGCCGCCGTATCGGCCGGTTCGGACAGCGTGTTTGACCTTTGCCAATGACGGTGGCTTGCTGCGGCCATCGGCCAATCGCAAGAAGAAAGATAAACGATGGGAAACGCCTACGAAATCTACGCCATCCGCTATGCGACGATGTCGCCGCGCACGCCGCACATGAACTACCTGCTACCCGATCCGCACGAAACCAGCGCCGCCGATCTGGATTATTTCGTCTGGCTGATCCGCGGGCATGGCCGCGACATCCTGGTCGATACCGGCTTCAACGCGGCGGAGGCGGAAGCGCGAAGCCGCAAGCTCACGCTCAATCCGGTCGATGCGCTGGAGCGCTTCGGAGTCAATGCCAACGATATCAAGGACGTGGTCGTCACCCATTTACACTACGACCACGCCGGCAATCTCGACCGCTTTCCCAACGCGCGGTTTCACCTGCAGGACCGCGAGATGAGCTACGCCACCGGGCGCTGCATGTGCCACGGCACGCTGCGGCATCCGTTCTCGGTGGAGCACGTGACGCTGATGGTGCGCCATGTCTATGGCGAGCGCGTCACCTTTCATAACGGCGACGGCGAAGTCGCGCCCGGCGTCACGCTGCATCGGGTCGGCGGCCATTCCGATGGGCTGCAGGTGGTGCGGGTAGCGACCGAACGCGGTCCGGTGGTGCTGGCGTCCGATGCCTCGCATTATTACGGCAACATGCAGCGCAAGAATCCGTTTCCGATTCTCTACAATCTCGGCGACATGATGGAAGGCTGGGAGATCGTGAAACGCCTCGCCGGTCATCCCGACCGCGCCATCCCCGGACATGACCCGCTGGTCACCGGGATCTATCCGCGCGCCAGCGACAAGGTCGATGCCTACGCGCTGCATTTGCCGCCATCGCGCTCGTTCGTAAAATAGCGCATGATTTAAACGGAGTTCGTCATGATCAGCCGCTTTCCGGGCCTCACGCCAACCCGCAGCCGCGCCGTCGTTCACGATGGCCTGGTGTTCACCGTGGCGGTCGCGCCCGATCCGGTCACCTCCTCGATGTACGAGCAGACCGTAAAAGCGCTCGGGCGCATCGACGAAAGCCTCGCGCTGTGCGGCTCGGACAAGAGCAAGATCCTCTCGGCTATCGTCTACATCACCGACATCAAGCGGAAAAGCGAGATGAACCGCGCCTGGGATGAATGGGTCGACGGCAGCAATCCGCCGATGCGGGCTTGCATCGGCGTCGATCTCGAACCGCCGCATATCGTGGAGATCGTGGTGACGGCAGCGAAGTGACGGCGGCTTTCAATATGCCTCGGTCTTGCTCGCCTCCCTGCTTGTCGTCACAAGATCGAGGCTCTTCTCGATCTTGCCAAGCGCAAGCGCAAAACTCTCGCGCTCCTGTGCGGTAAGACAGGACATGATCTCGCGCTCTTTCCGTAATAGCCGCGGGATCAATTCCTCATACAGCACACGGCCCTTGCGGGTGAGGCGCAGGGCGAACTCGCGGCGATCGTCCGCGTTCTCGACGCGCTCGACCAGCTGGCGCCGCATCAGCGCGGTGACGGCGCGGCTGATGGTGGATTTGTGCGTGCGCGTGCAATGCGCGATGTATTGTGCGCTGCAGGGCTCGACGCGAAACCCCAACGTCGCCAGCACCCGCCATTCCGGAATGTCCAGCCCGTAACGTTCCTGATATTCGCTCGACAGCGCGGCGCTGACCTCGGCCGCAAGGCGATTCAGCCGGAACGGAACGAACCTGAACAGGTCGAGTTTCGCCAAAATCGCTCCAATTTGAGTTGACCTTGGTCCGCGCAAGGCGTTTAAGATAGTTGCACGTGAGACTATCTTAGCCGGAACGCCGCCCCTTGGCCAGAGCCATGTGAGCCATGACGCAGCACACCACACAGTTCGGCTACCGCCGCCATCCCGATCAGGATCGGGCCGCCGCCAATGTCGCCGAACACTCCGTGATCGTGGTCGGCGCCGGCCCCGTAGGCCTGTCGCTGGCGATCGATCTGGCGCAGCGTGGCCAGAGCGTGGTCTTGCTCGACGACGCCGACCGGATCGGCGAGGGCTCGCGCGCGATCTGTTTCTCGAAACGCTCGCTGGAATACTGGGACCGGCTCGGCGTGGCCGGCCGCATGGTCGACAAGGGTGTGGTCTGGAGCGTCGGCAGGATATTTCACGGCGCCGACCAGCTTTATCAATTCAACCTGCTGCCCGAGCAGGGCCACAAGATGCCGGCCTTCATCAACCTGCAGCAGTTCTATGCCGAGGCCTATCTGATCGAGCGCGCGGCGCAACTGCCGGAAGTCGATTTGCGCTGGCGCAACAAGGTGAGCGCGTTGGAGCAGCGCAACGATCATGTGGTGCTTACGATCGAGACGCCCGACGGGCCGTACCGGCTTGCCGCGCGATATGTCTGCGCCTGCGATGGCGCGCGGTCGTCGTTGCGGCGGCTGGTCGGCGCGGATTTCACCGGGCAACAGTTCGAGGACCAGTTTTTGATCGCCGACGTCAAGATGACGGCAGAATTTCCGACCGAGCGCTGGTTCTGGTTCGATCCGCCGTTTCATGCCGGGCGCTCCGCGCTGCTGCATCGCCAGCCCGACGATATCTGGCGGATCGACCTGCAACTCAGCCCGGACGCGGACCCGGCGGTGGAAAAGCTGCCGGAGAACGTGCGGCCGCGAATCGCGCGGATGCTGGGCCATGACAAATTCGAATTCGTCTGGGTATCGCTTTATAAATTCCAGTGCCGGCGCATGGAAAAGTTCATCCATGACCGCGTGATCTTCGCCGGCGATGCCGCGCATCAGGTGTCGCCGTTCGGCGCCCGCGGCGCCAATTCCGGTCTGGAGGATGCTGAAAACCTGGCGTGGAAACTCGCGCGGGTACTGCAGGGCACTTCGCCCGAGCGCTTGTTCGAGAGCTATCATGTCGAGCGCAGTGCGGCGGCCGACGAAAACATCCGCGAATCGACCCGCTCGACCGATTTCATGGCGCCCGCTTCGCGCCAGGAAGCGCGGCTGCGGCAGGCGGTGCTGTCGCTCGCAAAAGACACCGAATTCGGCAAGCGCATGATCAATGGCGGACGGCTATCGGTGCCTTCGATCTATGACACGCCGCTCTCGACACCGGATAGCGACAGCTGGCGCGGTGGGCCGCGGCCCGGTGCCTCGATGCCCGATGCGCCGCTGAGCGGCCGCGACGGCAGTTCGATATTTCTGACCGAGGCTTTCGTCAGGGCGGGAAAGAAGTTCGCGCTGCTTGAATTTGCCAATGGCGCGACGACCGGCGTCCCTGACGGCGTCGGCGTCATCAGGATAGGCAGCGACGGATTTGGCGATCCCTCCGGACTGCTCCGCACGCGCTACGATGCTGCCCCCGGTACCGGTTATTTGTTGCGCCCTGACGGCTATGTCGCCGCGCGCTTCCGGCATCCGACGCACGGCGCAATCGATGCCGCGCTGGCCCGCGCTACCGCGGCCAACGGGGGTTTGTGATGGCGCTTTCCACCAGTTCGAATTTCGCAAAACCCGACGATGCCTTCCGCATGATCGTCGAGGCGCATCGCGGCCTCAGCGACGCGCAAAGCGCCGATCTCGACGCGGCGCTGGTGCTCGTTCTCGCCAACCACATTGGCGATCTTGAGGTGCTGCGCGAAGCGATCGAACTTGCAAAGAGCCGTCTGGTGGATGCCAGCCAGCAACAACAGCAGCAGCAATGAGATGAGTATATTTTCAAGCCGTCATTGCGAGGAGCACTTGCGACGAAGCAATCCAGTTCTTCTGCGCGATTTCTGGATTGCTTCGCTTACGCTCGCAATGACAAAAATGAGAAAGTTGAACTGATGGCCAAAGGTTTCGCATCCACCACCGATATGACGGAGAAGAAAATCACCTTCTCCGAAATCGGCACCGATCTCTACGCCTTCACCGCCGAAGGCGATCCGAACTCCGCCGTGATCGTCGGCGATGATGGCTGCCTCGTATTCGATGCGCAGGCGACGCCGGCGATGGCGAACAAGGTAATCGAGCGGGTCCGTACCGTCACCGACAAGCCGATCAAATATGTGGTGCTGTCGCATTATCACGCGGTGCGGGTGCTCGGCGCTTCCGCCTACAAGGCGCAAGGCATCATCGCCTCGCAGGAGACCCATCGGCTGATCGAGGAGCGCGGCCAGCAGGACTGGGATTCGGAATATGGCCGCTTTCCGCGATTGTTTCAGGACGCCGAAAGCATCCCCGGCCTGACCTGGCCGACGCTGACGTTCGAGACCGACATGTCGATTTATCTCGGCAAGCGCGAGGTGCGCTTGATGTCGCTCGGCGCGGGACATACGTCAGGCGATATCGTCGCCTGGGTGCCGGACGCCGAGGTGATGTTTTCCGGCGACCTCATCGAATACCATTCGGCCTGCTATTGCGGCGACGCGCATTTGCGCGAATGGCCGATGACACTGAATGAAATCCGCGCCTTCAATCCCAAGGCGATTGCGCCGGGTCGCGGCGACGCCTTGAAAGGCGTTGCGACCGGGCGTGACGCCATCGCCATGACGCGCGACTTTGTCAGTTCGCTGTACGGTGCGGCGGAAACGTCGGTCGCCAAGGGCAGGAATCTGAAAGAGACCATGGCGGCGACGCGCGAGGTGATGGATCCGAAGTTTTCCGGCTTCGCGATCTACGAACACTGCCTGCCGTTCAACGTCTCGCGCGCGTTCGACGAGGCCTCGGGAATCGACGACCCCGTGATCTGGACCGACAAGCGCGATCTGGAAATGTGGGCAAGCCTGCAAGGAGGATGAGCCATGAATTACAATGCAGCTCCTGACGTCATCGGCAAATCAGTCGGCCAGATTACACCGGGCTACATGTCCGGCTTCGGCAACTCGTTCGAGACCGAGGCGTTGCCCGGCGCGCTGCCGATGGGCCGCAATTCGCCGCAGCGCTGCGCCTACGGGCTTTATGCCGAGCAACTCTCCGGCTCGCCGTTCACCGCACCGCGCGGCAGCAACGAGCGCTCCTGGCTGTATCGCATCCGGCCGTCGGTGCGGCATTCCGGCCGCTTCAGCAAGGTCGATGCCGGGCTGTGGCGCACTGCGCCATGCCATGAGCACGAATTGCCGATCGCGCAGTTGCGCTGGGACCCCGCGCCGATCCCATCGGGCGACAGAACCTTTCTGCAGGGCGTGCAGACCATGACCACGGCGGGCGACGCCAATACCCAGGCCGGCATGGCAGCGCATGTCTATCTCATTACCAAGTCGATGGTGGATCAGCATTTTTATAATGCCGACGGCGAGATGATGTTCGTGCCGCAGCAGGGCAATCTCAAATTCGTCACCGAATTCGGCCGTATCGATGCCGAACCGGGCGAGATTGTGGTGGTTCCGCGTGGCGTCAAATTCCGGGTCGAGCTGACCGGCGGTCCGGCGCGCGGCTATCTGTGCGAAAATTACGGCGGCGCCTTCACGCTGCCGGAGCGCGGCCCGATCGGCGCCAACTGCCTCGCCAATGCGCGCGATTTCCTCACCCCGGTCGCGGCCTATGAGGACAAGGACACGCCGACCGAACTCTACGTGAAATGGGGCGGCGCGCTGTGGATGACGAAGTTGCCGCATTCGCCGATCGACGTGGTGGCGTGGCACGGCAATTACGCGCCGTATAAATACGACCTGCGCACCTTCTCGCCGGTCGGTGCGATCGGCTTCGACCACCCCGATCCGTCGATTTTCACGGTGCTGACCTCGCCCTCGGAAACCGCCGGCACCGCCAATATCGATTTTGTGATTTTCCCCGAACGCTGGGCGGTAGCGGAAAACACCTTCCGCCCGCCGTGGTATCACATGAACATCATGTCGGAATTCATGGGGCTGATCTACGGCGTCTATGACGCCAAGCCGCAAGGCTTTACCCCCGGCGGCATCAGCCTGCACAACATGATGCTGCCGCATGGCCCCGATCGCCAGGCGTTCGATCACGCCAGCAACAGCGAGTTGAAGCCGGTCAAGTTGACCGGCACCATGGCCTTTATGTTCGAGACTCGATATCCGCAGCGCGTGACTGAGTTCGCGGCGAAGTCGGCGACGCTGCAGGACGATTACGCGGACTGCTGGAAGGGGCTGGAAAAGCGGTTCGATCCGAACAAGCCGTGAGAGTCGCGCGACCTGTTGCCCCGTCATGGCCGGGCATGTCCCGGCCATCCACGTCTTGGATGCAGAAAAGACGTGGATGCCCGGCACAAGGCCGGGCATGACGGCGGTGTTCTAATTGGAGAATCAAGTGCCCCATCCCAACGACCCCTCCCTCCGCTCCTTCATCGACATCGATCTCGCGTCTGATTTCCCGATCCAGAACCTGCCCTACGGCGTGTTCTCGGCAAAGGACGGATTAGCCCCGCGCGTCGGGGTCGCGATCGGAAATTATGTGCTCGATCTTCGGGAACTCGAACAGGACGGACGGCTGGATGTCGGCGAACTCGGCGTCTTTGCGGCGCCGATGTTGAATCCCTTCATGGCGCTCGGACCGAAAGTGTGGTCGCGCACCCGGGCGCGGATCAGTGAGTTGCTGCGTCATGATAATCCGGAGCTTCGCGACAACGCCGAGTTACGCCAACGCGCGCTGGTGCCGATGGCCGATGCAAAATTGTTTCTGCCTTTAGCGGTGGCCGGCTACACTGATTTCTATTCGTCGAAGGAGCACGCCACCAATGTCGGCACCATGTTTCGCGACAAGGCCAATCCGCTGCTGCCGAACTGGCTGCATATCCCGATCGGCTATAATGGCCGCTCGTCGACCGTGGTCGTCAGCGGCACAAAAGTGCGGCGGCCGCGCGGGCAGCTAAAACCGCCGAATGCGGAATTGCCGAGCTTCGGGCCATGCAAGCGGCTCGATTTCGAACTGGAGATGGGCGTGGTGATTGGCCAGCCGTCGCCGATGGGCGAGATGCTGACCGAGAGCCAGGCGGAAGAAATGATCTTCGGCTTCGTGCTGCTCAACGACTGGAGCGCGCGGGATATCCAGCAGTGGGAATACGTGCCGTTGGGCCCGTTCCAGGCCAAGGCGTTCGCGACGTCGATCAGTCCGTGGATCGTCACCCGTGAGGCGTTGGAGCCGTTCCGGGTGCACGGGCCCGCGCAGGACCCGACGCCATTGCCGTATCTGCGGCAGGCCGGTGCGAACAATTACGACATGGCGCTTGACGTCGATCTGCGCACGCCGCAGATGAATGAACCGCAAAACATCTGCCGCACCAATTTCAAATACATGTACTGGTCGTCGGTGCAGCAGCTGGTGCACCATGCCTCGAGCGGCTGCGCGATGAATGTCGGCGATCTCTTAGGAAGCGGCACCATCAGCGGGCCTGACAAGCAGGAGCGCGGCAGCCTGCTGGAGATCAGCTGGAACGGGTCCGAGCCGATCGAACTGCCGGGCGGAGAGAAGCGCACGTTTCTCGAAGACGGCGACTCTCTGACCATGCGCGGCTGGTGCCAGGGCAACGGCTATCGCGTCGGCTTCGGTGAAGTCGAGGGCACGATAACGCCGGCGGTGTAGCGTGCCCCGGACGCAGCGCAGCGTTCTTCACGGTGCGCTGCAGAGCCGGGGCCGTAACGCACTCCGGCGTTTGGTACGGTCCCGGATCTGCGGAGCGGCATGAAGAATGCCGCACCGCGTCCGGGACACACAGGTCAACGATCCTCAGGCGCAATATCCCGGATGCGCGCCGAATGTGCCGCGATGTCTTCGAGGCTGTCAGACAGATGCACGCGTTTGTCCGACGGCGGTCGCTTCTCGACCGACAATCCGGGACGCCATTCCGTCGCGGGCCGGATCGGCCGCGGCACGAAACCGCCGCCGCAGTTCGGGCAGACATTGTAAAGTTTGTTCTCGACGCAGTCCGCGCAGAACGTGCATTCATAGCTGCAGATGCGCGCTTCCGTCGAATGCGGCGGAAGATCCTTGTCGCAGTATTCGCAGTTAGGCCGGAGCTGCAGCGCCATGGGGTGTCTCGTCACGTTGGAAGACGGATCATCGCAAATTCGCCGCCGGTTGCGAATGACGAATCTCCCTCGATTCCGGCCACTATCCTTCGTCGTGCCCGGCCCTGTGCCGGGCATCCACGTCTTGCTTCCTTGCTTCGTCCAAAGACGTGGATGGCCGGGACGAGCCCGGCCATGACGAAGGAAGGCGAGTTAACGCTGCAGCTGCTTCAAGGGCAGTTTTGAGGTTTCCTTCAGCCGGTCCAGCACGATCGACGAGCGGACATGGGCAACGCTCCGGTGCGGCATCAGCACGTTGTTGACAATGTCGGACAGGCTCTTCAGGTCGCGCAACACCACTTTCAGCAAATAGTCGGCATCGCCGGTCAGTGAGTAGGCCTCCTGCACCGCGTCGACGCGCTGCACCAGGTTGCGAAAGTGCTTTGCGTTGTCGGGCGAGTGGGTCGCCAGCGTGATGTGGATGAAGGCGATCAGAGTGAAGCCGAGCGCTTCGCTCGCAAGGTCGGCGTGATAGCCCGATATCACCTTCTCTTCCTCGAGCCGCATGCGGCGGCGGGAGCATTGCGATGCCGACAATCCCGCGACATCCGCGAGTTGCTGGTTGGTCAGCCGGCCGTCGTCCTGCAACGCGGCCAGGATTTTGAGATCAAAGGCATCCACGGATATCATGCGTAAAAGTCCATTTTTATGCACGGAGCATGCATCATTTAACTGATATCGCCTTCTTATGCACGCACTTCGCGCCAGATTGGACCTATACTCCAGACAACAATTCAGGGAGATCAGCCATGGGTCCATTTCCGCATGACGCGCCGGCCGCCACCATCACGGCCGAAAATCCGATGGGCACCGATGGTTTTGAGTTCGTCGAATACGCGCACCCCAAGCCCGACGAACTGCATACGCTGTTCAAGCTGATGGGCTATGTGCCGGTCGCACGGCACAAGACCAGGAAGATTACGGTGTATCGCCAGGGCGACATCAACTATCTCATCAACGAACAGCCCGGCACGCACGGCTTTGATTTCGTCTCAAAACATGGTCCCTGCGCGCCGTCGATGGCGTTTCGCGTGGTCGATGCGCAGCAGGCCTATGAGCGCGCGCTGTCGCTCGGCGCGGAGCCGGCCGATATTCCGTCGGCCCAGAAGACGCTCGATGTTCCCGCGATCAAGGGTATCGGCGGCAGCTTGCTCTATTTCGTCGATCGTTATCGCGCCAAGGGCTCGGCCTACGACCTGGAATTCGAGTGGCTGGGCGCCAAAAATCCGCGCCCCGAGGGCGCCGGGCTGTTCTATCTCGATCACCTCACCCACAACGTCCATCGCGGCCGCATGGATGTCTGGACCGGATTCTACGAAAGGCTTTTCAACTTCCGGCAGATCCGATTTTTCGATATCGAGGGCCGCGCCTCCGGCCTGTTTTCGCGGGCGCTGACGAGCCCCGACGGCAAGATCCGGATTCCGATCAACGAGGACGCCGGCGATTCGGGCCAGATCGAGGAATATCTCAACGTCTATCGCGGCGAGGGCATCCAGCACATCGCCTGCGGCGCGAAGGATATCTATCGCACCGTCGAGCGGCTCCGCGCCGACGGACTGCCGTTCATGCCGGCGCCGCCGCAAACCTATTTCGAGAAGATCGACGCGCGGCTGCCCAAGCATGGCGAAGACGTGGCGCGGCTGAAGCGCGACGGTATCCTGATCGACGGCGAGGGCGTGGTCGAAGGCGGCGAGACCAAAGTGCTGCTGCAGATTTTCTCGGCCAACGCGATCGGGCCGATCTTCTTCGAGTTCATCCAGCGCAAGGGCGACGACGGCTTTGGCGAAGGCAATTTCAAGGCGCTGTTCGAATCGATCGAGGAGGATCAGATCCGGCGCGGCGTGCTGACGGTTGGAGACAAGACCGCGGCGTAACCTCGTGTCCCGGACGCGATGCGGCATTCTTCATGCCGCTTCGCAGAGCCGGGACCGCACCAAGCGCGGTGTTCGTGACGGCCCCGGCTCTGCGGCGCACCGCTCCGCAAGTGCTGCGCGCTGCACCGCGTCCGGGGCACGATACCCTTAGCGCCCGCTTTCCCACTCCTTCGCCACCGCGCCAAGCTCCGCCGCCACCGTCTTCCGGATCGCCGAAGGCGTGCGCGAGAAGCGTGGCGCCGGCGCGGGCTGGGTGATGCCGTCGACATCGACGAAAATCTTGCGCTCCGCCATGTGCGGATGCTTTGGCGCTTCCGACAGCGACAGCACCGGCGCGAAGCAGACGTCGGTGCCTTCCATGATCGCGCACCATTCGGCGCGGGTCCTGGTCTTGAACACCTCTGTCATCTTCGCCTTCATCGCCGGCCAGTTTTTCGCGTCCATCTGGCCGTCATAGAGCGCGTCATCGAGGCCGGCGAGCCGGCGCAGTTCGGCATAGAATTGCGGCTCGATCGAGCCCAGCGAGATGAACTCGCCGCCCTTGCATTCATAGGTGCCGTAGAAATGCGCGCCGCCATCGAGCAGATTGGACTCGCGGCCATCCTTCCAGCGGCCGATCGCGGTGAGTTCGCAGAACAGCGACATCAGCGACGCCGCGCCATCGCACATCGCGACATCTACCACCTGGCCCTGGCCGGATTTTTGCGCTTCCAGCAATGCCGCGAGAATCCCGACCACGAGATACAGCGCGCCGCCACCATAATCGCCGACCAGGTTAAGCGGCGGCACCGGCTTGTCCTTTGCGCCGATCGCATGCAGCGCTCCGGTCACAGAAATGTAATTGATATCGTGACCGGCGGCGTTGGCCAGCGGGCCGGACTGGCCCCAGCCAGTCATGCGCGCATAGACGATGCGCTTGTTGCGCCCCAGCACGACGTCGGGTCCAAAGCCGAGCCGCTCCATCACGCCGGGCCGATAACCCTCGATCAGAACATCGGCGCCTTCAAGAAGCGCCAGCACTTGCGCGACGCATTCCTTATCCTTCAAATCGCAGGCGATCTGCCGGCGGCCGCGCATCATGATGGCGCCGCGCAGGCCTTGCTTCTGCTCGCCGCGCATCAGCGTTACGACATCGGCGCCCATATCGGCCAGCATCATCGATGCGAAAGGGCCGGGGCCGAGCCCGGCGAATTCGACGATGCGGATGCCGGCTAGCGGGCCGCTCGCGTGCGATGTCGCTGCTTGCATTGCCGGCTTCAGTCCGCCCCGGCCGCATCGACCGCGCGCTGTGCCATCACCTTGACCAGATTGGCCCGATAGGCGGACGAGCCGTGGATATCCGCCAGCATGCCGTCGGTCGAAATCGTGACGTTGTCGAGCGCTGCTGCCGAGAAATTCGCCTTCAACGCCGCCTCGATCGCGGGCACGCGCATCACGCCGTTCTGCGATGCGCCCGTGGCGGCGACGCGGACGTCGCCCGTCCGGCCCCTGGCGACGAACACGCCGGTCAATGCGAAGCGCGACGCAGGATGCCGCATTTTCGAATAGCCCGCCCTCGACGGCACCGGGAAGCTGACAGAGGTGATGATCTCGCCGTCTTCCAGCGCGGTCGAAAACAGGCCTTGAAAAAAATCGTCCGCCTTGATCGAACGCTTGTTGGTATTGACCGTGGCATTCAGCGCCAGCACGGCGGCCGGATAATCCGCGGCCGGATCGTTGTTGGCAATGGAGCCGCCGATGGTGCCGCGATAGCGCACTGCCGGGTCGCCGAGCACCGAGGTGAGATACACCAGCGCGGGAATGTTGTTCTTCACGTCGTCGCTGCTCATGATCTCGAAATAGGTCGTCGCCGCCTTGATGACGAGCGCATCGCCCTGCGACTGAATACCCACCAGATCCTTGATTCTCGCAAGATCGATGACATCGGTCGGCGAGGCGAGCCGTGCCTTCATCACCGGCAGCAACGTGTGGCCGCCGGCGAGATACTTTGAGTCCGAACCCTTGGCGAACAGCGCCGCGGCTTCGTCGACGCTCGCAGGGCGATGATAATTTGTCTCGTGCATGGTGGTGTCCTCCCTCAACCGTGGATCGCGTGCCAGACGCGATCCGGAGACGCGGGCATCGCAAGATTGTTGTTGCCGATGGCGTCGGTGATGGCGTTGATGACGGCGGCGGATGCGCCGATCGCGCCGGCCTCGCCGCAACCCTTGACGCCAAGCGGATTGCCCGGACACAGCGTCATGGTATGCGACACCTTGAACGAGGGCAGGTCCTCGGCCCGCGGCATGGCGTAGTCCATGAAGCTCGCGGTCAGAAGCTGGCCGCTCTTGTCATAGACCGCGTTCTCCAGCAGCGCCTGGCCGATGCCTTGCGCCAGCCCGCCATGGACCTGGCCCTCGACGATCATCGGATTGATCAGCCGTCCGAAATCGTCCGCGGCGACGAAGTTGACGAACGAGGTCTTGCCGGTGCCCGAGTCGACCTCGACCTCGCAGATATAGGAGCCTGCGGGGAAGGTGAAGTTGGTCGGGTCGTAGAACGCGGTTTCCTTCAGGCCCGGCTCCATGCCGTCGGGCAGGTTATGCGCGGTGTAGGCGGCGAGCGCCACCATCGGCAGCGCGATCGACTTGTCGGTACCGGTGACCTTGAACTCGCCGTTCTCGATGACGATGTCGTCCTCGGACGCTTCCAGCTGATGCGCGGCGATCTTCTTGGCCTTGGCCTCCATCTTCTCCATCGCCTTGACAATGGCGGTGAGGCCGACCGCGGCCGAGCGCGAGCCGTAGGTGCCCATGCCGAACTGCACCTTGTCGGTGTCGCCGTGCACGATCGAGACCTGGCTGATCGGAATGCCCAGCCGCTCGGAAATCACCTGCGCGAAGGTGGTTTCGTGGCCCTGGCCGTGGCTGTGCGAACCGGTGAGGATTTCGATGGTGCCGACCGGATTGACCCGCACTTCCGCGGATTCCCACAGGCCGACGCCGGCGCCAAGCGAGCCTACCGCCTTCGACGGCGCGATGCCGCAGGCTTCGATGTAGCAGGACAGGCCGATGCCGCGCAGCTTGCCTTCGCTCTTGGCTTTTGCCTTGCGCGCGGCGAAGCCGGCGTAATCGATCGCCTGCATCGCGGCATCCAGCGAGGCGTTAAAGTCGCCGGCGTCATAGGCCATGATGACCGGGGTCTGGTGCGGAAACGCGGTGATGAAGTTCTTGCGCCGCAACTCGGCCGGATCGAGTTTGAGCTCGCGCGCCGCCGTTTCCACCAGCCGCTCCACCACAAAGCTCGCTTCGGGCCGGCCCGCGCCGCGGTAGGCATCGACCGGCGTGGTGTTGGTGTAGACGCTGATCACCTCGGCGAAAATGTTGGGGATGTTGTACTGGCCCGACAGCAGCGTGGCATAGAGATAGGTCGGCACCGACGACGAGAACAGCGACATGTAGCCGCCGAGGTTGGCGTAGGTTTTCACCCGCAACCCGGTGATCTTGTTATTGGCGTCAAGCGCGATCTCGGCCTTGGTCAGATGGTCGCGGCCATGCGCGTCGGTCAAAAACGCCTCGGTGCGGTCGCTGGTCCACTTCACCGGACGGCCGGTCTTCTTCGACGCCCACAGCGCCACCATTTCTTCCGGATAGATGAAAATCTTGGAGCCGAAGCCGCCGCCGACGTCGGGCGCGATCACCCGCAGCTTGTGCTCCTGCGCGATGTTGTAGAACGCCGATAGCACCAGCCGCGCCACATGCGGATTCTGCGATGTGGTGTAGAGGGTAAAATGTTCTTCGGCCGAATCGTAGTCGGCGATCGCCGCGCGGGGCTCCATCGCGTTCGGCACCAGACGATTGTTGGTGATGTCGAGCGCGGTGACATGGGCCGCCGATTTGAAGGCCGCGTCGGTCGCGGCCTCGTCGCCGATGGTCCAGTCGTAGATCACATTGCCCGGTGCCTCGGGATGAAGCTGAGGCGCGCCCGGAGCGATGGCGCTGCTGATATCGGCGGCAACGGGAAGCTCCTCGTAGATGACAGAGACGGCTTCCGCCGCATCGCGCGCCTGATTGCGGGTCTCGGCGATCACCACCGCCACGGCCTGGCCTACGAAGCGCACGATTTCCGGCGCCATCGCCGGCCACGCGCCCATCTTCATCGCGGTGCCGTCCTTGGAATGGATCATCCAGCCGCAGATCAAATTGCCGATCTTGTCGTCGACGATCTGCTGCCCGGTCAGCACATCGACCACGCCCGGCATTCCCTTGGCCGCGTTGGAATCGATTCCCGCGACTTTGGCATGGGCGTGGGGGCTGCGGACGAATGCGGCGTAGGTCATGCCGTGCAGGCGGATGTCATCGACATAGCGGCCCTTGCCGGTGATGAAACGCTTGTCTTCCTTGCGCGCAACTCGTGCGCCTACGCCTTCGATACCCATATTTAATTCTCCCTGCCGGAGCGATTTCCGCCATTTCCGTCGAAATGATGCGGCTTCAGATGTGGTGTGGATCGGATAATCTGGCCGGTGGCGCTATTCCGCCGCCTGCGCGACCTTCATCTTGCCCGCGGCGTCGAGCACCGCCTTGACGATATTGTGATAGCCGGTGCAGCGGCAGATATTGCCTTCGAGCTCCTGCCGCACCGTGGCCTCGTCGAGGCCGCCGCCGTGGCGCGCCACGATGTCGATCGAGGTCATGATCATGCCCGGCGTGCAATAGCCGCACTGCAGTCCATGATTGTCGCGGAAGGCGGCCTGCATCGGATGCAGTTCGTCGCCCTTGGCGATGCCCTCGATGGTGGTGATATTGGCGCCGTTGGCCTGTCCCACCAGCACGGTACAGGATTTTACCGCGGCGCCATCGATATGCACGACGCAGGCGCCGCACTGGCTGGTATCGCAGCCGATATGGGTCCCGGTGAGGCCCAGATGATCGCGCAGGAGATGGACAAGGAGCGTCCGGTCCTCGACATCCGCCGAGACCGCCTTGCCGTTCACCGTTAATTTGACTGTAGACACGCGTGATACCTCCCAAACCTTTAATTGTTCCAATTAGAAGCACGGAGCGGCGACTTTGCAACACCGATTTTCGTCGCCGGCGCACGCGATCTCTCAACGGGTCGCCCCCGCGAAGGCGGGGACCCATACCCTCCGTCTCCGTGATGCGGAAGGTGTCAGCCGCTCGGGGAAACAACGTCCCAAGCAATGGCCATCGGTGGTTATGGGTCCCCGCCTGCGCGGGGACGACATAGGGGCTGGTCATGCGCATCACGGCTGCAATTTTGAACCTTTTATATTGACCGGGTTGGTGGTGTATTTCCGCGCCCGTGCAAGGAGTTCTCGAATTGATCGACAAACAGGTGAAAACCACCGCTGACGCCGTGGCCGGGGTCCGGGACGGATCGACGGTACTGGTGGCGGGATTTGGCATGGTCGGCGTCGCCGATCACCTGCTCGATGCCTTGCACGAGCAGGGTGCGCGCGAATTGACCATCGTCGCCAACAATTCCGGCAATGGCGATCACGGGCTGGCGCGGCTGATCATGTCCGGGCGGGTGCGCAAGGTGATCTGTTCGTTTCCGCGCTCCGGCGACTACAGCGCCTTTCTCAACGCCTACCGCGCCAAAAGCCTGGAGCTGGAATTGGTCCCGCAGGGCACCATCAGCGAACGGATGCGATGTGCGGCGGCCGGGCTCGGCGGCTTCTTCTCGCCGGTATCGGCCGGCACCAAACTGGGGGAAGGCAAGGAAACCCGTGAGATCGACGGCCGCCTCCATGTATTCGAAAAGCCGCTGAAAGGCGATGTCGCGCTGATCAAGGCCAACAAGGCCGATCGCTGGGGCAATCTGACCTACATCAAATCGGCGCGAAACTTTAACCCGGTGATGGCGATGGCGGCGGAGCTTACCGTGGCCGAGGTCGACACCTTGGTGGAGCTCGGCGAGATGGATCCCGAGGCCGTCGTCACGCCGAGCATCTTCGTAGATCGTGTGGTGGTTGTGGGAGCAAGCGCATGACGCCGTTGACCCGCGAACAGATGGCTTGGCGCGCCGCGCAGGATTTACTGGAAGGCGCCTACGTCAATCTCGGCATCGGCATTCCGACCCTGGCCGCGAGCTACGTGCCGCCCGGCCGCGAGGTGATTTTTCACAGCGAGAACGGCATCCTCGGCATGGGCCCGAAACCCGAGCCGGGCAAGGAAGACCCCTACATGGTCGATGCCGGCAAGAACAAGACGACGCTGGTCGCCGGCGGCTGTTTCGTGCATCACGCCGACGCCTTCCTGATGATCCGCGGCGGGCATCTGGATGTCAGCCTGCTCGGCGCATTCGAGGTGTCCGAAAGGGGCGATCTCGCCAACTGGACCACCGAAGACCCGGCATTTCCACCGGGTGTCGGCGGCGCCATGGATCTGGCGGTGGGTGCGAAGGAAATCCGCGTCATCATGGATCACACCAGCAAGAAGGGCGAGCCGCGCATCTTAAAGCGCTGCACCTTGCCGCTGACCGCGGCCGCCTGCGTCAAGCGCATCTACACCAACCTGGCGGTGATCGACGTGACGCCGCAGGGCCTGTTGGTGCTGGAAATGGTGCCCGGCATGACGCTAACGAAGCTGCAGGCCCTGACCGAACCGAAGCTGCAACTGGCCGATAGCTGGCAGGCACTGGCGGCTCCGGAAGCGAAGGCGGCGTAGGTTGCGAACCAATTGCGTCGTCATGGCCGGGACAAGCCCGGCCATGACGAGATTCAGTTTCCCCGATATTTACGCGATTTTATCCATTCTTCTTCACTTTTCAGTCGCGGATTCGGAAAGCCGGCGCTTCCGAAGCCGATGGAATTTGGATTTGGGGGTCGAGGTGGGTTGGTTGAAACGTGTCCAGTCGGCGTCCCCGAAACTCCCAACCTTGCGATTTCGCGGCAAGATCGTGCTCGGCTTCGCCGTGGTGCTCGTCATCTCCGCTGCCAGCCTGGGTATCGCCTGGCTCGGCTTCCAGCGTATTTCGGACGGCGTGACGTTATATCGAAACAGCGTGGCGGAGGCGGATCTGGCGCGCAACATCGACCGTGAACTGATCTCCTATCAGTCGCTGGCGCGCTATTACGTGGTCACGGCCAGGGAAGATGACGCCAAGGCGGCGCTGACGGCCGAGGCCAGCTTGAGGGACGCCATCATTCAATCGATGAAGGGCAGCACGAATCCGGCGCGGATCGAGCAGATCGTCAAACTGGAGCGGGAATTCCGCGCCTTCACCAAGATCTTTGCCGATATCCTGAAAGTGAAGCGCGACAGCGCGCTTTTGACGCAAAACCGGCTGACGCGCGGCGGCACCCTGCTGCGCTATAAATTCGACGACCTCGCCAGCAACGCGGCGGAGGCGGAACTGCCGGCGGTCGAACTGGGCGCCAAGCAAGTCACCTCGCAATATCTGTCGGTGATCGCGCTCGCCAACACCTTCGTCATCAATTCCGATCAGGCGGTGGCGTCGAGTGCGCTGGCGCGGCTGAAATTCGTCGAGAACTCGCTGCGCGCGATATCGACGACCGACGAGAAGATCCTCACCGCGATCAAGGAAATTTCCGGGCTGCTCGAAGAATACCGGGACACGCTGAGCAAGCTGGTCGCAAATTCGAAGTCGATCGACGAACTGGTCGCCGAGATGGCGGACTCCGCCGCCGCGATCACCCAGGGCTCCAACGCCATGAAAGCCGACCTGTTGTCGGACCAGCAGCGGCTGGAAAACGAGTCCGATGCGACGGTTCACGAGACCGAACGGCTGGTCGCAATGCTTGCGGCGGGCGGCTTCCTGCTCGGCGGCGCGCTGGCGCTGATGCTGGGCAAGGGAATTTCCCGGCCGATGACCGCGATGTGCAAGGCGATGCGCGAACTCGCGGGCGGCAATTTCGACGTCGTGTTGCCCGGCCTTGGCCGCAAGGATGAACTCGGCGAAATGGCCGGTGCGGTGGAGGAGTTCAAGCTGCAAGCCATCGCCAAGGCCGAACGCGAAGCGGCCGCGCATGACGCGCAAAACAGGGCGTCCAGCGAGGCGCGGCGCGCCGAACTGATCCGCTTCGCCGACAATTTCGAAGCGGCGGTAGGGTCCATCGTATCCAACGTTTCGGCTTCCGCGGTGCAGCTCGAATCGGCTGCGGGCACGCTGACGCGCACCGCCGAAATCACCGAAGATTTGTCCGGCCAGGTCGCCGGCGCGTCGGAAGAAGCCTCCACCAACATGCAGGCGGTTGCGGCTGCGACCGAGGAACTGTCGCAATCGGTCGGCGAGATCGGCCGCAGGGTGCGCGAATCCAACCGGATCGCCGAAGCCGCGGTGCTGCAGGCGCAGCAGACCGACGCGCGGATCGGCAAGCTGACGCGCGCAGCCCAGCAGATCGGCGACGTGGTCAAGCTGATCACGGCGATCGCCGAGCAGACCAATCTGCTGGCGCTGAATGCGACCATCGAAGCCGCCCGGGCCGGCGAGGCCGGCCGTGGTTTCGCGGTCGTCGCATCGGAAGTCAAATCGCTGGCCAACCAGACCGCGAAGGCGACCGACGAAATCTCGTCTCACATCGCAGGCATGCAGGACGCGACCCGGGGATCGGTCGCGGCGATCAAGGAGATTGGCCAGACCATCGGGCAGATTTCGAAAATCGCGTCGAGCATCGCCGGTGCGGTGGAACAGCAAAGCTCGGCCACGCAGGAAATCGCCCGCAGCGTGCAGAGCGTCGCACAGGGCACGCAGGAAGTCGCCGGCAACATCACGCAGGTCAACCTTGGCGCTACCGAGACCGGGTCGGCGTCGGAAGAGGTGCTGAACTCGGCGCAGACGCTGTCCACGGAAAGCGCGCGGCTGCGTCAGGAACTGGAACGGTTCATGACCACAATCCGGGCGGCGTAGCCTCTCGTGTCCCGGGCGCGATGCAGCGCGTAGCTCTTCGCGAGGCGCTGCTTCGCAGAACCGGGACCCCGGTTAGAGTTGAAAACCGGGACCCCGATTAGAGTTGAAAAAAGTGGGCCCCGCTCTGCAGCGCACCGCTACGCAAGGGCTACGCGCCGCGCTGCGTCCGGGGAACGAACATTTGTGCAGGCCCGTTCAGATCGAGCGCGTCGCTCTCTCTTGCGTGACGCGCTGCGACCAACGCGTTGGCGAAGCTTTTTGCTTCGCGGGCACTTTTCGTCGCGCAGCCGTTTTGCTCGCGGTCTTTCGCGACGATTTGGGCGCGGTCTTGCTCGATGCCTTTGTGCGAGAACTTGTCGCCATTGTTTCATTCCATACGCCGCTGTGACGCGAAAACGGTTGTCAATTCAATTGGTTCATTGGCAGTCATGACTCGCAAATATGGGAACCGCTCCAGACCACGGGCGTTAACATCCACGATCCCGGTGGCTGATGATGCGAAGCCTGGAACTCACGGTTCCCGGACGTTTCTTCTTTGGTTAGGTTCGATGAGCTTGCTGCAAACGAGTGCAAATCCGGAAATCGCGTCTGATATGACCGAGGTCGAAATCCCGCCGGGCAAGCCCAGCGCCGAGCGCATCATCGAAACCGACATTCCTTCGCGCCTCGACAGTCTGCGCTGGAGCGGTTTTCACACCCGCGTGGTGACAGCGCTCGGCATCACGTGGATCCTCGATGGGCTGGAAGTCACGCTGGCCGGCGCCTTGTCCGGCGCGTTGAAGGAAAGTCCGGCGCTTCGATTTACGAATTTCGATATCGGCTTTGCCAACAGCGCGTATCTGGCTGGCGCCGTCATTGGCGCACTCGGGTTCGGCTGGCTGACCGACCGCATCGGCCGCAAGAAATTGTTCTTCATCACGCTGGCGCTTTATCTCACCGCGACCGCGGCGACCGCGTTGTCCTGGAGCCTTGGCAGTTACGCGTTGTTCCGATTCCTGACCGGCGCCGGGATCGGCGGCGAGTACACCGCGATCAATTCGACCATCCAGGAACTGGTGCCGGCGCGCTATCGCGGCTGGACCGACCTCATCGTCAACGGCAGCTTTTGGATCGGGGCTGCGATGGGCGCGGTGGCCGCGATCGTGCTGCTCGATCCCGCTCTGATCGGCCCCGATCTCGGCTGGCGGCTGGCCTATCTCACTGGCGCCTGTCTCGGCCTCGTGGTGTTCGTGATGCGACTGTGGATTCCCGAAAGCCCGCGATGGCTGATGGTCCACGGCCAACCGGACCGCGCCCACGCGATCGTCGCCGATATCGAGCGATCGGTAATTGGCCGGGATCAAGAACGGCGCGTCTGGCCAAAGATAAAATTGAAGATGCGCAGTCACACGCCGCTGCGCGAAGTGGCGCATACGCTGTTTTCGACCTATCGCCAGCGCTCGATGGTCGGGCTGGCGCTGATGATCGCGCAGGCGTTTTTCTACAACGCGATCTTTTTTACCTACGCGCTGGTGCTGACCGATTTCTTCGGCATTGCCGCCAATCAGGTCGGCTGGTATCTGCTGCCGTTCGCGGCCGGCAATTTTCTGGGACCGCTGCTGCTCGGCCGGCTGTTCGATACGCTCGGGCGCCGGACCATGATCACATTCACCTACGGCATTTCGGGCGTGCTGCTGGCGATATCGGGCTATCTGTTCTCGATCGGCGTGTTGAGCGCGCAGACCCAGACCATCGCCTGGATGGTGATTTTCTTCTTCGCCTCGCCGGCCGCGAGTTCGGCCTATCTCACCGTCAGCGAGACCTTTCCGCTGGAAGTCCGGGCGCTGGCGATCGCGCTGTTCTATGCCGTCGGAACCGGGATCGGCGGCGTCGCAGGTCCGGCATTGTTGGGCGCGCTGATCGATACCGGGTCGAGGAACAGTGTTTTTGCGGGGTATCTGCTGGGATCGGGGCTGATGATCGCGGCTGCCGCGATCGCCTGGCGGTATTGCATCGCCGCCGAGCGCCAGCCGCTGGAACAGGTTGCACGGCCGCTTGCCGTTGTGGAGTAGAATGAGATGATACAGGATGTGATGGATATGCCGCCGCAAGAACAGGAAGAGGAATTGCCGGACGCCGTGCCGGTGCCCGGTGCGCTGGTGCCGCATTTGAGCGAGTGCGCGCTGCTGCTCGATATCGATGGTACCCTGCTCGATCTGGCGCCGACGCCGCGGGAGGTATGGGTGCCGCCCGGTCTGGCGAAGACCCTCAACCGTTTGCTGGTGCGGACGTCGGGCGCGCTGGCGCTGGTTAGCGGCCGTTCGCTCAACGATATCGACCTGATCTTCGCGCCCGTGGAATTTCCGGCGGTCGGGGGCCACGGCGCCGAAATGCGCCTCTCCACCGACAGCGAAGCGGTTGCGACCCATGCCCCGCCGATGGACAAGGAATTGAAGAAGCGCCTCGCAGCCATCGCCCAGCTCAGCCCGGGCATCCTGCTCGAGGACAAGGGCTATTCGCTGGCACTTCATTACCGGCTGGCGCCGCATGCGGAGAAGGCGATCTACGAGGCGGTGTCGCTGATCCGGGCGGATTTGCCCAATGCGCCGATCGAGGTGCTGCCCGGCAAATGCGTCTGCGAGATCAAGCATTCCGGCTTCAACAAGGCCAGCGGCGTGCTCGAATTGATGACCCATGAGCCGTTCAAGGGCCGCCGTCCGGTGTTCATCGGCGACGACGTTACCGACGAAACCGTGTTCGCCATCATGCCCGACCTCGGTGGCCAGGCGTTTTCCGTGGGGCGGCGCGCGCATGGCGTGGCCGGCCACTTCGATGAGCCCCGCGATGTCAGGGAATGGCTGGCGCACCTGCTCGATGACGAACGGTTGCTGACCGAGCAACAGCCGCGCTAACGCGCTTCCGAATAATAAAGCGGCTGAGCCTGCTTAAATTGCAGGCGTGTCGCGGCTTATTACCGCTCTTCACACGCCTTTACGGCCTTATCTCGAGAGCGCCGGGGTACCTTCGGTTCCGTCATCCGGCGGTCAGCACGGCGTCACCTTGCAAGCTTAAAATGTGGCGACGTTCTTGCATGAGATACAGTGTAGGGTTCCACAAGTCTTCCAAGTTTGGGCTCAATGCGGTCGGAAGGTGACCAGGAACCATATTGATGAACGGCTGTTTATAGATCGGGCTGAAGTCCGGGAGGGGACCCTGTGAACCTCGTTGTCGTTTCAAATCGGGTGGCGCGCGCCAAGGTCAATGAACCCATGACGGGTGGCCTTGCGGCGGCATTGTTGCCGGTGGTCGAGAATTCCGGCGCGATTTGGGTAGGTTCCAGCGGCCGGGTACGTGACGCAACTCACAAAGGTCCTTTTGCCGAGATCGAATCGCTCGGTGAAGGCGCGCTGGCCATGATCGATCTGCCGGCCGCGCATTACGGCGGTTATTACGAGGGCTTTGCCAATTCGGCGCTGTGGCCCGTACTGCACTCCCGGACCGACCTGATCCGGGTGTCGCAGGAAGACTATCAATCCTATCGCGAGGTCAATGCCTTCATGGCGCGGGCCTTGATGCGCTTCCGCAGGAAGGACACTGCGTTCTGGATTCAGGACTATCACTTTCTGCCGCTCGGGGCGGAAATGCGGAAACTCGGCGTGACCGAGCCGCTCGGCTTCTTCCTGCACACGCCCTGGCCGGCACGCGCCATCGTCGGCGGCGTGCCGCACCACCGCGAATTGATCGAGGCGATGCTGGCTTACGATCTGATCGGCTTCCAGACCGAGGAAGATCGCGAGAATTTCCAAGGCTATCTCGAAGCTGATCTGGGCCTGACGGTCAACAGCGGCGTAGTCACCTCGCGTTATGGCACGTCGCGTATTGCAGTGTTTCCGATCGGTATCGATCCGGAGAAATTCGCGCAGCACGCCGCGAAGGCCTCGTCGCATCCAGACGTGTCGCGTTTGCGCCGCAGCCTGAACGGCGAGAAGCTGGCAATCGGCGTCGATCGGCTGGATTATTCCAAAGGCCTGCTCAATCGCGTCAGTGCGTTCGACCGCATGCTGACCATGCATCCGTCGATGAGCCGCACGGTGTCGCTGCTGCAGATCGCCACGCCGTCGCGCGGCACCATCGAGGCCTACGGCAATCTGCAAAGCGAACTTTCAAAGCTCATCAGCGATGTGAACGGCAGGCATGGCGAGGTGGACTGGACGCCGATCCGCTATCTCAACAAGGGCTTTAGCCAGACCGTGCTGGCGGGTCTGTACCGGACCGCCCAGGTCGGCGTGGTGACGCCGCTGCAGGACGGCATGAACCTGGTGGCCAAGGAATATGTCGCCGCCCAGAATCCCGCCGATCCCGGGGTGCTGGTGCTGTCGAAATTCGCCGGCGCCGCCAACGAACTCGATACCGCGTTGCTGGTGAACCCGCACGATATCGACGGCATGGCGCGGACGATGGCGACGGCGCTGTCGATGCCATTGACCGAGCGCCGCATGCGCTGGGAAGCGATGATGACCAAGCTTCGCGGCAACACCATCCGGCAATGGTTTGCCAGCTTCGTCTATACCTTGCAGGACGAGGTTTCGGCAAAGGTCGTTGCTCCCGATCCTGCAGTAGGCGCCGATCCGCAGACCTTGTGGCAGTTGCGTTCGGTCAACACCAGCGCGCGGCTTCACTGAGGTTTGAGTTCGTCATGCCCGGCCATAGCAGTCTGCCTTGCGCAGACTGCGTAAACTTGTCTGCGATGCCGGGCATCCACGTTTCTTCTTTCGCACATGCAAGACGTGGATGGCCGGGACGAGCCCGGCCATGACGAGCTTGTTTCAGTAGCAATACGACACGCCATCCAGAATCGCGCAGCGGGTCTTGTTCGGCGCGTTGGGGTTGTCGAGCGGGACAACGCCGCTGCCTTTGCCGACGAAGACCCCTTGCCCGACATTCACCGACGACTTGTGGCCGACGATGACGCCGGGATGCGGCGACGCGCTTGAGCGCGTGCCGTCGGCCCAGATGATCGCATCGCCCGAGAGCAGACCGCGCCGGCCGTCGTCGCAACTTACTACGGGACCGTCATGGTTACAGACCTGCGCCGCCGCCGGCTGCGCGCCCGCCGCGAGCAGAATGGCGACGCGAATCGAGAACGCCAATACGTGGTTGATGGCCATGTCGCTTCCCGGCTGCTTAAAGGGCTCTTCAGAAATATCGTCGGCCGCGCGCCCGTTCCGGTTCACAGTTCTGGTTTAAATGAAAAATCCCCGTCACCGGCGGCGTCAGATACCGTCGATTGTTCAACAGGTTACGAAAATCCCCGCCATCGCCGCCGCGGTCCCTTGCAAAAGTTGTCCTGCCGCTCCAAGAGAAGGCGACCGGAGAGATGGCCGAGTGGCTTAAGGCGCACGCTTGGAAAGCGTGTGTGCGGGAAACTGTACCGTGGGTTCGAATCCCACTCTCTCCGCCATCTCAACTCGGTTGATGCCCCTCGGTGGTGCTGGTTGGGGCGAACCACTCAATCCTGTTTGATGCTTTCCAGTGCCCGCCCCAGTCGCTCCAGTTCAAGCGTTGCGCAAAATAACGCGAACAGCGAGGCAACCAGTTGCAACCCGCGGTGTAACATCAGCGCGCTATCTGCGCCGCTATCGATCTCCGGAAGATGTCTGAAGAAGACGACGGCGAACAGCGAGCCACCGAAATAAAGGTGAGGCGCCCCAGAAATAGAAACAAGCTTGGGTCGGCTAGGAAATCCATCCGGATACTGCGACAGGCGACAGAAACTCCTCTGCACGCGACATCTTGGTGGGGGACTGCAAAGGTTCAAATGGCCGTAAAAACGAACAAGGCTTCCCCGGACCATTCGGGGCACAGCCTCTCTGCGCTGAGTTTGGCCGCCCTTGGCGTCGTTTACGGCGATATCGGCACAAGCCCGCTCTATACGCTCAAGGTCGCTTGGTGCCGTCGGCGAGCATCCCGCGCCGGAGGCCGTTCTTGGCTCGCTGTCGCTGATCGTATGGACGCTCATCGTCATCACGACGATAAAGTACATCATCCTGGCGCTTCGGGTGGACAATGAGGGCGAAGGCGGCGTTCTCGCATTGATGGCGCCAGATCGCTCCGCAGATTTGGCGAGTCCATGCTCATTACGGCTTTATGGAGCAGCCCGATCTCCCGGCCCTGGTGGAGCGATCACGCGCGAGACGCAACGCGATCGATCCCTCCGAGGTGACCTATTTCATAGGACGCGAGACGGTCGTCAGGCGCAAGGATGGCAAGGCGCTGCCTTGGCTGGTAGAGGTCGTGTTCTCGTTCATGTTACGTAACTCGAGCGAAGCGATCGACTATTACCACCTGCCGAGAGATGAGGTTGTCGAGATTGGACGGCAATTTGCGATTTGAATTTGGTGAGACGCCAGGTCTCAACATTGTTACCCTAGTAGAAACCCGTAGCTTCATCGCGCAGGGCATGACGCCTCTCCGGATCAAGAAGCCTATCCAACAGCTTCTATATGCTACTATCTCAGCCGACTTCAACGATGAAGGCGACCTCGGCCTTGCCGGATTCCACGACGGCGTAGCGACCGCCGCGAATAATATCGGGGTGTGCGTCCTCGTCGGCAAACGCAACAAGGGCAACATGATTGCTAAATCGATTTTCACAAAGAGATCGATTTTTCGTTGCGAAAAACCTCGCTTTACCGCAAAAAAGCGTCGCTGCAGCGATTGTGTAATGGTGCCGTCGACCGCTGCGAGCATGTCGTGTGGCCGGAGCGCGCGTATTTCGATTTGTCGTCCGTCGCGAAACGCCGCGGATTGGTCGCCTATGACCGCACGTCGGTACAAAAGAATAGACTTGGAGGGACGCGTTCATGTTCAACCAGCTTTGCAGAACCGCCCTCGCCGGCATCGCGCTCCTGATGTCCGCGCTTTCGATGCCGGCCCATGCGCAGCCGGGTCCGAAGACCGTGACGCTGGTGGTCCCCTTTGCGGCCGGTGGCGGCACCGATACGGTCGCGCGTCTGATTGGCGAACAGATGTCGCGCACGCTCGGCCAGCCCGTTATCATCGAGAACGTGGTCGGAGGCGGCAGCACGCTGGCTAATGATCGTGTTGCACGGTCGGCGCCCGACGGCTCCACGGTCCTGATCAATCACGTTGCGCTGCTCGCAGCACCCAGCCTGTTCACCAATCTGCGCTATGATACCAGGACTGCGTTCGAGCCGGTCGGCCTCGTCAACAACGCGCCGATGGTCCTGATCGGCCGCAAGTCGATCCCTGGCGCGGCGCCGAAGGATTTTGTGGACTGGATCAAGGTGCAAGGCGACAAGGCGAATTTTGCGCATGGTGGCATCGGAACAAACAGTCACCTGTGCGCCGTCATGATGGGCAATGTGCTCGGTTTCAAGCCGACCATCGTGGCTTATCGCGGGTCAGGTCCGGCCATCGGCGATATGCTGGCCGGGCAGATCGATCTGCTGTGGGATCAGGTGACCAACGCGCTGCCGCAGATCCAGGCCGGAACGCTGCACGGCATAGCCATTACGTCGCCGGAGCGGCTTGAACAGTTGAAGGACGTGCCCACCACCGCCGAACTCGGCATGCCCGAGGTCAGCTACTCGATGTGGCATGGCCTTTACGTGGCGAAGGGCACCCCGGTGGAGACCATCGGCGCGCTGAATTCGGCGCTTCGCAAGGCGCTGTCCGACCCGGTCCTGCTGGAGAAGCTGAAGCAGCTCGGAACCCTGCCATTTTCCGACAACGAGTTGACGCCTGAAGCGCATGCGCGCTTGTTCGCCGCTGACATGGTCCGGGTCGCAAAGCTCGTTGAAAGCTCGGGGATCAAGGCAAGCGAAGCGAAGTAAGGCGCCTCGCGATGCGAAACCGCCGAAGCGACGCTACCTGGTGGCGTTCTGCAAATAGGCGATCAGATCGGCACGGTCGCTCGCGCTGGCCATGCCGGCATAGGGCATGCGGTTGCCCGGCACCACGGCTTGCGGGTCGGTGATGAATTTGTCGAGCGTCTCCGGCGACCAGGCAATTCCGCTGCGCTTGATCGCCGGCGAGTAGCGGAAATCCGCAAGTTCGCCGGCCTTGCGCTCGAAAATGCCGTGCAGGCTTGGACCCACATTGTTGGCTCCGGTTTCCAACTTGTGGCAGGCGGCGCAATCCTGAAATTTTGCCTCGCCACGCGCGGCATCGCCGTCGGCGCGGGCCGCGCCGATCAGCGGCAGCGTCAACAACAACGCCGTCGTTACGCGTCTCGCTTCGATCACGCCTGCACCAGCGGACCGGGATTTTTCACATAGCGGTTCTTGATCGCGTCCGCGGTCCAGTAGGCGAGTGCGCCAACCGGGCCGGTCGGGTTGTAGGATGAATTGTGCGGGAACACGTTGGCGCCGACCACGAACAGGTTGTGGCAGTCCCAGCTCTGCAGATATTTGTTGACCGCGCTGTCGCGCGGATTGGTGCCCATGATGGTGCCGCCGGTATTGTGCGTGCTTTGATAGGGCACCACGGTCCAGGGGTCGGTGCGCGCGGTCGCCGGATTGATTTTGGTGGGATTCATCGACTTGGCGATATCGTTGATCACTCCCGCTGCGTGGCGGCCCATTTTGTGCTCGTTGTCCTTGTAGTCGAAGGTCATGCGCATCAGCGGCTGACCGAACGCATTGCGGTAGGTCGGGTCGAGATCGAAGCAATTGTAGCGATTGGCCATCACGCTGCCGCTGGCATTGATCACCATCGCGGTCTGGTACCACTTCTCGGTCGCCCGCTTCCATTCGCTGCCCCATTGCGGCGTGCCTGGTGGCACCGGGCGGTAGCCGATCGGCAGCGGGGTATTGAAGCCGCCGGACACATTATAGCCGCCGACGAAGTTGTGCGGTGTGCGGTCGAACGACCAGTTGGTGTTGAAGTCGTCGATGGTAGCGTTGGATCCGCCGGCATTCATGAACGGATTAAAATATTTGCCTTCGAAGAACAGCGTCGCGCCGGCGCCGGTCTGATAGCAATAATTCTTGCCGACCACGCCCGTCTGCGCGACCGGGTCGTAGGGCGCCCCGATTCCCGACAGCAGCATCAGGTGCACATTGTTGATGGCATAGGCGCACAGCAACACGATATTTGCCGGTTGTTCGAATTCCTCGCCGTTGAGCACATTGGTATAGGTGACCCCGGTGACGCGCTTGCCGTCGGAATCCTTGAGCACTTTGGTCACCCAGGAATGCGTGCGCAGCTCGAAGTTGGGGTTGCGCATCGCGATCGGGATCACGGTCATATGCGGGCTGCCCTTGGCATTGGCTTCGCAGCCGAAGCGCTGGCAATAGCCGCAATACTGGCAGCCGCCGAATTTCGAGCCGTCCGGATTGGTGTAAGGCTGCGAGGCGTTCGCCGACGGCCGCGGGAACGGATGATAGCCGGCGTTGCGCGCGGCGTCCGTGAACATCTCGCTCGCCAGGATCGGCGTCAGCGGCGGCAACGGATAGTCGCGCGCGCGCGGCGCCTCGAATGGGTTGCCGCCGGCCTGGATCTGTCCGCCGATATTGCCGGCCTTGCCGGAGACTGCCGCGGTATATTCGAACTTGTCGTAATAGGGCTCGAGCTCGGCGTAGCTGATGCCCCAGTCCTGGATCGTCATGTCGTCGGGGATGAATTTCTTGCCGTAGCGCTCCTCGTAATTGGAGCGGACATTGAATTCCATGTCGGTCCAGCGCCAGGTATGGCCGCTCCAGTGCACGCCGGAGCCGCCCACTACCTCGCCAGGCAAAAACGAGCCGAGCCGGCGCATCGGCAGCGCCTCCTGCTGCGGGCTGTTGCGCACGGTGATGGTGTCGCGCGCGGTGTTCTGCATCAGATCGTGGCGCACGACATAACGCAGCTCGTCGCGGATATTGGGCAGCGAGTAGTCGTTCTCGCTCGAACGCGGCGCGCCGCGCTCGAGCGCCACCACCTTCATGCCGGCCTCGGTCAGTTCCTTGGCGAGAATGCCGCCGGTCCAGCCCAGCCCGACAATAACGATATCGACTTCCTTGAGTTTTGTGGTCATGGCTCGCCCCTCAACTCATGTCCGAGATGCCGAGCGGCTTGTTCGGGAACGGCTTGCCGCGATATTGCTCGACGTGATCGCGATGCACCGCGATCACGCCGGGAAAGCCGATGATGGCCCAGCCCGCCTTGTTGCGGTTGCCGCCGTAGATCGGATCGGAATACATGCCTTCGATCACGGTCTGATACAGCGTCGTCCAGAACACGCGCACCGGCAGGCCGTTGTCGAACGTGATCTTGCCGCTGGAGAGGCCGATCAACACTTCCTGGCGCTGCGCGTCCTCGATCCGGTCGAACGATTTGCCGTACGCCTTGCGGCAATGGACGTTGGTCGCTTCGATGCCGGCGCGATAGAGCTGCGCCGGAGTCAGCGGCAACTGGTAACCTTGGCTCGGCGCGCCCTGCTTCCACGGGCCCTGCATATAGAGGCGATCGCCCTTGCCCCAGCCGCCGGCAAGCGCGCGGTCGATGTAGACATTGACGCCGAGATCGGTGCCCTTCGGGCTGATCTCGTCGGCGGGGACCATGTGATCCACCAGGGCCTCGACGAAGGCGGCCTCATCGAGATTGAGGAAGGCGTATCCGGCTGGCCCCGGCGTGGCGGCCGCAGTTTGCTCGGCCAGCGCGGTTTCGGGCGCCGCAATGGCGGTCCCGCCTGCAGCGGCGGCGCCGCCGACAACGGCGCCTTTGAGAAAGTCGCGCCGGTCAAGCTTCTGCTTTGTCATGATCCCCTCCCTGTCTCCGGGATATTCGGAACCCGGAGGACGCGCTTTTGCGCGAGCATGCTGCTTTTAGGTTTGCCCGGCAAGGCGGGATTCGATGCCGTCGGTTGGATTGATCGCGTGATAACGCGCAGCCCATCGATCTCGGGCCGTCGGCATCGCCGCGTGATGTATCTCGTCTGCCGGCTGACCTCGACTGCGAACCGACTCTGTATTGCGGTTGTCCATGCCAATTTTAAATCCCGCACTTGCTCGTAGACCGCAGCGCGGATGCAGTGTGCAGACGTAGGTCGGAAGATTACTAGGCCTGGCTCCGTGCTTTCCGTATCCAAGCACCGCTCCCGCCGCTGCCGGCGCTTTGCGCGGGGAAACGGACGTTATATACTTTAGTCCACATTTCCGGTTGGCAGCCCAAAGGTGAAGGCCGCTCGCTGATTAATGCCGCCAGGTGAGATCGGTCTTTTCGTGACTCGATCGGAGATGCGACGCCAATGCCGGACGCAATTCCCTTCAACAGATCGGCGCAGACTGATGCCGCGCCAACAAGCGACGCCTCGGCTGAAGAACTTCTGGCGTTCGAACGCATGCTTGCGGACCTCTCCGCGCGATTTGCCAATGTTCCTGCCGAAAAGGTCCAGTTCGAGATCCAGGTTGCGCAGACGTTGCTTCGGCAGTTTCTCGGATTTGACCGCAGCACCTTTGCTGAATTCCAGGACGATGGCTCACTCGTTGTTCTGTCTTCCACGGCCGTAGAAGGAGTCGATGTTACGCCACAGGGGCCCATTCCTCCGCAACTCGACTGGTTTGTTGCCAAACTCCGCGCCGGCGAGATCTTCGCGGTACAAAACCCGGACGATGATCTCCCGCCCGAAGCAGTCGGCGAAGCCGAATATTTTCGGCGGACGGGAATGCATTCGCATCTGAGCATTCCGTTGCGCATCGGCGGCACCATCATCGGGGCCATCGCCTTCGCAGCCTTCCGTGAAACCCGTGCCTGGCCGGACGATCTGATTGCACGGCTCAAGCTTGTGGGCGAAGTGTTTGCGCATGCCATCGCGCGGAAGCGGGAGCAGGAAAAACTTCTGGGCGCCATGGCGGAAATCAGGGTTCTAAAGGACCGCCTCGAACGGGAGAATGCCTATCTCAAGGATGCAGCCCAGGTCAGACCGCTGCAGGGGCTGGTAGGCAAGTCGCCGCGTTTTTTGAGCGTGCTTGAGGAAATCGGGCAGGTTGCGCAAACCGACTCGACGGTCCTGCTGCTCGGCGAGACCGGAACCGGCAAGGAGGTGCTGGCGCAAGCCATCCACAATGCAAGCTCCCGAAAAGACCGTCCGATGGTCAAGGTGAATTGCGCGGCGCTCCCCGCATCCTTGATTGAATCCGAACTGTTCGGTCGCGAGAAGGGTGCCTTTACCGGGGCACTGGCGCGGCAAGCCGGCCGCTTTGAGATTGCCGACGGTTCGACCATCTTCCTCGATGAAGTCGGCGAACTGCCGCTCGAACTGCAGCCGAAACTGTTGCGCGTGCTCCAGGAAGGTGAATTCGAACGTTTGGGCGGCTCAAAGACGATCAAGGTCGATGCGCGGGTCATTGCCGCGACCAACCGGCCGCTCGCGCAGGCCGTCAGTGAGGGCAAGTTCCGGCAGGATCTGTTCTACCGGCTCGATGTGTTTCCGGTCGAGGTGCCGCCGTTGCGCGAGCGGCGTGAGGACATTCCGTTGCTGTCATGGACCTTCGTCAAGGAATTCAGCAATTCGATGGGCAAGGCGATCGACGCGATCGCCGACGACTCGATGGCCGCGCTGCTGGCTTATGCATGGCCCGGCAACATCCGCGAACTTCGCAACGTGATCGAGCGCGCCATGATACTCGCCCGCAGTCCGACATTGCAGATCAAGCTTGGCCATCCGACGTTGCGGCCACAAACCGCAAATCGGGCCGGCACGCTCGAAGAAGCCGAACGCGAGCATATTTTGCGGGCGCTGGAACGTTGCGCCTGGCGCATTCGCGGGCCGAATGCGGCAGCCGAACTGCTCGGCGTCAAGCCGACGACTCTGGAATCGCGCATCAAGAAGCTCGGGCTGACGCAGCGGCAGTGACTTCGAGGCCTCCACGCAGTCAAGTTCAAAATTGCCGGATGGCCTGGCAAACGTCCCGGGGGGAAATTTATGAAAAAATTCGCGTTGATCGTTGCGGCCATGGTGTCGGTCGGCTCGGCACCGGCTCGCGCCGAGGAGAAAATGACCGTCGATATGGCCAAACTGTCCTGCAGCCAACTGACAAAGCTCGGCTTCCAGGATTTCGCCGGCCTGACCATGTGGTTGAGCGGCTACTACAATGCCAGCGTCCGCAACACCGTCATCGACCTCGATCAGTTCGCCTTGGCCGCCAAAACAGTGAAGGATTTCTGCCAGTCAAGTCCGCGCGCGACTGTCATGTCGGCGGCCGAGCGCGCGCTCGGAATAAAGATGCCGCGGTGAGTTGTCGCTCGTCGATTGCGCAGGGCCGAAATTGAACGGTCGCCCGTAGCCTCACGACCGCCGCCTGCGATCGCCGCGCTGCGGGAGGCGGCGCCAGGGACTGGCGATCGGGAAGCATTCTCGTTCAGCACGAACGGGCGGCCCGCACCCGGGGCCGCCCGCCGCAGTCGATCCTACTTCGCGACTGCGTTCCTCGCCGCCGCGATCTTCGCTTTCACCGCATCGAGATTGAAGCTCGCGCCTTTTTGCATCGGCGGAAACTCGATCGCGGTCATCGCCAGCTTCTCGACGACATCCTGCACCAGCACGAAGCGCCAGAATTCGTACTTGTACCATTCCCAATATTGCAGCGAGCCGTTCTTGGTGAGGTTTTCAGGAAAGCCCGTGCGCTCGAACGGGTCGAGACGAAGGTTGATGATCGTCGGTACTTCGGGTTTGATCTTGTCGCCGAGCCAGCCGCCGGGCTGGTCGATGAAGCGGTACTTGTAGTCGTCGACCCGAACGGCGCCGAGGTCGCTTTCGCCGAAATACCAGATTTCGTTGCGATTGGAGGGCCCCTTGCCGGTGATCATGTCCATCTGGTTATAGCCGTCCAGATGGCACTTGAAGGTAGTATCGCCGATCTGTTTGCCCTTCTTCAACTCCTCGACGATGTTGGGATTGCCGGCAGCGGCAAGGAAGGTCGGAAACCAGTCGAGACCGGAAATGATGCCGTTCTCGACCTTGCCGGCCGGCACCTTGCCCGGCCAGCGGATCATCGCCGGCGCGCGGAAGCCGCCTTCGAAGATCGTGCCCTTGCTCTGCGCGAATGGCGTCTGTCCGCCATCGGGCCAGGTGAAGACTTCGGTGCCGTTGTCGGTGGTGAACAGCACGATGGTGTTGTCGTCGACCCCCATGTCCTTGAGCTTGTTCATGACGATGCCGACGTCGTCGTCGAGCTGCGCCATGCCGGCTTCGTGAATGGTCCAGCCGTTCTTGGAGTTGCGCAGCGCCTCGTATTTCGGCGACAGGTGCGTCACGACGTGCATGCGGGTCGGATTGAGCCACAGGAAGAACGGCTTGTTGTCGGCCTTGGCCCTGTCGATGAAGTTTATGGCGAGGTCGCGGATTTCGTCATCCACGGTCTCCATTCGCTTCGGATACAGCGTGCCGGCATCCTCGATCCTCTGCTTGCCGACCTTGCCCCAGCGCGGATCCACGGTGGGGTCGTCGACAGTGGTCGCCCAGGAATGGACCATGTTGCGCGGGCCGACCTTGTTCAGCAGTTCCTGCGGATAGGCAGGGTGCGCCGGGTCTTCCATCGCGTCGAGGTGATAAAGGTAGCCGAAGAATTCGTCGAAGCCGTGCACGGTCGGCAGGAATTCGTTGAGGTCGCCAAGATGGTTCTTGCCGAACTGGCCGGTGGCGTAGCCCATTCCTTTCAGGGCCTGCGCGATGGTGACGGCCTGCGCCGGCAGGCCGATCGGCGAGCCGGCCTGGCCGACCGTGGTCATGCCGGTGCGGATCGGCAATTCGCCGGTGATGAAGTTGGCGCGGCCCGCGGTGCAGCTTGCCTCCGCATAGTAATCGGTGAACAGCATGCCTTCGGCGGCAAGCTTGTCGAGGTTCGGCGTCCGCCCGGCCATCATGCCGCGATGGTAGGCGCCGAGATTCCAGATGCCGATGTCGTCGCCCATGATGACGACGATGTTCGGCTTCTGCCCGGGCGGAGGCGTCGGCGCCGGTTGCTGCGCCTGCGCGGGGATCACTCCGACGGCGGCGAGTGCGGAAGCTGCGACGAGCGAGCTGCCGCTCAGCAGCAGATCGCGGCGTTTCAATCCTTCGCCGGTCGTACGTGTACCGGTGTCGGGCGTTCTTGCATCCTTGTCGTTGCTCATGACGTCGTCCTCTGTGTGGTAATGTTTCTAAAACGTACGTGTCCATCCGCTCCGCATGACGCGTCGCACGCCGGGTCTTTCCTTCTCACTGCACCTTGATGCCGAGCCGTTCCCGCATGCTCTTGAACACGATATCGATCGCCTGGATGATGCGGAGCTGCGGGTTGGCCTTGCAGTACAGGATTAACTCGTGCTCGGCTTCCCTGCCTTTTCTGATGTCCATGTAATGCCGCCTGGCTAAACCATTGTACCAGCCGCTGTACCAGGCGCTCAGCAGGTCGGCCTGGTCCTGCCAGGTGCCGGCGAGCTGCGCGCAGGTCAGCGCCTGGATGTCGAGAAATCCTTCCGCGTCGGCATAGGTGCTGAGATCGACCTGGGCTTTGGCGCCCGAACCCGCCGTCATTATCGCGGCACTCATCGCAGCCGAAATCAATAATTTGTGCATCGTCTTCTTCTTTCCTGCCAACGAGTTTCGCGTCCGGTTTGCGGTGTCGGGTCAATGGCGAACGGCTCCTGAGGCGCTTCGATGAAGCGCCAGCGTATCGACGCCTTCCTCGCGCTCGACTGAATCAAGGCGAACCACCGGCGCCTCGCTTGAAAGTTCGATCGCGGCGACGATGGTGTTGAGCTTGGTGGTATCGAGATTGCGTTCGAACTGCTCGCGCGACTCCCATTCCTCCACGAGAAGCAGCGTTTTGCGCTTGTCGAGGTCGGCGTAGAGTTGAGCTTGCATGCAGCCGGCAGCTGCCCGTGTCGGACCAAGCAATGAGCCGAGCGTGCGCAGAATTGCCGTTCGCTTTTCATCCGGCGCCACGATCTGCATCGAGAAAACGATCAAGGTTCAATTCTTTCGGGTCGTTTGCGCGATGGACAAACAAACTCTCGCCCAGTTCATCGCAAGAACCGGGCCAGCGCGCGCTGCGCGTGGGATCATGAAAGAAAGGCCCGTCAAAACAGCGAGATAAGAAATTCAATGCGTGGAAGCGCATCCACGTCGCCGCCAACGGTCCTCCGAGATTTCGGAGCAGACTCCGAAATCTCGGAGGGTTTGAGCAGCACCTGGTACCGCCCGGCGCTCTCGATATTTTCTACAGGACTGATCTGTTGAGCATTTCTTTACGGACGCGTGTTGTTCGCGCGTTGGCCCGGTTCTTGCGAAGTGAGAATAGCAATGCCGTCATGCCCGGGCTTGTCCCGGGCATCCACGTCTTTCTTTCTGACGGCGCAGCAAGACGTGGATGGCCGGGACAAGCCCGGCCATGACGACCTGGTTAGGTTGATTGGCTTCCAGATTAAAAAAGGAAACATCGATGTTGAACAAACTTTTCATGACGACGGCGCTGGCACTGGCGCTCGGCGTGACATCCGGAGCAGCGCTCGCTCAGACGTCGCCATCCATGAAGACCATCGGCGCGCCTGCCGCGGCCGCCAAGCCCGAGATCGTGCCCTCGCTGTTCGTGCTCAATTCGCGCGGTGCTTCGTTGCAGGGCGACACGCTCACCCTGACCGGCGTGATGCCGCATTCCATCATCTTCGCCGATCGTCCGGTAAGATCCGCCGGCCACCAGCTCACCGCCGACATCATCGCGGAATGGGGATCGGGCGACGACAGTTTTGTCAAGAATCCGCCGAACGCAACCATATCGGTATTCGGCAAGGACGGCTCGGTGAAAGACGCCGTGGTGGTGCTGAAAACGCCAAAACTCGACGGCGACAAGCTGACCTTCAACGTCCAGACCCTCGAAGGCGACATCACCGGCGGCGATGGCGGAGCAGCACTCTTCATCGACATCATCGGCCGGCCGTTCACGCCGATGTCCTTTGCCGGCGTCGCCCGCCGCAGCGCGTTCCGTGGCGCGATGTATGCCGGCGCCGTCGGCGCCGCCGCCTACGGAGCGGCCGCATATGCCGCACCCTATGCCTACGCGCCGCCGCCGCCGGTCTATCCGTATCCCCGCCCGGCCTGCGGCTATTATCCATATCCGCCCTGCTACTGAGCGCGATGAAACGGGGGAAGCGCGGGCTTCCCCCGTTTTTATTTGAGCGCCAAACGCGATCGCGAAGGAGCGGGCGATGAGCGGCGGCGGGACGTAGGGGGTTTCGTCGTTCTCGCGCAGGCGTGGACCCATAACCACACGCAGTTATGGTAAGAACATGGACGTGGAAGATCGTTCTTCACGAGCGACGTTGTGTATGGTCCCGGCGTTCGCCGGGACGACGCGGAGAGGGCTTCATCATGAAACCATACTGGACCAACCTGATTCACACCGCAGCCGTCGCACTGGCCGCGATCGCATGGAACGCTCCCGGCCTTGCCCAGGACGCGCTTCCGTCGTGGAACGACACGGGGCCGAAGAAAGCCATCGTCACTTTCGTCGAGCGGGTGACCAGGCAGGGCTCGCCCGACTTCGTGCCGGAGCCCGAGCGCATCGCCACCTTCGACAATGACGGCACGTTGTGGGCCGAACAGCCGATGTATTTCCAGCTCGCTTTCGCGCTCGACCGCGTCAAGGCGCTGGCCCCGCTGCATCCGGACTGGAAGGACAAGGAGCCGTTCGCCTCGGTGCTCAAGGGCGACATCAAAGGCGCGCTGGCCGGCGGCGAGCCCGCCATTTTCCAGATCGTCACGGTCACGCATTCCGGCATGACCACCGTGGAGTTCGACCAGATCGTGCACGACTGGGTCACGACCGCCAAACATCCCGTCACCGGAAAGCTCTATACCGAGATGGTTTATCAGCCGATGCTTGAACTGCTCAGCTATCTGCGCGGCAACGGCTTCAAGACCTTCATCGTCTCCGGCGGCGGCATCGATTTCATGCGTCCGTGGACGGAGCGGGTCTACGGCATCCCGCCCGAGCAGGTCGTAGGCTCCAGCGGTAAGCTGGATTTCGAGATGCGCGACAGCACGCCGGTGCTGATGAAAATGCCGGACGTCAATTTCATCGACGACAAGGCCGGCAAGCCGGTCGGCATCCAGATGCACATCGGCCGCCGCCCGATCGCGGCATTCGGCAACTCCGACGGCGACCTGCAGATGCTCGAATGGGCGAAGGGAGGGGGCGGCGTCCGCTTCGCCCTCATCGTGCACCACACCGACGCGGTACGTGAATGGGCCTACGACCGCGACTCCTCCATCGGTCATCTCGACAAGGCGCTCGACGCGGCACAGGCGCAGGGCTGGACCGTTGTCGATATGAAGAACGACTGGAAAACCATTTTTCCGTTCGGGAGCAAGTGAAGGCTGCACGATCCCGTGGACGTTCGTCGCGCTACCCGAAACCCGGCATGGATAGGACAGCAAGGCTGCTTGATCGGCATCATCGCGGGTGTAAGCTTTGATAGTCGGGGATCGTTGGCCCGACAGAATGGCAACGCGCCGCGCCTCACGGAGGCCCGCGCGTCCCATGGCACAGCAAGGCAGGCAAGGCTGCGCGACGCCGCGCGAGCGCAGATCGCCGCCACGCAACGCAACGATAACGGGCTGTCGGGGTAACACCCGGCAGCTCTGTTGCGTTCGGGGGCGGCAAAGGACGCGCAGGGAAAAGGGCGTTCCGGCCTACTCCGGCTTGATGCCGGCTGCGCGGACCACCTTGGCCCATTTTTCGGTTTCCTCCGCGATCAGCTTGCCGAACTCGGCGGGCGTGCCCGGCAGCGGCTCGCCGCCGATCGCGGCCAACCGTGCCTTCATGCCGGGGTCGGCGACGGCCGCATTGATTTCTCTGTTGAGCTTGTCGACGATTTCAGCGGGCGTGTTCCTGGGCGCGCTGAGGCCATACCACTGGCTTGCTTCGTAACCCGGCACGAAATCGGCGACGGTCGGCAGCTCCGGCAGCACTTCCGCGCGCGCGGCCGACGTCACCGCCAGTGCGCGAAGCTTGCCGGTCCTGATGTAATCGGTGGTTCCGGGCGCGGTCGCGAACAGCACCTGCACGTCGCCACCCAGCAGATCCGTCAGCGCCGGACCCTGGCCGCGATACGGGATGTGGACCAGGTTGACGCCGGCCATCATCTTGAACAGTTCGCCGGCCATGTGCGGCGCGCTGCCATTGCCCGCCGATGCCATGTTGATCTTTCCCGGATTGGCTTTGGCATAGCCGATGAACTCGGGAACGGTTTTGGCCGGCACCGATGGATTGAGCAGGATGACCATCGGCACGCGGATGATGCCGGCGACTGGTGCTGTGTCGCGGATAAAGTTGAAATTCAGCTTTTCGTAGAGCGAGGCGTTGACCGCGTTGGGGACGGTGGCAAGCAGCAGCGTATATCCGTCAGGGGCCGCGTTCACCACGGCCTCGGTGCCGATGTTGCCGCCAGCCCCCGCCCGGTTCTCGGTAACGAACTGCTGGCCCAGCCGCTCGGTCAACCACTGACCGATCAGGCGCGCCGTGATGTCGACTCCGCCGCCGGCGGCAAAACCGGCGATAATGCGCACCGGCCGCGCCGGATAATCGTCCGCGGATGCGAGGTGTGGGAAGGCTGCGGCGGTTGCAACGCTCGCGGCGAGTTTAAGGAATGTACGGCGGAACGATTTCACGGTGTGCCCCTCGTTGCATCAAGGCTATCGCAACGTTTTGACCTAAGCAGAAGCTGCCGCGTTCACCAGCGCGATCAGTTCCGATCCGTAATGTTCGAGTTTCTTGTCGCCGATGCCGGCAATGCCGCGGAGCTGGTCCAATGTCGCCGGGCGGAACATGGCGATACCGTCGATGGTGGCGTCGTGCAGCACGACATAGGCCGGCACGCCGCGCTGGCGCGCGACCTCGGAACGCCAGGCCCTGAGTGCGGCAACCAGGGCCGGGTTGCTTGTCGCACCCTGGCCGGCGGGCTGGACAGCAAGGTCGCCGCGCCGTGATCTGGTTCGGCTGGCGCGATTGCGGCCTGCGGTCGGTTCGCGCAGCATCACCTCGGTCTCGCCTTTCAGCACGCCGCGCGCGGTCTCGGTCAGCTTCAGCGCGCCAAAGGCTTCGCCATCCGGCCGAAGATGGCCCATCGCCACCAATTGGCGCAGCGCGGCGCGCCACTGCTTTTCGTTGAGGTCGCGCCCGATTCCAAACACCGACAGCCTGTCATGCCCGAACTGCTTGACGCGCTCGGTCAGACGCCCGACCAGAATATCGATCAGGTGCATGGCCCCAAAACGCTGCCCGGTGCGATAGGCGCAGGACAACAGTTTTTGTGCGATCACCTTGCCGTCGCGAACGATCGGTGGCGAAAGACAATTGTCGCAATTGCCGCATTTGTCGGCGCCCGGGGTTTCGCCGAAATATCCGAGCAGGCGGGTGCGGCGACAGTGTGTGGTTTCGGCAAGACCAACCAGCGCGTCGAGCTTGCCGATCGACACCCGCTTGAACGCTTCGGCGCCCGTGGACTCGTCGATCATGCGGCGCTGCTGCACGATGTCGGACAGGCCATAGGCCATCCAGGCGCTGGACGGCTTGCCGTCGCGTCCGGCGCGCCCGGTCTCCTGGTAATAGGCCTCGATGCTTTTCGGCAGATCGAGATGGGCGACGAAGCGCACGTCCGGTTTGTCGATGCCCATGCCGAACGCGACCGTAGCGACGATCACGACGCCGTCCTCATTGATGAAGCGATCCTGATTGCGCGCGCGCAGGCCGGCGTCGAGGCCGGCGTGGTAGGGCAGCGCCATCACACCGGCCTCGGCCAGTGCCGCCGCGGTGTCTTCGACCTTGGCGCGCGACAGGCAATAGACGATGCCGGCGTCGCCGGCGTGACGTTCGGCGATGAAGGCCTTGAGCTGTGCTGGTGCGTTTTGCTTGTCGACGATTTCATACCGGATGTTGGGGCGATCGAAACTAGCCACAAAGCTCGGCGCGCCGGCCAGCCCGAGGCGATCGACGATCTCCTTTCGGGTGAGTTCATCGGCGGTGGCGGTGAGGGCGATGCGCGGCACTTGCGGAAAACGCTCGGCGATCACAGACAGGCCGATATATTCCGGGCGAAAGTCGTGCCCCCATTGCGACACGCAATGCGCCTCGTCGATCGCAAACAAGGCGATTTTCGCGCGGCCGAGCAGCGCCAGACAGCGCGGGGTCAGCAGCCGTTCCGGCGCAACGTAGAGCAGATCGAGGTCGCCGGCGAGCAGCCGCTGTTCCACCGCGGCGGCTTCGTCGTAGGATAGGGTGGAATTCAGCACCGCCGCTTTGACGCCGGCCTCGAGTAATCCTGCAACCTGGTCGCGCATCAGCGCGATCAGGGGCGAAACCACGATGCCGCAGCCTTCGCGCAACAATGACGGCAATTGATAGCACAGCGACTTGCCGCCGCCGGTGGGCATCAGCACCAGGCAATTGCCGCCGTCCGCGACATGCCCAATGATCTCTTCCTGCGCGCCGCGAAAGCCGGGCAGGCCGAACACGGAATTCAGCACCGAACGCGCTGAAGGAACGGTATTGGACTCGCGTTTGAGGGTTGCTGGAGGCATGAGGCTCCCATTTCACAGGATTCGGGAGGCTTTGTCGCCCCAGTAGCGGTCCCGCAGTAGCCTTTTATAGAGTTTCCCGGTCGGAAGCCGTGGCAACTGTTGCTCGAAATCGATCGAGCGCGGCACTTTCTGGCGCGACAGCGATTGGCAGCAGAATTCGATCAACTCCTGCGCAAGCTCAGAGCACGGGATGATCCCGGGCATCGGTTGCACGACGGCTTTCACTTCCTCGCCAAGATCGGGATTGGGAACGCCGAACACCGCAGCGTCGGCGATCTTGGGATGGGTGATCAGCAGGTTCTCGCATTCCTGCGGATAGATGTTGACGCCGCCGGAGATGATCATGAAGGTCGCGCGGTCGGTCAGATGCAGGAAGCCATCGTGATCGACATAACCGACGTCGCCAACTGTGCTCATGCTGCCGTCCGGCGAGCGCGCCTCGCGGGTCTTGTTGGGATCGTTGAAATATTCGAACGGCGTTGCGGTCTTGAACCATACCGTGCCGGGCGTGCCGGCGGGGCAGGGCTGCATCGCCTCGTCGAGGATGTGCAACTCGCCAAGCAGGACTTTGCCGACGGTGCCCCTGTGGGCGAGCCATTGCGCGCTGTCGCAGGCGGTAAAGCCGAGACCTTCTGTGGCGCCGTAATATTCCTGGATGATCGGGCCCCACCATTTGATCATGTCGTCCTTGACTGCCGCCGGGCAGGGCGCTGCGGCATGAATGGCGATCTCGAGCGAGGACAGGTCACGACATCGCCGTGCTTCCTCCGGCAGTTTCAGCATGCGCGAGAACATGGTCGGCACAAGCTGGCTGTGGGTCACCCGGTAGCGCTCGATCAGTTCGAGATAGCGCTCGGGATCGAAGCTTTCCATGATGATGGCGGTGCCGCCCATCCGGATCGTGAGGTTCACCGCCGCCTGAGGCGCCGAATGATAGAGCGGCGCCGGTGAGAGGTAGACCATGCCCTCGCGGTATTGCCAGAGCTTCTCAAGAAAATTGAAAAGAGGCATCTGCTGTTCCGGAGGCTGCACCGGGAGCGGACGCAGAATCCCCTTAGGCCGGCCGGTGGTGCCCGACGAATAAAGCATGGCAGTGCCGATACACTCGTCCGCGATCGGCGTCTCCGGCAGGCCCGCCGTGACTTCCTCCAGACTGACAATGCGATCGTTTTCGCCCGGACCGTCCACGACAATGCAGAGTTCAACCTTGAGGCAGGTTTTAAGCGCCTCGCGCACGATCTCGAGTTTCGCCGCCGAGGTGATAAGGATGCGGGATTCGCTGTTGTCGACGATGTAGGCGAGTTCACCGGCCGTCAGGTAGGAATTCACGCAGGTGTAATACAGGCCGGATCGCTCGCCCGCGCCGCAGGCCTCGAGGTAGCGGCTGTTGTTTTCCATGAAGACGGCATAGTGGTCGAGCCGCTTCATACCGCGCCGGCGCAGCAGATGTGCAAGACGGTTGCTGCGTGCCTCGAGTTCGGCATAGGTCGCGGTCTCTCCCGTACCCGCCATGATGAAGGCGGGGCGCTGCGGATGAAGCTGGGCCTGCTTGCCAGTGTACACGACGATGGCGCTCCCTTAATGGCTGGCGGCGTTTCTGGCGGCGGCGTTGTTGAGTACGATCAGGCCGTCGACGGCGACGCCGGTCTTGGTATTGATCAGAAACGGATTGACATCGATCGAGGCGATGCGGGTGCCGGCATCGGCCATCAAATTGGACAGGCCGACAAGCGCCTTGACCGCCGAGGCCTCGTGCAGCGCGGGTTTTCCGCGATAGCCTTTCAGCTTCACGCCGGCCTTGGTCCGCGCGATCAGTTCCCTGGCCTCTGCCGCGTCGAGCGGCGCGCCGGCTAGAGCGACGTCCTTCATCAACTCGATATCGATGCCACCGGTGCCGAACAGCACCACCGGTCCCATCTCGGCATCGAGCGATGCGCCTACCACGAGCTCAAGGTCGGCCTTGACCTGTTGCGCGATCAGGATGCCTTCGAGCCTGGGCTCGTTCTTCAGCTTCTTCACCCGCGCGGTGATATCGTTGAACGCTTTTTTGACTTCGGCGGCGCTGTTGAGGTTCAGCACCACGCCGCCGATGTCGGATTTGTGCAGGATATCCGCGCTGACCACCTTGGCGACGACGGGAAAGCCGATCTTCTTGGCGATCTTGACCGCGCCGGCGGAATCCACCGCGATTTCTTCCCTGGACACCGGAATGCCGTAAGCCCTGAGCAGTTTTTTCGACGCGACCTCGTCGAGCGCCGCGCCCTTGGCGTTCTTCAGCATCTTTTCCAGCGTCGCGCGCGCCGAGGCGCTCGAACTCGAGACGATGTCCGGCACGTCCTTGCGCAGCGCCGCGTAGTCGATCATCGATTTGATCGCGCTCACCGCGCGGTCAAGGCCTTGCGTCACGGCGATAGCGGGAAGCGATTTGCGTAAGGTTTTGGTGAATTCGGTGAAGCCGATCGACATCGTGCTGATGTAGATCACCGGCTTGCCGCCGGCGGCCGCCATCTCGTTGACCATGCGCAGATTGCGTTCGCGGACTTCATGCGGCGCTTTCGGCAATTCCGAATCGATGATGACAATGTCGGTGTCGGGGTCGTCGATCATGGTCTTGATCGACTTCATGTAAACCGAGGGATCGACCACGGCCGCGAAACCGGCGTCGAGCGGATTGCCGACGATGCTCCCGGGGCCGAGCATTTTCGCCAACGCGTCATTGGCGTGCTTGCTCAAGGGAGCGAAATTCAATCCGGCGGAATAGAATGCGTCGATGATCAGCCCGCGCTTGCCGCCGGACAGGCTGACCGCGGCGAGCCTGCCGCCCTTGGGGACATTGGCGTGGACGAAACATTCGGTGGTTTCGATCAACTCATCCATGCCGCGCACCCGGATCACGCCTTCCCGGGTCGAGATGGCATCGAAGGTTTCGATCGAGCCCGCCAATGCGCCGGTATGCGCCATCGCGGCGGCGCGTCCGCCCTCGGATGAACCGAGTTTTAACGCGATCACCGGCTTGCCCGCGGCGCGCGCGGCTTTGCAGGCTTCGCGGAACACCTTGGTGTTTCGCACGCCTTCGAGATAAACCACGATGACGCGGATACTGGGATCGGCAGCGAAATAGGCCATCAGGTCGGGAGTCTCGAGGCCGGCCTCGTTTCCCGTCGTTACCATGTAGCCGACGCCGACGCCGCGATCTTCCAGCGTCTGCCGGATCGCCATCACGATCGCGCCGGACTGGCCGGCGATCGCGACTGGTCCTGCTTCCATCGTGACAATGCGGTCGTCGATATTGGTGAAGATCTTTTCACCGGCGCTGAGATTGCCGAGGCAATTCGGGCCGGTGACCGCCATGCCGGTCTCGCGAATGGCCTGCTGCAATTCGGCAGCGAGTCTCTGGCTTTCGTCGTCCTGCAACTCACTGAAGCCTGACGTGACGATGGTGGCGGAGCGGGCGCCGGCCGCCGCTGCGTCGCGGATGACCTGCACTGCGAAACGCGCGGGCACCAGCACCAGCACGTGATCGGGTTTGTCCGGCAGGCTTGTGAAATCCTTGTAGCATGGCACGCCCCAGATCGTTTCCCGCTTCGAATTGACCGGATAAAGCCCGCCTTCGTATCGATATTTGATCAGATTGGTCCAGATGCGCTCGGCATAATTGCCTGGCTTGTCCGTCGCGCCGACCAGCACGATGTTGCGCGGATGCAGCATCGCATGGATGTTCTTGACGATGTCGCTGGCATCGGGCGCGGGCGACCATTTGTTGACGGGATGGGACGCGACGCTTGCCTGAGCTTCCATAGACGTAACCTCACCGTTCTTTATTCCGCGAGACAGAGATCGAGCGACGATCGGTTTCGCGGCTTTTCATTGTTGTTATTAAGAATCGAGCAGGGTGGCAACTCGCGTTGATGGTGCCGGCTCTTCGCTGAAGATAACGTCGGTAGCTTCGCGCTCCCACGCATCGTTTCCGGCGGCCAACGGATCCCGAGCCGTCAGCCGGTATTCCAGAACGAAACGCGCCAGCAGCGCGCGGCGTGCATCGACACCCGGCTGGCTTGCTTCCCAGGCCAGCAGGATGGCGCTGCTTGCGTGATACAGCGCGCTGGCGGCCAGCCGCGCGGCCGGCTCGGCACCGGGCTCGGCCGCCACGTGTTCCGCGAACGCGAGCGCTCGATCCAGTGCAACGCTCAGGCGGCCCCGGAAACTTGCCGGCAGGCTCGTGGCCTCCTCGAGCCGGCGTTTCAGCGCGCCGGCCAGAATCCGGTGCGCCCGGCTTTTTCCGACCGCGCGCTTGACGATATCGAGCGCGTTGATGTTGCTGGTGCCTTCCCACAGCACCCCGATATGCGCGTCGCGCACCAGGCGAGCGTGCACCCATTCCTCGATGTAACCATTGCCGCCGCGCACTTCCATCGAGCCGGTTGCAACGGGAATGTTGTCGCGGCAGGCGCGGAATTTCAGCAGCGGCGTCAGGATACGGACCAGGCCTTGCGCATCCGCGGAACCGGCATTGGCCTGATCCATCGAACTGGCGGCAAACAGCACCATCGACAGCGCCTGCTCGGTCGGCACGATCAGTTTCAGGAGCTGGCGGCGCAGCAGCGGATAGTTGACGACGGTGTTGCCAAAGGCGACGCGCGTCCGCGCGGCGACCATCGCCTCGTTGACGCAGCGCCGCATCATCGCCGCAGCGCGCACGCCGTGCGAGAGTCTCGATAAATTGACCTGCTCCATCATCTGCTTGAGGCCGCTTTCGGCCTCGCCGACCAGATAGGCGACGGCGCCTTCCAGCCGAATCTCACCCGACGCCATCGAGCGGGTGCCGAGCTTGTCCTTCAGACGCACGATCCGGTAGGAATTGCGCCGGCCGTCTTTCAGCCGGCGGGGCAGCGCGAACAGCGCAAGGCCCCTGGTGCTGGACGCCGCGCCTTCCGGCCGCGCCAGCAGCAGTGCGACATCCGCGTCCGTATGCGAGCAAAACCATTTCTCTCCGCTGAGCCGCCAGACCCCGTCCTGCAGCCGTGCCACCGTCTCGATGGCACCGACGTCGGAGCCGCCGGCCCGCTCGGTCATGAACTGCGTGCCCTTCCAGAGCGTGGGAGGATCGTCCGACAGCATCCGTGGCAGCAGGTAGTCCTTCAGCTCTGAGCTGGCGAACTTGCGGATGAGATGAATCGAGGTGTCGGTGACGCTGATCGGACACATCAGTCCGAACTCGGCCTGTACGAACAGATATTGAAAGACGTATTTGGCAACCGCAGGCAGCGGCTGGCTTGACCCAAGCACGCCGCCGCGATGGCTCATGGCGTGAAACTGAAAGTCGCCGAAGGCGATATTCTCCATCTCGCGATACGCCGGATGATAGTCGATCCAGTCCTCGTCGCGGCCGAAACGGTCGCGCGCATTGAGGACCGGCGGATGCTTGTCGGCGATCCGCGCCAGCTCGTCGAGCCGGCCGCCGGCCAGGGCGCCGAGCCGGTGGAAATGCGGCTGCAGCCGTAGCCGGTCGTCGTCCGCCAGATAAAGCGGCAGCAGGTCGTGCAGCCCACGATCGATTTCGTAAAAATTGAGGCCGGCGCAATCCCGCGCAACGTGGTCGGCGCCGCTGGCAGGTTCCGGTTCGGCTGCCGAATCTTCAGGCGGCCGAATTGATAGCGGGCCGTGCATGGCTTCCTCCTCACGCTTTTGCCGAACGTTACTCCGGCGCGCGCGGGTTCGCCATATCAACCGGGCATGCCGATACGTGATACCGCCCCGCGGCGCCGGCGCTTTACCGGCCTGCGGATTTCTGTTCCAACTGTCCCCATAGGCCGAGCCCAACATCGGCCGTTTCGGGGAAGGAAGCCGCCATGAAACTCGGCGCCGCGATCGCGGAAATCATGAAGCGCGAGGGAATCGAGATTCTCTGCGGCTATCCGGTCAACCATCTCATCGAATTCGCAGCCTCGGCCGACATCCGCCCGGTGATGGTGCGGCAGGAGCGCATCGGCGTCCACATGGCGGATGCGATCTCGCGGCTTTCCTCCGGGCACAGCATTGGCGCCTTCTGCATGCAGCACGGCCCCGGCGCCGAAAATGCCATGGGCGGCGTCGCGCAGTGTTACGGCGAATCCGTTCCGGTGCTGGTGCTGCCGATGGGTTATGCGCGCAGGCTCGCGAATATCGAACCGAATTTCAATTCCAGCCGCGCCATGCGCGCCTTCGCCAAGTCGGCTGAGCCGATCACGCTCGCCTCTGAGGTCTGCAACATCTTCCGCCGCGCCTTCACGCAGTTGAAGAACGGCCGCGGCGGCCCTGTGATCGTGGAAATCCCGGCCGACATGTGGAACGAGGAAGTCCCGGAGCCACTCAACTATACGCCGGTGCTGCGCACCCGCTATGGCGCCGATCCGCTGCATGTGAGGGAAGCCGCTGCGTTGCTTGCCGGCGCCAAACGGCCGGTGATCTACGCCGGGCAGGGCGTGCATTACGCGAAAGCGTGGCCGCAGTTGAAGCGGCTGGCGGAACGGCTTGCGATTCCCGTCACCACCAGCCTCGGCGGCAAGTCGTCGTTTCCGGAGACGCATCCGCTGTCGCTGGGCTCCGGCGGCCTGGCGGTGCCGCGCGCGGTGCCGAAATTTCTCGGCGAGGCCGACGTGATCTTCGGCATCGGATGCTCCTTTACGGAAACATCGTTCGGCATCGCGATGCCCAAGGGCAAGACCATCATCCATTCGACGCTGGACCCGTCGCATCTCAACAAGGATGTCGAGGCCAGGATCGGCCTGGTCGGCGATGCCGGCCTCGTGCTCGACGCGCTGCTGGAGGAGATCGGCAAGACCGTCACGTCGGATCGCGATGCCAGCGCGGTCGCTGCCGAGATCGCAGCGTCCCACAAGGAGTGGCTGGCGAAGTGGATGCCCAAACTGACCCACAACGACGCGCCGCTCAATCCCTATCGCGTACTGTGGGACCTGCAGCACACCGTCGACGTCAGCAGCACCATCATCACCCACGACGCCGGCAGCCCGCGCGACCAGCTCTCGCCGTTCTGGAAGGCGGTCGAGCCTTTGTCCTACATCGGCTGGGGCAAGACCACGCAGCTCGGCTACGGCCTTGGGCTGGCGATGGGCGCCAAACTGGCAAAGCCGGAAAAACTCTGCATCAATGTCTGGGGCGATGCGGCCATCGGTTTTACCGGGATGGATTTCGAAACTGCGGTGCGCGAGCGGATTCCGATCATGTCGATCCTGTTGAACAATTTCTCGATGGCGATCGAGCTGAAGGTGATGCCGGTCTCCACCGAAAAATATCGCTCCACCGACATCTCCGGCGACTACGCCGCGATGGCGCGCGCCTTCGGCGGCTATGGCGAGCGCGTCACCAGACCGGAAGACATCGTCCCCGCCATCCAGCGCGGCATCGCAAAGACCAAAGAAGGCGTGCCGGTGCTGCTGGAGTTCATTACCTCAAAGGAAACCGAGGTTTCGCGGCCGGGAACGTAGCCGAATTAATCACGCCTTCGTGGCGGTGTTAAACGAAGAAAAGTAACGGGAGAAGAAATGCCGAACTTCAGGATCGTCACGCCGAAGGGCGCGAGCTTTACCGTGGCCGGAGGCGGCTACGACTATGAGATGGAAGCGCTGGAGGCGATCGGCGCCGAAATCGTCGAGGCGCCGGCCAACGAGGCGGAGTTCATTGCCGCTGCGAAAGATGCCGACGCCATTTACGGCAAGGGCATGCGACTCACAAAACCCATCATCGACAGCTTGCAAAACTGCAAGGTCATCACGCTCGGCACCGTCGGCGTCGACAGCGTGGACGTCAAGGCCGCCACCGCGCGCGGCATTCCGGTCACCAACGTGCCCGATACCTTCATCGAGGAAGTCGCCGATCACGCCATGATGCTGTTGCTGGCGGGCTTTCGCCGGCTGGTGGCGCAGGACCGCATGGTCCGCGAGGGCCGCTGGTCTGAGGGCCGGCCGCAACTCTTGAAAATTCCGCGGCTGATGGGACAGACGCTCGGCTTCATCTCGTTCGGGCGGGTGGCGCGCGCGGTGGCAAAACGCGCGGCACCATTCGGGCTGCGGATGATGGCCTATGATCCGTTCATCCAGGAGACGTTGATTTCCGATCACGGCGTGCTGCCGGCAACGCTATCCGAGGTGCTGTCGCAGTCCGATTTCGTGTCGATGCACGCGCCGGCGCGCCCGGAAGTGCACCACATGCTCGGTGAAAAGCATTTCCGGCAAATGAAGCCGACCGCCACCTTCATCAACACCGGGCGCGGTCCGACCGTGGACGAGGAAGCGCTGATAAAAGCCTTGCAGGAAGGCTGGATCGCGCATGCAGCACTTGACGTGCTGGAAACGGAGCCGCCGTCGCACAACAATCCGATGCTGAGCATGGAGAATGTTACGCTGACGGCGCATGTCGCCTCGGCTTCCGCGCGCTTCGACGAGGCGCGCAAACGCCGCGTCGGTTATGAATTGTCGCTGGTGCTGTCCGGCCTGTGGCCGGTGAGCTGCGTCAACCCGACGGTGCTGCAGAATACCGCATTGCGCCGCTGGCAGCCGGTTGGCATGGATCGCGGACCGAACAGCTAGGCCGTCGTCGGCGGGTTCAACGACAAACAAGAACAACCGGAGGAAATCATGCAGAAGTTCACCCGCCGCGATGCGCTCGGTCTCGGAGTTTCCGCAGCAGCCCTGGCTGCGACCGGCGCGTCGGCGCAGACCGCGTCGGCCATCAAGGCCGCGGACGTTCCGGCGCCGGCGCTACCGATCGAAAAAGGCGCGAGCCTGAAGATGCTGCGCCCGGTACGGTTTGTGAAAGCCGACGAAGACGTGTTCCGCGCCAATGCCGCGAAATTCACCGAGAAGATGGGTGTCGAGGTCAAGGTCGACTTCGTCGGCTGGGAAGACATCAACCAGCAGACCGCGGTGACATCAAACAGCGGCGCCGGGCCCGACATCATCATCGGCTTCTCCGACGCGCCGCACATTTATGTCGACAAGCTGGTCGAACTGACCGATGTCGCCGACTATCTCGGCAAGCGCTATGGCGGCTGGCAACCGCTGGCGCAGAAATATGGCAAGCGCCACAAGAGCGATGCCTGGATCGGTCTGCCGTTCGGCGCCAGCGGCGGGCCGCTGATCTATCGCAAATCGGTGCTGCAATCGGTCGGCTTCGACAAGGTGCCGGAAGACCATGCCGGCATCCTCGACCTCTGCCGCAAGCTGCAAAAGGCCGGAAAGCCGGCCGGCTTCGCGCTGGGCAATGCGGTGGGTGATGGCAACGGCTTTGCGCACTGGGTGCTGTGGTCGCACAACGCTTCCCTGCTCGATGAGGAAGGCAATGTCATCATCAACAGCAAGGAGACCATCGCTGCGCTCAAATGGCTGAAGGAACTGTATCCGACCTTCATCGCCGGCACGCCCTCATGGAACGACGTCAGCAACAACCGCGCCTACTCCTCGGGGGAAATCGCGCTCACCGCGAACGGCGTCTCGCTGTATTTCTCGCTGAAGAACGAACCCGCCACGGCGGCGATCGCGGAAGACAGCGAGCATCAACTGCTGCCGAAAGGCGTGGCGAAGACGGCGCCGATGGCGGGCCTGACCTTGAACGCGATGGTGTTCAAGCACAGCCAGTACCCCAATGCGGCGAAGGCGTTTTTGCAGTTCATGCTGGAGCGCGAGCAATACGAGCCGTGGCTGAACGCCAACAGCGGCTACTGGTCGCAGCCGCTTGCCGCCTATGCGGATGCGGCGGTGTGGTCCGGCGATCCGAAGGTCAGGATCTTCAAGGACACCATGGCGAGCCCCTATTACAACGGCTACAAGGGCCCGATCTCGACGGCCACCGGCGCCGTCAACGCCGATTATGTGCTGGTGCAGATGTGCGCATCGGTTGCCACCGACGCCGCGACGCCGGAAGCCGCGGCCGCGGAAGCCGAGCGCCGCGCCAAGCGTTATTTCCGAAGGTGAGAATAGAGCACGTGCGACTGCAGCAAAGTTCGTCATGCCCGGGCTTGTCCCGGGCATCCACGTCTTTCTGATTTCGAGCAAGTAAGACGTGGATGGCCGGGACAAGCCGGCCATGACGAAGGTGGATGGTGTATTCAGGACGTCAAACATGACGCTCGCAACAACGCTGCCTCGACGATCGGAACCGGCCCAGCCTAACTGGCTGGTGCGGCTGTTCGACTACAAGCCGTTCCTGATCGTCGTCTGTCTTGCGCCGGCGATCGGATTGCTGCTGGTATTCCTCACCTATCCGCTCGGGCTGGGTGTCTGGCTGGCGTTCACCGACACCACCATCGGGCGCCGCGGCGTCTTTGTCGGGTTTGAGAACTTTCAATACCTGGTGACCGATCCCTTGTGGTGGGGCGCTGTATTCTACAGCGTGTTCTATACCGGCGTCGCGACGATCGGAAAATTCGCGCTCGGCTTCTGGCTGGCGCTGCTCTTGAACAATCACTTCCCGCTCAAGAGCCTGCTGCGTGCCATCGTACTGCTGCCCTGGATCGTGCCGACGGTGCTCTCCGCGCTGGCGTTCTGGTGGATCTACGATCCTCAGTTCTCCATCATCTCCTATCTGCTCGTGGAAGTGCTGCACGTCCGCACCACCAACATCGACTTTCTTGGAACGCCGTGGGCGGCGCGTTTTTCGCTCATCGTCGCCAACATCTGGCGTGGCATTCCCTTTGTCGCGATCTCGCTGCTGGCGGGCCTGCAGACCATTTCGCCGGCGCTCTATGAGGCGGCGATGCTGGACGGCGCCACCGCCTGGCAGCGCTTCCGCTTCATCACCTTTCCGATGATGCTTCCCATTCTCGCGATCGTGATGACGTTCTCGATCATCTTCACCTTCACCGACTTCCAGCTGGTCTACGCCATCACCCGCGGCGGGCCGGTCAACTCCACCCATCTGCTGGCGACCCTGGCGTTCCAGCGCGGCATCGCCGGCGGCGAATTGGGTGAGGGCGCGGCCATCGCGGTCTCGATGATCCCGTTCCTCGTGTTCGCGACGCTGTTCAGCTATTTCGGCCTCGCGCGCCGCAAATGGCAGCAGGGAGAAAGCAATGACTGAGGCCGTGGTGCAATCCAACAGCAACGTGGCCTCGTCCACGCCCGATACGATGGATTGGGATTCGAAGGCGCGGCGCATGGTGATGATCTACCTGCCGCTGTCCTGCTTCGTGCTGATCCTGCTGTTTCCGTTCTACTGGATGACCATCACGGCATTCAAGCCCAACGCCGAACTGCTGAATTTCAAGGCCCACAATCCGTTCTGGATCACTTCGCCCACACTCGATCACGTCAGGCACCTGCTGTTCGGAACGGCCTATCCGCGCTGGCTGGTGACGACCATGTCGGTCGCCATTGGCGCCACTTTCATTTCGATCTTCTCAAGTACGCTTGCGGCTTACGCGATCGAGCGGCTGCGGTTCCGTGGCAGCCCCTATGTCGGGCTTGGAATTTATCTGGCCTATCTGGTGCCGCCGTCGATCCTGTTCATCCCGCTGGCGACGGTGGTGGTTCAGTTCGGGCTGTTCGACAGTCCGATGGCGCTGATCCTGGTGTATCCGACTTTCCTGGTGCCGTTCTCCACCTGGCTCCTGATCGGTTATTTCAAATCGATACCATATGAGTTGGAGGAGTGCGCGCTGGTCGACGGCGCGACTCGGCTGCAGATCCTGTGGCGGATCACGCTGCCGCTCGCCGTGCCCGGCCTGATCTCGGCGGGCATTTTCAGTTTCACGCTGTCGTGGAACGAGTTCATCTATGCGCTGGCGTTCATCCAGAGCAGCGCCAACAAGACCGTTCCGGTCGCGATCCTAACCGAGCTTGTTTCGGGCGACGTGTATCAGTGGGGCGCGCTGATGGCTGGATCGTTGCTGGGCTCGCTTCCGGTCGCGATTTTCTACTCGCTGTTTGTCGATTATTATGTCTCGTCGCTGACCGGCGCCGTGAAGGAGTGAGTCTTCGCGGTCGGTTCGGCTGGCCAGCCGCGGGCTGGGCTTGGTCGGGACATCCAATCAATTTGGTATTTTGATACCGCAATCACGCTGAAATCACGATGACTTGGGCAACCTTCTCACGAGGGCGGGTTGCCGTGGCCCGCCGTAAAGCATCATCGGAGTGAAAATGACTGCGGAAGTGATCATTTTCGATCCTCATCGCTCAATCCAGAGCGATCCAAACGACGAAACCGACCGGCTTGTGTCGGCATTGGGGCGGTACACCAAGGCCGAACTTCTTGAACTATTATATGTCGGGGAGGAGCCGGGGTTTTTCGAATTGATGCGCGGGCTGTTTACGCTTTCCGATGACAGCCGTTTGATTCTGCAGAACTTTCTCGCCGACGCGGCCCAGGTGCCGATGGCTGCCACGATCGATTCGGAAGGCAGGTTAGTTCTTCATCGCAGGACGACCCTCGACCGGAAAGAAAATTTTCCACGGCGGACCCCACTTTAGCTCACCCGACGCCTGTAGTTGTGCTACATTTTAGTCACAATTACGAGCTTCGGGAGGTTTGCGATGCCGGCTAGGACGCCTGACCCACTTGACGTGATGGTGGGAGCCAAGATTCGCATTTTTCGCGCTCACCGCAAAATAAGCCAGACCGAACTCGCTACGCACATCGGGGTTACCTTCCAGCAAGTCCAGAAATACGAAAAGGGCATGAACCGGGTGGGCGCCGGCCGGCTATCGCGCATCGCGGCCGTGCTGGGCATCTCGGTCGGCGAATTGTTCGAGCCTTCCGGGTACAATCCCGCCGATTCGACGTCGCCATTTCGGTTGCTTGCCGAACCGGGTGCGTTGCGTGTACTCAAGGCCTACGTGCGAACCTCAGATGCTCGTGTCCGTCGCGCGATCGCCGACCTGGTCGAAGGCATCGCCGACAAACAGCCCACAAAGAAATCTCCGATTGCGCGGCGAAAGATCTCGCGGCCGCGCAGCTAGGCCCGCGTAACGCTGCGGCGCGATGTGGTGTCACGCGGTGGCGCGGATGGCGCGGGTTTCGCGCAGCATCGATCCGGAGATGAACTCGCCGATCCAGTTACGGCGCGTTGCCTCGATGTGCCATGCCATCGCCTCCGCCGAGGACGGCGCCGGGTCGGGAATGTCCTTGCGGATCTCCCGGCCATCCAGCCAGCCGCAGCTGTGCGAATAGCGGGTTTTGCAAACAAGGCTGATGGTCTCACGCTGCTGCAGCAACGCGTATCCGTCGGCCGGAAAGAAAGTGCCGGCAAGCTCGACCGGACCGGGCAATTGGCGCACCAGCAAAAAGGTGCTGGCGGCATCCGTTTCCGATTCCGACACCAGCACGCCAAACAGGCTGTGGATCGGGGCAATGGCGTCGGGCGCCGCAAGCCCCCGCGCATCCAGCATGGCGCCCGCGGTCGCGATCGAGAGGTATTCGCCGTCGGGACCCCAGCGGCAGGCGATCAGCCACTCCCGGCTGCGGCTGCGGATCAGGGTTGGCTTCGAGTAGTCCGACCGGGCAATATCGGCTGCCATGGCGACGACAAAGGATTTCGCGAGCATGTGTTCCTCCGGAGGCAAGACTGCCAGATGCTCTCCCCCGCCAGACTTTGCGCGGCAGCCGTGAAGCCACCGTGAACAGCGCCGGAGATCCAATGCCAAACCTGTTTGCCAGCGCGGCTTCGTCATTGCTCGGCGATCAGGCGGAAGATTCCCGCGCCGCCGATGTCCGGCTTCTGTTGCAGGCGCTCGACTATTCCAATGAATCGGGGCCCGAGACCGTCCACCGCGCTGCGTTGCTCAAAGCAGCGTCACGATTCTTGCGGGTATTTCAACTGGCAGCACCAGATGCACCCGGTTTGATTGCCTTCGGCGCTGAATTCGATCCCGCGATCGCGGACCGGCTGCACGCAGGCAGTTCTCTGGTCGGCGTTTCCGGCGTCGGTGCTTCGCTGCAAGACGCATTTCAAGGATGCGTCGGCGAAGGTATCGAATATCTTTCCCAGTTGCAGACCGAAAGCGATCTGCTGCTTCCGTCAAATCCTTGTGATCCGGCCGCCAGGCTCGGTTCGCAGGCGCGCGACTTCGTCGCCGCGTTCTCGACGCACAGTTTGCGCCCTGAAACTGAACTTTCGTGGCACGGCGCCACGCGGCTCAGCGATGGTTGCAAGGTCCTGCTGCCGGCGGATTTGTGTCTGCGCCGGCCGCCGGATCAGCGAGAGATCACGCCGCCGTTTCCATTGAGCACCGGCTCCGCCGCCGGTACGTCCTGGGATGCGGCGGCCCTGCATGGCATGCTTGAATTGATCGAGCGGGACGCGGCCAGCCTGTGGTGGCGGGGCGCCAATCTTGCCGGGTCAATCCCACCGGAGCACGAGGCCCGTGTCATGGCCGAGGCTCTGCTGCGGCGGCTGCGACAAAACGCTTGCATGCGGCGGAGCTGGTTGCTCGATATAACGACGGATATCGGGGTGCCCTGCGTCGCTGCCGTCTCATGCCTGATGGATGGCTTCGGCTTTACCCTCGGCCTTGCCGCGCGGCCGACCCTCAAGGCCGCCGCCCGCTCGGCAATTCTGGAAATGTGTCAGATGGAGCTCGCCCTTGCGGTGGTCGAAGCGAAGTGCCGCGAGAGCGGTGAGGCCGCGCTCAACGAGCGCGACCTGGTTCACCGGCGTCGCGCCACCATGATCAATGCGGATAATTGTCCATTGCTGCAACCGGGGCCGGAGCGCGCAACGCATCTGGACTTTAACACGGTCGATCCGGGCGCCGCGCTGCGCCTGATCGTGGAACGTTTGGGGCAATTCGGCATTGAGAGCTTTGGCCTCGATCTGACCCGCCCATACCTCACAGTCCCGGTAGCGCGCGTGATTGCGCCGGGTCTGCAGATTGAACCTTCGGCTATAATCGCGCCGAGGCTCGCGGATATGATTGCACGAACCGGCGGCGCGATGAAGTATACCGGAGGCGTGGCCCTGATATAATCGGCGACCCACGGCCCCGGGACGGATTTGGGATGCGGCAGGCTGCGAAGCTCCAGGAGCTGACTGAGATGGGGCCCGAGACGGTGCCCGAAACCGCCGCGCGCCTTTCCGTCTCGCTGGTGGGACGGCTGACCCTACGGCTCGATGGCCGGCAGGTCGAACTGCGAACCCAGAAGGCAGCCGCCGTTCTCAGCTATCTGGCCCTGACCGAGAGCAAACACGAAAGCCGTGAACGGCTGGTCGGCCTGTTGTGGAGCCGGTCGGACGAGGAGAAGGCGCGCGGCTCGTTGCGTCAGGTCATTCGCGAACTGCGCTCGATCTTTCTGAATGCCGGATACAGCGGATTTGTTGCCGAGAGGCTCTCGATCCATCTCGATCCCGAGCTGGTCGACGTCGATATCGAAAGCATCATCCAGCTGGCGGAAAGCGGCAGCGTCCATCCGCTGTTGCTCAATGTCCCGCAGCTCGACGAACATATCCTCGAAGGTCTGGGCGATCTCGATCCGTCGTTTCGGGTCTGGGTTCTGGCGAAGCGCCAGACCATCCATGACCGGTTGATGCGAAGCCTCGGCGCCGGTCTGGTAGCGAAGGATGTCGCCGCCGGCGCCAAAAAGGAGATCGCGGCGGCCATCGTCAATCTCGATCCCACCCACGAAGAAGCCTGCTGCCATCTGATGCAGGTGCATGCCGAAGAAGGCGACGTCGCGGGCGCGCTACGCATCTACAAGGCGCTGTGGGATTTGCTGGATCGCGACTACGGCATGGAGCCCGCGCTCGCGACGGAAGAGCTTGTAGCGAAGATCAAGCTCGGAGCTTTCGAACGGCCGCTCGTTAACGGCGCGGCGAACAATCGTGCAATGCGGGCGGCCAATGGAAGCATTGGCCAGGCTATCCCGCCGCCGGCTGCGGATACCAAGGCACCCGCCAAGACGTGCCTCGTGCTGCGGCCCTTCGCGATGCATGGCATCGACGGCGATCATGTCCACTTGGTGCAGGGATTCCACCAGCATCTCGCCGCGTCCCTTGTGCGCTTCCGCGAATGGAGCGTGGTAGATCGCGATCCTAGTACTCCCTTTGGCAACTGGGGCGCGGTCGATCATCCAATTGCTACCGCTGAGCTCCCCACGCGGGATTCGATACTGCAGTACAGTATCGAGACCACCGCTTATCAGGCGGGTACCGAAATCAACATGGTGATGGTGCTGAGGGATGATACGACGGGTATTTATGTCTGGAGCGAAAGCTTTCGGCTGGGCCTCAACAATTGGTTCGAGACGCAGCAGCGTATTATCCGCCGCATCGCGACAGCGCTTAATGTGCAGTTATCGGCAGAACGGCTAATGCGGCTTGCAGGCGAGCCCGACGTTTCGCTCGACCTTCACGACCGTTGGCTGCGTGGGCAGAGTTTGCATTACAAGTACGATGCGGAAAGTTGGCAGCGCGCGGTCACCATCTTCCGCGATGCGATACGAGAAAATCCGACGTTTTCGCCTTGCTATAGCAGCCTCGTGCAAATGAACAATATTGAGCATTTTGTTCACCCAGGTGTCTTTCGCGATCACGATAAAGCAAAAGCGACGCTCCAGCTTGCAAAGCTTGCCATTCAATTGGATCCAGTCGATTCCCGGGCTCACCTCTGCTACGGCTGGTCGAGCGTGATGGCCTTCCGGGAAATCGAGGCAGCGCCTCACATGGAACTCGCTTGCGAATTGAACGACAACGATCCGTGGACGCTGCTGTCGTGCGCGCTTTATTGTGCTTTCTGCGGATCAATCGAGCAAGCGCAGTTGCGTGCGGATGAATCGCTCGCCCTTTCGCTGGCACCCTCATATCTTGAGTGGGCCTACCACGGCACCATCCGCTTTCTCCGCGGTGACTATGCGGGCGCTCTTGCAGCGTGCGATCGCGCCCACGGTGCCACACATCTTCTGCCCGCTTGGCGGGCGGCGGCGCTGTTTCATCTCGGCCAGTCCGAGATGGCACGGGAAGAGGGTCGACGTTTCCTAAACGCAATACGTTCGTTTTGGGTTGGATCATCCGCTCCGACCGACGAGGCGGTGGTCCGCTGGGCTCTGCAAGCCCATCCAATCAGTCTAAGCGAGCGATGGGAAATCCTGCGCGACGGATTGCGTGGCGCAGGACTTCCAGTCGAAGGAATTGTCCAGTTGTTCTAATCAAATAGTTTTAGGAACAGTAGCTGATCGTATAGTCGCCAATACGTTCGGCATGTACCCTGAACTTTTCATCTTCCGGAATTACCGGATCGATTCCGTTGAACAGACGCTTGTAGAACGGCGGCAACGGATAGGTTGCACCGGGCTTGCTGAGCCGTTCCTCGGAATCCTCGATCGCGAATTTTGGCGGTAACCGCACCACGATCGTATCGTAATCCTGCGCAACGAATTTGATCTCCTTGAAGCGTTCCGGCACCGTCATGAACACCTGTGCCTTGGCGAGTTGATCCCTGAATTCGTCCACAGTTTCCGGCAGCGGATACTTGTTGTCATCGTCCATATAGTTCTTGCCGGTCGCCCAAGTCTTCACCAGGTTGCCCCAGCGCTCATGGTTCGTCACTACCATTCTTTCGAGAGCCATCGTCCTCACTCCTCCAGGTTAAATGAAGCGGAGAAATTCCGCTTCACAGAAATGCGGGTACCGCCTGTCGCAGGTCACCGATCTCGGCGGTGAACTCGACCAGTTGGTCCATGCGTTCAATCTCAGCTACGTCAGCGAATACATTTGTCGGGTAATGGCCGGCGGAGAGACGGGCGAGCGCTTCGGCGAGCGGGCTTTCGCCGTTGCTGAGTAAAACAGAATCTTGCGGCAGCGCGCCGAAGATCACTTCCGAAACGATGATCGAGCCGAGCGGTCCAAGGCAGAGGCCTCCCGTCACCGGCTGCTGCATCGCCTCGAACAGGATGAAAAACGGCAGCGGTGGATCGTTCGAAAGTGTTTCGATGTCTTGGGATGTGAGCTCGCCATAGGCCGGTTCGGACGCCAGCCATTCGCGGAGTTGGCTGGCCCTATAGACGCGGTCGGCGAGCAGCCGCGACATGGCGATGAAGTGCGGCCGCCGAACAGCGATTTCCGCGATCAACGCGTCCACCGACCACATTCCGGCAATCGCGGCGCCGAACAGATCGCGATACAGCAGGCCGACACGGTTGGTTTCGTCGAACGCCGGAAAAATCTGATCGTTGCCCAGTCCGTCGCTGAGAAACGGGCCGATACGGCGGCTGAAATTCGGCCGCGATCCATCGATTTCGAAGAAGCGCGACCATCGCACGATCCAGCTTGAATCCAGCGGCATGTTGACGGGATCGTTCGCCGAGCTCTTTTCCAGGGTGTTGTTGAGGTCGTGGGTGGAGAGATCGTTGATGATATATTCGGGTCGCACCATGGCGTGGCCGAAGCGGAACGCGCCGTGGGAGAACTCCAGCGGAATTTGCCAGCCGTCGCCGCTATTGGAGCTGGTGGGCCCGTCGATGAAGTTCGGGGTCGGACCGGAATAGGCGGCGTAGATCGCAGGATGCAACACGCGCTGCATCAGATCCTTGCGGATGATGTTGTGATAGATCAGCGTCAGCGCGCTGCGCGCGCACAGAAACCGTTTGTAAGCTGCGCCGAGCTGGGCATTGGGCCCGTCATCGGGCTCGTGGCGGCGGATGAGATCGATCAGGCTGTTGTGCAGCAGCGCAAACAGCGCCGTCAGCTGCGACATGATGGCGTGATCGTCATTGCGTGGGTCGGCAACCAGCGCCTCGGTGAGAGCGACGCGATGCCCGGCGATGCTGCGGTCTATTCCCGTGACGTTTTCGGCCGGCGTCCGCGCGATGTCGCGGAACGGGCAGCCGGCCTCGACGTTTTTGTCTTTCCAGCGCATGCGCCCAAGCCGCAGCTTGGTGCGCCGCTCGTCATCCGGCGCATCGAGCGCATAGACAAAGGGAGAGCCGACCGGGCCGCTTCCGAACAAGGTTTCGAGCTGAAGCGCGGCGCGGCGCGCGTTCGCAGTGCCGGCGCCGAGCACTCCGGCCACCGAAAGCGGTATGGCCGAGTGGACCAGATCGTGGGCCACGAACTGCAGCAGATAGGTGTAGCCCGACGGAATGCGGGGATTTTCCCAACGCTCGAGCGATGGGTCGCTGTGCGGCGGCCATTGCACTTCGGCATTCATCCGCCGCGACAGGCGGTTCATCAGACCGCGCACTCTTGGCAAGTGAGCCGGCGCGACCAAGGGATCGATGCCGTAAGCCTTGAAGCGCTGCGAGGGACGAGGCGTGCCGAGAAAATGCCGAAAGCCGGGAGCAGTTCCGTTGCCGTGAATCGGAGCGTTTGCGGTGACTTCCGAAGTCACGCGGGCAAACGCCTCAACTCCCTGCTGCACCGACATCGAAAACTACTCACCTACAAACTAAAGCAACTGAAACACTGGATGTGACTACCGAGCCGGCCGTGAATCCATCGTGATTTGATAGATGGCGATCCACAGCCTCCTGTCGCGCACGTTGTTCCCCAGCGCCGCATCAATCACCGGGAGCCATTACTCGGATTTGCTCCTGCATGCACGCGGCAAGGCGTGCGACCGGATCATTGTAACCTCTGCTCGTTCTGATTTATGGTTCCAGCGAGAGTGAAACCAACAGCGGAATCAAAAGGTAGGGAATGTCGATGTCCAGGGACGGGTTGTGCGTCGTTATCACGGGGTCGGCGTCCGGGCTGGGTGCTGCGACCGCCGCCATTCTGGCAAAAGACGGCGCGCGCATTGTCGTCAACTATTCGTCGAGCCAGAAGGAGGCCGAGCAGACCGCCGATATCTGCCGCCAGGCCGGCGGAGAAGTCGTTGTGGTTCAAGGCGATGTTTCCCGCGACGAGGACTGCAAACGGATCGTCGCCGCGGCGGCGCCTTGGGGGCGGCTGGACGCCTTGATCAACAATGCCGGCGTCACCAAGCACGTTCCGCACAGCGAACTCGATGGCCTCAGCGCGGAGGATTTCCAGTGGATCTATGCGGTGAACACCATCGGACCATTCCAGATGGTGCGCGCGGCGCGTGCCTTGCTGGAGGCCGGCGCCAAGGCGTCGGGGCGTGCCTCGGCGGTGGTCAATACATCTTCGGCTTCCGCGTTCCATGGCGCTGGATCCTCGGTCGCCTATGCCGCGAGCAAGGGCGCGTTGAATACCATGACCAAGTCGCTGGCCCGCGCGCTGGCGCCCTTGATCCGGGTCAACACCGTATGCCCGGGCTATATCGACACGCCCTGGTTCACCAAGGGCAGGGGAGCCGAGGCCGCCGCCAAGGTGCGCGATGCGACGATTGCGAAAGTGCCGCTCAAGAGGGCATCGACTGCCGAAGATATCGCCGGCGTTGTCTGTTTTCTGGCCACGCCGCAATCCAGCAACATGACCGGCGAGATCGTCCGGATGGATGCCGGCGCGCACCTGGTGAATTAGGGCATATTAGAAAATATGTCGGCAAGCGTACCATGATCGGTCAGCCAGGTATGGGCCCGATGCTGTTTTGCGACCTCCAGCGACTTGGCGAATTCGATCGCACCGTAGGGCCGGCCGAATACATGCGCGTGGACCGTCAGATCGAGGCAGAACGGCGTTCGCGGAATTTCCGCGCAGCCTTCGAGAATACGCCGCAATATCCGCGTGAACGCCTCCGGCTCGTTGCCGTAACGGATATACAGCGGCAGGTCGTTCACCTCCATGGTGAATGGCACCGCCATGACCGGGCCTGACTGGGTCTGTAATCGATGGGGCAGGTCGGCATCGAACACGTCGCCATGCCAGGCGAATTTCGCGTCCGCGAGCAATTCCGACGTGCTCGGGCTCGGCGTGCAGCGCGGGCTGATCCAGCCGCGCGGCCGCTTGCCGGTGGCGGCTTGCAGCGCGGCGATACAGCGATCGAGGTCGGCGGTCTCTTCGGCTTTGCTCTGGTAGGCGGGGATGATGTTCTGGGCCCAGCCGTGCGCGGCGATCTCGTGGCCAGCGGCAATGATGGCCTGCATCAGGCCGGTATGCCGTTCGGCCAAAATGCCGCTGACATAAAACACGGCCCTGACACCGGCCGCCTGCAGAATATCGAGCAGCCGCCATGCCCCGGCTTTCGGGCCGTACTCCGCCCAGGAGCGTCCCTGCAGGTCGAGCACGCCTGACTTGAGTGGATTGCCCATCGGACCGATTCCGGGCGCGCTGTCGTCAGTCCAGCCCTCGAGCATGACGCTGACGGACAACGCGACGCGGCGCTCGGCCGGCCAATCGGACGGGAGGGTCATGGCTGCTCGGTCAGGCGATCCGGTTTCAGGTTTCCTTCATCCCGAATAGCCGTGCGGCGTTGCCTCCGAGGATTGCCGTCATTTGCTCGTCCGACAGCGTGTCGGTGGCAAAGACGTGATCGACCGGATGCAGCTCCCACGGAATCGGGTGGTCGGTGCCGAGCATGAGCTGGCTGGCGCCGACCTGCGCCACCAGATGCCGAAGGCCCTCCGGTGTAAACACCATGGCGTCGAAATACAGCTGGTTGAGATACTCGCTCGGCTTCTTCTTCAGCTGGATGCTGGCATCGCAGTTTTGCGGCGAGACGAAGCAGGCATGATCGCCGCGCGCGGCATAGGACGGCAGGAATCCGCCGCCATGCGCCGCGATGATCTTCAGTTTCGGGAAGCGGTCCAGCGTGCCCTCGAAGATCAGGTGTTGCAGAGCGATGGTGGTGTCCAGCGGATTGCCGATGGTGTTCGACAGCCAGCCATTGCCCTTGAAGCGCTGCGCCAGTTGCGGGGTGCTCTGCGGGTGGATGAACAGCACCGCGCCTAGTTCTTCCGCCTTGGCCCAGATGGGATGAAATTTCGGGTCGGAAAAATCCTGCCCCACGACGCTGGCGCCGATCGCCGCCCCCCGCATGCCCTGTTTCTTGACGGCGTCCTCGAGCTGCTGCACGGCGAGGTCGGGGGCCTGCAGCGTCAGCGATGCGAACGCGCCGAACCGCTCCGGATTGGCGGCGCAAAGCTCGGCAAGCTTCTCGTTGTTGACCTTGACGATCTGCGCCGCGAGATCGCGTTCCCTGTTGTACCAGAATGGATTGATCGACAGGATTTCCATGTCGATGCCCATCGCATCCATTTCCTTCAGGCGCTGCTGGATGACGATGAAGTGTTCCTGAACGCCCTTGGTCGGCGGCAACACCTTGGTGGCTTCCTCACTGCCGAGCAAATTCAGCGACTCGTGAAACAGGCAATGCGCGTGCACGTCGATAGTCTTGATGCGCTTGCCCTTGACCATGACCGGCGTGCTTCGGGGTGCGGCGCCTTGTGCGTGCGCGGCGTCGAGCAGGCCGCAACTGCAGAAGGCGATGCCCGCAGCGCCGGCGCCTTTAAGGAAGTTCCTGCGTGTGGTCATGGTTCGCTCCCGTTTGCCTGTTCGGCGGTTCGAGCCGCCGATGTTCTGGTTGCGCAATCTGGAAAGTGCAGAGGATGATGCGGACACTGCCACGTTGCGCGGCGCCGCGCTTGACTTTCCGCCAAGCGGCCGATTTATTCAAACATACGTTTGTTTTAAGTCAAGGGGGCTTCGTGGCCAGGCCCAAATCGCGCGATCCGGACCTCGATGACGTCGCTGCTGCCTCGAAGCCGTCGGCGCGCCAGCGTCTGATCGACGCCTCCGAGCAACTGTTCGCGGACCATGGCTGGAACGCGGTCAGCATTCGCACCATCGTCGCCGCGGCCGGCGTCAATCTCGCGGCACTGCACTATCATTTCGGCTCCAAGGAGCAGCTGCTTGCCGAAATCTTCGCCGCGCGCGCCAAGCCGATCGCCGAAGAGCGGATGCGGCTGCTCGCCGAGATCGATCTGGACGATGCGCCTTCGCTGGAAGGCATTCTCGAGGCGTTCCTGCGCCCGGCGCTGACCATCGGCTCGGACCACCGCTTTGGCGGCCGCGCCTTCGTAAAACTGCGCGCGCGGCTTGCGACCGAGCCGGAGGCGGTCAGCCGCAGGATTCTGGCCAGCGCCTTCGATGAATCCAGCGGCGAATTCCTGGACGCCCTCGAACGCGCGCTGCCGGAGATCCCGCGCTCCGACCTCGAATGGCGGTTCCATTTCATGCTGGGCGCGATGTTCTACACCATGGCCGATGCCGGCCGTATCCAGTCGCTGACGGACGGGCGCTGCGACCCCGGCCGCGTCGAGGACGCCTTGGAGAACATCATTCCGTTTCTCGCCGCCGGTTTCAGGTCGGCGCCAAATTCTGTTCGGCCGATAACAAAAACGAGGAGACGTTCGAAATGAAACAACAACAGCAGGAGCTCAGTCCGGCGCCCAAGGTCACGAAGAAAGACATCCAGGCCGCCGCCGAGCGCCTGAAGAACTGGGGCAAATGGGGCCCGGACGATCACGTCGGCACGCTGAATTATACGACGCCGGAAGACATCGTGCGCGCCGCCAGTCTGGTGCGCAAAGGCCAGGTGATTTCGCTGGCGCTGAACTACGACAGCAAGGGTCCGCAGGGCGGCAAAACCAAGTTTCCACCTGTAGGGCGTTTCAACCCGGTGCACACGATGCTGCGCACCGGAACCGATGCCTATTCCGGCGTGCTCGACAAGCGCGGCATCCGCTCGGCCGATGATATCGTGCTGTTTCCGCTGCAGGCCGGAACGCATTGGGACGGGCTCGGCCATATCTTCTACGAAAACAGCATGTGGAACGGCTACGACTGCCGCAGCGTCTCGTCATTCGGCGCCGAAAAAGCCGGGATCGAGCATACCAAGGAGAAGATGGTCGGGCGCGGCGTGCTGCTCGACATCGCGCGGCACCAGGGCGTCGACTGGCTGCCGGACGGTTTTGCCATCACCAACGACATGCTCGACAAATGCGCCAAGGCGCAGAACGTCGAAGTCGGCCGCGGCGACATCCTGCTGTTCCGCACCGGCCAGATGGAAGAGCGGATCGCGGCCGCTAGCTGGGACGGCTATCCCGGCGGCGACGCGCCGGGCCTCGCCTTCGAGACGCTGGACTGGCTGCAGGACAAGCAGGTCGCGGCTGTTGCGACCGACACCTGGGGCGTCGAGGTACGCCCCAATAATTGCGACGACGCCAACCAGCCCTGGCACTGGATCTGTATTCCGATCATGGGTCTCACCATGGGCGAAATCTTCAAGCTGGACGAACTGTCGAAGGCCTGCGCCGCCGACAAGGTCTACGAGTTCATGTTCGTAGGCCCGGCGCTGCCGATCACCGGGGCGGTAGGATCGCCGATCAATCCGGTGGCGATCCGCTGAAAGCCAAAACGGACCCGGCACAAGCCGGGCAGATCGGGAGAAACGCCATGTTCGGGAACCACGTCTTTCCATCGCGCCGCGACATATTGCGGGCGGGCATCGCGATCGGCGCGGCGGCGTTCACGCCGACATGGGCGAGGGCGGCGGGCTACCCCGAACGCCCCGTCAAGATCGTGGTGCCGTTCGCGCCCGCAGGGCCGACCGACATCATGGCCCGCATTCTCGCCACCCATCTCGGCGAGGCCATCAATGGCACGGTGATTGTCGAGAACAAGCCGGGCGCCGGCGGCAATATCGGGATCGGCGGCGTGGCGCATGCCGAGCCGGACGGCTACACGCTGCTGCTCACATCGAGTGCCTATGTGGTCAATCCCGGGCTGTATGCGAAAATTCCCTACGACCCTTACAAGGATTTCGCGCCGATTGCCGAACTCGGCACCTCGCCGAATGTGATTCTGGTCAACCCGAAGCTCGGCATCAACTCGATCGCCGATCTGGTTGCCCGCGCCAGGGCAAACCCTGACGAGCTCAATTATGCGAGCCCCGGCATCGGCACCACGCCGCATCTGTCCGGCGAATTGTTTAAGCTCGTCGCCGGCATTCAGATCACCCATGTGCCGTTCTCCGGCGCCGGGCCGGCGATCCAGGCGATTCTCAGCGGCACCACGCAGGTCGCGTCTGCGGCATTGCCGCCCGCGCATCCGCATATCGAATCCGGTGACTTGAAAGCGCTCGCCGTCACCGGCGCGCATCGCTGGTTCGATCTGCCGGATGTGCCGACCATGATCGAACTCGGCTACAAGGATTTCATCTCCGACACATTTCAGGGTTTTCTGGCGCCGGCGAAGACATCGCCGGAGATCATTGCGCTGCTGTCGGCCAGGTCGATCGAGATCGTGAAGCGGCCGAAAATCGCCGATCAACTGCGTGCCGGTGGCTTCGAGGTGCTTGCGAACGGGCCCGACGGCATGCGCAAACGCATCGACGACGAAGTGCCGAAATGGCGTGACATCGTCGCCAAAGCCGGCATCCCGCCGGTCTGATTGGAATCGATAGTGCGTATCACCGCCATTGGCGAGAAGGCCGTTCCCGTTCAATCGTCGATGCGGAACGCCGCGTTCGATTTCTCCGAAATGACCACCTCGGTGGTCGCGGTCACCACCGACGTGGTGCGCAACGGCAGGCCTGTGGTCGGCTACGCCTTCAATTCGACCGGACGGTACGCCTGTGGCGCTGCGATGCGCGCTCGTTTTATTCCGCGTGTGCTGTCGGCTGCGCCGGAGGAGTTGACCGACGAGGCGGGGCTGATCGATCCCGCGAAAGTTCTGGCGCGGATGATGCTGCGCGAAAAACCCGGCGGCGACGCCGAGCGCTCCATTCCCATCGGCACCATCGAGACCGCGGTATGGGACGCGCTGGCGAAGGTGCTGGATCGTCCGCTCTGGCATGTGCTGTCCGAGCGCTTCAACGGCGGCACTCAGCCCGCCACCGTGCCCTGCTATGTCGGCGGCGGCTGGTACAAGCCCGAGGGCGATCTCGCAGCACTGTCGGACGAGGTGAAGCGCCATTTGCAGGCGGGCTACACCCACATCAAGATCAAGGTCGGTGGCGCTCCGATCAAGGACGACCTGGCGCGCCTGGAGACCGCGATCGGTTTGATCGCCGGTGCGGATCATCTCGCCGTCGATGCCAACGCCGCTTTTTCGCCTGCGCGCGCGCGCGATTACGCCCGTGCGCTGGCGCCGATTGGCCTGCGCTGGTTCGAGGAGCCCTGCGCGCCGCTGGATTATGCGACCTTCGCAGGTTTGACCGAGACCTACGCCGCGCCGCTCGCCACCGGCGAAAACCTGTTCTGTCTGCAGGATGTCGAAAACCTGTTCAACTTTGGCGGTTTTCGCCGGGATCGCGATATCCTGCAGGTCGATCCGCCGCAGGCCTATGGCATCGGCGCCTATGTGAAGATGATCGCGAAGGTCGAGGAACTTGGCGGCACACGGGCGCGGATCTTCCCGCATGGCGGCAATATGATGTCGTTCGCGCTGGTTGCTGGATTAGGCCTCGGCGGCTGCGAGGCCTACCCCGGCGTCTTCGCAGCCTTCGGCGGTTTCGCCGATGGCATGGAGGTGCGCGACGGACAAATCGCGCTGCCGGGTCATCCCGGCATCGGTTTTGAGGCGCAGCCGGCCTTGTACAAGCTGATGCGGGAATTGGCCGATGCGTGAACTGACCGTCAGCTTCGGCCGGCTCCGGGCGTTCATTCACGACGCGCTGATCGCATTGGGCCTGCCGGATGCCGACGCGGTGACGGTCGCGACGCTGATGGCGCGGGCGGATCTGCAAGGCTCCGACGGGCACGGCGTGACCCGGCTGCCATCCTATGCCCGCCGCATCAGGGCCGGCGGCGTCAATGTCAGGCCCGAGATCAGGATCGTGCAGGATCATCCCGGCACCGCGCTGATCGACGGCGACAACGGCATGGGCCACGTTGTGATGTCGCGGGCCGCCGGCATCGCCATCGAGAAGGCCCGCACCACCGGCATCGCATGGGTCAATTCGCGGTTCAGCAATCACGCCGGTCCGGCGTCGCTCTATGCCAGCATGCCGCTCGCCCACGACATGATCGGGCTGTATTTCGCGGTCGGCAACGCCAACCACCTGCCGCCGTGGGGCGGCCTCGACATGCTGCTGTCGACCAATCCGATTGCGGCTGCGATTCCGGCGGGCGAAGAACAGCCGATCATCCTCGACATGGCCACGACGGTCGCAGCCTATGGCAAGGTCAAGACCAAGGCGCTGCGCGGCGAGACCATGCCGGAAGGCTGGATGGTCGATCGCGAAGGCAAACCGCTGACCGATCCAAAGCGCGCGGAGGAGGGCATGTTGCTGCCGCTGGGCGGCATGGAAGCCGGCTACAAGGGATATGGCCTCGCGCTGATCATCGGTCTGCTGGCCGGAACGCTCGGCGGTGCGGCGATGGGCAAGGATGTAATCGACTTCAACCACGACGACTCCAGCGTCACCAATACCGGACAGGCCGTTGCGGCGATCAATCTGGCAGCATTCGGCAGCGTCGATGCGTTCAAGGCCACCGTGGATGGCCTCATTCGCGATCTGCGCGGCTCCAGCCGCATGCCGGGAGTGGAACGGATTCTCGTTCCCGGCGAACGTAGCCATGAAACGAGGGCGATCCGGACCGCCAATGGAATCCCGGTCGATCCCGCGCTGCTGCGCGGCCTCGATCAGGTCGCGCATGAACTTGGAATTGAGAAGCTCGTTTAGAACAAACCAGTGTGGAGGAAGCTATGATCAGTCGTTTCAAGCTGGCGATGTGTTTGTGGGTTTCCTTCAGCGCATGCGCCAATGCGCAGAGCCCGGCGGTCGGCGCGCCGCCGGAAGCCTCCAACATGAAACTGGTCGGGAGTAGCGACTTGCAGGCGCGCAGCGCCTATCAGCCGACCATCCATCATCAGGGCGAGCGCTGGATCGCCTATATCGGCCATCACGGCGGCACCGACGACATTCCGGCCCCGGTCAACACGCAGACCGGCAAGGCCGAACCCAACGGCACCTCCATTGTGGATGTCACCGATCCGGCGCAGCCGAAATATCTGCGCCACATTCCGGGGCAGGAAGGCAAATACGAGGCCGGCGGCGCACAGATGGTGCGCATCTGCGACGGCAAGGCGTTGCCCAAGGGCGACAAGTCCGCAGTCTATATGCTGCGCAGCTTCGGCGGCGAGGCGCATGAAATCTGGAATGTCGCCGACCCCGCCAATCCGGTCCTCGTAACGCGGATCGGCGGTCTGAAGGACACCCACAAGAACTGGTGGGAATGCGACACCGGCATTGCCTTTCTGGTCTCCGGCGCGCCGGACTGGCGCACCCGGCGCATGACGCAGGTCTATGATCTCAGCGACCCGGCTAATCCAAAGAAAATCCGCGACTTCGGCCTGCCCGGCCAGGAGCCCGGCGCTGACGGCGCAGTGCCGACCGAGTTGCACGGGCCGATTTCGACAGGCCCCGAGGGCAACCGCGTCTATTTCGGCTACGGCACCAACAAGGGCGGTTTTCTGCAGATCGTCGACCGCGAAAAACTGCTCAACGGGCCGAAGGAACCGACGCCTGACAACCTGCGCCTGCCGGAAATCTCGCGGCTGGCGATGTCAGCCTTCAACGGCGCGCACACGGTGTTTCCGATGAAGGGGATGCCGATCGCCGAATTCGCAAAAGACAAGGACGGCAAGACCCGCGACATCGTCATGATCGTCGACGAGGCGATCCTGAACGAATGCGCCGAGCCGCGGCAGATGGTGTGGTTCGCCGACGTCACGGTCGAGAACCGCCCGATGATGATTTCGAGTTTCACCGTGCCGGAATCGAGCGGTTCGTTTTGCGAACGCGGCGGGCGGTTCGGCTCGCATTCGTCCAACGAAAGCATGGCGCCGGTCTATTACAAGAAGATGGCGTTCATCGCCTTCTTCAATGCCGGAGTGCGCGCGCTCGACATCCGCGATCCGTATCAGCCGAAGGAAGTCGGCTATTTCATTCCGTCGATTACGGCGGCGACCGACAAGCGCTGCGTCACGGTCGATGGCAAGGACCGCTGCAAGACAGCAATCCAGACCAACAATGTCGAGACCGACGAGCGCGGCTATATCTACATCGTCGACCGCGCCAACACCGGGCTGCATATTCTGGAGCTGACGGGCGCGGCGCGCAGTGTCGCGGGAGTGCCGTGAATGAAGAGACCGTCATTGCGAGGAGCACTTGCGACGAAGCAATCCAGAGCCGCGCACAAGAACTGGATTGCTTCGTCGCTTCGCTCCTCGCAATGACGCGGAGAGGCGAGATGCGTAAATCGACGCTAGCCGCGTTTGTCATTGCAATCGGCGCGCTGTCCGGCGTCGCGGCCTATGTCAGCGCGCGACCCAGCGTCGGAGGCTGGCATGAGATCGCCTGGCCGTTTCCGCGCGACGGCTGGCCGGCGGGCCGCGCGTTCCGCTGCGACAGGGCGCTATGCGGCGGCGAGATCGAGCTATACGCGCGACCGAAAGTCGGCTTCTGCAACTGCGACAGCGGCGTCGCCGATGACGATGAAGTCGATCGCGTCGCCGACCTCGATCTGGTGAGCGAGCATTTCCATGCTCGCGAAGCGGGTCAGGTCATTCAAGTTGCAGGCATGCCCGGGCGAATAAGGGCCTACGATTTTCAAACACCCGGCGGCGCGCGTCGGGTCGCGGTCGGAATGGCGGTGTCGCGGCGTTGCGATCTCATGGTTGTTGCTGCGCACGGCAGTTCGGCCGAACCGGGCCTGCGGCGCGCGGCGCTGGATTTTCTGGCGACAGATACGATGGCGGACTGGATGAACGCAGCCATGAACGGCCGCTAGAAATGGTTCCCGCATCAAAATATTTTGTCGATGTCCGATGCCCGGTTAGTGAAGCGCCGCTGAGCGGTGTTCATGCTACAAACGACGGCCCAAAGCAGGTGCAGATGTAATGGCATCTTCGCGGATCATAACGAGCGTCGTCGCCGCGATCGTGATCGCAGGCTCGGCCGTGGCATTCGCAGTCACTTGGCGGCCGGCGATCGCCGCGATCGAGCCGCTCGCGCCGCAATCGTTCGACGCAGCTCTGGTCAAGCGCGGCCGCGAGTTGGCCGCGACCGGCAATTGCAGCGATTGCCACACGGTGCGTGGTGGCAAAGCCTTTGCCGGCGGCCTGCCGGTGCCAACCCCGTTCGGCGCCGTCTATTCCTCGAACATCACGCCGGACCCCGAGACCGGGATCGGCCGCTGGCCGGAGGCGGCATTCCGCCGCGCCATGCGCGACGGCGTCGATCGCGACGGCCGCCATCTTTATCCGACCTTCCCCTACGATCATTTCACCAACGTCACCGATGACGATGACCGCGCGCTCTACGCCTATCTGATGACGCGGCAACCGGTTCACGCGCCGGGCCGCAAGAACGAGCTATCCTTCCCGCTCGACCAGCGCGTCGTGATCGCAGGCTGGAAGCTGCTGTTCCTGCGCCGTGGCACCTACCAGCCCGACAGCAGCAAAAGCGCCGAGTGGAATCGCGGCGCCTACCTCGTCGAAGGCCTCGCGCATTGCGGCGCCTGCCACACCCCGCGCAATGCGCTGGGCGCGGAACGGGCCAGCGCGCAATTCGCCGGCGGCGATGTCGACAACTGGCACGCCTATGCGATCAACGGCCAGTCGCCGTCGCCGGTGCCGTGGGATGCCGAGGCGCTGTTCGCCTACCTGCGCGATGGCTGGCATCCCGATCACGGCGTCGCGCGCGGGCCGATGGCGCAGGTGGTCAGCAACCTGTCGTCGATTCCGGACAGCGATATCCGCGCCATCGCGGCCTATATGGCCGGCGTGTTCGGCGCGCCGGCGCCGGATCGCAAGCGCCAGGGTGAAGGAGTGCTGGCGCAAGCCAAATCGCCGGCGCCGCCGGCTGACGGCAGCAACGCGGCGGGGGCCGCGATCTACGCCGCGGCCTGCGCGACCTGCCATGAGACCGGCCGGGCGCCGCCCTACGGCGGAATCAATCTCGGCCTCTCGACCGCGTTCAGCAGCCCCGATCCGCGCAACGCCGCCAATATCGTGCTGTCCGGCGTGCGGCCAGTAGAGGGCGAGCGCAGCCCGATCATGCCGGGTTTTTCGACCAGCATGACCGACGAGCAGATCGCAGCATTGCTGAATTATCTGCGCGCGCGGTTCAGCAACCAGCCGGCATGGACCGGCCTCGAAAAGACCATTGCGGATGCGCGAACCACTCAGACCGTCTTCCTTCAGACCTCGCCGGGGCCGCACAACGCCCCCGCCGATCCAGCCCAGCGAGACAAGCCATGATGACATTGCAGGTCAATGGTCGTGCTCACCAGGTCGACGCCGATCCGGATACGCCGCTGCTCTACGTTCTGCGTGACGATCTCGAGCTCAACGCCGCCAAATTCGGCTGCGGGCTCGGTCAATGCGGCTCGTGCACGGTGATCGTGGACGGCAACGCGGTGCTGTCCTGCGTCACGCCGCTGCTGCTCGTGGAGGGCAAGCAGGTGACGACGCTCGAAGGCCTCGGCACCGTCGATTCGCCTTCGCCGATCCAGCGCGCCTTCATCGAGGAGCAGGCGGCGCAGTGCGGCTATTGCATCGCAGGCATGATGATGCGGGCGCAGGCGTTGTTGCGGAAAAATTCCAGTCCTACCGACGAGCAGATCCGCGCCGAGCTGGAGCCCCATCTGTGCCGCTGCGGCACCCATATGCGCATCCTGCGCGCGGTGCAACGCGCCGCGCGGTTGATGCAGACCGCCGACGCATCGACAGGCCAGAGGAGCGCACAATGAACGCTCCCGTCATTCTCGACCGCCGCCGCGTGCTCGCGGGCGGCGGCGCGCTGATCGTCAGCTTCTCGCTTCGTGATGCCTTTGCGCAGAATCAAGCCGCACCGGCTGCCGCCCCGCCGCCGAGCCCGCCCGGCAGCCTGAAACAGGCGCCATTCCTCGATTCCTGGATTCGCATCGATGCCGATGGCAGCATCACGGTATTCACCGGCAAGGCCGAGCTCGGCCAGGGATTCAAAACCGCCGTTCAGCAGATTGCCGCCGAGGAACTCGATGTACCGTTTGAATCGCTGAAGGTCGTCACAGCCGATACGCGCCTTACGGCCAACGAAGGTTACACGTCCGGCAGCAACTCGATGAAGGACAGCGGCACCGCGATTCAGAACGCTGCCGCGCAAGTGCGTGGGCTTCTGGTGGCGGAGGCGGCGCGGCGTCTCGATCTGCCTGTGGAGAATTTCCGCACCGAAGGCGGCGCGGTGATTGCGCCGGATGGAAGGCGTTTCGGCTATGGCGATCTGGTCGCGGCCGACATGCTGCATGTGCAGGCGCAACCGAAATCGAAGCTGAAGGATCCTGCGACGTTCAAGGTGATGGGCCAGCCGATACCGCGCGTCGATATCCCCGCAAAGGTAACCGGCGGTGCCGCCTATGTGCAGGATATGCGGCTGCCGGGCATGGTGCACGCCCGTGTCGTGCGGCCGCCGAGCTACGGCGCGCAATTGGTTGACTGCGATACCGGCGAAATCTATGCACTGGCCGGCGTCATCAAGGTAGTTCGCGACGGTAACTTCCTTGCCGTTGTTGCCACGAAGGAATTCCAGGCAATTAAGGCGATGAACGCTTTGTCCGCTGCCGCGAAGTGGCAGGAGACGGCTACCTTGCCGAAGCAGGACGATCTGCCGCGCGTGCTGACCAGCCTGCCGTCGCAAGATTCCACGATCTTCGAGCAGAAGAATCCCGTGGCCGCCGGCCAGAAAACGGTCGAGGCTACCTATACCCGGCCTTATCAGGCGCACGGATCGATCGGCCCGTCCTGTGCCATCGCGCAATTCATCAATCGTGCGATGACGGTGTGGACCCATACCCAGGGCGTCTATCCCGATCGTCAGGGCATTGCCGAAATGCTGCGCGTGCCGCTTGAAAGCGTTCGCTGCATCCATGTCGAAGGCTCCGGCTGTTACGGCCATAATGGCGCCGACGATGCCGCCGCCGACGCGGCGCTGATCGCGCGCGCATTGCCGGGAGTGCCCGTTCGCGTGCAATGGACGCGCGAGCAGGAGCACGCCTGGGAGCCGTTCGGGCCTGCGATGGTGACGAAGCTGAGGGCCTCGCTGGATGGCGAGGGCAAAATATCGGACTGGAATTTCGAGGTCTGGAGCAACACCCATTCGATGCGGCCGGGCGGCGCAGGCTCGATGCTGGCGGGCCAGCACATGGCGCAGCCGTTCGCGGTGCCGGCTCCCAAACCGCTGGCCCTGCCGGAGGGCGGCGGCGACCGCAATGCGATCCCGGGCTACAAATTTCCCAACGCGAAGGTGGTGCATCACTTCATCCCGGCGATGCCGCTGCGGATTTCGGCGATGCGCGCGCTCGGCGCCTACCACAACGTATTTTCGATCGAGAGTTTTATGGACGAACTCGCGGGCGCGGCGGGAACCGATCCTGTCGAGTTCAGGCTAAAACATCTCGATGACCCGCGCGGCCGCGACGTCATCGACAAGGCGGCGCAAGCGTTCGGATGGCGCAAGAGCCAGCAAGCGCCGCCGGATCGCGGCTTCGGTTTTGCCTATGCGCGCTACAAGAATCTCGCGGCATATTGCGCCATCGCCACCGAGGTGGAGGTGAACCGGGAGACCGGGCGTCCGCGCCTGGTGCGCGCGGTCGCAGCCGTCGACAGCGGCCAGGTGGTCAATCCGGACGGGCTGATCAACCAGATCGAAGGCGCAATCGTGCAGTCGATGAGCTGGACGCTGTATGAAAGCGTCACCTTCGACGACACCAGGATTACCAGCATCGACTGGCAGACCTATCCGATTCTTCGGTTCAACGCGGTGCCCGACAGCATCGAGGTCCACATCATCAACCGGCCGAGCCAGCCTTTCCTCGGCAGCGGCGAAACCGGGCAGGGCCCGGCCGCGGCTTCCATAGCAAACGCCATTGCCAACGCCACCGGCAAGCGGCTGCGCCATCTGCCGCTGACGCGAAAGCGGATCAAGGACGCGATCGACGCGTAGCAACACATTGTCGTTCCCGCGCAGGCAGCGCCGCATCCTCGCCGTCATCCTGAGGAGCGCGCCCTTGCGCGCGTCTCGAAGGATGGCCGCAGGCGCTTGTGGCTTATCCTTTGAGGCTCGCCGCTGCGCGACGAGCGCCTCAGGATGACGGCGGAGATTTTCCGTTCATCAACATTAAATTTTTCGATTCCTTATCCCCGTCACCAAAACCTCGCTTATCCTGATCGCATCGTGTCCAAAACAGGTGCGCTTTCTAGAAGCGATCCTGATCTGGGCCGACAGGCGGTGGCCAAAGGTGGAGCGCCGGGAGGCGCAGCGCCCTACGTCACTGGGCGCGCGCGGAGCCTAGCCGCGCGAGGTGGGTACGTTAATCCCGCCTCAGGGATGTCCCGCTGGACATCCTGGCGCCTCCCGCCGCTCCACCCCCGCCGGCGCGGTTCGCCGGCGGTCGGGCAAAACTCGGACGCATTGCGCCGCGAGAATACGGTGGCTTGGCTGTTTGAAAATTTAATCGAATTTGGGGCAGTGCGTCGCAACACACTCATCGTCATGCGCGGGCTTGACCCGCGTATCCATCCATCTTCGTAAGAAGCTTTTTCGAAGTAGATGGATGGCCGGGTCAAGCCCGGCCATGACGAGCCACATTGTCAGCGTCATTCCCTGCCCAAAATCATCTCGACAGCCGCCGCGAGAAAAGCGCAGAATGCTCGCCGGACACGGAAGGATTGTCCGGTTCTTGAATCTAAAAACACGGAGGCCGTCATGAAGGGGTCTGTTGCCGCAATTGTTGTGGCGTTGGCGATGGCGGGCGCAAGCGCCCCGGCCAATGCGCTGAGCGGTCCGAAGCCAGACGCGAAACTGCAGAACCTTGTTGCCACCGACGTGGAGAAGGTCGTCGTGGTCCGGCGCGGCGGTGCGGTTGCGCGCGGGCCGCGCGGCGGCGTGGCCGCTGTCGGACGCACCACCGTGGTCCGTCCGCCGGGTGTTCGCCCGGGTGTGCGGCCCGGTTATGGTCCTCGCTACGTACGCCCCGCCTACCGCTGGGGACCCGGCGGCGCCATTGCGGCCGGTGCAGCCATCGGTTTTGTCGCGGCCGGAACGGCAGCCGCGTGGGCCGGCGCTGCGCCCGCTCCGGGTTACTGCTGGTACTACACCGATCCCAGCCGGACCCAGGGTTTCTGGGACGTCTGCCCGTAAACAAGGGCTGAACTTCTCCTATCGGATAGCGACGCCTCATGAAGCCGGGCCGCTTCATGAGGCGTCGGCTGTTGTGCGGAGCATCGCACCACCCGCTAAAGTCTGATGTGAAATAGATGGGCAGGCGCAGGGTTATAAATTATCGTGCCCGGAACAAAACAAGAGCATGGGAGAAAGTTATGAGATTGGGATTGTCGTCGATCGCTGTTGCGGCATGCAGCCTGTACCTGGCCGTGCCGGCGTCGGCACAGGGCGTCAAGATCGGGATTCTGAACGACCAGTCCGGGGTCTATGCCGATTACGGCGGCAAGTGGTCGTTCGAAGCCGCGAAAATGGCGGTGGAGGATTTCGGCGGCGAGGTGCTCGGCAAGAAGATCGAAGTGATCTCGGCCGACCACCAGAACAAGCCTGATCTGGCCACCAGCATCGCGCGGCGCTGGTATGAAGTCGAGAACGTCGACATGATCACCGAACTGACGACATCGTCGGTGGCGCTCGCAATTCACGAATTGTCGAAGCAGATGAAGAAGATCGACATCGTGGTGGGCGCGGCGACCTCGCGCCTGACCGGCGATGCCTGCCAGCCTTACGGCTTTCACTGGGCCTACGATACCCACGCGCTTGCGGTCGGCACCGGCGGTTCGCTGGTCAAGACCGGCGGCGATTCATGGTTTTTCATGACCGCGGATTATGCCTTCGGTTACGCGCTGGAAAAAGACACCGGCGATTTCGTCAAGGCCAATGGCGGCAAGGTGCTCGGCGCGGTCCGTATTCCCTTGAACTCCTCGGACTTCTCGTCATTCCTGCTGCAGGCGCAAAGCTCGAAGGCGAAGATCATCGGGCTCGCCAATGCCGGCCTCGACACCACCAACTCGATCAAGCAGGCGGCGGAATTCGGCATCGTCAAGGGCGGCCAGAAACTCGCAGGCCTGCTGCTGACGCTGGCCGAGGTGAACGGCCTCGGTTTGGAAGCCGCGCAAGGCCTGGTGCTGACCGAAGCTTACTACTGGGATCGCGATGACAAGAGCCGCGACCTCGCCAACCGCTTTTTCAAGCGCACCGGCCGGATGCCGAACATGATCCAGGCCGGCACCTACTCTGCGACGCTGCAATATCTGAAGGCCGTCAAGGCCGCCGGCACCAAGGACACCGAGGCCGTCGCGGCCAAGCTGAAGGAACTGCCGGTCGACGACCTGTTTGGCAAGGGCAAGGTGCTGGCCAACGGACGCTATGTGCATGACCTCTACCTGTTCGAGGTGAAGAAGCCGTCGGAGTCGACGAAGCCGTGGGATTACTACAAGGAACTTGCAGTCGTGCCCGGCGACAAGGCGTTCCCGACCGCGGCGGAGAGTGGCTGTCCGCTGACGAAGTAACAGCGGACCATCACCGTCATTGCGAGCGAAGCGAGGCAATCCAGAAGCCACAACGAAAGACTGGATTGCTTCGTCGCTGAGTTTATCATCGGGCCGGCCAAAGGCCGGACCCGTTGGCTCCTCGCAATGACGGCTTCTTTCAATACCCAGTCATCTCGAGATATCCCACGCCGCTGTGGCTGCCGCGGAAGCCGATCGGTCCCTCCCAATAGGGAAAGCTCGTCGCCATCCAGCTGTTCGCATTTAGCGGCATGGTTTCGATCTCCAATCCGCGCGAGGGGATGGCGACGCTCCATTGCGTCGGCACCTTGCGTTTCCCGATCCCGGTCGATGCGGTTGGCATCATCGCGATGTCTGCGGATGCGATCTGCGCGGACATTCCATCGGGTCCGATCCAGTTACCCGAAAAATAATTCTGCCCGTCCGCTTGACGCAGCCGGAACAGCATCAGTTTCTCGCCTGACTCCAGATGCAGCGAGAACCAGTCCCATCCGGTCTGGTCGGAGGCGAGCGGTTGGCTGCTCCACTCGCGATCCATCCATGCGAGCCCGGTGACTTGTACCGGTCTGTCGTCGATGGTGAGAATTCCTTCTGCCTTGAAATAGGGTTGGCTGAAATAATACGAGGCCTGTCCCCGCTCCGATTTCTTACTGAAGCCGGCTTCGCCTTGCAGCACCAGCGGCCGGTCCGCATCGAGGCGCAGCGCGTAGCTGAAATCCGCGCCCGATGCCTTGAGGTCGAGCGGCGCGATCGCCGTGTCCGACATTCCGTCGCGCCCGCGCATCTCCCAGGAATCGATCCAGGCGCGAAACGGCTTTGCCCCGACACCGCCCTGGCCGATGCCTCCGCGCGCGAACGTCTCGGCGTAGCGATGGGTGTCGGCGCGAGTAACAGCGGCGTGGCCCATCCAGATCTGCTGATTGGCCCAGCCTTCCTGCTGCGCGCCCGGCGCCAGCGCCTGCCGGAACAGCGTCCACTGCGCGCCGTAGGTGCGGCTTGTGGAATCCTTGAGATTGGCGGTGAGGTACCACCATTCGATGCGAAAATCCGGATGCGCGCCGAGATCGGCTGGAAACGTAAACTTCCTGCCGGGAACGACTGAGGCAAATCCGCTCGTCTCTGTGCCGAGCCCTGCGAAACCCTGCGCGCGCGGTGCCTTGCGGCCGAACGCCAGCAAGGCCAGTCCGCCGGCGAAGCCGCGTCGCGAGAGTTGGAGGTCAGCGCTCATTGGCAAAAATCTTCGCAAGTCGCGCCGGCTGCATCCGCGCCAGCTTGAGAACCGGAAGCAGCGCGGCAAGCAAAGCCGCCAGCATTGCGACGGCCAGAAGTTCGATCAAGTGTACTGGAAAGATGTGAAACGGCAGCCGCCAGCCGAACGCTTTGACATTGACGATCGCGATCAGGCACCACGCGACCAGAAGGCCGAGCGGCAACGCGAGCAAGGCCGTGATCAGCGCCACCGACATCGTCTTCATCAGTTCGATGGCGGCAAGCCTTCGGCGCGTGATCCCGATCGCCCACAGCGGCGCCAGCTGCGGCAGCCGTGAATTGCTCAGCGTGAGCAGGCTGGTGAGCAGCGCAACACCGGCGACGCCGAGGGTGAAGGCGTTCAGTGCGGCGGTAACGGCAAAGGTGCGATTGAAGATTCGTTGTGACTCGGCCTTCATCGTCGCCTGATCCGCAAGATTGCGGCTATCGAGGCCGAACCTGTTTTGAAGGTCTGCGGTGAGCTCGGACACTTTCGCCGGCGCAACGCGCAGGCCCAATCGTGTTTGTGGCATCTCGGGAAAATGGCTGATCAGCGCATCGATGTTGACGCCGATCTGGCCTCTCGGATTGCCGTAGTCGGCATAAATCCCGACTATCTCCAGCGGCCAGTTTCCAGATGGAGCCGGCACTTGTAATCGATCGCCGAGGCCGAGTTTCGTGCGCCGTGAAAATTGCTCGCTGATCAGCGCGGCGCCGCCATTGCGGACCCGGTCCCAAACGCCGGCGGCGGATTGCAGCAATGGCCAGTGATCCCGGTAAGTCGCATGATCGGCGAAGCCGAGAATCTCGACCGGCCAGCCATCGATCTGCACGTCGGCGCGGCCGCTTGGCAGAATTGCGTCTACGTCGGGACGCTGGCGCAGCCAGGCCTTGATCTCCACAGCCTGCGCGTCGTCGGTGGCGTTGAGATAGATGTCCGCCGCCAATCGCCCGTCGAGCCAGCCAGTAAATGTCCGGCTGAAACTTTCGACCATGGTGCTGACGCCGACATTGACCGCCAGCGCCAGCAGCAACGCCATCAAGGCCAGCGACAATCCCGACAATTGCTGCCGGCTGTCGGCCCAGAACCACGCTGCAAGCGGACGGCGCGAGCTGCGCTGGCCGAGATGAAGCACCCAGCCCAGCACCACAGGCAATGCGAGCGCCGCGCCGAGCAGCAATGCCGCCAGCACGCCAAATCCCGAGATCAGCGAATCGCCAAGCCAGAGCAGGCCTGCGGCGGCGGCGAAGACGATGGCAGCGAGCGCGCCTTGCAACCGCAGCCATCGGTGCTGCGCCTGTTGCCAGGCATAGGGCAGCGCCGCCGCAAGCACGGGGAGACGAATCGCCTTGGTAAGGCTTGTCGCGGCCGCCGCCAGTGCGCCGAATACGCTGATCGCGAGCCCAGCGACCCACCATTCCGGTTTGAGCGTCAACTGGCCCGGAATCTGCGCGCCGTACAGTCCGCGCAGCGAAGCCGCGACATCGGGCAGCAGCGACGCCGCGATCAGGTAGCCGCAGATGAGTCCCACCAGTCCCGCAATGAGCGCCAGCGAGACCAGTTCGATCAGCAGCACACTGTTCAGCATGCGCGATGAAACCCCGCAGGCGCGCAAGGTCCGCAGCATCGGCAGGCGCTGCTCGAAGGCGAGCCCGATCGCGGAATTGACGATGAACAGCCCGACCAGGAACGACAGCAACCCAAACGCGGTCAGGTTCAAATGAAAGCTGTCGGTGAGCCGCTCGAGATCGCGCTCCGCATCCGGTTCGACCAAACGGAGCCTGTCGCCCACAACGGCTTCGAGTGGTGGGCGGCTGCCTTTGGACTTGCCGATCAGCAATCGGGAAACCTGATCCGGCATTTTCAACAGGCGCTGGGCGAGGCCGATATCGACGACCAAAACACCTGGCACGAGCTGCGCCCGCATTTTGAGTGGCGGCATTGCTATCGCGCCGACTATCGGCGCAGCGCCTTCGCTTTGCTTGAGGTCGGACAACGTCTCCGGCGCCACCAGCGTTTGCCCGGGCGGCATCATGAACGATTGCAGGTCAGCCCTTCCAATTGTCGGGCTATTTCCAACTTCGGCGGGCAGCGTGAGCGGCTCGATGCCCAGCAGCCGGAAAGATCGTCCGCCGATCTGGATTCGGCTTTCGAGCACCGGAGACACCGGCCAGCCGGCGCGGCGCAAATCGACGAACAGTTGTTGCGGGAACGTTGCGCCCTCACGGCCGATCAGCATCGCCGTTCGTGCGCCGCCGAACGTCGCCGCGACGCGGTCATAGCTCAAGCGGGCCTGCTGGTTCAGAGCCTGCACGCCGCTCCACAGCGCGGTCGCAGAGATCAATCCGATCAGTAATGTTGCAAGCTGCATCGGATGCCGCCGCCAATGGCTCAACAACACCGCGAGAATCCAGATTGCGCGCTTCACGTGATCAATCCTGCGTGGAGGTGGACCCGGCGATCCAGCGTGGCGGCAAGGCGCACACTGTGGGTGACCATCAGGAATCCGCATCCGGTCCGTGTCACCAGATCGCGAGCGAGGCTGAGAACCTCATCTGCCGTCGCTTCGTCGAGATTGCCAGTGGGTTCATCGGCAAGCAGGAGAAGCGGCTTGATCGCCAGCGCGCGTCCGATGGCGAGACGCTGCTGCTGACCGCCGGACAGTTGCTCGGGATAGCGCTGTAACAGATCGCCTAGCGCCAGCCGTTCCACAAGCTGCGCCTGCCACACAGCGTCGTAGCGGTTTGCAATGCGCGCCTGAAACGCGAGGTTATCCGCGACATTGAGGCTGGGGATCAGGTTGAATTGTTGAAACACCAGGCCGAGCCGGTCGCGACGCACCAAGGCACGGCCGGCATCGGGCAGTTCCGAAACGATGGTTTCGCCGAGCCGGACCTCGCCGCTGTCGGCCTGATCGAGGCCGGCGATCAGATGCAGCAGCGTGCTCTTGCCGCTGCCGGATTCCCCGGTCAGCGCCACGCTCTCGCCGGCCGCGACGTCAAGGTCGACGCCGCGCAGCACCGCCACTTGCTCGCCGGCCGAGCGATAGGTCTTGGTCAGATTGCGGACGCTCAGCATGGCCGGTCCGCCGGCCATGTGAGAACTGCGTAAAGCTTGCTCAAGGCTTCTGATACTTCAGCACGAACTCATCGACCGGCACCTGCGGGCGAAACACCGCGGCGTCACGCGGGTCTTCGGGATGACGCAGAAAGCTGCCTTCGTCCGCGAGCTTGAAACCGGCGGCCTCGATCTCCGCGCGCAACACGCTCTCCTCGATGCGATGCAAGGTCTTGGCCACCGTGATGCCGTCGCCGGGTCGCGCGGAGTGATCGGCGATGACGAGGAAGCCGCCGGGCTTCAAGGCTGCGAACATCTTGCGGTTCATCTCGGTGCGGTCGACCGGCATGTAGGTCACATCGTGATAGGCAAAGAAAAACGTGATCAGATCGAGGCCGCTGACATCAGGCGGAATCGGATCGTCGAAATCGCGGATCACATGCACCACGTCCTTCATGGCGGGCGACTGCGCGCGAATATCGAACTTGTCCTTGACGAAGCGTTCGATCACCGCGGCCGAATCCTGGGCATAGATCGTGCCGCTCGGGCCGACGGCGCGCGCCAGCAATTCGGTGCTGTAGCCGGCGCCGGCTTCCATATCGAGCACCTTCATTCCGGACTTGACGCCGGTGAAGGCGAGCATTTTGGCAGGTTCGCGGCGCTTGTCGGTCTGCCGATCGGCATCGCTTCGATCGGGCGAGGCGACGATGGCCTGATAGTCCGGTACCGCAGCGTCCTGCGCTGACGCCGGAGCCATTGCGCAGACTGCAAAAACGAAAAGCGAGGCGAGGATTGCGACCGCGGGCGCGGGGCGGTGAGTGGTGGATTCGGCCATCTTGAACATCCTTCCGTGTTGCCGCCAACATATCAACACTGCGGCGGGATATCACGGCTTCAATCATGTTGAAGTTGCAGTGCACGCTTGCTTCGAAGCGGATACGGCACAGACAAAATGCCTGATTGCCTTTCCGCCGATCCAGCGGGTACCATCGCGGCAGGCTGGCTGATAGCGGCTGTAAAGCAAAAAAAGCGATTTTTGGGGGTTCGATCATGACTGCGCAGCCGACGCCAAAGGGCGCATGGAAAATCACGTTCCTGCTGTTTCTGTTCATGCTGGTGAATTTCGCGGACAAGATCGTGGTCGGTCTCGCCGGCGTGCCGATCATGACCGACCTGAAACTGGAGCCTGAGCAATTCGGCCTGCTCGGATCGTCCTTCTTCTTCCTGTTCTCCATCTCGGCCATCATTGTCGGCTTCATCGTCAACCGGGTCGATACGCGCTGGGTGCTGCTCGCGCTGGCTGTCGTTTGGGCGCTGACGCAATTTCCCATGGTCGGCGAGGTCAGTTTCACGACATTCCTGATCTGCCGCATCATTCTCGGCGCCGGAGAGGGGCCTGCGTTTGCGGTCGCGGCGCATGCGATTTACAAATGGTTTCCCGACGAGAAGCGAACGCTGCCGACGGCGATTCTGTCCCAGGGATCGGCTTTCGGCGTGATCCTCGCAGTGCCGGCGTTGAACTGGATCATCGTCAACCACTCCTGGCATTATGCCTTCGGCGCGCTCGGCTTGGTCGGCCTGATGTGGGCGGTGGCGTGGCTGATCCTGGGCAAAGAAGGCCCGCTGGTGCAGACCGTGGCGATGGCCGCGGCCGATCCCCGCGTCCCGTATTTTCAACTGTTAACGTCGCGAACCTTCATCGGTTGCTGCGCGGCGACCTTCGGCGCCTATTGGGCGTTGTCGCTGGGCCTCACCTGGTTCACGCCGTTCATCATCAAAGGTCTCGGCTTCTCGCAAAAGGACGCCGGCCTGATCTCCATCCTGCCGTGGGTATTCGGCGCGGTGACCGTGCTGCTCGCCGGCTGGGTTTCGCAGGTCATGCTGACGCGTGGATTTTCCACGCGCGGCGCACGCGGTGTGCTCGGTTCGGCGCCGTTGATTGTCGGTGGATTGATCTTGGCCGCCATGCCCTATGTCCAGGGAGCGGGCCTGCAGATTGCCTTGCTCGTGTTCGGTTCGGGGCTTTGCGGGGCGATCTATGTGGTCTGTCCGCCAATGCTCGGCGAATTCACGCCGGTGTCGCAGCGAGGCGCCGTGATCGCAATCTACGGCGCAATCTTCACGCTCGCAGGCATTCTCGCGCCATTCGTGATGGGCAAGGTGATCCAGAACGCCGCGACGCCGATCGAGGGCTATCTCGCCGGCTTCACCATCAACGCCGTGATCCTGATTGTATCGGGACTGCTCGGCTTGCTGCTATTGTGGCCCAATACCGAGCGCGCACGCCTGTTGCTGCAAAAGCCGCAGCCGAAATTTGCTTAGATATTGATCGAGGAGAGGACCGATGATGGACCCGATCAGACGCACCATATTGACAACTGGCGCCGCGGCGACCGCGATGGCGGCAGCATCCCGCGTGTTCGCCCAAGGAGGAACTGCGATGAGCGTTTTCGAGAAAGGCGGCGTTCGTATCCACTTTGAGGAAGCCGGTTCCGGTTTCCCGTTGCTGCTCATCGCCGGCGGCGGATTGAACTCGACAATCGCCGGTTTCAGCGGCAGCGGTTCGCCCTTCAACCCGATCGAGGAGTTCAAGGCGGAGTACCGCTGCATCGCGTCGGACCTGCGCAACGCCAACGCCGGTCAGTCCACCGGCCCGCTCGAGATCGACCGGCCGTGGGATGCATACACCGACGACCACCTCGGTCTGATGGACCATCTCGGCATCAACAAGTTCATGGTGCTGGGCTTCTGCATCGGCGGCCCCTTCATCTGGAATCTGTTGCGGCGGGCGCCCGATCGCATCGTCGCCGCCGTACTGGCGCAGCCCAGCGGATCGCGCCCGGAGATGCGCGATCTGTTCTACGACAACAACATGAAGGGTTGGGGTCCGGAACTGGTCAAGCGCCGGCCCGACATCACGATGGAGACGGTCGACAAATTCCTGACCAAGATGTACCGCACCAATCCCGACTTCGTGTTCACCGTGACACGCGATTTCGTTCGCAATTGCCAGACGCCCGTACTGATCCTGCCGGACGATATCCCCGCGCATCCATACGCCGTCGCCATGGAAGCGGCGATGCTGGCGCCGAAGGCCGAGGTGAGCATGTTCCCGTGGAAGGAGCCCAAGGAGCGGATTCCGCTGGCGGTGCGCCAGATCCATTCCTTCCTCCGCGCGCACCGGCCTGCTTCGGCCTAGACACCTCTCCCCGCAAGCGGGGCGAGGTGAACTGCGGCTACCCGGCCGCTGCGCCAAACTGCTTTGAATCGTCGCGTGCGCCGCGCACCAGACGGCCGGGGCGTGCGCCCGTCGCTTTTCCCTCGCGCTGCGTTACCGCGCCGGAGACGATGGTGGCCTCATAGCCGTCAATCTGCTGCAGCAGGCGGCGGCCGCCGACTGGAAGATCGTAGTGCACCTTCGGCGGGTGCATATGCAGCCGGTCGTAATCGATCACGTTGAGGTCGGCCTTGTAGCCGGCTGCGATGACGCCGCGGTCTTTCAGTCCGACAGAGATCGCGGTCTTGCGCGACTGCGCCGCGACCACGAACGGGATCGAGAGTTTTTCGCCGCGGCTGCGGTCGCGGGTCCAGTGCGTCAACAGATAGGTCGGGAAGCTGGCGTCGCAGATGATGCCGCAATGGGCGCCGCCGTCGCTGAGGCCCGGCACCGAATGCGGATCGCGCAGCATCTCATGTACGGCGTCGAGATTGCCGTCGGCATAGTTCAGGAACGGCACGTAGAGCATGCCGCGGCCGTCGTCGGCGAGCATCGCCTCATAGGCCAGTTCTTCCGGCTGCCGTCCCTGACGGCGGGCCTGCGGGCCGAGCGCGTTTTCCAGCGGCTGCTCGTAGTCCGGCGGATCGCCGAGCAGATACATCTTGTCGTAGTTGGGACGGAAGAACAGCGGATCGTCGGTGGAAGTGGGCGTCTCGCTCAGGATAGCGGCGCGGATTTCCGGCTGGTGCAGGCGCTTGAGACGCTCCGCCAGCGGCAGGTGCGCGATCGCCTTGTAGCTCGGATGGGTCTGGAACGGATTGCGCGACAATTCCAGTCCCAGCAGCAGCCCGACCGGGCGCGCCGCAATCTGGGCGGTGATCGACAACCCGCGCGCGGAAGCCTCGTTGATACTGTCCAGCGTCTGGCGCCAGCGGCGTGGCGCCTTGTCGGCCTGGGTCACCGAGAACGAAATCGGGCACCGCGTATTCTCCGCCACCCGCAGCATCATCGGCAGGTCTTCATGGATGCTGGCCTGGTCCAGCACGAATTGCAGCACGCTGCGGCCGACCTTGTGCATCGCGCCGGCAATCGCGGTCAGTTCATCCTCGCCCGCCTTCAGCGTCGGCGTGTAGTCGCCGGTGGAGGTGCGGTGATTGAGTGTGCGCGAGGTCGAGAAGCCCAGCGCGCCCGCGCGCACGGCATCGGCGGCGAGTGCAGCCATCGCGCGATTGTCCTCCGGCGTCGCCGGGTCGCGGCGTGCGCCGCGCTCGCCCATCACATAAACGCGCAGCGCCGCATGCGGCAGTTGCGCGCCGATGTCCATATCGAACGGCCGTTGCGACAGCCATTCCATGTAGTCGGGGAAGCTTTCCCAGGCCCACGGCAAACCGGCGCTCAGCACCGGCTCGGGAATATCCTCGACGCCTTCCATCAATTGAATCAGGCGCTGGTGGTCGGCCGGCTTGCAGGGCGCAAAACCGACGCCGCAATTGCCCATGATGGCGGTGGTAACGCCGTTCTGCGACGACGGCGAGATGTCATTGGCCCAGGTGACCTGGCCGTCGTAATGGGTGTGGAGATCGACGAAGCCGGGCGTAACCAGCTTGCCCTTGGCGTCGATTTCTTCCGTGCCCTTGGCAGAGACTTTTCCGACCTCGGTGATGCGGCCATCGCTGATGGCGACATCCGCCTCAAACAGCTCGCCGCCAAAACCGTCGGCGATGGTGCCGCCGCGGATCACAAGGTCTGGATTGCCGGTCATGTCGTTTCATCCCTGATTTTGTCGCGCATCATGGGTTCCGGCCGGCTCAAGTCAACCGCTGCGGGTGAGGCTCAGGGATGCAAAACCCTGCCGTCGCTCTTCTCGAAGTTGGTGCGCGGGCTGCGGTCGGTGACCAGCGCCAGCACGACGGTCAGCGCCATGAACACGGCCGAGGTCCCGAACACCCAGTGCGGCATGTCCTGATCCATGATCCAGCCGAACAGCAGCGGGCTGATGATGCCGCCGATGTTGAATCCGGTGGAGACGATGCCGAAGGCGCGCCCGGCGGCACCGGGAGGCGCCGCGTTGCGAACCAGCATATCGCGCGACGGCGCGATCACGCCGCCAAGGAATCCCGCGGTCGTCATTGCCACTGTGAGCAGCAGCGGCGGCAGCGTCACGGCCGCGATGACCATCACGATGGCGGCGTTGATCCCGAAGCATATGGCTGCGACCTGTCCATGACGCCGGGTCCGGTCGGCGAGAAAGCCGCCCGCCAGCACCCCGGCGGCGCTGGCGCCGAGAAACGCCGTCAGGGCGATATTGGCGGCCGAGAAGGTGCTGCCGTAACCGCTCATCAGCGCGACCACGCCGAAATTGCCGATTCCGGCATTGGACAGGCTGAGCAGCATGAAGAAAACCGTCAGCACGATGATCGCCGGCGTGACGATGTTCGGCTGCGGCGTATTTGCGCCATCGGCGCCGCGGTCGGCGGCACTCGCATCGGGAATGCCGACCACCAGCAACAGCAGCGCCACCAGCGGGCCTACCGCGCCGGCTACGATCAATGCGCCCTGGCCTCCGGTCATGGCGACCAGTGCGGCAACAATGGCGGGCGCGACGGCGCCGCCCAGGAAGCCTGCGAAGGTATGGATCGAGAACGCGCGGCCCATGCGCGCTTCATCCATGTGGGCGGACAGGATCGCGTAGTTGGCCGGATGATAGACGCTGTTGGCAAGGCCCAGCAGCACGGCGCTGGCGATCAGCCAGGAATAGCTCAAATGCAGGCCGAGCATGATCAGCGCGGAGCCACCCACGGTGAGGCCGATCAGCAGGATCTTGCGGGCGCCGATGCGATCGCCGAGATAGCCCATCGGCGCCTGGGTCAGGCCGGAGACAACGGCGAAGACCGTGAGTGCGAAGCCGAGTTCGATGTAACCGACGCCGAGCCGCTCCTTGAGAAAGGGAAACAGCATCGGCAGCACGAACAAATGGAAATGGCTGACCCAATGCGCTGTCGAAATCGCAATCAGGGTGCGCAGCGACGAGTCCGTCTTCGACGGACGCTGTGCGGCCAGTATATCGACCATTTTGGATTTAAACCCCGTTTGACGTAACGGCCCGGCAAGGCCTTCTGAAATTATCGGTTTTTCGGGTTATTTGTCCATGAATACCGCTGCATAGCGCCCTTGCGACGGGCGTCCGGACGCGGGAATGATGCTGCGCATGACCGATCCACCGCATGGCACAGAACCGCTTCGGGTGCTGCTGTCCGAAGGCTCCAGCACGTCCGCGCGCGAGGCGATCACTGTGCTCGGGCTTAAGGGGCATATCGTCGAGGTCTGCGATCCGTCGCCGCATTGTCTCGGCAGGTTTTCGCGCTTTGTCAGCAGGTTTCATCGCTGTCCAGGCCTTGGCGACGATCCGGCCGGTTATCTGGCGTTTGTCGAGAAGCTCCTGGCGGAGCGGAAGTTCGACGTGCTGCTGCCGATCCATGAACAGGGATTTTTGTTCGCCCGTGTAATGGAGCGGATTGAGGGCAGGGTTGGCCTCGCATTGCCCGGTTTTGAAAGTTATCGCACCGCGCATAGCAAAGCCGGCTTCAGCCGATTGCTCGATCAACTCGGGCTGCCGCAACCGGCAACGCGGATCGTGAAATCGGCGCAGGAGTTGCGCGCGGCCGTTCGTTTTCCCTGCGTTGTCAAAACCTCGATCGGTACGGCGAGCCGCGGCGTCTGGCTGGTGCGCGACGACGCGGGCCTCATGCACGCGCTGCAGCAGCTCGACGCCAGCGATGCGTTCGCCGACGAGGTGCTGGTGCAGGATTTGGCCGCGGGCGCGACCGAAAAAGCGCAGGCGGTTTTTTCGCGCGGCAAGCTGCTCGGTTTTCATACCTACAAACAAATTGCCGCGGGCGCCGGTGGCGGCGAGGCGATCAAGCAAAGCGTGCGGCGACCGCTGCTGCGCGCCCACGTCGCAACCATCGGAGAACGGCTGGGCTGGCACGGTGCGCTGTCGGTCGACACCATATTGCCGGACGAGGCGGCTGCGCCGCTTTTCATCGACTGCAACCCCAGGCTGGTCGAGCCGATGAGTGCTTACCTCGCAGGCCTCGATCTGGTCGATCTGTTGCTTCGGGTCTCACGCGGCGAAACGCCGGAGCCTGCCTCTGACAGCCGCGCTGGCGTGCGAACGCATCTCGCCTTGCAGGCCTTGCTCGGCTGCGCCGCGCGGAGCGGAACGCGGCGGGAGGTTTTTCGCGAGTTCGTGCGAATCGCTGCCAGAAGCCAACCCTATGCTGACAGCGTCGAGGAACTGACCCCAGTGCGCCTCGACCGGATCAGCGCGGTGCCGCTTGCGATGACCGCGCTGGCCTTGCTGGTCAACCCGCGCATGGCGGCCACGCTGTCGAAAAGAGGCTGGGGCGCGCATTTGCTCGCTGCCGGAACCATTCGGTCTATTGAAGATCCGCTTTTCCCGTAAATGGCCGAAGATTATAGGGGTTCGTCGTCTTCGCCCTCGCGGTCGCGTTTGGGAGTCGCGAAATCGCCATCCTCGTCATCATCTTCAACGGCAGGTGGGGGCGGCGGTTTCTTGCTGCCAGTTTTGGCCGGTTCACCCTTCTCGGGCTTCTTGCTGGTTCCACCCATGATCCGCATTCCTGCTGATTTTGACCTCAATCTCACCGCCATTGGCGGACATAGTAGCCGCCAGAACCGCAATCTTCACTGTCTTTTTCCGCTGTCCGGTCTAAAGAGGGCCGAAGATCGCAAGCCATTCAGCCAAACCGGAGTCGAGAGTGAAAAAGCCGAAGCTAGAGATTGAAGAGCAGCAGCCCCGCAAAATCCTGCGCGCCGACAAGGCGCCGACCGACGGCTATTCGCTGGTCGTGGACGGGCACTTCAAGTCGCATCACGACACCGTGGAAGCCGCGGAAGAGGCGGGAATGGCCCTGAAGCACCAGTACCAGATGCTGCAGGTGCAGGTTTACGATGCCGCGACAAAGACCCGCTCGTTGGTCGAGTGGCCCGCGCCGGTCTGACCGTTTATTCCCGGGCGTGATCTTTTTCCGAAAGCCGTATTTCACCTACGGGTCCAGCCCGAGGGCAAGCTTTTCGGGATCATGCCTTACGTCCTGCGTCCGCCGCTCTGCTGGCTGGATAGCCAGTCGCCCAATGCGGGCCCCTTTGTGCCGGATTTTTTTGCGGGTTTGCCGCGAGTCTTCTTGACCGCCGCCGGGCGCTCGGGTTCGGCGGCTTCGCGTGCGAGGCGCAATGCCTTCAGCTTGGCCATGTTGTCCAGAACGGCCTTTGCTTCCGCATCGCGCGCGGTCTTGCCGGTCTTGGCGTTTTCAACCGCTTTCGCGGCTTTGTTGAAGCGCGCTTCGGCGCGGTCGCGATCGTCTTTGGTCATGTCAGGTTGATTTCTTTTTCTTAGGTCTGGTTTTGGCTTCAACCGGCTTGTCGCGATCGGCGGCTTCTTTTGCCAGCCGGATCGCGCGCAAATTGGCCGTCCGCTTTCGAATCGCGATATCCGCGGCGGCGATGTCCGCCATGGCCTTGATGCCCTCGGCGTCCTGCGCGATCTTTCGGTTGAGCCGGATTTCCTTCATCTCGGCGGCGGTTTTGGGTTCATCGTCCATAAAGTACCTCGAATGGGGCGGGCGGGAACCGTGACGCGGTTCCCCATGCACCCGGTGGTACCACGTACTCGCCGGTTCCGGCACCCTTAAGGGCCCGAAAACGTCATTCAGCATGCTGGAGTAGGGCTTCATCTTCGCCCTCGTCAACGGCTGCGGAATCGAATTTCGCAATCCATGCTTGCAATACGGACGATGTCGTCCCCGCGGCCTTCAACTGCCGCAAGGCAATGCGGACGCTGATGCGGCTATGGCGATCTTGCGCGATGGACTGCAACGAAGGCAGCTCGCCGGCCTTGATCGCGGCGCCGACCTGATGCTTGATCGCGAGAGTTTCCGACAGCCCGAAACGCGCGATCATGCGCTGAAATGAATCATGGTGTTCTGCATCGAACGATCCGTCGCGGGCCGGATGGCTGGGATAAAGATGCGCGCATGGAATCCATCCCTCAGGAATCGGCTCGGTTGCGGCGTGGGTCCGGCCACTCTTGAGAAGTTTTGGCAGGACATGGGTGTGCGGGCCGTCCGGGCTCTTGCCCGAGGCGGGCGGGATCGGCTGATAGACCTCGATCCGGCCGATCCGGCTGATGAAGACGCGATGCGGATTGGTTTGCAGCAGCAGGCCCATCGCGGGGTTCGCCGGCTCGAACAGCGAGCGCCCGCAATGCCCGCGCAACCGCGCAGCCGTGTCATGGTCGTCGATCCGCACACACAGGTCGGCCTGCAGTGCGCCGAGGCCAAGGTCGAACAGGATCGATCCGCGGTGTTCTGGCTTCAGCGCTTCATGATCGGCATCGAGTTCGGTCAGCACCGTGCGCCGGTTCATCGCGCAGTTGTCCGCCGGAAGGCACAGCGCAACCCGTTGGCTCCAGCCGGTTTTGGTAATGCCTTCCGATGCGAATGGCCGGCAGCGGTCGGAGAGTTCAATGGCAACTGCGCCGCGTGCGGTGACGGCGGCAGCACCGGTTGCCGATTGTGTCAGGCTGACCTTCTCATCGCGGTCGCGTGAGAACTCGGCGATGCCGCCGAAGGTGCCCAGGCTCCATTGCGTATCGGCATCGGCGATCTGCCGGTGCAGCAAATCGACGGTCGCAGCCTGCGTTGACATGGATGGATAATCCCCCGGCGTTCAGCCGGGAGATTACCGTCTTGCAGAACCGGAGCAAGCCGACCACGCAGCTTTCCGGTCAGAACGTGGCGCCGGCCTTGAGCAGGAACGTCCGGCCGGAAAGTGGATAGGCGCTGAACCGGTCGGGCGTGAAGGCGCTGGCGATGGCGTAGTCGTAATACAGCACATTGAAGAGGTTGTTGACGCTGAGCGACCAGAAGAACCGCTCGTATTCCCCGCTCAGCTTGAAATCGACCGTGGCATTGGCCGGAATCAACGGCTGGGTGTTGGGCTGGTCGTTGTCCATGCGGCGGCTGCTCCAGTAGCGCACCGTCGCATCGACCACGAGATATTTCTGCCATGCGTTCCAGGTGACGCCACCGCTCGCGGTGTAGGGCGAGACCAGCGGGACGTCGTTGCCGGTGAATGGACCTTCGCGGAACACCGCGCGGGTATAGGCGAATCCGCCGCGGAACAGCAGGGTGTCGCTGGCGCGGAAGGTGGCGCTGGTCTCGGATCCGGTGCGGCGGGTCGGGTCGAGGTTGTAGTTGAAGAAGCCCACCGGATTGAACATCAGCTCGTTGGTGAGCTCCATGTCGTAAATACTGGATTGCAACGAAAACGCGCCGGCCTTGATGCGGAAGCCGGCTTCGACATCGTCGGATGTCTGCGTTTTCAACGTGAAGTTTCCGGGGATGGCAATGAAGGAGACCGGGTCGAACGCCGGTCCCGATGAGACCCGCTCATCGACATTAGGTACGCGGAATGCGTGCGCGGCGCGGCCGAACACCGCGAACACGTCATTGAAGCGATGCTCGAGGCCGATATGCAGCGCGTGCTGGGTTTCCCCGTTGTCAAGCGGCATGGCCTGGGCGTCGCCGAAATTGTTCGGAGCGAACGGGTCGAGTGTATCTCTCGCAGTCAGGGTGAAGTGCTGGATTCTTCCGCCATAGGAGAACTCGGTGGTCGGCAGGATACTGATGGACTGCTGCCAATAGGCGGCAACGGATTGCTGCGACAGGTCGTACATGTGAATCGGCGGCGCGCCGTTAAATGCGCTTCGATTCTGATGGTATGTCGTGTCGTAGAAATCGATGCCGGTCAGGATGTTCGAGGGCATATCCATTACGACATTCTTGATGCTGAAGCGTGGCGTCAGCGACCATGTCTGCATTTTAGCGTCGGTGTAGGTGGAATTAAACTCCGACAGCGGGAGAGAGCCCAGGAAGGTGCCCTGCTGCTTCTTGTCGCGGACGCCGCCATCGACAATCAGTTCGACGCCGTACCCGAGCGATTTGATGAATCCGGCGGTGGCGTTGGCGCCCTGCTTTTCAGCATGATCGAACGGCGTGGTCGCGCCCTTGCGGTCGGTGACCAGCTGATTGACGCCGATCGAGGGATCGACCAGCCTTCCGCCGGGAAGACCAAGGCCCTGATCGTCGCCGGACAGGGTCAGGTAAGCTGTGAGGTCCGGCGTCGTATACCGAATATCGCCGACGGCGTCGCGTTGGGACAGTTTGTTGTTGACGCGATAGCCGTCGGAGTTGATCTGGTTGCCGTAAAACGATGTAGACCATGGCCCCGCATTCGACGACGCCGAGGCTGCGGCCTGGCGCTGGTTGAAGGATCCGGCGCCGACCTCGATGCGCGCAGCCAGCGGCGGTCCCGTCACTCCGGTTTTGGTGACGATGTTGATGACTCCGCCAACGGCGTTGTCGCCGTAAAGCACGGCGCCGCTGTTGCCCTTGGTGATTTCAATGCGCTGGATCGAATCGCGTGGAATGGTGGAGAAGTCCACGCCCTGCATATCGAGAGCATTGAGCCTGCGGCCGTTGATGAGAACCAGCGTATTGGAGACGGCGGTGGCGCCGAAGCCGCGCAGGTCGACGGTCGTGCCCGCGCCGTTCACGCCGCCAAACAGCGATGTAAGCTGTACCCCGGGCACCTGCGCGATGATTTCCTGCACCGTATAAGCGGGCGAACGCGCGATCTCCTCGGCAGTGATGACCGTCGTGGAAGCCCCGGCCAGGATGTTCGGGGCGGCCGTTGTGGTAGCAGGCGCCGGCCCGGTTGATGGCTCTGCCGCGGGCGCCGGTTGCTGCGTCCGGGTGGGGGTAACGCGGCCAATGCGCGAAGCCCATTCAGACGACGGCTCCACACGATTGCGGTCTGCCGGCTTCGGCGGATTGACTTCGATGGCGGGCAACTGGTCCGACGGTGCGGATTGCTGCGCGTGAGCGGCGGAAATGCCCAAGGAGAAGAGCGGAACGAGAAAACTCGACGCGAGCAAACAGGCACGTCGCCGCTTTACGGCAATGAAGGTGCAAGACATGGTTCTAACCTCGGTATGACGTCAGTGGCACGTCACAGCGAACCAAGTCTCACCATCAGTGCTCCCGCACTTCTGATGAAGCTAATGTCTGTACTCCCCGACCGACATCTTCGCGTGTGACCACGGCTGACGGCAGGTCTCCTGGCTCGCGGGTCGTTACCCTTCGTCGCCTTCCCAGGACCGAGTTTCCCAGTGGCCACTGACGAAAGATTCACCGCTTACAGTTGCGGGGGCAGCCGCGGCATTGGGGAAGTTTCCCCACACCGCATTCCCTTTTGATCCCCAGATGAGGAACCGTCATGGTCAGTAAGGACCATGTCTCACTTTCGAGTCAATCGGGCCAATTTCTTGCCAGCGCTTTGTCCGCGACTGTGCCAGAAAAGCAACGCCGTTGAGTTCTCACGGCAGCGCGTCATGGCCGGGCTTGACCCGGCCATCCATCTTTCTTCGAAAGACTCTTTACGAAGAGTGGTGGATACGCGGGTCAAGCCCGCGTATGACGAAATCGATAATGACGGGCTTGCACCAGAATGAGCGTTGAAACCCTCAGGCTTGCGAGTGAGTTCGCGGCACGCCGGCGTGCAGGCGTGATGGTCGCGCTGATCAGTCTCGTCGTGCTGCTGGCGCTGATTTCGCTCGGGATCGGGCCGGTGCGGCTGTCGCCGGTTGCCGTTGTCGATGCCCTGTTCGGCGGCGGCACCGACGTGCAGCAGATCATCGTGCGGGAAATCCGGCTGCCGCGCACCATTCTGGGATTGGCAATCGGCGCGATCCTCGGGTTGTCCGGTGCTGCGCTGCAGGGCTTGCTGCGTAATCCGCTGGCGTCGCCGTCGTTGTTCGGCGCGCCGCAATCCGCGGCCTTCGGCGCTGTGCTGGTGATCTCGCTGGGTCTCGCCGACGTGCGGTCCTATGCGCTGCCGGTCGCGGCGATCGCAATGGCGTTCGCGTCGGTGTTTGTGCTGCTGACCATCGCCGGCCGCAACGCCGGATTGCTGATTCTCATTCTGGCCGGGCTTGCGATCTCCAGCCTTGCCGGCGCCATGACGGCCCTGGTGATGAACCTGTCCAGCAATCCGTTCGTGGTGCTGGAAATCGCATTCTGGCTGCTCGGCTCGCTGGAGGACCGCAGTTTTCGTCATGTGATGCTGGCGCTGCCGTTTATCGTCGCAGGTGCGATCATTCTCATGAGCCAGCGCAACGCCTTTCGCGCGCTCACCCTCGGCGAAGAGACGGCGCAAAGCCTCGGCGTCGATGTCGGCCGGTTGCGGCTGCTGGTGATCGTTGGTGTGGCGCTCGGCGTCGGCGGCGCGGTCGCGGTGACCGGCACCATCGGCTTCATCGGCCTAGTTGCACCGCATCTGATGCGGCCGTTGATCGGGCATGATCCGGCGCGGCTCATGGTGCCGAGCGCATTGACCGGCGCCGCACTGCTACTGGCTGCAGATATCGCCGTGCGCATCATCCCATCGACCAGCGATATCAAGGTCGGCGTGCTCACCTCCATCATCGGCGTGCCGTTCTTCCTTTATCTGATCATGCGCGAGCGCCGTTCGCTCGGCGGAGGCATGGCATGAGCGGGCTACTCACTGCGCAAAATCTTGGTGTGACGTTCAGCGGCCGCGCCGTTTTGCGCGATATCTCGCTGTCGTTGTCTTCGGGGCATCTGGTTGCGCTGGTGGGGCCGAACGGCGCCGGCAAGACCACGCTGCTGCGCGCGCTGGCAGGATTGTTACCGTCGCAGGGTGAGATCTATGTCGGCGGCGATGCTTTGTCATTACTATCTCTTCGCGAGCGCGCAAAGCGCTTCGCCTATCTGCCGCAGGGGCATGTGGTGCACTGGCCGCTTCCGGCGCTCGATATCGTGGCCCTTGGCCGGTATCCGCATGGTGCAACCGATCCGGCACGGCTGACGCCAAAAGATGCGGAGGCGGTTAAGCGGGCGATGCAGGCGACGGACGTGGTCGAATTCAGCAAGCGCCGCGTCACCGAACTGTCCGGCGGCGAGTGCAGCCGCGTCGCGCTGGCGCGGGTGCTGGCGGTGGAAGCACCGGTGATCCTGGCCGACGAGCCGACCGCTTCGCTCGATCCGCGCTACCAGATCGACGTCATGCAGAATCTCCGCAAAGCCGCCGACGCCGGCACGCTGGTGATCGTGGTGACGCACGATCTTGGCCTCGCCGCACGGTTCGCGGATACGGTTCTGGTGTTGTCTGAAGGCCGCCTTGCCGCACAGGGCGCGCCCGCCGAAGCGCTGTCGGAGAAGATCATGGCGAATGTGTTCCGGATCAGCGCCTATCGCGCCGAGCATCAGCGCGAAGCGGTGATCGTGCCGTGGGCGGGAATTTGAGGCGCGGATGAGCGGGCGCTTCCGATCTTTGCCTTCAATCATCGCCATTGCTGCGCTGGCCGGGAGCGCCGCGCCGGCTTTAGCCACCGATCTGCCGCGCATCGCATCGATGAACGTCTGCACCGACCAACTGCTGCTGACTTTGGCTGACCCCGAACAAATCCTCGGCCTCAGCCGTTATTCACGCGATGCATCGCAATCCTGGGCAGCGGGCGATGCGCGCCGGCATCGAATTCTTTCGGGGGGCGCTGAGGACATTTTGGTACTGAAGCCCGACGTCGTGGTCGCGAGCCTGTTCGACAAGCGCTCAACCCGCGAGCTGTTGAAGGAGAAGGGAATTCACCTCGCCGAATTCGACGTGCCGCGCTCGCTCGACGAGGTAAAGGACCAGATTCGGCAGATGGGTGAAATCACGCAGCATCCCGATCGTGCGAAGGCGGAAGTTGCCCGGCTCGACGCTGCGATCGCGCGTGCGCGCCAAGCCGTCGCGCACAAGCATTACCGGGTGTTGCCGTTGTCCCGGCGCGGCTGGGTGTCCGGGAGTGAGAGCCTGGTCAGCTCGTTGCTGACGGAAACCGGGCTGTTCAATGTGGCCGGCGAGCTTGGCGTCGCGTCCGGTGGATTTGCTTCGCTTGAAGCAATCGTCAACCTGAAACCCGATTTCATTGTGGTCTCGCATGCCGGCGACACTGCCGAGGATGACGGCCGGGCTTTTCTGCTTCATCCCGCGCTTGAGCGTTTCTATCCGCCGTCAAGGCGCATCGTGATTTCGGACCGTCTGACGGTTTGCGGCGGCGTCATGCTGGCGGACGCGCTGGACGTACTGATCGCGGAGCTGGAGCGAGTGGAGCGTTAACAGGCGCAAATTGACGCGTCGGGGAATGACGGCTTACGGGCTCAAAAATCGATCTTGTCCCTTACCGCATCGAGTCCCGCCTTGGCGCACTCCTCGTCCTTGTCGCCGCCGGGCGCACCGGACACGCCGATGCCGCCAAGCAAGGTGCCGCCGGTCTCGATCGGCAGCCCGCCGGCCAGCATCGCAAGGCGCGGCATGTGCGCCAGTTCGGGAGCGATTTGACCGCTGCGAACCGATTTCGCCAGCTCGGCGGTGCTGCTGCGGAAACTCAGCGCGGTGTAGGCCTTGGCTGTCGCAATATCGGCCGCGGGCAGACCGGCGTAGCGGTCGCGCAGCAACACCTGCGGCTGGCCGAAGCGATCGACCACGACGACCGCGACCTGAAAGCCGTTGTCGCGGCATTTCTTCAGCGTGGCCTGGGCTGCTTCGAGTGCGACTTCCGGCGACAGCGATTTGTAAGTGACGAGGGCGTCATCGCCTGCCAAAGCCGGCGGGCAGAATAATGCGAGCGCGACAAACGCGAGCCGTCGTCCCCGCGAAAGCGGGGACCCATAGTCACCGATGTTTGTTTTTATTGCAGACCTCGCGGACGTCACTAAACAGAACCCCCTGAGTGTATGGGTCCGCGCTTTCGCGGGGACGACAACAGTGTGTTACGGCCGAACATAGCTCCAGCCCTGCTCTTGCAACTCCATCAGCCGGACCACGCCGGAAGGAACGATGGTCGCATCCGATAGAACCGAGATGGCATGGCCCTCGGCCTTTTCCATGCCCTGCTTGGTGTTATTGCAGGCCGAAAACTGGATCTTTCCGGGAAACGCCAGCTCCTTGAGCCGCTTGATACGATCTTTCACCGGCGACGTATCATCACGCAGCATATGCAGGCCGGGGCCATAGGTGACGATATCGACATCCACGTCCTCGTTCTTGCCGCGATAATATTCGATCACATTGGTGGCGTTGTTCAGCGCCAGGTTCATCACCTGCGGATCGTTCTGATCGACCTGGATGGACACGCGATGCGATTTGGCGTCGGCGGCAAAACTGCCCGAGACGAGCGGTAGGGACAGTAGCGCTGCAATCGCCAGACGAATGATCACACCCATATCGAATCTCCTTAAGGACGAACCAGAGTAAAGCCATTTTCGGTCAGCGCCAGAATCTGTGCGACGCCGACCTGCACCGGAATCGCCAGCGGAATGATCGCCGGGCGCTTGCCGGTCTCGCGTTCGATGGTATCGACGGTGTTCAGACAGATATCGAACTTGACGCCCTGTGCGATCAGGCTTTCGACACGCTGCCGATTGGGATTTTCCGGACGCAGCAGGTCGATGCCGGGACCGAACGTCACCACCTCGATGGCGATCTTGTCGGGATCGTAAGCCTTGAGCAGATTGTTGGCGATGCTGATGATGAGGCCTTCCTTTTTCGGATCGTTGTCCGAAAGCTGCAGCGCAAGGCGATGCTCGGCGAACGGCTTGTCCGGCAGCGGCGCTGGTTGAGCCAGCGCGGCTGACAACAGCGCCAGCAGCAACGCACCGGCGAAGCTAGCTGCTTTCAAGCGCATATATGCCGCGATCTTTTTCATCCCCGTCCTGCGATGCCCGGATTATCGGCAACGCCTTGTAGCGTGACGCCGCTACCTTGCCGGGCTTGTAGCTTTCCCGCGCGCAGATGGTTCGCAAACACGTCCCACACCGGCGCGCCTTTCTGTTCGTTGACAGAAGCCCATCCGGCCACCTTGTAGCTCTTGCCGGCCTCGATCGCTCGGCCGTCGTCCAGCTTCAGGTCGGAGATGCGGCGCCCGACGGCTTCAGCCGGCGCGCAAGCATAGGTCATGCCGCCGACGCGGACCATATCGCCGCCCTGCTGATAATAGGGATCGGCATTGAACAGATTGTCGCAGACGTCTTCGAGGATGTCCTTGATCTGGCCGCCGGTCATGCTCTGGACATAGGTCTCCGGATAGGTGACAGCGGTTTCGGCGAGAACGTTTTCCATCGTGACCGGCTGACCCGGCAGCACGCTGGTGCCCCAGCGAAAGCCCGGCGACAGCGCGATCTCGGCGTCGAATTCGCCGCGCAACGCGTCGCAGATCAACTGGTCCATGGTGCCGTTGAAATTGCCGCGGCGATAGAGCAGGCGGTCGGCGGTTACGATCTTCTCGGCATAATTTGCGGCATATGGCGCGCGCAGCTTTTCGATCAGCGCCTGCATCGCCGCGTCCGGTTTCAGCAATTCGGAAAACACCGGCAGCAGGCGGTAGCGCACGTTGCTAACGCGGCCCTTGGCGAGATCGAGATCGAGCACGCCGAGGAATTTTCCATTGGAGCCGGCATTGGTCACCAGCGTGGTGCCGCCGGGATTGGCCACGGCAATCGGCTGCGGCACAGCGTCGTGGGTATGGCCGCCTAGAATGACATCGATTCCGCTGACGCGGCCGGCGAGCTTGAGATCGACATCCATGCCGTTATGCGAGAGCAGCACCACCGCATCGACCTTGTCATTGCCGCGCAGCGTATTGACCAATTTCTGCAGCTCATTGTCGCGGATGCCAAAGGTCCAGTCCGGCGTGAATCGTTTCGGATGTGCGATCGGCACATAGGGAAACGACTGCCCGATCACGGCGACACGGTAGCCGCCGATTTCCTTTATCGTTGCCGGCTTGAACACACGGCCCGATGCGCGGTCGAATGCCGGCGCATCGTTGAAGGCGGCTTCCTCGGTGAGGAAAACGTTTTGCGCCAGGAATTCACCCTTGAATCGCTCCAGGTTCGCCCGCAGCGCCTGTTCGCCATAGGTGAATTCCCAGTGGCCGGTCATTGCTTCGATACCGAGCAGATTGGCGGCCTCGACCATATCGGCGCCCTGCATGGCGTTGGCAAGACCGCTGCCTTGCCACAGGTCGCCGCCGTCCAGCAGCAGCGCATTTCCGTCCCCGACATCGCTGCGCAACCGATCGATCAACGTCTTCAGATGCGAGAAACCGCCGAGCCTACCGAATCGGACAGCGGATTTTTCGAAATCGAGGCAGGTGAAGGCGTAGGCATTGGCGCTATCAGGTGCGACGCCGAAGCGATCGAGAAAGGCGCGGCCGACCAGATGCGGCGGCCGGCCCTGCATTGTGCCAATGCCGAGATTGACGCTGGGTTCGCGAAAATACACCGGCAGCAGCTGCGCATGCGTATCGGTCATGTGCAGGATGCGGGCGTTGCCGAAACGTTCGAGTTCGTAAACGCCGGCATCGGCGGCGCGGCCGATGCGTGGGAGACCGCCGGAGATCGTGGCGGCGCCCGCGAATTTCAGGAGATCGCGGCGGCGGATCGTCATATCGTATCCCCGCCCGCATCAAACAGCGGCTCGTCATGCCCGGGCTTGTCCCGGGCATCCGCGTCTTTCCTTCGTGCGTGGGCCCAAGACGCGGATGGCCGGGACATGCCCGGCCATGACGATGAGCCGATAGATTCAACCAGAATTCTTTGCATCTATCTCACATCATGGGCTCAGCGAATTTCCATATCCTTCCAGAGCGTTTTCTCGCTGGTGGCCTGGAAGATCGACGCCTTGGCGAGTGCTTCGGCTTCCTTCGATGCCGCTACCGCGGAATCGAAGTTGCCGTCGGCGGCGGCTTTCTTGGCTGCGGCCAGCGTCGCCGCGGTCGTGGTCCATTGATTGCGAATCGCGCCTGCTTCCTTGTTCGCGGCTTCCGCGGCGGCATAGGCTGCCTTGAAGTCGTCTTCGGAATTGGCCGCCAGAACGGAAGCTGAGCCTGCAAGCAGCAATGCAGTCAGCAATGCGAGAATGGATGCGCGCATGGAGTTGCGTCTCATGGCCTTGCTCCCGGTCCGGAGATCGGCAGTCCGTTGCTGACATAGGACAAATAATATTCCAGATCGCGATACTCGTCGTCCTGCGGATTAAGCGGCACGCCGCGGATCTGGCTGTTGCAGGTGGTGAAGCGGCGGCTGGTGGTGCCCATGCCGCTCCATTCGGAGCGGTAGATCGGCATCGCATTCAAAATGCCAAGCGCGGGCGCGAGAACCTCGGCGCGAATCCGCTCGCCCGGACTCTGTACATGGCAGGTCGCGCAGGAGAAGTTGAGCTGACCACGCCTTGTGTAGAAGTATTCCTTGCCCTTCTGATAGGCCTCAAGGGCGCGGGGATCGTCGGGAATCTTGATGTCGAACGGCTTTCCGCGCGACGTGAAGGCCATATAGGCCGTGAGCGCCGCCATCTCGTCGCGCACATAGGAGAACGGCGGCTCGCCATTGGCCTCGCGGCATTGGTTCAGCGCCAGTTCGAGCGTGATGACCTTGCCCTGTTTGGTGTCGAAAGTGGGATAGTCCTGCCGGACGCCGATGCCCTGGTTGGGGAAGCAATCGGCGTAGCTCTTGCCGTTCTTGAACGGTTTTGAGAACATCTCCTTGCCCATATCGACCGAGAATTCGTAAGGCGGGAATTGCTCTTTTTCCTGCCATTGCCGGTACAGGCCTTCGTCCATGGAATAAGGGCCGTTGACGAAATCCTCCAGCTTCACCTTGGGAAACTTGTCGGTGAAGAATTTTTTGAACGCCGCGGCATCGGCCGGCGGATTGGGCGTATCGGCGGCGCCTGCAGGCGCCGCGCCCATCAGCGCGGCGAAAACGAATCCGGCAAAGGCAAAACCGATCGCGGACCGCATGTTGTTTCTCCGCCGGCCACGACCGGTCATTACTGGATTTTCGCCGTTGTCGTGTCGGTGCCGCCCTTGTTGTCGACCCAGCTTATCTTGAGGTCGTCGCCCTTCTTGCCGCCCTTGAAGAAGAACTTGACATAAGGGTCCTTGGAGACAGCACCGCCCCAGTCCGCCACGAACACGCTCTTGCCGTCATATTCGAAGGTCAATTCCTGGATGAAGTGCGGCGGTATCAGTTCACCCTTGGCATCCTTGACGAAGCCGGAGTCCATCGGGTGCTGGATCAGCGCCTGAACTTCGGTGGTTTCGCCGCTGGACGTTGCGCGGACACGGATGGTCGAGGCCATGAAATACTCCTTGGTTATTTTTTGCGCTCTGGTCGGAAAACCGGTTCCCGCTTTTCCGGATCATGCGCGTCAGCCGCCGCAGCCGCCAACGGTAACTTTGACTTCCCTGGTGGCGCTGTAGAGCTTGCCGCCGGCTTCCACGACCGCGATGACATTGCTGGTCTTCGCCATCTTAAGCCGGTTGGCGACGTTCGCGATGGTGCCCGCGGGAATCTTGTAGGACGCCGCCAGCGCGTTCGGATTTTCCGCGACCAGGATCGAGATCGAGGTCACATCCGCAAGCGTCGAGCTCACCGAGATCGGCACCACCGCGCCATTCTCCGCGATCTCGGGCGCGTCGAGTTTTACCTTGTCCGAGGCTTCAGCGGTTTTGCCGTACAGCAGCTTGAGCGTGTCATCGATGCTCTTTTGCCTGAACGCATCCTCCGGATATTTGTCGTTGGCCGCGGCGAGCGCGGGCGTCAGGCCGAAGTGGATGCCGGCAAACCCGACCAGCGCCGGCACCGCCGCGCCTTTGAGGATCAGTCGCCGCGTTGGATCGATGGTTTCGGTCGATTGGTTCATCTATTGCTCCCTGGCGTAGCGCTTAAAGCGTCTGCAGAAAATCCACCACCGCGCTGATTTCCTTCTCGGTCAGAATGCGATTCCGGCCGAATGGAGGCATCACGGTTAGCGGGTTGCGCTTGGTTTCGTCGGATACGATCGCGACCAGCTCGTCGCGATTCGGATATTTGGCTTTGATGCCGATCAGTTCGGGACCGATGGTGCCGGGAAGATCGCCACCCTTGATCACATGGCAGGTGAGGCAGTTGCCCTTGCCGCGATCGAATGCGAGTTTCTGGCCCTCGGCGGCCGATTGCGCACTTGCCGGCGCCGGCGACGCGAACGCGCCGAGCAGCAACGCGAACGTCAGGACAGGCTTGGTCGAGAGGGTGATCGTCAAAGGCGCTTTCCCAAAAAGTTTCTATTTCGGCTGCATGGTATCGAGCGGTCCGGTCGTGCGCGGCGTCAGGTTTCTGCCTTCCGCCGTCGACACGATGGTGATGGCTTTCGGGTCGGCGCAGGCGCGCATGCACGGTTGGGCCATTGTATCAGGTCTCGGGTCCGTCCAGAGGAAGCTGTCGCGATTGGGCATCTTGACTTGCGGCAAACTATCCCGGTCGGCGACGAAATCGCTGGAGACGATGTCGTTCAGGTTCAGAATATAGGCGGTCAAAGCATAAACGTCATCGGCTGACAATGTGTGCGGCGCCGGCATAGGCATGGCGCGGTTAATGTAGTCCCACAAAGTTGGCGCAAACGGCCAGTAGCTGCCCACCGTCAGCTCCGGCCGGTCGTGTTTCAGCGTTCCGATGCCACCGACCAGCTTGGGAAAGCGGCCTTCGCCTTCGCCGAAAGTCCCATGGCAGGCCGCGCATTGGTCGGCATAGACCTCCATGCCCCTGTGGACCGTGCCGTTGCCGGAGGGTAAGCCCGCACCATCGTCGCCGCGTACATCGATATCCCAGCCTGCGATTTCGGCCGGCGAGGCGGGTTTGCCGTAGCCAAAATGGCCAGGCTCGGCGGCGAGTGCGATTGATGTGGAAGCCACCAAGCCGAGCCAAATCCACGCCGTCATCCTGAGGTGCTCGCCGCCCTTGCTGCGAGCCTCGAAGGATGGACCACAAGCACCGCCCTTCGAGGGCCCGGCTTTGCGGGGCCACCTCAGGGTGACGGAGTCCGGCTCACGAGAGCTGGACATCGAACACGCTCCCGTCCGGCTTCACCTGCCAGGTCTGGATCGAGTTGTTATGATAGACCGAGTTCGACCCGCGCTCTTTTCGCAACTGCGTAATGGTCGGCTGCACATAGCCGGTCGCGTCGATGACGCGGGATTCCAGCAGCGCCGGTTTGCCATCCCAGCGCCACGGTAGCGTGAATTTCGTCAACGCTTTGGACAGCACCGGCTCGTGCAGTTGCGCGCGCTGCCAGTTGACGCCGCCATCGGCGGAGACGTCGACCTGGCGAACTTTGCCATTGCCGCTCCACGCTAGCCCGCGAATCTCATGGAGACCCGGGCCGCTCAGTGGCTTCTCGGGGCAGGGGAAGGTGATGACCGACTTGGCGTCGATCAGCCAGGTGAAGCCGCGCGAGGTACCGTCCGGCATCAGGTCGGTGTATTTCGAGGTTTCCTCGCGGGAATACCACGGTTTGTCGCCGAGCTTGATGCGGCGCAGCCACTTGATGCTGACATTGCCTTCCCAGCCGGGCACCACCAGCCGCAGCGGATAACCTTGTTCGGGCCGCAGCGCTTCGCCGTTCTGCGCGTAGACCACAAGGCAGTCGTCGAGGCATTTGTCGAGCGGCAGGCTGCGGTTCATGTGCGCGCCGTCGGCGCCTTCCACCATCGCCCAGCGCGCTTCCTTCTTGACTCCGACTTCCTCGAGCAGGGTTGAGAGTTTTACGCCGGTCCATTCCGCGCAACTGATCATGCCATGGTTGAATTGCAGCGAATTCAACTGCGCCGCGCGCCATTCCATCCCGCCATTGGCCGGGCATTCGATGAAATGGATTCGCGAGACGGATGGGAAGCGCACGATATCCTTCATGGTGAGGATCAGCGAGCGCTCGACCAGGCCATGGATCATCAGCCGGTGCTGATCCGGATCGACATCCGGCCGGCCGGCATGATAGCGCTCGAAGAACAGCCCGTTCGGCGTGATGATGCCGTGCAGATCCTGCAGCGGCGAGAAGCTGATCGAGGATTCGGCGCCGGCGGTGAGCCACGGCACGTTGCGCCTGATCACGCCGGCCTCGGGCTCCGCGGGCTTGCCGTAGGGGCGATCGACCACGCCGGGTCCGATCGATTGCGACCACGGTGCGTCAGCCGGCGGTGACGCGGTCGGAGTTTCGGCGTGCCCCCGTTTGGCGCCGAGCGCGAGGCCGCCGGTCAGCGCCGCGCCGATGCCGAGAAATGAGCGCCGTCCGAGCAGGTTGCGCGGGCCGCCAAGCTTCGATGTCATCGGCATGCTGCGCCAGAGAAATCGGGCCGCACGTTTCCTCGCTTCGCGGCTTGCGGCCGCATCGTTTCGTGGTCCCAGCCGTATCGTCGTTACCTAATTTAGTCAATGCTAAACAAGTAAGAGTGTTGTACGGTGCGTCTCAAGCCGATGCACCCTCAGAATTGAACTATGAGAGCCGCCGCAATTGTGAAAGAGATATCGCGCGCACGGATCGGCACCGCCGATGCTGCCGCGTTAAACAAGCTGGCGAAGCAAGCCGAAGAGGCCGCGCGGCTTTTGAAATTGCTCGGCAACGAGAAGCGGCTCCTCATCCTGTGTTTTCTTGCCGTGCGCGGCGAAATGACCGTGGGTGAACTGGTGGGGATTGTGGACCTCAGTCAATCTGCGCTGTCGCAGCATCTGGCAAGATTGCGCGCCGATGGCCTGGTGGTATTCCGGCGCACATCGCAGACGCTGCACTACCGCGTCGCCGACAAGCGGGCGTTGCGCGTGTTGCAGGTGTTGAAGGAAATCTATTGCGGAGACGTGAAGTGAAGTGGCTCGCGGCGGCGATGCTGTCGCTGGCGGCATGTCTGGCGACAGCGGCTTATGCGCAGACTGCGTCGTCATATGCGCCGATCAAGATTCCCCTGAAGATCGATCAGGTGCCGGGCAAGCCGGTTTACACCAGCACCGGCAATCCCGGCGTTCCCGGCAAGGACAATGAAGGCAACACTTCAAACGCCGGTTTCGTCGTGACATCCGATGGCGTGGTGGTGTTCGACGCGCTGGGCACGCCGAGCCATGGCTGGGCACTGCTGCAGGAAATCCGCAAAGTCACCGACAGACGAGTGCGCTACGTGGTCGCGAGCCATTATCATGCCGACCACATCTATGGCTTGCAGGCGTTCAGAGATCATACCGAGGCATTGATCGTCGCGCAGGAACGCGCCGGCGAATACAAGGAGAACGAGGAAACCGCCGACGAGAAAGCCAGCGCGCGTCTCGACCAGCGCCGCGGCGCGCTGTTTCCGTGGGTCGACAGCAACACCCGCGTGGTGCCGCCGGATATCACCTTCCGGGACCGCATGACGATCACGCTCGGCGACAAGCGGCTGACGCTGCTCTATGCCGGCCCCGCGCATTCCTCCAGCGACATGATGATGCTGGTCGAGCCCGACGGCGTGCTGTTCGCCGGCGACATTGTGCAGAACAGCCGCATCCCGCATATGAACAGCGACGATGTCTCGACCACGCAGTGGCTGGCAGCACTTGGCGAGGTCGAGCAACTCGATCCGAAATTCATCATTCCCGGCCACGGCAAGGCGTCGACGCAGGCGAAGGAAGCGATCGCATTTACGCGCGATTACATCGAATATCTGCGCAGCGCGATGAGCAAAGCCGTGCAGGACTGGGCCGATTTCGACGTGGCCTATGAGGCGACCGACTGGTCGAGGTACAAGAATATGCCGGCCTTCGCCGCCAACAATCGCGGCAACGCTTACCGGATCTACCTGGAACTGGAGCAATCGCAGTTCAAGGCTGATTAGAAGGTGTCCGTCATTCCGGGCCTGCGCCAAGAGGGCGCATCCCGGAATGACGAATGATGGATAGGTGCAATGGCTGAATACGTCGTCGAATTCGGCAAGGACGGCCGGCCGGTCGAGCCGGATGGCCGTCTCGACGCGGCGGCGTTTCATCGCAATCATCAGCCGATATGGGCCACCTTGCAAAAACTCCTCGACGGAAAATCCGGCGACGTGGTTGAGGCCGGCAGCGGCACCGGCCAGCATGTCGTCCATTTCGCCCGCCGCAGTCCGCAAATCACGTGGTGGCCGAGCGATTTCAACGACGCGCATCTGAAAAGCATCGCTGCGTGGCGGGCGCATACGCAGCTTCCCAACGTTCGCGCGCCGATGCGGATCGATCTATCCGATCCGGCATGGTGCGCGCAGATGCAGGACGGCAGCGGTCCCGGCAAATTGCTGGCAGTATTCTGCGCCAATGTGATTCACATCGCACCCTGGAGCGTGGCCGAAGGCCTGTTCGGCGGGGTGGCGCGCTATCTGCGGCCAGACGGGCGGCTGTTTCTTTACGGTCCGTTCAAACGCGACGGCAAGCACACTGCGCTCAGCAATGCGGTGTTCGACACCAGCCTGCGGGACAACAATCCCGAATGGGGCGTGCGAGACGTATCAGACGTAAAGGCGCTGGCCGAAAGCGTGGGTCTGAAGCTCACCGAAATCGTCGAGATGCCCGCCAACAATCTTATTCTGGTGTACGAACGATCGAGGCCAGACTGAGCGGCAGCGCATGGCGCACGCCCGTTTGCGTCGGTTGATCACGTCGTCGCCTGCCTTCATAGTGCGAAGAATCAATCAAAAAGGCCCGGCGCAGTATGGGCCGTATCCGGATGAAACGGCCGATGATCGACGTAACTGCCGCTGGCGAACTCGCTAACGACGCCCGCGCGCGCTCCAATGTGGTGCGTCTCGCGGCCGCGCAGGCGCTGTCCGGTGCTAATTCCGCGGTCATTTTCGCCACCGGCTCGATTGTCGGCGCGACGCTGGCGCCGGATATCTCGCTTGCGACCGTGCCGCTGTCGATGTTCGTAGTCGGGCTCGCCGCCGGCACCTTGCCCGTCGGTGCAATCTCACGCAGCTATGGCCGCCGCGTCGCCTTCATCATCGGGACCGGATGCGGCGTGCTGACCGGATTGCTCGCGGCATTCGCCATCCTGCGCGGCTCGTTCGGTTTGTTTTGCTGCGCGACATTTCTCGGCGGCCTCTATGGCGCGGTATCGCAATCCTATCGCTTCGCCGCGGCTGATGGCGCCAGTGCCGCCTATCGCCCCAAGGCGGTGTCGTGGGTGATGGCCGGCGGCGTGTTCGCGGGCGTGCTCGGCCCGCAACTGGTGCAGTGGACCATGGACGTCTGGCCGCCTTATCTGTTCGCCTTCAGTTTTTTGGCGCAGGCGGTGGTGGCGATCGTTGCGATGATCGTTCTGTCCGGCGTCGATGCGCCAAAACCTGCGCCAGCCGACCTGCATGGCGGTCGTCCGCTATTTATGATCGCGCGGCAGCCGCGCTTCATCGCGGCGGCGCTTTGCGGCGTGATCTCCTATCCGATGATGAATCTGGTGATGACCTCGGCGCCGCTGGCGATGAAGATGTGCGGCCTGAGCGTGAGCGATTCCAATTTCGGCATTCAGTGGCATATCGTGGCGATGTACGGGCCGAGCTTCTTCACGGGCTCGTTGATCGCGCGCTTCGGCGCGCCAAGGATTGTCGCATTCGGCCTTGCGTTGGAAGCCGTCGCGGCCGGCATCGGGCTTTCCGGCATCACTGCGCTGCATTTCTGGGCCACGCTGATCGTGCTCGGAGTGGGCTGGAATTTCAGTTTCGTCGGCGCTTCTGCGCTGGTGCTGGAGACGCATCGGCCGCAGGAGCGCAACAAGGTTCAGGCTTTCAACGATTTCCTGGTGTTCGGCACCATGGCGCTGGGGTCGTTTTCATCCGGGCAGTTGCTGGCTCATTACGGCTGGTCGGCGGTCAACCTCGTGGTGTTTCCACCGGTGCTGTTGGGGCTCGCGGTGCTGACATTCGCGTCCTTTGCCAAGCGGCGCAGGAGGCTGCAGGCGATCGATGAATTTCCCGAACCCAGTATCTGAGGAGGTTTCATGCCGTCGCGAGCTCTGCTGGATGAATTCATCGCCGCCGTCGAAAGTGGCGACCATGCCGGCGCCATCGAGCGCTATTACACCGAAGACGCCAGCATGCAGGAGAACGCATCGTCGCCCCGGATCGGCCGCGACCGGTTGGTCGCGCACGAGCGCGGCGTGCTCGCGCGAACCACGCATGTCTATTCGAAGGCGATGGCCTCCGTAGTCGAAGGCGATCATGTCGCGATCCACTGGGTCTTCGAATTGACAGGCCTTTCCGGAAAGGTGCACCGAATCGACGAGATCGCACTACAGGAGTGGCGCGGCGACAAGATCTTCCGCGAGCGGTTCTTTTACGATCCCGGCAAGCCGAAATCGTAAGCACCCACATTTCGGGTGGCGTCGAAGCATCCGCTCGTGCGATCTGGTAAATTGACATGGTGGTCATGCCCGGGCTTGTCCCGGGCATCCGCGTCTTAACAGCGTTGCAGCAAGAACGATGTGGATGGCCGGGACAAGCCCCGCCATGACGGTGCATTTAGGTATTCGCATGGACGCATCCAGTCACACAACCATCGACGAAACCTCGATCCGTTACGATGGCTGGCGGATCGTGGCAGTCTGCTTTCTGGTCGCGACGTTCGGCTGGGCGTTCGGCTTTTACGGCCAGAGCGTCTATGTTGCCGAACTTCATCGCCTGCATGGCTGGCCGACGTCGTTGATTTCGACGGCGACGACCTTCTTCTATCTGTTCGGTGCGCTGCTGGTCGCCTTCGTCAGCGAAGCGATCAGGTCGTTCGGCCCGCGCAACTGCCTGCTGGCCGGCGTATTCGCGATGGCGGCGGCGGCGGCGTTGCTTGGTCAGGTCACTGCGTCATGGCAGCTTTATGCCGTCAATGCGCTGCTGGCGCTCGGCTGGGCCGGCACCAGCCTCGGCATGATCACCAACACGCTCGGCCTCTGGTTCGACAGCAAACGCGGCATGGCGATCAGCCTCGCGCTCAACGGTGCGAGCTTCGGCGGAATTGTCGGCGTGCCGCTGATGGTCGCGGCGATCGGAAGTTTTGCTTTTTCCGGCGCCATGATCGTCGCTGCTGTAGCGATGGTCGTGTTGCTGGTGCCGGTGATTCTCATTTTCGTCGGACGTCCGCCCGTGCGGTTGGGTGCCGTCGTGGCATCCGCCGTCGCTGACGCACCGTCAGCGACGCAGATACGCGCACGGGCGTTTCGCGATGTCGCTTTCCTGTCGGTGTCGATCGCATTCGCGCTGGTGCTGTTCGCGCAGGTCGGCTTCATCGTCCACCTGATCTCGTTCCTCGATCCGGTGATCGGCCGCGAGCGCGCCGCGATAGCGGTAGCGCTCTTGACGGCGATGGCCGTGGCCGGCCGGCTGCTGTTCTCGACGGTGATCGACCGCCTCAACCAGCGGCTAGCGTCGGCGATTTCCTTCGCAAGCCAGGCCGTGGCGCTGGCCGTCATCATCCATTCGCAAAGTGAGATTTTGCTGTTCGCGGCCTGCGCGCTGTTCGGCTTCTCGGTCGGCAACCTGATCACGCTGCCGGCGCTGATTGTGCAACGCGAGTTCGATTCGCGCTCGTTCGGCGTATTGGTCAGCCTGATCACGGCAATCAACCAGATTACCTATGCGTTCGGCCCGGGGGTCATCGGCCTGCTGCGCGATGCGTCGGGCAGCTATACGTTGCCGTTCTACGGCTGCATCGGGCTGGAGTTGACTGCTGCGGCGCTGATCATGGTGCGCGGGCGGCGCAGAATCTAAATTCCACGCTGCCGCATCAGATCGTCGAGATCGAGCTTGCGGGTGAACATCGCCAACGATCCATCCGGGTTGCGTGGCCATTCCTCCTGCGCGCGGTCGCGGTAGAGTTCCACGCCGTTCTGGTCGGGATCTCGCAGGTACAGCGCCTCGCTGACGCCGTGGTCGCTGGCGCCGTCGAGTTGAATTCCGGCTTCCAGCACGCGATACAGCGCATCCGCCAGCGCCGCGCGGGTAGGATACAGAATCGCGGTGTGGAACAGGCCGGTGGTGCCGGGTGCGGGCGGATGGCCGCCTTTGCTCTCCCAGGTGTTCAGTCCGATATGATGGTGATAACCGCCCGCCGAAATGAACGCGGCCTGATCGCCGTAGCGCTGCGTCACTTCGAATCCGAGTACGCCGCAATAGAATCCCAGCGCGCGATCGAGGTCGGCGACCTTGAGATGAACATGCCCGATGCGGGTGCCGGCGATGACGGGGGTGGGAGTGTTGGACATAGTCGCTCCTGTATCACATTCGTCATGGCCGGGCTTGTCCCGGCCATCGACGTCTTTCTTGCGTAGAGACCGGTAAGACGTGGATGCCCGGCACAAGGCCGGGCATGACGGCGAAATTTGTCCGCGCCTTACGAAGCCAACTCCGACACCTGCCCATCGGGCAACTCGAACTCGAACGTGTTCAGCGTCATCGACACCATGGTGTAATAGCCGCACAGCCCGATGATCTCGACCAGACCGCGTTCGCTCAGCACTTTCACGGCCTCGTCGTACAGTCCCTTTGCCAGGCCATGGCCTTCATGCAGCGATTTGCTGACCTCGTAGATCAGCTGCCCCTTCGGATCGTCGAATTTCGGCGTGCGCCGGTCGCGGATGTCGTCGATGATTTTCGGGTCCATGCCGCCCTTCAGCGCGAGCCGCTTGTGGGCGTACCATTCGTAATGCGAGGTCCAGTGCCGCGCGGTGACCAGGATCGCGACTTCGGACAGCTTTGCCGGAAACAACGTATCGAAGCGCAGGAAGGCACCGAGACGCGTGGCATGCTCGGCCATCTCCGGGCTATTGAGCCAGGCCATCATCGGCGGCGGCGGGCTGCCGCGCTTGCCGGCAATCGATTCGTCGTAGGTTCTTTTCTGGTGCTCGCTCATTTCGCCAGGCGAAAGCAGTTTCAGGCGCATGTCCGTTTCCTCTTGTTTTTCTACCCTTGCGGCGTGCGCGACGCCGGATCGCGCAAGGACCAACATATCCCGCAACAAGGCGGTCCGCGCCAGAGATATATTGAAATCCGCGGCGTGGCCGGTATGGTCGATCAACAATCATGCATTGATGGAAACGCCGATGTCAGATCTCGATCAATTCCGCCGTGAGACCCGCGCCTGGCTGGAGGCAAATTGTCCGCCGGAGATGCGGCGTCCGATGACGGCGGATGAGGATACCTTCTGGGGCGGCCGCAACACCAAATTCTCCTCGGAGCCACAGCGCGTCTGGTTCGAACGCATGCGCGACAGGGGCTGGACCGTGCCGCATTGGCCGGCAGAATACGGCGGTGGTGGCCTCGATCCGGAACAGGCCAAGATCGTGCGTCAGGAAATGGCGGCGATCGGCGCGCGCCAGCCGCTGGTCTCGTTCGGTATCTCGATGCTCGGGCCTGCGCTGCTCAAATACGGTACCGACGCGCAGAAGAAAGAACACCTGCCGAAAATCGCTGCCGGGTCGATCCGCTGGTGCCAGGGCTATTCCGAGCCGAACGCCGGCTCCGACCTCGCCTCGCTGCAGACCCGCGCGACAAGCGACGGCGACGATTTCATCATCAACGGGCAGAAGATCTGGACCTCCTACGCCAATTTCGCCGACTGGATTTTTTGCCTGGTGCGTACGGACGGTTCTGCGAAAAAACACGACGGCATCAGCTTCATCCTGTTCGACATGGCCTCGAAGGGCGTTTCGACCAAGCCGATCCTGCTGATTTCCGGCAAGTCGCCATTCTGCGAAACTTTCTTCGACAATGTGCGGGTGCCGCAGGCCAATGTGGTCGGCACCGTCAATCGCGGCTGGGATGTCGCAAAATATCTGCTGCAGCACGAGCGCGCGATGATCTCCGGCATGGGCGAGCGCGGCGTCGGCCGGCCGCTTGGTCAGGTCGCCGCCGATTCGATCGGCACCGACGAGCAGGGCCGTCTCGAAGACCCGATGCTGCGCGGTCAGATCGCAACGTTCGAGATCGACGAAGCCGCGCTGGCGTGCGCTGCCGAGCGCGCGGTCGATCTGGCCAAGGCCGGCCAGGCGCATCCGGCGTTTTCCTCGGCGATGAAATATTACGGCACCGAGTTGAACAAGCGCCGCTATGAAATCCTGATGTCTGCCGGCGGCTCCGATGCGCTGGAGTGGGAAAGCGAGCGCTCCAGGCAGGGCGCGCGCCCGCGCGCCTGGCTCCGCACCAAGGCCAACTCGATCGAGGGTGGCACCTCCGAGGTGATGCTCGGCATCGTCGCCAAACGCATTCTCGATCTGCCGGGGGCTTAGCAAGTCAATTTCGTCATGGCCGGGCTTGTCCCGGCCATCCACGCTTTTCCTGTTGAGGTTTAAAGACGTGGATACCCGGCGCAAGGCCGGGCATGACAAGCTAATACATATCAGCCACACTAACTATCCGGAATCATTATGGCACTCGTCCTCAACGAAGAACAATCCATGCTGCGCGACAGCGCGCGCGGTCTTATCAGCGACAAGGCGCCGGTGTCGCATCTGCGGCAGCTTCGCGACTCCAAAGACCCCACCGGCTTCTCCCGCGAGCTGTGGCGCAGCTTTGCCGAAATGGGATTTTCCGGGTTGCTGGTGCCGGAAGATTTCGGCGGCAGCGGGCTCGGCTGTGTCGAGGCCGGCGTTGTGATGGAGGAGATCGGCCGCACGCTGATGCCGTCGCCGTTCCTGTCCACCGCCGTGCTGGCGGCATCGGCGTTATCGCGCGGCGGCAGCGCTGCTCAAAAATCCGAGCACCTGCCGAAAATTGCGGACGGCTCGCTGCTGGCCGTGCTCGCCGTCGACGAGGGTGCAAAGCATCGACCGCTGCAGACCAGGATGCAGGCGGTGCGTTCCGGCAACGGCTTCAAGCTCAACGGCGCCAAGGCTTTTGTGGTCGATGGCCACACCGCCGATTTGCTGATCGTGGCAGCCCGCACCGCGGGCGCTGCCGGCGAGCGCGACGGGCTGACGCTGTTCCTGGTCGATCCCAAATCCAAAGGCATCGAAACCGAGCGCACCGTGATGATCGATTCGCACAATGCCGCGCGCATCGTGTTCGACAATGTCGAGGTCAACGCCGACGGCGTGCTCGGCGAGGTCGATCAGGGTGGTGCACTGCTGGAAGGCATCCTCAACATCGGGCGCGGCGCGGTGGCCTCGGAAATGGTCGGCGTCAGCGAGGAGGTGTTCGGCCGCACCGTCAGCTATCTCAAGGAGCGCAAGCAGTTCGGCAAACTGATCGGCGAATTCCAGGCGCTGCAGCATCGCGCCGCGCATCTCTATGTCGAGATCGAGATCACCCGCGCCGCGGTTCTGAAGGCGCTGCAGACGCTCGATGGCGATTTCGAAAATGCCGGCGCTGCGGTGGCCGTGGCAAAAGCGCGGGCCGGCTCGACCGCGACGCTCGCGGTGCAGGAAGGCGTGCAGATGCACGGCGGCATGGGCATGACCGACCAGTTCGACATCGGGTTTTTCATGAAGCGCGCACGGGTGTGCCAGGAATTGTTCGGTGACAGCAATTTTCACGCCGATCAGCTGGCGAGGATGAAGAGTTATTGAACGCCGTTGTCATCACCCGCGAAAGCGGGTGACCCAGTATTCCAGAGACCTTACGATAGATCTCGACGCCGGAGCGTACTGGGTCGCCCGGTCAAGCCGGGCGACGACAGTCCGAGTCACCTTATCGGCGGCGCGTACTGGATGCCGCCGGCGTTCCACAACTGGTTGAGGCCGCGGGGAATGCCGAGCTTGGAGCCGGCGCCGACGTTGCGCTCGTAGACTTCGCCGTAATTGCCGACATGGCGGATAATCCGCGCGGCCCAATCCTTGGTGAGGCCGAGGTCTTCGCCATAGGCGCCTTCGGTGCCGACCAGCCGCATCACGTCGGGCTTCTTCGATTTCAGCGCCTCGTCGATGTTCTTCGAGGTAATGCCGAGTTCCTCGGCGTTGATCATCGCATACAGCGTCCACTTCACGATCATCATCCAGTCGTCGTCGCGCTGCCTCACCACCGGCGCCAGCGGCTCCTTCGAGACCACGTCAGGCAGGATGTCATGATCGGTCGGTTTGGAGAGCCTCAGCCGCAGCGCATAGAGCTGCGACACGTCGGATGTGAATGTATCGCATTGACCGGATTCATAGGCCTTCAGCGCGTCCTCCAGTCTTGCAAATTTCAGCTCCTGATACTTGATGTTGTTGGCGCGGAAGTAGTCGGCGAGATTGAGCTGCGTGGTGGTGCCTTCCTGCACGCATACCTTGCTGCCATCGAGCGCGAGCGCGGAATCGATCTTGCGCGAGGCGGGAACCATGAAGCCCTGGCCGTCGTAATAGGCGACGGCGGGAAAGTAGAGATCGTAATTTGTTTCGCGCGACATGCTCCATGTCGAATTGCGCGACAGAAGATCGACCTTGCGGTTCTGCAGTTCCTTGAAGCGTTCGTTGGCGTCGAGTGCGACGAACTTCACTTTTTTTGGGTCGTCGAAGATCGCCGCCGCCACGGCGCGGCAGAAATCGACGTCGAAGCCGGACCAGTTGCCCTTGTCGTCGGGCGTGGAGAATCCGGGCAGGCCGGTGTTGACCCCGCACAACACGGCATCGCGGCGGATCGTCCGCTTCAGCGTCTTGGTATCGTATCGCTCATAGACAATCGCGGCGGCGCCGACCGCGACCGCGATGGCGAGGCCGATCAAAAGACCGGTTCGAAAAGTCCGCATGTGATGCATCCCTTAGCGAGAATCGGGAAAAACTGGATAGGTGAAACGGAAACCGTCGCGTTACAGTGACGGCTTCTGCCGCACGATGACCTTGGTGCCGACGGGAATGCGATCATAGAGATCGGTGACGTCGGCATTGACCAGCCGGAAGCAGCCGGACGAGACGGCGGTGCCGATCGTATCCGGCCGGTTGGTGCCGTGAATGCGGTACACCGTGGCGCCGAGATAGAGCGCGCGGGCGCCGAGCGGATTGCCGGGTCCGCCGGCCATGAAGCGTGGCAGATAGGGTTGGCGCGCGATCATCTCCGGCGGCGGCGTCCAGTCCGGCCATTCCGCCTTGCGCGAGATCGTCAGCAGGCCCTGCCACTGAAATCCGTCGCGGCCGACGCCGATACCATAGCGTATGGCGCGGCCGTTGCCCTGCACCACATAGAGATGACGCTCCGACGTCTGGATGATGATGGTGCCCGGCGCCTCCGTGGTGCGATAGAGCACCATGGTGCGCCTGTACTCCGGATCCAGCTCGACAGAATCGTCAGCGATAAGCCCGGGCTGATCGCCGGGATCGTTCTGCTGCGCAAAGCCGTGCGATGCCGAAAGCAACAAGCCGGCCGCGGCAAGTATCATCCACGTCAGATGACGAAACTTGATCATCAAGGCTCTCCTTTTTGGACTTTGCGAAGCTGTCTATCACCGTTTGCCAAATCGCAACAGCAATCAAATCGTGCGGCCGACTCGAGGACAGTCCGCGCCGGAAGGCAGGCGATATGCTGCTGGAATGTTTAAAGTTTTCGCGCGGTATGCGTTACTTCGGCGCGATCCACAGTCTTATTCCATATGCCACGATGGTAACCGCGCCGACGCCGCCGAGCCACAGCACCGCGAACCACAGCAGACGCTGCGCAAGCGGCGTTTGTTTCTGCTCCTGAGGCCTCAATGGTAACCGCTCTCGGGTTTGACCTTGCCGCGGAATACCCAGTAGGACCAACCGGTGTAGCCAAGGATCAGCGGCACCATGATGGCGACGCCGACCAGCATCAGGATCTGGCTGTTCTCGGGTGCTGCCGCCTGCCAGATGTCGATGCTCTGCGGCACGATGTAAGGCCACATGCTGATGCCGAGTCCGGCGTAGGATAATCCGAACAACGCCAGTGTGAGAAAGAACGGCCGGTAGTCCTGCTTGTTGGCGAGGCTGCGCAGCAGCAGCAGAGTGACGGCGGCAACGGCGATCGGCACCGGCGCGGTCAGAATCATGCCTGGCCAGCTGAACCAGCGATGAGTGTACTGGATATGCAGGAACGGCGTTGCAAGGCTGACCGCGCCGATGGCGGCAATCATCGCGAACAACAGCCACCAGCTCAGGCGGTAGGCTTCATCGCGCAATTCGCCTTCGGTCTTCATCACCAGCCAGGTTGCGCCGAGCAGGCTATAGCCGATCACCACGGCAACGCCGGTCAGGATGCTGAACGGCGTCAGCCAATCCCACCAGCCGCCGGCATAATGGCGTCCCTCGACATGGATGCCCTGCAGGATCGCGCCGAGGGCTACGCCTTGCGCCATCGCCGCGAGCAGCGATCCGCCGAAGAAAGCGATGTCCCACAAATTGCGTTCGCGCGTCGTGCGCCAGCGGAATTCGAACGCGACGCCGCGAAAGATCAGGCCGACCAGCATGGCGATGATCGGCGTGTACAGCGCCGGCATCAGCACGGCGTAAGCCAGCGGAAACGCTGCGAACAATCCGCCGCCGCCGAGCACCAGCCAGGTCTCGTTGCCATCCCAGACAGGCGCTACGGAATTCATCATGACGTTGCGATCCGCTTTTTTGGGAAACAGCGGAAACAGAATGCCGAGGCCGAGATCGAATCCGTCCATCACCACATAGACGAACACCGCGAACGCGATGATGAATGCCCAGATGACGGAGAGGTGGGGGGCGATGCTCATTCGGCTGCTCCCCCTACGGGCGCGCCGGCCGCCGGCGTGATGCCTGCCGCGCGTGTCGGCACGTCACGCTGCGGTCCCTGTTCGCCGTGATGCGGCGGTGCCGCCATCAAACGCAGGATATAGACGACGCCAGCGGCGAAGATCGTGAAGTACACGATGATGAACGCGATCAGCGACGAGGCCACCGCGGGTGCTGCGAGCGGCGACACCGAATCGACCGTCCGCAGCAGGCCATACACCGTGAAAGGTTGCCGGCCGACTTCGGTGGTCACCCATCCCGCGAGCACTGCGATGAATCCCGCCGGCCCCATCGCAAGCGCGAAGCGGTGCAGCAGCCGTGACTGATAGAGTGCGCCCCGCCAGCGCATCCACAGGCTGAGCAGCCCCAGTCCCATCATCAGGAACCCCAGTCCGACCATGATCCGGAACGACCAGAACACGATCGGCACCGGCGGCCAGTTTTCACGCGGTACGGTGTCGAGGCCGGCGAGCGGCGCATCCTGCGAATGCTTCAGGATCAGCGAAGACAGTTTTGGCACTTCGATCGCATATTTCACCGTGGCGGATTTCTGGTCAGGCAAGCCGAACAGGATCAACGGCGCCCCATGGGGATGACTCTGGAAGTGCCCCTCCATCGCCATCACCTTCGCCGGCTGATGCTCCAGTGTATTGAGGCCATGCTGGTCGCCCGCCAAAATCTGGATCGGCGCCACCAGCGCGGCCATCCACATCGCCATCGAAAACATCACGCGCGGACCGGGCAAATGCTGGTCGCGCAGCAGGTGCCAGGCGCCAACCGAGCCTACGACGAGCGCGGTGGTCATGTATGCCGCCAGCACCATGTGGACCAGGCGGTAGGGGAACGAGGGATTGAAAATCAGTTTCAGCCAGTCCACCGCGATGAATTGCCCGTTGGCATTGACGGCATAGCCGGTCGGCGTCTGCATCCAAGAATTGGCCGAGAGTATCCAGAACGCCGAGACCAGCGTGCCGACCGCCACCATCAGCGTCGCGATGAAATGCAGCCGGTGGCCGACCCGCTCCAGGCCGAACAGCATGACCCCGAGAAACCCCGCTTCCAGGAAAAACGCCGTGAGCACTTCGTAGGCGAGCAGGGGACCTAGCGCGGGCCCGATCTTGTCGGAAAATACCGACCAGTTGGTGCCGAACTGGTAGGACATCACCACGCCGGAGACGACGCCCATGCCGAACGCGACGGCAAAAATCTTCAGCCAGTAATTGAACAGATTGATGAATACTTCGCGGCCGGTCCACAACCACAACGCCTCAAGCACCGCGAGATAGCTGGCGAGCCCGATCGAAAAGGCCGGAAAGATGATGTGAAACGACACCGTGAACGCGAATTGCGCCCGGGCCAAAACCACGGCGTCCAAGCCATCGAACATCGAAGCCATCCGTCGTCGCTGGATCCGGCGCGGACGTTATCACGCCATGCCGGGATCACGCCATGCCGGGCGGCGCTGGCGCGGGGTGATGTCTGCCGTACCCCCGGACGCAGAGCGACCCGGAAGGGGGGCATCCCGTCCGGGTCGTTGGAGGTACTTGGTGGTTAGAAACGTGTCAGCGGGAGCTGGTCTCGCTGTCGGAGGAGATCACACAGACCTCACCGGGATTCTTGTTGCTGCAATCGATAACCTGCTGACGTACCAGCATCGAGCCGGTGTCGTGCTGGGCACGGGGCACGGCGTTCTGGGTGGAGAGCGAGGCAAGGGTGCAGATCGCGCCGAGCGGGATGATGAAGAAGCGGAAGGAAGGTTTCAGCATTGTCGTAGGTCCCGTTTGGCGTCTCGTTAATGATTGGTTTACCCGCCGTTTTTTTCCGGATGATGTCGTCAATTGTTTCAATGGTTTCGTCGCTGCGATTTCGTGCGCGCAAAGCTGGCGGCTCAATCAAGGCTAAAATTGCGGGTAACCAGTTGATTACACACGATTTTATGCGTCAAGCCGCCAGATTTTCGACGCCCGCACCCTTGAGTAGGTCGGCCAATTGCTTGCGGGCATAGAACATCCGGGTCTTTACGGTGCTCTGTGGGATGCCGATGATCTCGCCGGCCTCTTCCACTGACTTCTCGTGGTAATAGACGAGGTTGATGATCTCGCGATGCGCCGGCGACAGCTTGGCGACGCAGGCGCGCAGGATGGCGCTGGTGTTGCTGCGGTCCAGTGAGGCTTCCGGAGTGTCCGCCTCATCGGCGATTTCGAGCACGTCTTCCTGGTCGATATCCTCGTGCTTGCGCTGGCGCAGCGCGGTCAGCGCCTTGAACCGGGCAATCGACAGCAGCCACGTCGAAACCTGGGCGCGGCCCTCGAACTGGCCGGCGGTCCGCCACACGTCGAGGAAAACCTGGCTGACCAGATCTTCCGCGGTGGTGGTGTCGCGCACCATGCGAAGGATGAAACGGTAAACCCGTACGTTGTGACGGGAGTAAAGCGTGTGCATCGCAGAGCGGCCGCCTTGGGCAATGCTCTCCAGCAGCATCTCGTCCGAGGTCGCCTGGGCCGCGATGATGCCCTGGCGTGCTGCGGCGTTGATGGCGATCACGTTCTGCATGACAGTCTCCCGTTATTGCCGCTTGGCGGCTCTTGTTGGGAGAAGTGTTAATCAGCACACGTTTCAGGATGTCTGCGCGAAAAGCGGAAAATGGTTTCGTCTGCGAAAGAATTGTTTCGTCGCGCCGCAGGCGACGAAACAATCTGGAAAAAACTTGCAATTTGAATTAGATAAGCTCGATCGGAATCGGAGATTCTGCTCCCGGTCAGGCCTTGTCGCCGACCGGTGAAAACAGATAGCCGCCACCCCTGATGGTTCGGATCACGGCCGGCCGGGTCGGGTCGGGCTCGATTTTACGCCGGATTCGCATGATCCGCAGGTCGACCGCGCGGTCGAAGGCCTCGCTGTCGCGCGCATTGGCCAGTTCCAGCAAGCGCTCGCGCGACAGCACGCGCTTCGGATTGGCGGCGAATACCTTGAGCAGGCCGAATTCCGATGCCGTCAGCGGGTGTTCGTTACCTTCGTCGTCGCGCAAGGCCTGCGCCTCGAGATCGAGCCATTTGGTGCCGAACCGCACCAGCTGGTCTTTCGCCGCCTTCGCCGCAGCGGATTCCGCGGGCACGGCTTGCGTCTGCCGGACCGGCGCGCTTCGCCGCAGCACCGAACGGATGCGCGCCATCAGTTCGCGCAGTTCGCAGGGTTTGGCGACGTAGTCGTCGGCGCCGAGTTCAAGGCCGACGACGCGATCGATCGGGCTTGCGGTGGCGGTCAGCATGATGACCGGCACGTTCATGCGGCTCTTGAGATCGCGGATGATCGAGAGCCCGTCTTCCTCGGGCATGTTCAGGTCGAGCACCACCAGATCGGGCGGCTCGCCGGCGCCGATCGCCTCGCGCAGGCTCTTGCCGCCGTCGCACAGCGTGATGGTGAACCCGTGCATCTTCAGGTAGTCGCCGACCATCTCGCGGGCCGGCGCCTCGTCGTCGACAATGATGATGTGCTGGCTCTGGCTCATGTCAGGACGTGGTTGCCGCGGGCAATACGATGGCGAAGGTCGAACCCTGTCCGGGCCCGGCGCTGTCGGCGGTGACCTTGCCGCCATGCATGTCGATGATGCGCTTGACGATGGAAAGCCCGAGCCCGGTCGAGCTTTCGCCGGCCGTCGGTTTGGCGGAGAGCCGCTGGAACCGCCCGAACAGGCGCCCGAGATCCTCCGGCGACAGGCCCGCGCCTTCGTCGGTGATGCGGATGACGGTATGAGCATCCTCCTGGGTCACCAGCAGCGCGATCTTGCCGCCGATCGGGCTGTATTTAATGGCGTTGCTGACCAGATTGTCGATCGCTTCCCGCATCCGGTCGGAATCGCACATCGTCGGGTGACCTGACGGCGCAGAGACCGAGATGACCTGCTGCTTGTTCATGGCCGTGGGCTGGTTGGCCTCCGCGACTTCGCTGACCAATGCGGCGATATCGACCGGCTCGCGGCGAATGGTGATGTCGAATGCATCCGCCATGGCGTCGGAAATCAGATGATCGACCATCGAGGTCAGACGCTTGGTGGCGTCGCGGATATGCTCGACCTGCGCGGTGATGCTTTCCTTCGACGAACTCGCTCCGATCAACTCCGTCAGCATTTCGGTGCGGCCGAGGATCACGCCGAGCGGGTTTTTCAGGTCGTGCGCGACGGTACCGAGAATTTCGTTCTTGAAGCCGTTGGCGCGCTGCAACCGCAACCACTGCGACGACAGCCGGCGGTTGGCCTGCATCAGCGCGCGGGTGCGCTGCGCAACGCGGTCCTCGAGCTGGGTGTTGGCTTCATTGAGCTGCTGATAGAGAATGACATTGTCGAACGCGATCGAAAGCCGGCTGCCGAAGATTTCCACCAGCGACCGGTCGGTGTCGGACAATTCCCGCTCCGACTGCAGCAGCACCACCACTTCGCGGCCGCTGCCGGTGCGGACGTAGAGAACGCTGCGGTGATCGGCGAATTCATGCTTGCGGCGGTGAAAGGCCGCTTCCACCATTTCCCTGAGGTCGGTATCGAGCGATTTCGATCCGGCGGCGCCGATGAAACGCCGGTAACATCCCGATCCGGCCAGTACGGAGAAATCGTCGCCCGTACTGCCGCCGTCGCGCAGCACCAGGATGCCGGCGCAATCGACATTCAGCAAGGAGGCGATCTGGGTCAGCACGCCTTCGGCGAGGCGCTGCATCGACTTGAAATCGTACAGCGTCGAGGCGGCATCGATGATGATCTCAAGCCCGCGCCGGGTCTGCACCATGCGCTCGAGTTGCTGATAGCTGCGTAGCGCCGCGGTCAGCGACGTGAACAGCTTGTCGGCGGTCAGCTCGGTTTTTGCCTTGTAGTCGTTGATGTCGTAATCGACGATGACGCGCCGCTCGGGCGCCTGTCCGGGCTGGCCGGTGCGCAGAATGATGCGGACGGTCTCGTTCTTGATCTCGTTGCGGATGAACTCGACGAGGTCGAGGCCCGCGGCGTCGGTTTCCATGATGACATCGAGCAGCACCGCCGCGATATCGGGATGGGCACGCATCAATGTCCGGCCCTCGGCCGCGGAGTAGGCCGACAGGATTTCGAGAGTCTGGCCGTTGAGATTGTAGTCGCTCAGGGCAAACCGCGTACCCTCATGCACGGCGTGATCGTCGTCGATTACCGCGACCTTCCACTTGCGCGCCGTCGATGCCTCCGGAGTGCGTCCGGCATCTTCGATTAGTTGGAGGACATCGTCCTGGTCGGCCATTGCGGGGTCCCGTGGCTTGCTGTGTCGGCTTCGGTCGGGCCGCGTCTGGCGGCCCGCGGCATGATAATGCGAAACGTGGTGCCTTGTCCCAGCCTTGACTCGAGCATCATCCGTCCGCCGAGCTGCTGGGTTACGAGATTATAGACAATATGCAACCCGAGGCCGGTGCCGCCCTCGTTGCGGCGGGTGGTGAAGAAGGGATCGAAGGCCTGCCGCTGCACATCCGGGGTCATTCCGGCACCATTGTCGGCAAAAATGATCTCAATGTCATCATTGCCGCGCGGCTTGGCCGAAATCGCGATCGCCCCCGACCGCCCATCGGAAAATGCGTGATTTGCAGCGTTAAGGAAGAGATTGGTCAGGATCTGGCCGTAAGAGCCCGGAAATCCATCGACCACCAGGCCGGCCGGGACATCCACCGACAGGCTGATCGGCGCCTTCTTCAATACCGGGCGCAGGCTGGAGATGATCTGGTCAGTGGCTTCATCGAGGCTGAATTGCCGGCGTTCCGCGTGCGAGCGGTCGACCGCGACCTGCTTGAACGACTGGATCAACTCGCCGGCGCGATGCAGATTGGCCACCAACTGCTGCGACGCATCGCGCGAACTGCGGACGAATTCTTCTAGCGACGATCGCCGTAATGTGGCGCCGGATCGCATTTCGGCCTCGAACTGATCGGTGCGTCGCGCGAAACTCGACGCCACGGTCAGGCTGATGCCGATCGGATTGTTCACTTCATGGGCGACGCCTGCGACCAGGCCGCCGAGCGCCGCCAGCCGTTCGGCATCGATCAGGTTTTGCTGGGCAGCGTTCAATTCCAGCAGGGCGGATTCGGCCTTCTCCTTGGACGCGCGCAGCCCGTCCTCGGCGTCGCGCTTGGCGATGGCGTTTTCGCGGAACACCTCGACCGCGCGCGCCATCGCGCCGATTTCGTCCTTGGCGTCGGTGCCGGGCACCTGACGGTCGTAATCGCCGGACCTGATCGCCCGCATCGATGTCATGATCTGCTGCAGCGGCAGCCGGATGCTCAGTGCGATAATGACTCCGGCGGTGATGATGACGGCCAGAAAGAGCAGGGCGATTGACAGCACCCTGTGGGCGATGTTGCCCAGCGTCCGGTCGAAGGTCGCCTGCGCCTTCTGCTCGCGCTGCCGCATCTTGACCGACAATCCATCGATGGCGCCGATGGTGTCGGCCTGGCTGGCGTCGATGGAGTTGCGCAGCAGGTCGGTTCGGCTGGCGAGCTGTTCCGACAATTTGGCCAGGCCCTCGCGCAGCGCCACGGTCCGCGTCTTCAATCGCTGCAGCGCCAGGCGTTGCAGGTCGTTGTCGGCAAGGTCGGTCATTACCGGGATGGTTTTCTCGATCGTCTCGGTATTTCTGCGGGCGTCTTCCGCGGAATTCGTCGCCACCGACAGATAATAGGCGTTGGCGGCGACCAGCATGGCGGTAAACGCCTCGCGCGATTTTCCGAGCGACGGCCAGATCAAGGCATCGCGGTGCCCGGTCGCGCCCTCGATGATCGAGTAGAGCCCGGCCATGTCCTTGGCCGGTTTCAAGACATCTTCTTCGTAGGTTTTGGAAATTGTCGCCTGAACCGCGCGCAATTCGCCGAAGCCGTTAAGGAAGCGTTCGGTGACGCGCTCCAGTTCCGCCACCGAACCGGACAGCATCGGGTCGGTCGATGCGCGTGTGGTCAGCGTGCCCAGCACCGCTTCGCGCAGCAGCAGGATTTCCGCAAACAGTTCGGGACTGGGCTGGTTGATGTAACGATGGATCAGGTTCTGCAACCGGCCGGTTTCGCTTTCCAGCAACGCCAGAATCTTGTCCGACTCGCGCACCTGGCGCACGTCCTCCCAGGCGGACCCCAGAACCTGGGCGCCGCTCCAGATCATGCCGGCGAGCACCAGCACCACCAGCGAGTTCAGCGCGGCGATCGACAGGATTCGCCAGCGGATCGGAACCGAACGGGCGAGGCCGACGACGCCGACGCGGCCGCGCGCCGCGAGGCTCGCCGGTCGTTCCGCAGCTTCGTCCTGCCGGGTTGTCACCAAGGCCAGCTCACTCCACCCTGCGGATTTGTTCGATCAGCGCTGCGGCTGCCGGATTGCGCCGCACTTTTGCATAGATTCCCGCCATCGCGGCTTCGAACGGCTTGCGGTCGAAATCGGTCACGATGGTGACCCCGGCGGCTTCCGCCTGGCGGCGCGAACGCTGCTCGAGATCGCTCCATTTCTCGCGCATGAAGAGATTGGATTGCTGCGCGGCATCGCGAAAAAGTTTCCGGTCATCGGCCGAAAGGCTTTCCCACGCCTTTCGCGACATTACCAGCACTTCCGGACTCATGGTGTGCTCGGTGAGGGTGTAATAGCCGGCGAATTTGTAATGATCGGTGGTGACAAAGGATGGCCAGTTGTTTTCCGCGCCGTCGATCAGCTTTGTGGCAAGGCCGGTGATGACCTGTCCATAGGGAAGCTCGACCGGTTCCGCGCCGAGCGCCTTGATCATGTCCGACATCAATTCGGACTGCTGGACGCGCAGCCGCAGACCCTTCATGTCGGCGACGGTGCGGATCGGTCTCACGCTGTTGTACATCGAACGGGCGCCGGAATCGTAAAAGGTCAGGCCGACGAATCCGTAGGGCTCGAAGCTGTCGAGAATCTGGTTGCCGATCGGTCCATCCAGCACCTTTTGCAGATGCTGGGTGGAGCGGAACAGAAATGGCATTGCCAGCACATTCATCGCCGGCACGAAGTTCCCGATCAGCGCCCCGTTGGTGCGATTGAGATCGATCGCGCCGGCGCGCGTCTGTTCGATAGTCTCTTTTTCCTCGCCGAGCTGCCGGGAATGAAAGACGCGGATATGATCGCGGCCGCCACTGCGCTCCGCGATCATGCTGCCCATGAAGCGCAGCGCCTGTACGGTCGGATAGTCCTCGGCCTGGGTATCGGCAGCGCGAAATTCCCGCGCGGACGCAAGCGTCGACGCCGCGGCCAGCGACAGCGCGGTCAGAAACGCAACGATCCGCGGAATGGCGGCGCGGCTGGACACAGGCAAACTCATCCCTCTATGGTGAGGTCGATACTCCAAAGAAAAGGTTCAGCGCAATCTAGCAGAACCGCGCCGGTCAAGGCTATCCGGGGGCGCGGGTCCCGCGCAATCGGCTTCGATCGCAGGCGGCCAAGCCGGTTTTGCGGATTGAACAGGCGGTCGCAGGGTTTTATGAGGGGGCGTGCGACGGGGCTGCGTTTCGGCCGCGCGCAGTTTGGAATGGTTTTATCGTGAAATCGGCTTTCAGGGTTTTCGTGCTGGCCGCAGCCGCAATGATGCTGGCCGCGGCGTCGCCGGCCCATGCGGTCACCGAGATCGCATGGTGGCACGCCATGTCGGGCCAACTCGGACGTCAACTGGAAAAACTCGCCGCCGATTTCAACGCCACGCAATCCGAATACCGCATCGTGCCGATCTACAAGGGCAACTACACCGAGACCGTGACGGCCGCTATCTTTGCGTTCCGTTCCCGCGGCCAGCCGGCCATCGTGCAGGTCAACGAAATCGCCACGGCCACCATGATGGCCGCCAAGGGCGCGACCTATCCGGTTTTCGAATTGATGCGCGATGAAGCGGAGACGTTTTCTCCGGCGGCCTATCTGCCCGCGGTCACCGGCTACTATACCGATATCGCCGGCAACATGCTTTCGTTCCCGTTCAACGCCTCCACTCCCATCCTGTATTACAACAAGGATCTGTTTCGCGCCGCCGGCCTTGATCCCGAGGCGGCGCCGAAGACCTGGCCCGAGGTGGGTGCAGCGGCGAAGCGGCTGCGCGCCGCCGGCACGGCCTGCGGCTTCACCACGGCGTGGCCATCGTGGGTCAACATCGAGAATTTCTCGGCATTCCACAATTTGCCGATCGCGACCAGGGCCAACGGTCTGGGCGGGCTTGACGCGGTACTGACGTTCAATAATCCGCTGGTGGTTCGCCACATCACGCAGCTCGCGGATTGGCAGACCACGAAAGTGTTCGACTACAGCGGCCGCGCCACCACGGCGGAACCGCGATTCCAGAACGGCGAATGCGGGATCTTCATCGGCTCGTCGGCGACGCGCGCCGATATCCGCGCCAATTCGAAATTCGAAATCGGCTACGGCATGCTGCCGTACTGGCCCGATGTCGACGGCGCGCCGCAGAACACCATCATCGGCGGCGCGACATTGTGGGTGCTGCGGGATCGGCCGCGCGACGAATACAAGGGCGCCGCCAAATTCTTTGCCTTCCTGTCGAAGCCGGAAGTGCAGGCCGCCTGGCATCAGAACACCGGCTATCTGCCGATCACCCGCGCGGCCTACGATCTGGCGCGCGCGCAGGGTTTCTACGACCGCAATCCAGGCGCTGCGATCTCGATCGAGCAGATCACGCTGAAAAACCCGACCGAGAATTCGAAAGGGCTGCGGCTCGGATCGTTCGTCCTGATCCGCGACGTTATCGACGACGAGCTGGAGCAGGCATTCAGCGGCAAGAAATCCGCGCAGGCGGCGCTGGATTCCGCGGTGGAACGCGGCAACCGCCTGCTGCGCCAGTTCGAGCGCGCCAACCCCGACCGCTAGTCACGCGCGATATACGGGCGTGACCAGATCCAGACCGGCATTGCCGGTCGCGCTTCCTTACTGCGGCGTCTCGCAGACGTTCCCCCCGCCGCTCTTCTTGACGCATACTTGTGGCGAATGGCAGCGCGGGTTGCAGACCAGCGGCTGCACGCATTTGTCGTTCTCATCGCAGAACCTCGGCAGCCGGCAATTGGAAGGCGTGCATTTGTTGCTATTGGCCTGCACCGTGAACTTCAGCGAGACATTCACGTCGCCGGTATTGATGACCAGCATTCGCGCACCGGCCGGCGCGCTGGATGAAAGGGTGAAGGTCACGGTCGCGCTCGCGGGCGTGGCATTGCTGAGCTGCAGGTTGGAAACGCCGGATGCCGGGCTGATGCTGATTTGCTTTGACGTTACTTTGGAGAGATCGAAAAAGCCCGACGAGTTGATTGTCAGCGTGGGCGAGGTTCCCGCCGTCACGGTCGTTGGCGTAACGGGATCGGCCAGCGCCGCGCTTGCGAACAACAGGAAAGCAAAAGCAGTCGTAACCAGGACAACAAACGATTGACGTCCGACAGATATCATCATGATGCACCCATTTTTTTCTTTCAGGATTTGGGCGGCCGCGATCATGCCACGACACCAGGCCCGCCCCTTAAACCAGTCGTTCAACGATGGGCACGTCGCCTCAGAGTATTGCTACTTTAGTTGAATTTCGGCAAGTATTCAGCTTGCCCGCGCAAACCGCCTAAGAAACAGGCGGCTTGGATTATCCGCATACAAGACGAGCAAAGATGCTTCTTTGTATGCAATGCCGTTCGGAGCGTGTCGATGCGCTGGCTCAATAATCGCAGATAAAACATGCACATAGTCTGCGTTTAGGTTTCCCTTAAGATTTGGCACAAACCTTGCGATGCCAGTTCCAAAGCCGATTCCCCGTGCGTTGGAGCTCCCCATGAAGCGTCGCGACTTCCTCAAATCCGTCTCTGGCCTCGCCGCCGGCGCTATGGTGCCTGCGCCCGCGATATGGTCCGCCGCCAAGGCCGACGCCCGCTCCGAGACGCTGCTGATCGTCTCTGAAGGCGGTCCCAACAACCTCGATATCCATGGCATCGGCACCAACGTCCCCGGTTATGAGGTATCGTGGAATTGCTACGACCGCCTGATCAGCCACGAGATGAAAAGCGGTCCCGGCGGCGTGCCGTATTACGACCGCGACAAGTTCAAGCCCGAACTCGCCGAAGACATGAACGTCGGCGACATGTCGGTAACGTTCAAACTGAAGAAGAACGCCAAGTTCCACGACGGCGCGCCGGTGACGGCAAAGGACGTGAAGTGGTCGCTCGACCGCGCCGTCAGCGTCGGCGGTTTTCCCACTTTCCAGATGAGCGCCGGTTCGCTCACAAAACCGGAACAATTCGTCATCGTCGATGACAACACGGTGCGGGTCGATTTCGCGAAGAAGGATCGGCTGACGATTCCCGATCTCGCGGTGATCGTGCCCTGCGTGGTCAATTCCGAACTGGTTAAGAAGAACGCATCCGAGAAAGACCCGTGGGGCCTCGAATACACCAAGCAGCAAACCGCAGGCTCGGGCGCCTACAAAGTCACAAAATGGACCGCCGGCACCGAAGTGATCATGGAGCGCAACGACGAGTGGGTCGGTGGGCCGATGCCGAAGATCAGGCGCGTGATCTGGCGCATGGTGCCGCAGGCCGGCAACCGCCGCGCGCTGCTGGAGCGCGGCGACGCCGATATCTCCTATGAGTTGCCCTACAAGGATTTCCAGGAACTCAAGGCCGCCGGCAAGCTCGACATCGTGTCGCTGCCGTTCTCCAACGGCATCCAGTACATCGGCATGAACGTCACCAAGCCGCCGTTCGACAATCCGAAGGTACGCCAGGCGGTGGCTTATGCCATTCCGTATCAGAAGATCATGGACGCCGTGCTGTTCGGTCTCGCCAATCCGATGTTCGGCGCGCCCGCCAGCAAGACCACCGACGTCGCCTGGCCGCAGCCGACCAAATACTTCACCGATATCGACAAAGCCAAGGCGTTGCTTGCGGAAGCCGGCTTCCCCAACGGCTTCGAGACCACGATTTCATTCGATCTGAATTTTGCCGGCGTCAACGAGCCGCTGTGCGTGCTGGTGCAGGAAAGCCTCGGCCAGATCGGCATCAAGACCACGATCAACAAAATTCCCGGCGCCAACTGGCGCACCGAGTTGAACAAGAAGGAGATGCCGCTCTACACCAACGTGTTCTCGGGCTGGCTCGATTACCCCGAATACTTTTTTTACTGGTGCTATCACGGCAACAATTCCGTGTTCAACACCATGAGCTACAAGTCGCCGGAGATGGACAAATTGATCGACGGCGCGCGCAACGCGGCCGCAAGCGGCGACATGCCGACTTACGATACCGACGTGAAGAGCTTCGTCGATCTCGCCTTCACCGACATCCCGCGCATTCCGCTGTACCAGCCCTATGTCAACGTCGCGATGCAGAAGAACATCTCGGGTTATCAATACTGGTTCCACCGCCGGCTCGACTACCGCGCGCTGGTGAAGGCGTAGCGCGTCATGATGTTGCTCGCAGCGCTGGCAACACACTCATCCGTCGTCCCCGCGAAGGCGGGGACCCATACGCCGTGCCCTCCCGTTTGGGCACGGCGGTGGACACCTTCTGTCGCGATTAACGCCGGTGGTTATGGGTCCCCGCTTTCGCGGGGACGACGGGTGGAGGCATCATGCTGACCATGATCGGCAAACGGCTGATGTTCGCGATCCCGAGCCTGATCGGGGTCGTGATCGTGACGTTCCTGCTGACCCGCGCGCTGCCCGGCGATCCCGCGGCTTACTTCGCAGGGCCCGCCGCTACAAAAGAAGCGGTCGAGCAGATCCGCAAGAAGCTCGGTCTCGACAAGCCGCTGATCGAGCAGTTCTTCCGCTATACCGCCGACCTTGCGCACGGGGATTTCGGCAATTCGCTCACCACCGGCCAGCCGGTGGCGACCGAAATCCGCAATCGTCTTCCGGCATCGGCCGAACTGACATTGCTCGGCCTTGTGGTGTCGGTCGTGATCGCGATTCCGCTCGGCATCCTCGCCGCCACCAAGCCGGGATCGTGGATCGATCACCTTTGCCGGGTGACCACGACGGCGGGCGTATCGCTGCCGGTGTTCTTCACCGGCCTGGTGCTGGTCTATATTTTCTATTTCAAGCTCGGCTGGTCGCCGGCGCCTTTGGGGCGTCTCGACGTATTCTACAGCGCGCCGCCCGCGGTGACCGGCTTCTATCTGATCGACGCCCTGATCGCGCGCGATTTCGAGACCTTCCGCTCGGCATTCAGCCAGTTGATGCTGCCGGCGATGACGCTGGCGATCTTTTCGCTGGCGCCGATCGCGCGCATGACCCGCGCCTCGATGCTGGCGGTGCTGGCGTCGGATTTCGTGCGCACCGCGCGCGCCAGCGGGCTGTCGCCAGGTACGGTGATCGTCACCTATGCCTTCCGCAACGCGATGCTGCCGGTGATCACCACGCTCTCCATGGTGTTCTCGTTCCTGCTCGGCGCCAACGTGCTGGTGGAAAAAGTGTTCGCCTGGCCCGGCATCGGCTCTTACGCCGTGGAGGCGCTGATCTCCTCGGATTTCGCGCCGGTGCAGGGTTTCGTGCTGACCATGGCGGTGATGTACGTGCTGCTCAACCTGATGATCGACATTCTCTATGGCGTAATTGATCCAAGAGTGAGGCTGGAAGGATGAGCATTGTCGCCCCGCCACTCGTAGAAACCGGACCCGCGCGCACCTCGGGTCTCGCCGCGATCTTCGAGCATACGCGCTACGTGCTCGGTGAGAACCGCGTCACCGCCTTCGCATTCGGACTGCTGATCGTCATCGTATTCGCGGCGTTGTTCGGTCCGTATATCGTGCCCTACGATCCGCTGGCCTCCGACACAGCGGCGGCCCTAAAACCGCCGTCGGCCGCGCACTGGTTCGGTACCGACCAACTCGGCCGCGATATTTTCAGCCGCGTCATCGTGGCGACGCGGCTCGATACCTTCATCGCAGTGGCGTCGGTCGTACTGGTGTTCCTGATGGGCGGCCTCGCCGGCATCGCCGCCGGCTATTTCGGCGGCTGGACCGACCGCGTCGTCGGACGCATCGCCGATACCATCATGGCGTTTCCGCTGTTCGTGCTGGCGATGGGTATCGTCGCAGCACTCGGCAACACCGTGCAGAACATCATCATTGCCACAGCGATCGTGAATTTTCCGCTCTATGCGCGCGTCGCCCGCGCCGAGGCCAATGTTCGCCGCGAGGCCGGCTTCGTGCAGGCCGCGCGATTGTCCGGCAACGGCGAATTCCGCATTCTGCTGGTGCACATCCTGCCCAACATCATGCCGATCATGATCGTGCAGATGTCGCTGACCATGGGCTACGCGATCCTGAATGCAGCCGGGCTGTCCTTTATCGGCCTCGGTGTGCGGCCGCCGACAGCCGAATGGGGCATCATGGTCGCGGAAGGCGCGGGCTTCATGGTATCCGGCGAATGGTGGATCGCGCTGTTCCCCGGCCTCGCGCTGATGATCGCGGTGTTCTGCTTCAACCTGCTCGGCGATGGTCTGCGCGACATCGTCGACCCGCAGCGGCGGACGTGAGGGCAGGGCAATGACAGCGCAGCCATTGCTCGACGTTAGCGATCTCACCGTCGAATTCGCCACACGGCGCGGCATTGTGAAAGCCGTGCAGCACGTCAATATCAGCGTGGCCAAGGGCGAAACGCTCGGCATCGTCGGCGAGTCCGGGTCCGGCAAGTCGGTCACATCCTACGCGGTGATGCGGATTCTCGACCGCGCCGGCAAGATCGCCGAAGGCTCGGTGATGTTTTCCGGCATCGATGTGAAAGCCGCGACCGAGAACCAGATGCGCGACCTACGCGGCCGCGAAATCTCGATGATCTTCCAGAACCCGCGCGCCGCGCTCAATCCGATCCGGAAGGTGGGCGACCAGATCGAGGACGTGCTGCGCCAGCATGTGCAGCAGGCCACCACCAATGACCGCGGCGAGAAGGCGATCGAGGCGCTGGAGGCGGTCAAGATCGCCCGTCCGCGCGAACGCTATCACGCCTATCCGTTCGAACTGTCCGGCGGCATGTGCCAGCGCGTCGTGATCGCGCTGGCGCTGGCCTGCAATCCGCAGCTTCTGATCGCCGACGAGCCGACCACCGGCCTCGACGTCACCACGCAGAAGGCGGTGATGGATCTGATTGTCGAACTGACCAGGCGCCGGGGCATGTCGACCATCCTGATCACTCACGATCTTGGTCTTGCCGCCGCCTATTGCGACCGCGTGGTGGTGATGGAGAAGGGCCGCGTGGTCGAGACCGCGCCGTCGGCGGATATTTTTGCCAGCCCGCAACACGCCTACACCAAGAAGCTGATGCGCGCGACGCCGCGGGTTGGGGTGTCCTTGCGCGACCTGCTACCGGAGGAAGAGGCGGCGGCGCTGCCGACGCCAACCGCCGTCACATCTGCGGGGGATAGCGCAAAACCTCTCCTCCTGGTCGAAAAGCTGGTGAAAGAATATCCGCGCCAGGGCGCGACTGCGACCCTGGCAAAACTGTTCTCGCGCAAGCCGCCGGTCGAGCTGGAGCAATTTCGCGCCGTCGATGGCATCAGTTTTACCGTGGGCCATGGCGAAAGCGTCGGGCTGGTCGGCGAATCCGGTTGCGGCAAATCTACCACCTCGATGATGGTGATGCGGCTGCTGGATCAGACCTCGGGCCGTATCATGTTCGATGGCGACGAGATCGGCGGCATCCTGCCCAACGCCTTCGCGCGGCTGCCGCTGCGCAAGAGCATCCAGATGGTGTTTCAGGACCCGACCGACAGCCTCAATCCGCGCTTCACCGCGGCGCGCGCCATTGCAGATCCGATCATGCAGCTCGGCGATGTCAAAGGCCGTGACGCGTTACGCGCGCGCTGCGAGGAGCTTGCCGGGCTGGTCGGACTGCCGGTCAACCTGCTGGACCGGTTTCCACACCAATTGTCCGGTGGTCAGAAGGCGCGCGTCGGTATTGCGCGGGCTATCGCGTTGCACCCAAAACTGGTGATCCTCGACGAACCCACCGCGGCGCTGGACGTTTCGGTGCAGGCGGTGGTCTTGAACCTGCTGCAGGACTTGAAGCAATCGATGGGCATGAGCTATTTGTTCGTGTCGCACGATTTGAATGTGGTGCGTCTGTTGTGCGATCGTGTCATTGTGATGCGGTCGGGGCGAATCGTCGAACAGGGGTCGTCGGAAAGCGTGTTGGGCAATCCGCAGGATGCCTATACAAAGGAACTGCTGACGGCGATCCCGCATCCGCCGTTGCCGGTGCACTGAAGCTACGAAGATGAGAGACGAATGGCCGCTGATCCGCTTGATGATTATATCGACGCCGTCGGAAAGGCGCTGGCGCTTCCGATTCAAGACGCCTGGAAGCCGGCGGTGCGCGCCAATCTCGACGTGTCGTTAAGGCTGGCGCGGCTGGTCGACGAATTCCCGCTGCCCGATGAAACCGAGCCGGCCAGTGTCTTTGCAGCCTGAGATCGCCGTGCAGGCCGACGGCGACTGGCCGTCAGCGTTTGAGATCGCACGCGCGGTCTCGGGGCGCAAAATGTCCGCGCTCAGCGCGACCGACGCGGCGCTGGCGCGGATCGCGGCGCATGATCCAGTGCTGAATTCCTTTACCGATGTCGTCGCCGACCGAGCGCGGTCGCGCGCCCGCTCCATCGACGCTGCGATCGCTTCCGGAAAGAATCCAGGACCGCTCGCGGGCGTCCCTTTCGCGGTAAAGAACCTGTTCGACGTGCAGGGGCTGCCGACCCGCGCCGGATCGAAGATCAACCGCGATCTGAAACCGTCGCCGCGCGACGCCACGCTGGTCGAGCGCATGGAAGCCGCCGGCGCGGTGCTGGTCGGCGCGCTGAACATGGGCGAATACGCCTACGATTTCACCGGCGAGAATGTGCACGACGGCCCGTCGCGCAACCCGCACGATACGACGCGGATGACCGGCGGCTCGTCGGGCGGTTCCGGCGGCGCGGTCGGCGGCGGGCTTGTTCCACTGGCACTGGGATCCGACACCAACGGCTCGATCCGGGTGCCGTCGTCATTCTGCGGCATTTTCGGACTGAAGCCAACCTATGGACGGCTGTCGCGGGCACGATCGTTTCCGTTCGTTGCCAGCCTCGATCATCTCGGCCCGTTCGCGCGCAGCGTCGTCGATCTGGCGCTGGCCTATGACGCGATGCAGGGGCCCGACGCCGATGACGCGGCGTGCACCACGCGCCCGCCCGAACCGGTCAGCGCGCTGCTGGCGCAGGACATCGGCTCGCTGCGGATCGCGATCGCCGGCGGGCATTTTCAGCGCAACATTTTCCCGGAAGCCAAGGAGGCGGTGGCTCGCGTCGCCAAGGCGCTCGGCACCGCCCGCGTGATCGAAATCCCGGAAGCATCGCGCGCCCGCGCCGCGGCCTATGTCATCACCGCTACCGAAGGCGCGTCGCTGCATCTCGACCGCCTGCGAAAGCGGCCGAACGATTTCGATCCGGCGGTGCGCGACCGGCTGATCGCGGGGGCGATGATCCCCGCGCCGATGGTCGACCGCGCGCAAAAGTTTCGCCGCTGGTACCGTGCCCAGGTACTGGAGATTTTCAAATCGGTCGATGTGATCATCGCACCGGCGACGCCCTGCATCGCGCCGAAGCTCGGACAGCAAACCTTCGTACTCGATGGCGTCGAGTTGCCGGTGCGCGCCAATATTGGCATCCACACCCAGCCGATTTCGTTCATCGGCCTTCCGGTGGTCGCGGTGCCGGTGCCGCTCGATCCGATGCCGATCGGCGTGCAGATCATTGCCGCGCCCTGGCGCGAAGATATCGCGCTGCGGGTCGCCCATGCGCTGGAGTGCGCCGGCGTCGCCGCAGCCCCTCGGCCGAAAGGATTTTAAGATGGATGTCGACCTGCCCGATGTGCTCGCCGAGGTGACGGCACAATTCGCGCGCTACGAGGCGGCGCTGGTGTCGAACGACGTCGCCGTGCTCGACGAACTATTCCGCGCCGACAAGCGATCGCTGCGCTACGGCGTCGGTGAGAACCTCTACGGCTACGACGAGATCATGGCATTTCGCGCCGCGCGCTCGCCGATCGGATTGGGACGCAAGATCGCAAGAACCGTGATCACCAGCTATGGCCGTGACGCCGCCGTTGCCTCGACGCTGTTTTATCGCGAGCAGCTTGTCGGCAAGGTCGGCCGTCAGATGCAGACCTGGGTGCGATTCCCGGAAGGTTGGCGGATCGTCGCCGCGCATGTCAGCATCATTGCGGATCCGCAGGCTGCAAAAACATGAGTCTGGACGATCTTCCGACCGATGCTTCGTCTCGACCGCCTGCTCGCGCAGAGGTGGTCAATCGCGTCGACCGCGCCTCCACTGCGCCGGGAAAGATCACCCGCGCGGAGGAATTGCGGCTGCAACTCGCCGACGAAATCGTGCGCGGCGCGTTGCCGCCGGGTGCAGCGCTCGACGAGACCGAGATCGCACTGCGCTTCAGCGTGTCGCGCACCCCGGTGCGCGAGGCGCTGCGCCAGCTTGCGGCCTCAGGCCTGGTCGATGCGCGGGCGCATCGCGGCGCGGTAGTGGCGCGGCCATCGCTGGACCGGCTGACCGGCATGTTCGAGGCGATGGCGGAGTTGGAAGCCTTGTGCGCGGGACTGGCCGCCGAACGCATGCCTGCGGCGGAGCGCCAGACGCTGGAGGCCGTGCATGAGGAATTGCGCGTGCTCAGCTATGCCGGCAATCCGGAGCGGTTTCACGAGGTCAACGAGCGCTTTCACAACGCGATCTATGCCGGATCGCAGAACGGCTACATCGCCGAGATGACGCTGGCGACACGGGTGCGGGTGCAGCCGTTCCGCCGCGCCCAGTTCCGCAATCTCGGCCGGCTGGCGAAATCGCAGGCCGAGCACGACCGCGTGGTGGTGGCAATCATGCGCGGCGACCGCGTCGGCGCCGCGGCCGCGATGCGCGCCCATATCGAGCTGGTGCGCGGCGAATACGAGATTTACGCGGTGTCGGTGTAGTTCTTTTCACCTCTCCCCGCTCGCGGGGAGAGATCGACGCGCATCGATAGACGCGCGTCGGGTGAGGAGGACTCTTCGCGAGACCGGAGCCTGTTGAGGTAGCCCCTCACCCATCCCCGTCCCCGCGAAGAGCGGGGCGAGGAGCTCACACCGCAGCCTTTGCCGCAGAACATTATTTACCAACGCTCCGGTGTTCGATAACCTCGTACTCGTGCCTTGAGCGGCGCATACCATTTTTCAAGCCATTTACAGGAGTCATCCATGTCGCGTCGTCTGTCAGTTGTCTTCCTGTCCGCGATGTTGTTTTACGGACTCTCCGTCGCCTTCGCGCCGTCGGTGCTGGCTGCTAATTGCGATGTTAACGCATGCATAAGCGCATGTTCAAAAAAATGCGCCACCGCCGGCTGTATGTGTGCGCCGAACTGCATGCAGGCTGTAGAAAAGCGAAAAAAGAGTGGGCAGTGCAAGAGCGCTGGGTAGTCGGGAGCGCCGTCAGGTCCGGAACTTGAACTTACACCGCCGCTATTGCTTCCGCCATGAAGGCGCGCCAGCCGCCGAACTCGGATATATCGCGCGCACCGGCAATAGCGGCGGGCTCGACCAGAAACCCTTTCACGCCGCTGCCGTCGGCCAGCCGGATCGTTCCGATCGACAGCGGCGGTGGTATCGCGGCAACGAATTTTCCGAACGCCGCCGCGGACAGCGCCCAGACTTCGAGCTGGATCGACGATCCCGTGCCGGCCTCGACCCGCAGCATGCCGGGCTTCGGCGGCGCGGTGCCGCGCAAGGCATAGAGTTTGTAGTCCGGCGCGGTCGCGGCGGTCTCCAGCAAACGCCCGCCCAGCGTTTTTAATTCGCCATTGAGCGCCATGCCGGACAGATGCGCGCCGACCACCGCGATGGCGATCTCGTCTCCGCTCACGCCCGTTGGCAAGGCCGCAAGCGCCGGTTGCGGCAAACTTCTGCTGCCCAGGGTCAATTTGGTGCCGGCATGAAAGACGCGGCCGATGCTGGCAAGCTGCGCGTCATGTCCCGCCGGCGCCAGCAGTGTAATTCCGAACGGAATGTCGTCTGATCGAATCGATGCCGGCAGCGCCAGCCCGCAGAGATCGAGCAGGTTGACGAAATTGGTGTAGGTGCCGAGCCGGCTGTTGAGTTCGACCGGATTGGCCAGCACCTGCGCGGTCGAGTAGGCGGTCGGCGCCGTCGGCAGCACCAGCGCATCGATATTGGCAAAGGCGCGTTCGGCGATGCGGCGCAGCGCCTGCAACCGGTACAAGGCCGCGAAGGTGTCCGCCGCGGTAAGGCGCGCGCCGCCCGCCGCGATCTCGCGCGTGACCGGATGGATCGCGTCCGGCGAGGAGGCCAGCAGGTTGCGGATGACGAGATAGCGCTCCGCGACCCATGGGCCTTCATAGAGCAGGCGCGCGGTCTCATAGAACGGTTCGAGATCGAACTCGACGAAATCGGCGCCGAGTGCGGTCCATTGCGCGACAGCGTCGCCGAAGGCTTTTTCCGCGGCCTTGTCGCCGAAGAAGATCAGTTGCCCCTTGCGCGGCACGCCGAGCCTGAGTTGCTCCGGAAACGCATGCATGGGCGCCAGCGGCCGGTTACGCGAAAACGGATCGGCGCCGTCGGGTCCGGCCATCGCCGCCAGCGCCGTCATCGCGTCATCGACAGTGAGCGAGAAGATCGATACGCAATCCAGCGTGCGGCAGGCCGGCACCACGCCGGCGGTGGAGACCAGTCCGAGGCTTGGCTTCAGTCCGACGATATTGTTGAGCATCGCCGGCACGCGGCCGGAGCCTGCGGTATCGGTGCCGAGTGCCAGCGGCACCAGGCCGGCGGATACCGCCACCGCGGATCCCGAACTCGATCCCCCCGGGATCAGATCGCCGCGCATCGGATTGTTCGGAATGCCATAGGGCGAGCGCACACCGACGAGGCCGGTGGCGAACTGATCGAGATTGGTCTTGCCGATGACGATGGCGCCGACCGCGCGCAGCCGCGCCACCGAGGTTGCGTCGTGCGATGGCGAATAGGCAAAGGCCGGGCATGCGGCCGTAGTCGGCAAGCCCAGCACGTCGATGTTGTCCTTTACCGCGACCGGCACGCCGTAGAGCGGAAGCTGCGCTGCGTCTTTTCCCGTCAGCGCCTCGGCTTCGGCGAGCGCTTCGCTCTCGTCGCGCAGGCTGATGAAAATCGCCGGATCGTTGTGGTCGCGGATGCGCTGAAAGCTGCGCGCCACGGTCCGCGCAGGGGACATCGTACCCGCGCGGTGCGCGGCGACCATCGCGGCAACGGTTTCGGTCACGATGCGGTCCTGAACTGGACCGCATCGGTCTGCATGTCGCCGACTTTATTCGGCAGGTACTGCAAGCGGGGTCTCCGAGTGCGAAACGGGAAGGCTGCTGGTGCCGTATTTCCCCACCGCGAAGAACCCGGCCGCTATCACAGCATACGCCAGCGCGACGCCCGGCGTCACGCCCAATCCGCCGCCGATCCCGACCGCTTCGCCATGCATGAAGCCGCAATAGGTCAGCACCGCGCCTGCGAATGCGAACGCCGAAGCCTTCATGAAGTCGCGCTCGATCACGAACACGCCGATCGCGCCGAGCACGAGGCCGGCAAGGATCGAGCCGCCGCCCATGACTTCCAGCCCATGATAGAGCACGCCCTGTTGCGGCAGCGAGGCGATCGCTGCGGTCTTGACCGCACCCACCTTGTCGGGCGCCAGCGCGCCCACGGTCTGCGCCGCGCTTAGCGTTGCGCCCAGCATGGTGTCGATCTGCAGCTTGGCCCATGCCGCAAGATGTGGCGTCAGCGCGAGTACGATGGCCGGGGCGTGCTTGATCGGCGTGGTCTGAAACGCCTGCGCGCCGATCAGCATGCCGATATAGAGCAGGATCGGCGAGATCGCGACCACCGGCACCAGCGCCAGCAGCACAGAGATGATGCCGAACCACGACAATACCACCACCATGATTCCGGTCGCGGCCGAATAGCCGATGCGGCCGCCCATCGCTTTCCAGCCGGGATGGCCGATATAGACCGCGTTGATGAAGGGATTGCCCATCAGGCAGCCGATCAGGCTGACCACGCCGTCGGCGGTCAGCACGCGGGTGGTCGGATACTCGTCACCCGCGGCCTCGGCGCTTTCGACGTTATCCATCGCCTCGACCAGGTCGTAGATCCCGAACGGGATGGCCGTGATCAGGATGATGCCGAGGAATTCGAAGCCGGAGAACACCTGGCCGAATGCCGGCAGCGGCAGCGAGAAGCCGAAACTCGCAAAGGCGTCGCCGACGCCCTTGACGCTGAGGCCGCCGAGCCCGAGCCCGAACAGGTTCGAACCCCATGCGATGACCATGCCGACCGCGATGGCTACGAGACCGGCCGGAATGTTCTTCGGATATCTGACGCCCCCGAACCAGCTCGCCAGGATGATGGCGAAGCAGATCAGGCCGATCTGCGGCGTCATATACATCTCCAGCGCCGGCCGCATCGAGATAAACGTTACCGATACGCCGGCCAGCGTGCCGAGCAGGGCCGCGCGCGGCGTGATTTGCCGGATCACCGGAGCGATGAAGCCGCCGACCATCAGGATAAAACTCTGGAAAAATACCCAGACCAGACCCGCGGCCCAGCCCTTCATCGGATCGCCGGTCTTGATGGTGATCGGCAGCATGATCACGAAGGTGACGATGAACATATGCGGCACACTGACGCCTGAAGGCAGCGCGCAGACATCGGTGCGGCCGGTCTTCTGTGCAAGGCGATAGGCCAGCCACGCATAATAGAAGGTGGAGAGGCACATCATCAGGCCGAGGGCGGGGAGGATGCGGCCGAACACCAGAGAGTCCGGCATCTTCAGCACGAAGCGCAACAGCCCGGTCAGCACCAGCATATTGACCAGGATATTGGTGCCGAAGCCGAAAAAGGCGTTCCAGTCGCCCGGCGTCCACAATACCGGTTTGAAATCGGATTTGCCGGCAGTCCCCGTCATGCTCGCGCTCATCGTGTCCCTCCCGCTGCTGAAATTTTCGATAGTTCAGGTGTCATCGCCTCGATCACGGCGGCGGAGTCGCTGACCCAGCCGAAAATGCCGCCCTGGGCCTTGATCATCTTCAGGCCCATCTCGTGGAATTCGGGGAAATAGGATGCGCAGCCATCGGCCAGCACAACGCAGCGGTAGCCGCGGTCGTTGGCCTCGCGCACGGTGGTGTTGACGCAGACCTCGGTGGTGACGCCGCACACCAGCAGGTTCTCGATGCCGTATTTCTGCAGCACATCGCCGAGCTCGGTCGCGTAGAACGCGCCCTTGCCGGGCTTGTCGATGACGATCTCGTTGTCGAGCGGATAAAGCGCCGGAATGATGTCGTGGCCGGTCTCGCCGCGGATCAGGATTCTTCCCATCGGCCCGGGATCGCCGATGCGCAGGGAAGGCGCGCCGCGTTCGACCTTGGCCGGCGGCGCGTCGGACATATCAGGCAGATGGCCTTCGCGGGTGTGCACCACCAGCATGCCGCTGTCGCGCGCGGCATCCAGCACCGCCGCGATCGGCTTTACCGCGCGGGCCAGCTGCGAAACGTCATTGCCGAGCGTCTCACCGAAGCCGCCGGGCTCCATAAAGTCGCGCTGCATGTCGATGATGAGAAGAGCCGTGGTTGCCCAGTCGAGATTGATCGGACCTGGCTCGGCGGCGACCGTGCCTTGGGAAGGATACTTTGAGCTCGCCATCACCAACGCCCCCGAGCTTGAGAACTCTTAAGGTGAGCTAAGCAAAGCCCATGCCATTGTGTACAACGATGCAAGGCGCCGCGGCGTCAGGGATTTCTTCATCTTTTTCAGATGGTTGTGCGCCTTTTGTTGCGCTGCTTATTCTTTATTCGCAGCTATTGTGGGAGGCATTTGCTTATTCGCTGGGCGCGATGCATTTATGCGTACAATTTACGCAAGCGCTACCGACGCGTTGCGGGCGCGGTTTTTTCTCGCGTAGAGCAGACGCCGGCCTGGGTATGAAGACGGGCGAGGGGATGCCGCATGAATGTCGTAGCCGCCGATCGCCGCGATCATCCGGAAGCGCTGTTTGCGACGCCCGCTATCGTGGCCGAGCACCGCGCCGACGGCAGCATCTGGCTGAAATCGACGTCTCCGCTGCAACCCGCCGCGCGCTGCGTCGGCGAATGGCTGGAGTATTGGGCGCGGCAAACGCCGGACCGGGTATTTCTCGGTGAACGCGCAGTCGTTGACGCGCCGTGGACGGCCGTCACCTACAAGGAGGCTCTGCGGCAGGTGCGCTCCGCCGGCGCCTGGATTCTTGCACAGAGCATGAGCGCGCAGCGCCCGCTGGTGGTTCTGTCCGACAACAGCATCGACCACGCACTGTTGGCGCTCGGTGCGATGCATGTCGGCGTGCCGGCGGCGTCGATCTCGCCGGCCTATTCGCTGATGTCAAAGGATTTCGACAAGCTCGGGAGCATGGTCGCACTGCTCGATCCCGGCGCGATCTACGTTTCCGGTATGAAGGCGTTTGCGCCGGCGCTGGCGGCGATCAAGCCGCTGCATACCGCGGTAATCGTGAGCGAAGGCGCCGACAGCAGCGATGCGATTTCGTTTCGCGCCATTGCAGCGACGCCCGAAACCGCCGAAGTGGCAAACGCCTTCGCGGCCGTTGGTCCCGACACCATCGCAAAATTCCTGTTTACTTCGGGCTCGACCGGCACGCCGAAGGCGGTCATCAATACCCAACGCATGCTGACCTCGAGCCAGCAGGCCAAGGCGCAGACCTGGTCGTTTCTAAATGACTCGCGAGGCGATTTCGTCATTCTCGACTGGCTGCCATGGAGCCACACTTTTGGCGCCAACCACAATTTCAATCTGGTGCTGCGCAACGGCGGCGCGCTTTATATCGACGGCGGCAAGCCCGCGCCCGGCCTGTTCGCGACGTCGCTGGCCAATCTGCACAGCGTAATGCCGACGGTGTATTTCAACGTGCCGCGCGGGTTTGACATGCTGATCGCGGCGCTGCGCGAGGACGAAGCGCTGCGCCGCCGGTTCTTCTCGGAAGTGAAGTTCGCGTTTTACGCGGGCGCGGCACTGCCGCAGAATCTCTGGGATGCGCTGCAGGATCTGTCGGTCAAAACCGTCGGGCGAGCGATGCCGATGGTGTCGGCATGGGGTTCGACCGAGACCTCGCCGCTCGCCACCGACTGCCATTTTCAGGCCGCGCGATCCGGCAATATCGGCGTGCCGATTCCCGGCACCGAACTGAAACTGGTGCCATCGGGCGACAAGCTCGAAGTGCGCGTACGCGGACCCAATGTCACGCCGGGCTACTGGAAGGCGCCGGAACTGACCGCGAAGGCGTTCGATGCGGATGGCTTCTACCTGATCGGCGATGCCGTCACCTTCGCCGATCCCGATCGGCCCGAGCGCGGGCTGTTCTTCGACGGCCGCGTCGCCGAGGATTTCAAGCTCAATTCGGGCACCTGGGTCAGCGTCGGCACCCTGCGGGTCGCCGGCATCACGGCATTGGCGCCGCTGGCGCAGGACATTGCCGTCACCGGCCATAGCGGCGATCATGTGCGCTTTCTTGTATTTCCTAACATCGCGGCATGCCGTGCGCTTGCCGGTCTGCCCGACAGTGCGAGTACAAACGACGTGATTGCTAGCGAAAAAGTTCGCGCGACAATCGCGCAGGGTCTGGCCAGGCTGAAAGCGCAGAGCGGCGGCTCGTCAACCCACGCGACGCGGGCGCTGCTATTGGCCGAGCCGGCGTCCGTCGATGGCGGCGAGATCACCGACAAGGGCTACATCAACCAGCGCGCGGTGTTAACGCGGCGGGCGGCGGCGGTAGCGATGCTGGAAGATGATGCGTGCACGGAATGGATCGGCTGTCCGGTCTGAGCCACGAAACTCAACAAAAACAAATCAACAGGGAGAGAATCGATGAGGGGTTTGAAGGTCTGTCTGGCGCTCGCGTTGTCGTGCGCCGCTTGCGGCTCGGCGCGCGCCGAAATTTCCGACGATATCGTCCGGGTCGGCGTCCTCAACGACATCTCCGGTATCTTCCAGGATACTAACGGCATGGGCTCGGTCGAGGCGGCGCGGATGGCGGCGGAGGATTTCAACGGCGGCGGCAAGGGCATCAAGGTCGAGATCGTCTACGCCGATCACCAGAACAAGGCCGATGTCGGCTCCGCCATCGCGCGCAAGTGGCTCGATGTCGACAAGGTCGATGCCATCGTCGATGTGCCCAACTCGGCCGTCGGTCTCACCATCAACTCGCTGCTGCGCGATTCGAAGATGACGTTTCTCGCATCCTCTACCGCAAGCTCGGACCTGACTGGAAAAGCCTGCTCGCCGAACACCATCCAGTGGGTCAACGACGCCTGGGCCACCGGCAACACCACCGCGGCGGCGATGATGGCGCGCGGCGGCAATGACTGGTATTTCATCACGGTGAACTACGCGCTCGGCCAAGGCATCGAGGCCGAAGCCACCAGCTACATCGAGAAGCACGGCGGCAAGGTGCTGGGCTCGAGCAAGCATCCATTGGGAACGTCTGATTTCGCGTCGTTCCTGCTGCAGGCGCAGGGTTCGAAGGCCAAGGTGATCGGTCTCGCCAACGCCGGCGGCGATACCATCAACGCCGTGAAGCAGGCGGCTGAATTCGGCACCAAAGAGGGCGGGCAAACCATGGTGGCCTTCCTGCTGTTCGTGAACGACGTGCACGGCATGGGCCTGAAGGTCGCGCAAGGGCTGCAACTGCTCGAAGCCTTCTATTGGGACAAGGACGACGACACCCGCGCCTTCGCCAGGCGCTTCGCGGCGCGGCCCGGCATGAACGGCAAGATGCCGAGCGGCAATCAGGCGGGGGTCTATGCGTCCACGCTGGCCTATCTCAACGCGGTGGCGGCCACCGGCAGCGACGCGGCGCAGGACGCCGTGCCGCAGATGAAGAAGTTCAAGGGCAAGGACAAGCTGTTCGGCGATGTGACCATCCGGCAGGACGGCCGGGTGATTCATCCGATGTATCTGTTCGAGGTGAAGAAGCCGGAGGAGTCGAAATACCCGTACGACTACTACAAGCTGATCTCGACTATTCCTGCCGAGCAGGCATTCCGGCCGATCGCGGACGGGGGCTGTTCGCTGGTGAAATAACCGTCGCTACCAATTTCTCCGTCATGGCCGGGCTTGTCCCGGCCATCCACGTCTTCTTACGGAGTTGTCGTCAAGACGTGGATGCCCGGGACAGGCCCGGACATGACGAGCTATTGTCTACGGCCAGTAGTTGCTCACCTTGGCGCGGCCTTGCGTGATCAGCCGTGCGCCGCGCTGCTGGCGCGTGTAGATCCACAGCCAGCTCATGGCCACGCTGAGCCGGTTGCGCAGGCCGATCAGGAAGTAGATGTGGGCGACGCCCCACACCCACCACGCCAGCCAGCCGCGCAGCTTGATGCGGCCGAAATCGATCACCGCCAGCCGCCTGCCGATCTGCGCCAGGTTGCCGGCGTGCTTGTAGACGAAGGGGCCAAGCTTTTTTCCGCGCAGCCGCGCCTCGATGGTGCTGGCAACGTAACGTCCCTGCTGCTTGGCTGCCGGGGCAATGCCGGGGATAGGCGCTCCGTCGGGACCCGCGATCGTCACGGTATCACCGATGGCAAACACTTCCGGATGGCCGGGAACGGTAAGATCGGGAAGCACCTGCACGCGGCCGGCGCGGTCGGCCGGCACGCCCAGCCATTCCGCGGCGGGCGATGCGCGCACGCCGGCGGCCCAGATGATGGTCCTGGCTTCCAGTTTCTTGTCGCCATAGACGACGCCATCGGCGCTGCATTCGGTGACGGGCTGCCCGAACGCGACCTCGACGCCGAGCGTTTCAAGCGAACGCAGCGCATAGGCCGACAGGTCGTCGGGGAAACCGGCCAGCACGCGCGATCCGGCCTCGATCAGGACGACACGGGCCTTGCGAGTGTCGATGTTGCGAAAGTCGGGCGGCAGCGTGTCCTGCGCCAGTTCGGCGATGGTGCCGGCGAGCTCCACGCCGGTAGGTCCCGCGCCGATGATGACGAAGGTCAGCAGTGCCGCGCGCCGTTGCGGGTCGGCCTCGCGCTCGGCGTCCTCGAAGGCGATCAGGATGCGGCGCCGCAACGTGGTGGCGTCCTCCAGCGTCTTCAAGCCCGGCGCGAACGGCTCCCATTCGTCGTGGCCGAAATAGGCGTGGCGGGCGCCGGTGGCGAGCACCAGCGTGTCATAAGGCAGCGCCTCGCCGCCATCGAGCATCACGCGGCGCGCGGCCGCGTCCACGCCGGTCACGGTGGCGAGCAGGGTCGTGACCTCCGGCCGTCCGCGCAATAGATAGCGGATCGGCCAGGCGATCTCCGAGGTCGCAAGGGCTGCGGTGGCGACCTGATACAGCAGCGGCTGGAACAGATGATGGTTGCGCCGGTCGACCAGCGTGACGCTGACGGGCGCACCGGCGAGACGATACACCGTCTCCAGTCCACCGAAGCCGGCGCCGACGATCACGACGCGATGGGGTGCCGACGTCACTTGCCCTCGATAGTGGTCAGTTCGGTGTCATTGGTGTCGACGATGAAGATCGCCAGCAGTTTTGCGGGCTCGGTGGCGCTGGCGTTTTCGCTGATACGGTGCAGCGCCCCCGGCGGTTCGGAAAAGCTTTCGCCGGCCTTGAAGACCTGCACCTTGCCGTCGTCGACCTGGCTGCGGATTTCGCCGGACAGCACGTAACCGGTGACGAACGCGGAACGGGCGTGATGATGTGGCGGCGTCTTGCCGCCCGGCGGATAGGTAACGACGGCGGCGACGATGCTCTTGCCCGGAATGTTCGGAATCGCCTCGCGGAAGGCGGGAGACACCGACCCGGGCGGCGATTGCGCCAGCGCGGCACCGGAAATTGCCGCCGTCGCGGCAAGCATCGCCATCAACGCGAGCGGTTTGAGTTTCGCAAACACTACGCGCGTGCGCTTCATGATCGCTCTCCTTTCGCGGTATCGGCAAGGGTGCGCGAAGCACTATATCAGGTCAAGGGTTGAGTTGATCCGGAGCGGCGACGAATGCGGTCCAAAAAATTTCCTCTGCGACCGAATCTTTTCGGGGCGACCAAACGTCCACGGGGCGAGATGCGACAATCGCCCTCGCAACCGCTGGAGAGACCGATGAAACGAACCCTGATAAGGTATAAAACCAAGCCCGACGCGGCGGACCGCAATGCGGGACTGATCGAAAAAGTGTTCAAGGAACTGAAAGCTACGAAACCTGCCGGCATCCGCTATCTTTCATTGCGGCTTGACGACGATAGTTTCGTACATTTCGTCGAGGCCGAAGACGGCGCCATGCCGCTTCCCTCGCTGGAATCGTTCAAGGCGTTCCAGAGCGGGATTCGCGAACGCTGCATCGATCCGCCGCAGCCGGGTAATGCGACCATCGTCGGCAATTACCGGATGCTGGCGGAGAACTGAAATTCAGAGGCTGCAATGAACGCGCACTCAAACGCTTCGGTCGCCACGCCGGATTTCGATCGCCTGCTCGCCGCCATGCGCCCGAAGCTGCATCGCTACTGTGCGCGCATGGTCGGCTCGGCGATCGACGGCGAGGACGTGGTGCAGGACGCGCTGATCAAGGCGGTGCAGTCGTTTTCCGCCAGCGCGCCGATCGGCAATCCCCAAGGCTGGCTGTTCCGAATTGCGCACAATACGGCGCTGGATTTTCTGCGCCGCCGCAGCCGGCTTGCAGCCCTTCAATCCGGCGAGGAGGTGGACATGGTTGCCGACCCCATTGACGCCGTCGAGAACCGTCAGATCGCAAGTGCTTCGCTGCGAACCTTCATGCGGCTCCCGGTTGCGCAGCGCTCGAGCGTCATCTTGATGGATGTGCTGGGCTGCTCGCTGCAGGAAATCTGCGAGGTGATGGCGTTCAGCCTGCCGGCGGTGAAGGCGGCGCTGCATCGCGGACGAACGCGCTTGAGCGAACTCGCGAGCGAACCGGAGGAACTACCACACCCGGTGCTGCCGGAGGCCGACCGCGTCCGCCTCGGCGCTTACGTCGCGTTTTTCAATGCACGCGACTTCGGCGCGATCCGCGACATGATCGCGGACGACGTGCGGCTCGATCTCGTCAACAAGACCCGGCTGAACGGCAAGGCCGAGGTTTCAAGGTATTTCGGAAACTACGCGAAAGTGCAGGACTGGCATCTCGTGCCGGGGCTGGTCGAGGGCCGCCCGGCGATTCTGGTGTTCGATCCAGCTGCGCGGTCGGTGCCGAAATATTTCATGCTGCTGCGGTGGGATGGCGGCAAGGTCGCGGCTATCCGCGATTTCCGTCACGCGGCCTATGCTGCAGAGAACGTTGAGTTTTCGGTCTCGGTGCCGGACTAACCTGCCGAGCCTGTGCAACCAAACCCGTG